>Ga0210400_10000571_pt1 | contig 40564 bp, 41 predicted proteins | sample IncBWH26MmetaG_FD_155456 | JGI IMG/M metagenome (GOLD analysis project Ga0210400, IMG submission 155456) | Forest soil microbial communities from Barre Woods Harvard Forest LTER site, Petersham, Massachusetts, United States - Inc-BW-H-26-M | ecosystem: Environmental > Terrestrial > Soil >... | reverse complement strand
GTCCTCGCCGTCCGGCTGGCTCACAAACTGTCATTCCGAGAAGCGAAGCGACCAGGAATCTGGGTTTTCATCGGCGAGGCCAGACGTTAGATCGGTCTATTCGTCTTCCGTGGGATTGATGGGTTCTCCCACGATGTTGTAATAAACCTCTTTGGGCTTCGCTTTTGCAGGTTTAGCCGAAGCCTGCGGGGGTGACGGCTGCGCGGCGGCCTTGGGCTGCGACGCTGCAGGCGGCGACCAGTATTGTTCCGACGGCCGTGCGACTAACGGTGAGGCTACGGGAGCTGCCGCCGAAGGCGCAGCTTGCGCTGGCACAACTGGCGAGCGCGAGGGAGCGGAAGGCCGCACTGGAATGGCGGTCACGCTCACGGACTTGATACGAATCGCCTTCGGCTTCCGTTGTACCCAGGAATTCAGCGCCACCGCGACGATCCCGGCAAAGCAAAACTCCAAAACCGCCATAAACAGAGCCGGAAGATTGATGTCGCCCTTGCCGAGATATAACGGGGATTGGACATCGCCGCCCATCGTCCTTGCCAGCAATGGCAGGACAAGGTTGTTGGTGACCGCAATGATAAGTCCCCAGATCCCTTCGGCCAGGATCACGCCAATCATCACGCGGCCGATCCATCTGCCGGCGTCCCAGCTCGATGATTCCGGGGAGGGCGTTCCAGAAATTTCATTCATAAAGTATGTGATGCAAATTGTGCCACAGCGGCACAACTTGCGGAAGGCAGTAAAATAGCAAGGTGCCGCGGCCGTTTTCGGCCACAGTTTGGTCAAGCCACGAATGAGAAACGTGAATCCGGCCGCGACCCTGCAGTACATTGAGAAAGCAGATCACTTCCTGCAGGGCATGAAGCTACTGAATGATGATGTCGGGAATTACCGTTCCAGTGTCGGGCTGTTGGCCATCCACAGTGCCATTTCCCTCAGCGACGCAATCAGCGTGGGATTGACCGGCAAGAGAGGAAAGTATCAGGACCATGCCCAGGCTGCCCGAGAACTTAACAAGCACTGCGCATCTAGGAGGATCTCAGACAAGCAAGGTATCGACCACTTCAAGTGGCTTCTAGGGCAGAAGAACGCCGTGGCTTATGAACATCGTCGATTTGACGATGACTCAGTTCGACTGGCCGTTGAGAAAGCCGAACGATTCAACGTTTGGGCTTACAATCATTTCAAGGAGGTACTGCGTGGCCTATAAGCCTGTCCTCAGCCATGAACAACAACAGGGTCGGGCGAAGAACGCGGTGGCCGACTTCTTGTCCGGCCAACTAATCGTGCCGAAGGTCTTCTTTGATGCCCACTGGCCCAGCCGCAGGAGTCGGGTAGACGTGCTGGCTGTTGACCGTTCAGGCAGCGGCGAAGTCCATGCGGTGGAGGTCAGGCGCGGGAGGGATTTCAAGGCAGAGGTCGCGGATGCGATTGCGCGGCTCACGCAAATCCCAGCTCACTTCAGGTACCTGGCTTTGTTTGATAACCCTAAGAACATTCGCCCTCAGGGCGACATGCTCTACTCCTCGGATGGCATCGGAAGAATCGGAATAATTGAGGTGAGAGAGGATCCCCTCGGTAACCTTAATGCGAGGATCTCGGTGCAACCGGAGCGCTTCAAGCTGGATTCTTCTGTTTACAAAATGGTCGACCGCTTTACAGCGAGTTATCCGGCAAATTTCGAAGTCAGACCGTAATGCGCAAGTTCTGGGACAATCCGGGAAACGTAGGCGGGGGCGTCCTCGCCGGTGGGGTCGCCATTGTGCCCGATCGGGTGACGATCGGCAATATCGAGATCACGCCCGCGACCGTCCTCGCACCGATGGCGGGAGTTACTGACACCGTATTTCGGCGCTTCATACGCAACCTCGGCGGATGCGGCCTGATCATGACCGAGTTCACATCAGCCGATGGGGTACTCCGGGCGAAAGACCAGAAGGCTAAGCGCTACCTGCACTTCTACGAGGACGAGCATCCCATCTCGGCCCAGCTTTTTGGCAGCGATCCCCGAGTGATGGCGGACGCCGCTCGCATGGTCGAAGACCTTGGCTTTGATTTGGTCGACCTCAACCTTGGATGTCCGGCGAAGAAGGTGGTCAAGTGCAACGGCGGCTCGGGCCTGTTGCGCGACTTGCCGGCGATCGGGAAGATCTTCGAGGCGGTTCGCGCGGCCATCAAGATTCCGTTCACGGTAAAATTCCGCGCAGGCTGGGACGACGAAAACATCGTGTGCGTCGAGCTGGCAAGGATGGCCGAGGACTGCGGCCTATGCGCGGTGGCGTTGCATGCTCGCACCCGCGAGCAGGGCTACAGCGGTCAGGCGCGCTGGGAATGGATTGCCGCGGTCAAGCAGGCGGTCAAGATTCCGGTCATCGGCAATGGCGATATCCGCACACCCGAAGATGCATGCGCAATCGTGGCACAGACTGGATGCGATGCGGTGATGATCGGCCGAACCGCGCCGGCGAATCCATGGATCTTCCGGCAGATCGGGCAATACAACGCATGGCTCAGCAATCACTCCGCCGGGGCGGATGCCCTTGTCCGCCCAGGGACGCGAAGCTCCGCAGCTCCCGATCGCGTGGCGCTCCCGACCCCGGACGAGAGCGTCCGGGGCTACGCGATTCGTGAACTCACGTCGGCAGTTTCCAAAGGCTACGAGGAACCCTCCGAAACCGACCGCTACCAGATGATCCGCACCTACTTCGCAATGCTGATCGAAGAGGAACTGCCAGACGCCGTAGGCAAGATGAAGCAATTTGCTTCCTGGTTCACCCACGGAGTTCCCGGCGGGGCCGCGCTGCGCAAAGCAATCTACGACTCGAAGAACGCACCGGAAATTCTAACCAGAGTCGAGCAATTCTTTGAGGAAAGAATCTGTGGAGCGGGCGCCCTCGCCCGCGGGCTGTGAGACGAGTCCGGTTACAAGTGCAATAATTTTCATGTTGACACACCCGCAACAAGCGGACATAATTTTTAACACGCTAGCCGTCTGTCCGGGCATTTCGCGCTCCGGACTTAGGTAATCCAGGTTTCTTTTCCGCCTCTTCACCATCGCTTTCTCATGAAGTCTTGATTTCGAGAGAGCACTTCGCTAACGGAGGTCAATTCGTTAGTCACTCACTACGAGAGGAGAAAAACCAATGAAAAATTGCAAGTCACTACTTTGCCTGCTGGCCTTTGCGCTGGCGTTCACTGTCGTCGCCGCAACCGCAGCCGATGCGCCACCCCTAACCTTCAAGTTCACCAAGGCCAGCGTGCCCGGAGCCACGACGACCAGTGCCGGTGGAATCAATAATTCCGGTATGTCAGTCGGGTCTTACACCGACAGCGCCGGCGTCGCGCACGGTTATATTCTCAAGGGCAAGAACGTCACTACACTCGATGACCCGAACGCGAAAGCTGGGACCACCGGTGGCAGCAATATCCAGTACAACGGCACAACCGTGGTTGGCGCCTATACGAACTCGGCGGGTGTAGGGGTTGGGTACATGTATAAGAGCGGGAAATATACGGACATTCCGGGTCCCACGGGGACACAGGGGTGGCCGCTAACGCGATAAACGACAAAGGGGGCATTGTTGGAAACTATGCAGATTCGGCCGGGGTTCAACACGGATTTCTGCTAAAGGGCGGGAAGTACACAACCTTGACCGTGTCGGGAGGGTTGGGTACCGTGGCGACCGGCATCAACAACAAAGGGACCATCGTTGCTTACTACTTTGTGAATTCGACTGGCACACTTGGATCAGTGATGACCACAAACAACGGAAAGACCTTCAAAAAGATTAATGTCCCAGGTGCCGGCGCGCTCGGCTCCGGCCCGCTGGACATTAATAACGAGAACGATGTCTGTTACGAGTGGTTCGATAGCTCCGGACTGTTCCATGGTGCCCTGTTCCACAAGGGGAAGTACTATAAGTTCGACTATCCCAAGGCCTATGAAAGCTACGGCGGTGGGCTGAACGACAAGAGTACGGTCGCAGGAGGGTACATACCGACGAAGGGAGCGGTTTTCCAATCTTTCAACGCGACTTTCAAGTAAACGTTCGAGCGTAAGCAAGCGTTCTCGGGACGCGTGTTTTGCCGAGGCTCTAGCACAAACAGGCAGAGCAGGCGTTCCAGGACGCTGTATTCCAGAATTGTCAGTTAGCATTGATGCTCATGTGGCTGCCCTTGCCAGCATCTTCCCTCGATCATCTTTTTCCACATAGGCCCACGGCAGGTTCGGGTCGTGAGTAAACATGGTCAGCCACTTTTCCGGAATCGATTGGGCATAATAGCGCTTGCGGCTTTCGATGTTTTGCAGCGGGAACAGATCGAAGGCCATTCCCCAGGTCAGATCGAGGTGGGCGCTGGTGGGGATCAGATCGGAGACGTAGCAGGCAGTCTGGCCTTGGCTTTTTATGATTACGGCTTGCATGGTTTGGGTGTGGCCGGGGAAGACTTTGACGGACACTCCGGGGACGATCTCGCGGTCGCCTTGCAGCAACTCCATCTGGGCGGTTTTGATCAGCGGATCGTAGTTGTCGGACATGTAGCTGATGGCGTCGCGTTCAAGCTGAAGGCGTCCGTGTTGCCACTCGCCTTCGGGGGCGTAGTATTTCGCTTTGGGAAATGTGGGGACGACTTTGCCGTGCTCGAGCATTGTGTTCCATCCGCAGTGATCGAAATGCAGGTGGGTGTTGATCACGATGTCGATGTCTTCCGGTGAAACGTCTGCGGCGGCCAGATTGTCCAGCAACTTGGCGGGCTGACCGAAGATCTTGATCAGCCTCTCCGGCAGCTTATTGCCGATACCGGTTTCGATCAGAATGGTTTGCTTTCCAGTTCGTACCACGACGGAGTTCAATCCCACGGGGACGTAGTTCTCGGCGTCGGCCTTTACTTTCTTTCCCCACATGACCTTGGGGATGACACCGAAGAAGGTTCCTCCGTCGAGCCTATAAAGGCCGTCGGGGACGGCGATAAGTTCGAAGTCGCCAAGCGTCAAGCGGTGCATGCATCAGCCTCGTGCTTTCGCAGATTTATTTTGCACCACTTTATTTTGCACCAGCCCGGGTTGGAGTTGGCGGTTTACTTTTTCGTTATCTGGTACCCCCTCCCCCCTGATCTTTTGGAATCATCAGATTAGGGTCGCACTCTCCCCAAAATCTTTGAGTTGGAAGGACTTATATGCAAAATCTTCCGGACAAAGGAGTTAGCGGTTATTCGTATTATCTATTGGCTGAATATACAGTTACAGGATTAACTGAAAGCGTGCTGGAAAGTCAAGGGAGAAGTGCAGAAATGCGAGAGACATTCCCATTCCTGGGACCGACCTATAACCACGGCCGTAACAGTGCCGGTCGTATTTCAAGATCTGACCCACTTTGGAGATGGGCCCCCATGGATGCGGCTTTATCCCACACCACGATCATTCGTACGTCGTAAACTCTGTCTCCAATTTGTGATCGGGGTCACAACCGGCGGTGACCTCCGCCACTGCGGGCCCAGGCATGGCCGCGCGAAAATCATTGCGAAGAAGTAATGGGGCCAAAAACCTCAAGGAGTGACCAATGCTGCGCATGCAAGCCGAGTATTCGCCAAACAAAATCTTTTCAAAGCTGTTTGCAATCATATCGCTGGTTGTCCTCTCCGTTCCCGCCGCCCGCGCCGTGCCCAGTTACTCACGGCAAACCGGGCTGGCCTGCGCGTCGTGCCACTACGCTCCACCCGAGCTGACGCCATTCGGAAGAACCTTCAAGCTGGAAGGCTACACGTTTACCACCAAGGCCGAGGTCAGTGATGAAAAGAAAGGGCACAATGGAGCCCTGCATCTGCTTGAGGCATTTCCCCTCTCCGTACTCTTCGATACTTCGCTGACGGTGGCGAAATCACCTCAGCCAGGCACTCAGAACGGCAATTTTCAGTTTCCGCAGGCGGCATCGCTGTTCCTGGCCGGGGCATGGACGGACTATGTCGGCAGCTTTGTGCAGGTCACTTACGATACGCAGGGCGATCACTTCAGTTGGGACAATACCGATATCCGCTACGCCAATCACAAGGGCACACTATTGGGAAAGCCCATCACCTATGGCGTAAGCATGAACAACAATCCTACCGTCGAGGATCTGTGGAACAGCACGCCTGCATGGGGCTTTCCCTTCACCGGAAGCAATTCGGCTCCCACGCCTTCCGCGGGCGCGCTAATCAATGGAGGCCTGGCCCAGGATGTGGCGGGAGTGGGCGGCTACGCCATGTGGAACGAGCACTGGTATCTGGCGGGAACCATGTATCGTTCGGAACATATTGGGGGAGCGCAGCCCAATGCAGGAACGGGATTCGGGATTAATGTCAGGGGCGTCGCGCCGTACTGGCGGGCGGCCTGGCAAACTTCCACCAAAAACAATTACCTGGAAATCGGAAGCTACGGCATACACGTGAAAAGTACTCCAAATTCGGTCGTCGGACTGATGGATAGCTACACGGACTTTGCCGGAGACTTTCAGTATGACCGGATCATTCCCCAATTTAAGAACGATGTGCTTTCCGTCCGTGGTACCTACATCAGGGAAAACTCAACCCTGCTTGCGACTTTCGCGGCGGGTGGGGCAGCGCAGAGCGGCCATCACTTGAACACCGCCCAGGCGAATGTGGAATATCACTTCGGCACACGATTTTCTGGAACTGCTGGATTGTTCGACATTACTGGAACCCGCGATCCGTTGCTCTTCGCTCCGGCGGCGGTTTCGGGAAGCGCCAACGGCAGCCCTCAGAGTAATGGCTACATTCTGAATGTTTCGTGGTGGCCCGAGCAGAATGTCGATCTAGCCGTGCAGTACACCGGCTACTTCCGATTCAATGGCGCACAAACCAATTACGATGGCGCGGGACGGAATGCTGCGGCGAACAACGCGGTCTACCTGCTCGCACGATTTGTCTTTTGATCCCTCAGAATGATGTAGACTCCTAGCCTGAAGGAAGTGCAACATTGAACGGGCTGGGAGTCTGCGGGACCACGCGAAGATTGCACTGCCAGGAGATCGACATGCGACATTTTTTTCTGTGCCTTATTCCAGCGGGGATGTGGTGCTGCCTCGGCCTGCCAACCGCGGCGCAGGCCCCATCTGATGCTGCCAGAATTTACAAGGCAAATTGCGTTCTCTGTCACTCGGCCGATGGCAGTGGAGGGAATCCAACCGGCAAAGCGCTGAACGCGAAGGATCTCCGTTCCGAGGATGTTCAGAAGCAGAGCGATGCGGAACTGGCAGAAGTGATCGCCAAAGGTAGGGGGAAGATGCCTGCCTTCGGTGCGAAGCTGAAGCCAGACGACGTAACCAAACTCGTAGCTTATATCCGAGGCCTGGCTAACAAAAAATAAGGGTGTTGCAAGGCGCGGAGGAGCAGCGCGCCGATTATTGACCTCATGAGGGCAATCGAGGATTTCCATGCTCGGACGCGAAAACACAATACTTAAGCCTTCACTGTCTGGATTGCCTGTTCAGAGCCGGCGCTCGTTTCTCGGCGTGCTGCTGGCCCTGGGGTCAGTTTTTGTCGGTGCATTGCTTTCCGTGCCGCTGGTTCGCTTCGCACTTTTCCCATTGCTCCGACGTACAACTGAAGTCAAAACTTCGCCCGTGGGAGAACTGAGCGAGTTTTCGTCGTTCACCGATCCGGTGATGCGCACCATTCAGATCGAGCAAGTGGATGGATGGCGTAAAGCGATATCCGAAAAAGCGGTTTATGTGACGAAAGATAGTCGGGGGCAGCTTCAGGTCCTCACATCGATCTGTCCACATCTGGGTTGCACGGTCCCCTGGAACAAGGAAAAGGCGCAGTTTGTTTGCCCCTGCCATGGCGCTACTTTTTCTCCAGATGGAACCCGTGTCAGCGGGCCTTCGCTGCGGGGGATGGATTCACTGGAGACATCGATTGAAAACGGCCAGCTCAAAGTACGATTTCAATACTTTCGGCAGCTGGTCTCCGACAAGGAAGTCATCGGGTAGGGAAGGAACGATCGAGAAGTGCATTTGATGCCCGGAAACGAGAGTAGCGCCACTGCGCCCTCCCAGCGAGGCCTATGGGGATGGATTAACCATCGAACCGGCTTGGATGATTTGCTTCGGGCCACTCTCGATGAACCCATTCCCGGCGGCGCACGATTCGCATATATATTCGGCTCGGGGTTGTTGTTCATTTTCATTTCGCAGGTGATTACCGGGGTATTTCTTGCCCTGTATTACGTTCCGTCTGCCGATCACGCACATACTACCGTCGCTTACATCACAAAGGCGGTTACAGCTGGATCTTTTCTTCGCAGCCTGCACGCCTACGGGGCCAGCGCGATGATTGTTGTGTTGTTCCTCCATCTATCGCAAACCTACATCTACGGATCTTACAAAGGACGGCGCGAGCTTCTTTGGCTCTCGGGATGTGTGCTGTTTGGGCTGGTTCTGGCAATGGCCTTCACCGGCTACCTGCTGCCCTGGGACCAACGAGCCTATTTTGCTACTACGGTGGGAACGAATGCGGTCAGCGAAGTTCCCTGGATCGGCGAGAGCCTGAAGCGCCTGATGCGTGGCGGCACGGAGATGGGCACGCTCACCATCTCGCGGTTTTTCGTGGCTCATGTTTTTCTTATTCCTGCCTTCATCTTCGCGCTGGTGGCTTCCCACATTTTCCTATTTCGCAAAGCGGGAGCCGCTGGACCGGTGAATGAAGATCCTTATCATCCAAAACAGGGGGCTGAGCTTTTCTATCCGCGTCAAGTGTTGATGGATCTTTCTCTGACAGCGCTGCTCATTATTGGGCTCGGCTTGCTGTGCTTCCTGGTGCCAGTACAGTTGGGTCCGCCGGCGAATCCTGCAGACGCGCAATACGTACCGCGGCCGGAGTGGTATTACCTGCCAATATTTCAGTGGCTGAAATATTGGCACGGGTCAGCTGCGATCGTCGGCGTGCTGGTGATTCCAGTCCTGCTGGTCTTTGCCGTTCTCGCGCTTCCGTTTGTCGATCGCGGGATCGAACGGCGCCCGTGGAAGCGCCCGGCAGCGCTGGGAGGGTATGCATTCGTGGTGTTCTCGCTGGTGGGCCTCGGTGTGCGCAGCGAGTACCTGGATCGGCACGACCCTGGAGTCGCTCACCAATTGGCGAAACAGAGGGCCGAAGAAGGGGAGTATTCGCGCAAACCCTTCGAGCCAGACCTTTCTGCCGCGTCGCTTGCTGCGGCGAACGTAACGCTCGCGGATCCGCTAGCCGCGAAAGGGAAGACCATCTTCGAGGGGCAATCGTGCAGCGCGTGTCACGGTGATGGGGGAGTGGGTACGGCTGCGGCTCCGGCGCTTATCGGCACGGCGACAAAGTTTTCACCCGACCAACTTGCCGATCTCTTCAAACATCCCACTGAAAAGATGAACGCTGGGGGCATGCCGCCCATTAACCTGCCGCCAGATGATTTGCAGGCGTTGATGGCGTATGTCGAGAGTCTCAAATAGCCGGGGACAACCGATCACGACGCCAGAAACTGCTGCAGTCCTGGCTTATCGGTAATGACCAAGCTGGAGCCGCGGACTTCGACCAACTGCTGGCGCTTGAAATCGGTAAACAGCCGGGTTACCGTTTCGCGGGAGGTCCCTAGCATCTCCGCGATTTCTTCGTGGGTCAGGGTCAAAACGGAGCGCGAGTTCTCGGAATTTCCGCCGTGATTATCGTTCCAGTCCAACAGGAACCGTGCCAGTTTTTCCGCAGCAGAAGTGGATAGACCCAGATAGCGTACCTCTTGACAGGTTGGGTAATAAATGTCGCTTAGGACTTGGGCAACTCTGAGCGCGGCGTCTCCATGTTCACGCAAAAACCCAACGAACAGATCGCGCCTAATGAAATTTGCCTGTAGCGGTTCCAGCGTCTCGGCCGTGAGTTCGTAAGGTTTCCCGGAAATGGTTCCGGGAAGGCCTATGATCTCGCCGCCAACGGCGAAGCGCATGATCAGCGATTTACCATCGGCTGAGCCCGCACTGAGCTTCACTCTGCCATTGCAGAGGATGAAGACCCCGCGTGGCTCTTGACCTTCGACAAAAAGTAGGGAACCTTTCGGGTATGTTGCCAACGAGGACATGGACTGCAAAGCCTCCAGTTCTCGTAGTGGCAGATCGCAAAAGATCCGGTCGTGACGTAACGGACAAATGAGGCAACTTTCTATAATGTCCAGGCCGTAGGGGGTTCGCATCCTCTCCCTCGCCCGGAATTATACGACGGCTACTTCAGTTCGTGCTCGAAGTGGTCTTCGATCATGTGGAATAGGTGATTGCGATCGTCGGAGCCGCGGATGCTGTGGGTTTTGTTGGGATAGACCATGAAGCGGAATTGTTTGCCTGCCTTTATTAGGGCTTCGACCATCTGGATGCTGTTTTGGAAATGCACGTTGTCGTCGCCCGTGCCGTGGGCGAGGAGCAGCGAGCCTTGCAACTTGTCGGCTACTTTGGGTAGGTTCAGATCAGCGTAGCTGGTGGTGTCTTTGTCGGTGGGGAGGCCGTTGGTGCGTTCGGTGTAGATGGAATCGTAGTTGCGCCAGTCGGTTACCGGGGCGACGGCGGCTCCGGCTTTGAACATAGTTGAATGGGTCAGGGCATAGAGCGTCATGGAGGCGCCGTTGCTCCATCCCCAGATGCCTACACGGTTGCGATCAAGTTGGGGATATTGCGCGAAGAGCTGATCGAGCGCGGCGAGTTGGTCTTTCAGTTCTATTCCGCCAAACTGATGGCGGATTGCAGTCATGAACTTGCGATCGCGGTTGGGAGTGCCGCGATTGTCGACGGTGAAGATGGCGAATCCTCGCTGGGCTAAGAGTTGATGGAAGAGGCCGGAAGCTCCGACCCAGCTCTCCTGCCAGCTATTGGTGACCAGCTGCGCGGCGGGACCGCCGTAGATATTCACGATCAGGGGGATCTTGCCGGTTGCCGTTTTTTCTGCGGGAAGCAGGAGTTCGCCGTAGAGAACGGTGCCATCGTCGGCTTTGAATTCGAGGAACTCGGGCGCGGTCAATCGGTAATCGTCGACGCTGTGCGACTTCCATACGTTCTTGCAGTTGCCGTCGGTGCTGCAAATCAGGGTACGCGGGGGCGTCATCAGGGCGGAGAATTCGTCGACGAAATGCTTGCCATCTTCGGCGAATATAGCGTGATGGGTTCCATCTTCCTCGGTGACGGGTTCGAAGCCGGAGCCGTCCAGCTTCACCGCGCAGACGTGACGCTCGCGGGGATCGTCGTGGTTGCAAGTGAAATAGATCGTGCCGGCATCCTCGTCCACGGCCTCGACCCCGAGCATTTCGAAATCGCCTTTGGTGAGCTGGCGTTCGAGCTTGGCGCCGTATGTGAGCGGATTCTCTTTGTCGAAGCTGTAGAGATAGAGCTGGGTGGTTCCGTCGCGCCAGCTTGACCAGAGAAAACGGTCTCCGGACTTCAGGATGGTCATGTCATCGTTCACGTTGACCCAGGCATTGGGAGCGGACTCGGTCAAGACTTTGTGGCTGCGTCCGGAGCGAGCATCGATGAAATAGACGTCCAGGTTGTCCTGGGCGCGATTCAATACTTCGGCCCAGATAATGCCGTCGCGAACCCAGCCGAAGCGGGGGATGTAGGTGTCGGGATTATCAGTTAAGGAAATCCATTTTGTGTCGCCGCCGGAGGCGCTGATTACGCCCAGGCGCACGACTGGATTGGGATCGCCGGCTTTGGGATACTTTTCCATATCGACCGTGGGATGCGTGGGCAGCCAGTCGGTGATGGGATAGGTGGGGACTCGGGTTTCGTCCATGTGCAGGAAGGCGATGCTCTTGCTGTCCGGCGACCAGAAGTAGTTGCTGCGCACGCTGAGTTCTTCGGCGTAGACCCAATCCACTTCGCCGTTCAGTTGATTACTATCTTTCTCTTTGTCCCGGGTGAGCTGCCTTTCGTTGTCGGTGGGGAAAGAGCGCACATATAGATTATGTTTCCGTATATATGCCAAGCGGGTACCGTCGGGAGAGAACTTGGGATCGGCGTTTGGGTCGGAGGACGCGCTGAGCTGGATGGCGGTGCCGGTTTCAAGTGAGTAGAGCCAGAGCTGACCGTGCGGAACGAAGAGCAGGTGCTTGGAATCGGGCACCCAGTGATAGGGATCGACGTGGTAGCGAGTGATGCGTTCCACTTCGCGCTCATCCGGAATCTTCGGGAGGGGCGGAGCGAGCGTGGCCAGTTTAGTTTCGCTGACCAGCAGCGTCTTCGCGCCCGTGGCGACGTTTACGGACCACAGTTCTCCGTGTTCGCCGGCGTCGTCGCGCTGGATGAAGGTAAATTTTGTGTAGTCGGGAGTCCACTGGATGGCTTCGGGGGGACGTCCGGTGATGCCGCCTTCGGCGAAAATGGCTTCGATGGTGAGAGGTTTCTTGGACGGGATCGGCGGGGCGGACTGGGCAAAGGCTAAGGGGATCAGTAACGAGTACAGGATCATCCGACCAATCAGTCGAGTCACGAGGCATCTCCAGGCATAAATTCGGCTGTAAGGCGAGGCTCAAAAGTGTACACCGGCAGAGCGGGTTCGTGCAGGCGACTGAGAAACCGGGTGACGTCATTCCGAGGAGCAGAGCACGAGGAATGCGGGTTTTTCGCCGCCAACCTAGATCCCTCACTCTGTTCGGGATGACAACGAGTGAGAGGGTCGAGACGTTGCAAGCAACGTCTGTACAGGGGCGCATGATAAAATCGAGACAGCGCTAATCTTAAAAGATGCTGCCCGACGTACAACACCTGATCGCACTGCAAGAGGCGGATCGGGAAATCCTTCGTTTGAAGGAAGAAATTGCGGCGCTGCCCAAGCGGGTGGCGGCGATTGAAGAGCGGCTGGCGGGAACCCGCGCCGTCCTGGAAAAAGCCAAGACCGCCGTAAAGGCCGATGAAGCGGCCCGCCGCAAGTACGAGAGCTCGATTCAAGACCAGCAACAGAAAATCTCCAAGTATCGCGACCAGTCGCTCGCCGTCAAGACCAACGAACAATACAAAGCTCTGCTCCACGAGATTCAGTTTGCGGAGCAGGACATTCGTGGGAATGAAGACAAGATTCTGGAGTTAATGGTCAACGCTGAAACCCGCGAGAAGGACGTGAAGGCGGCGGAGGCGGAGTTGAAAGCGGAGACGGCGGAGATCGAAAAGGAAAAAGTCGAGGCGCGGGAGCGAACCGCGGAAGACGAACAGCAGTTGGCCGAGTGGAATGCCAAACGCGACACGGCACGAGCCGGAGTGGATGACGATCTGCTTCGTCAATATGATCGGGTCGCGAAGCATCGGGGGACGGGCCTTTCCGAAGCGCGTGATCACAAGTGCCTGGCGTGTCAAGTCATGTTGCGTCCGCAAACCTACAACGAAGTTCGCGCGGGGACGCAAGTGGTCACCTGTGAATCCTGCCAGCGCATTCTTTACCACGATCCATCACATGACGAGGCGCCAGACCCGGCCGTGGCCGCGAGACGACGGAGAGCCCACCCCAAATTTGAATCCAGCCAAGCCTGGTACTACCGGCCCAGCTTTGAGGATCATGGGGAAGTATTCCTGGTTTATTTCAACAATAAAGGAATGTCGAGCCGGCATGTTTATGACAGCTCGTCCGGGCGCGGCGTTGGCGATATCCTGGTGCGCGAAGGCGAATACCGGTTGGCGTTTCCCGAAGATTTCGCGGATGACGTCATCCGCCTGAATGGAAGCTGGAGCGAGTCGGAGCTTGAAGAGTGGGGGAACGAGCTGCCTACGGCAACCCTTGATGCTCTCCATCGGGACCTTGATTTGGCCCGGGTGGAATCACGTAAGCGCGGTCATGCCCGGGAAGCTGTTGCTTCGGAGCATCCCGCCGCTAGCTGAAAACCCTAGAAAACCTTCATGTTGACGCCGCCCGGGCGATGACGCTCGCGCCTGCACTATCCTTGCCGGGTTAAGATTCCTTCATGCCCAAAAAATTGACGGACTCTCACGGGCTTCCCGTGGTGAAAGTGTCTCGCCGGGGAGCGAATAGGCTCAAGGAAGGGCACGTGTGGGTCTATCGCTCGGACATCGTAGCGGCAGAAGGTGTTGCTCCCGGTGCGCTGGTCGGAGTGGTGGACGATCGGGAAAAATTCCTGGGCACGGCGTTGTACAGCAGCGCTTCGCAAATTGCGATTCGCATGATCTCGCGGGAGGCCGTCAAGGATCTCGATGGTCTGCTGCGGAAGCGCATCCAGGAAGCAATCGCTTATCGTGAGCGAGTGGTGCGCGACACGGACGCGTACAGGATCGTCTTCAGCGAAGCGGACTTTCTGCCCGGCCTGATTGTGGATCGTTACAATGACCTGCTTTCGCTGCAGGTTCTTACTCAGGCAATGGATGCGGAAGCGGTACGCCAGGTCATCGTCTACGAACTGGCCGAGCGGCTGAAACCTGAGGCAATCGCCGAGCGCGTCGATCCTCGCGTGCGAGAGTTGGAGCAACTGCCCGCCCGACCCTCCAGCCTGCTCCAAGGCCAGAAGACCAGCACCATATTTTCGATGAATGAAGTTCGCTTCCGTCACGAAGTTTTCGAGGGCCAGAAGACGGGCGCGTTTCTTGATCAACGCGAAAACTATGCGGCCGCGGCACACTATGCCCACGGCGACGCTCTGGACGTTTTTTGCTACCACGGAGGCTTTGCTCTCCACCTGGCTCCGCATTGTTCGAAGGTGACGGGAGTGGACAGCTCCCGACCGGCGCTTGAGGCCGCTGATCGCAATGCCGCACTGAACGGACGCGAGATCGAATGGATCGAGGCCAACGCTTTCGACCTGCTGCGGGACTACGCCACCGCCGGGCAACAATACGACACAATCGTGCTTGATCCCCCCGCGTTCGCCAAGAGCAAGAGCAATCTGGAAACAGCACTCCGGGGCTACAAGGAGCTCAATCTGCGGGCTCTGAAGATGCTGCGGCCTGGCGGAATCCTAGTTACTTGCTCCTGCTCTTACCATGTCAGCGTGGGAGAGTTTGTCGAGGTTGTGGCGCAAGCCTCCCGCGATATGCACAGAAATCTTCGGTTCCTGGAGAACCGGACCCAAGCGAAGGACCATCCCGTAGTACTGACTGTCCCGGAAACCGCGTACCTAAAGTGCCTTATATTGGCTGTAAGTTAATGAAATTAAGAGCCTATGAAATTGTTGACAATAGTACGATCACATTTTATGCTTCTTTTACGCTAATTGGGCATCCAAGCAAACGTAGGAGCCATAAAACTCACCAAGATTTGAAGGAGGAAATTAGCTATGACTGTATTAACCCGTTGGGAACCGTTCCGTGAGTTCACCACTCTGCAAGACCGTATGAACCGGTTGTTCCGTGATTCGTTCAGTCCCGAAGCGCAGGATCAGGCTTTAGGCACAAGCGGTTTCGCGCCGCCCGTGGACGTGTACGAAGATGAGCACAACATCGCGCTGAAGATCGAAGTTCCGGGAATTGACGAGAAAGATATCGACGTCCGCATCGAGAACAACACTCTGACCGTGCACGGCGAGCGCAAGTTCGAGAAGGAAGAAAAAGAAGAGAACTTCCGTCGCGTGGAGCGGCAGTATGGAAGCTTCACTCGCTCCTTTACCTTGCCCACGACCGTGGATCCGGAAAAGGTCTCGGCCAACTATGACAAGGGAATCCTGAAGATCACCTTGGCGAAGAAGGCAGAAGCCAAGCCCAAGCAGATTAAAGTCAACGTTAGCAGCGAGAAGACCCTGGAAGCCAAGGCGCCAGGCAAAGCCGCCTAAGTTGGGAAAGAACATTTGGGGACAGCCACCTTAGCTGTCCGGTCGAGCGAAGCTCGATAGTTCTAACGGGAGACGGGCAGAGGTAACCGTCTCCCTTTTTGATTTTGCAGTCGGGTAATCGGGTAATCTGGTAATCGAAACCGGTGACAACTTCGAGTTAGCAGCGTGAAGGGCAAATTGCCGATCACTCAATTACAAACGGAGTTCTTATGACAATTCGCTGGGATAAATTCACAGTTAAGGCGCAGGAGGCAGTCCAGCGCGCCAGCAGTCTGGCGTCAGAGCACGGTAATCCCGAACTGATGCCGGTACATCTTCTGGCCGCATTGCTCGAGGACAACGAAGGCATTGTCCCACCCGTGCTGGAAAAAATCGGAATTGGTCCACAGGCGGTGCTGAATGATGCCTACGAGGTGATTGAGAGCTTGCCCAAAGTCTCCGGCAGCGCGGCGCAGGCGACGATCTCGAACTCGGTGAATCAGCTATTGGAAACGGCATTCAAGGAAGCCAGCAATTTCAAGGACGAATATGTTTCGACTGAGCACCTGCTGCTCGCGGCTACCGAACTCAAGCGCGATCCGGCGCGGGAAATCCTGGCGCGTCACGGCGCAACTCATGATGCCATTCTGAAAGCGCTGACCTCAGTGCGCGGATCGCAGAAAGTCACCGACCAGAATCCTGAAGACAAGTACCAGTCGTTGCAACGCTATACCCGCGACCTCACCGAACAGGCGCGTCGCGGCAAGCTCGATCCCGTGATTGGCCGTGACGAAGAAATCCGCCGGGTGGTGCAGGTGCTTTCCCGCCGGACAAAGAATAATCCAGTTCTGATTGGAGAGCCGGGCGTAGGCAAGACTGCCATTGTCGAAGGCTTGGCCCAGCGCATCATCTCGGGCGATGTGCCCGAAGGCTTGAAGAACAAGCGCGTCGTGGCACTCGATCTAGGTGCCATGCTGGCGGGCGCAAAATACCGGGGTGAGTTTGAAGATCGCCTGAAAGCGGTACTGAAAGAGATTGAGGATTCGTCAGGACAGATCATCCTCTTCATCGACGAGTTACACACGCTGATTGGGGCAGGCGCGGCTGAAGGCGCGATGGATGCGTCCAACATGCTCAAGCCCGCGCTCGCTAGAGGCGAGCTGCGCGCGATCGGCGCAACGACGCTGAATGAATACCGCAAGCACATTGAGAAAGATGCGGCTCTGGAGCGCCGTTTCCAAATTGTTTTCGTTGGCGAACCCACGGTTGAGGACACCATTGCCATCCTCCGCGGGCTGAAAGAGCGTTACGAGGTGCATCACGGAGTACGCATCAAGGACTCTGCGATCGTCGCCGCCGCGACCTTGTCACATCGCTACATCTCCGACCGATTCCTGCCCGACAAAGCCATCGACCTTATTGATGAGGCCGCAGCCTCGCTGCGAATTCAGATCGACTCCATGCCCACCGAGATCGACCAGCTTGAGCGCAAGGCGACCCAGCTCGAAATCGAGCGGCAGGCGTTGAAGAAGGAAGACGATCGCAACTCGAAAGAGCGCCTCCAGCTTATTGACCGGGAACTGGCGGAAATTCGCGAAACCGCTACTGCGCTAAAGGCCGCCTGGAAGCGGGAAAAGGAATTGATCGCCCGTTCGCGCGGTCTGAAGGAAAAGATCGAGCAGTTAAAGATCGAAGAACAAGCCGAAGAGCGCAAGGGAAACCTGCAGCGCGTGGCCGAAATCCGCTACGGCCTTCTGCGCCAGACCGAGGAAGAACTCAACAAACTCACTGCCCAGATGGAACAAAAGGGCAAGGCGCGGATGCTGAAAGAAGAAGTGGACGAAGAAGACGTCGCCAAAATTGTCTCCAAGTGGACCGGCATTCCGGTCTCGAAGATGCTCGAGGGCGAAGTCAAGAAGTTGATCAGCATGGAAGACCGGCTGCGGCAGCGCGTCGTCGGCCAGGACGAGGCGCTGGAGCGGGTTTCAAACGCTATCCGCCGCTCCCGCGCGGGGTTGAGCGATCCCAAGCGTCCGATTGGTTCATTTATTTTCCTAGGACCAACGGGCGTGGGCAAGACCGAACTGGCGCGCGCTCTCGCCGAATTTCTCTTCGACGACGAGCATTCCATGGTGAGAATTGACATGTCCGAGTACATGGAGAAGCACGCCGTATCGCGGCTCATCGGCGCGCCTCCGGGATACGTTGGATATGAGGAAGGCGGGCAGCTCACCGAGCAGGTACGGCGGCGCCCCTATGCGGTCATCTTGTTCGACGAGATCGAAAAGGCGCATCCCGACGTGTTCAATGTCTTGCTGCAAATCATGGACGATGGCCGCCTCACCGACGGGAAAGGGCGCACCGTCGATTTCCGCAATACTGTGATCATTATGACTTCGAACCTGGGGTCTGCTTTTCTGCAGGCGGAAGGTTTGCGCTCCGAGAAGGAGTTTGAAGAAGCTTCGAAACAGGTGATCAACGCTCTGCACGGGCACTTCAAGCCGGAGTTCCTCAATCGCGTGGACGACATCATCATCTTCAGGCCGCTCGGCAAAGACCAACTGGCGAAGATCATCGAGCTGCGTCTGGAGGATGTGCGGCATCTGCTGGCCGAGCGCAAAATCTCGCTTGAACTCACGGATGCGGCGAAAGAGTTGTTGTTCGCCCAGGGCTATGATCCGAATTTTGGAGCGCGGCCATTGAAGCGGGCGATTCAGAAGCTGGTGCAGGACCCGTTGGCGCTGAAGATTCTCGATGGTGAAGTGCTGACCGGCGACCACGTGATCGTGGACGCCGACAAACGTGCCGGCAAAATGAAGTTCGAAATCAGCCGGCGGGTGGGTGAGGGAGAACCTGTTAAAGCAAAGCGCTGAATAGTGAGCCACGGATCCGAAAACTCGTTTGGAATTGCTGATCTGTGGCTAGTGTTTTGCGAATACTTCTTTTACCGGCGCCTGATACAGATACCAGACGACTATCACGCGGACCGTGATTCCTAATCCAGCCCAAAGCAGCGATGCACGAAAGTCTACCGCAGCGGCGGAAACAGCAGGGATCAGCATCACTGCTCCGAGGAATCCCGCAACGATGGCCGCGCGCCGCGCCCAGTTCTTCAGGCTTAGCAATCCCCATCCGACCAGCGCTCCTGTTCCCGCCACCAGCAGGAACATGTAGGGTCCGGCCAACTCCAAACCACTGAGCAGCGCCGCTCCCAGTGCCATGGAGACTGCGCCGGGCAGTGCCAGCGTGATGACGCCGATCAAGCCCAGGTAAGCCGCGGCAAGGATGAAGATGAACGCAATCGCGGTCACGCCGGTCGGGATCGAAGAAGCCACGCGCTTTCACCTCGCTCCAAGAAACTGAGCCACGGATTTCAACAGATTCTCACGGAATCCACTCCTGAACCTAGGGAATCCGTGTTGACCCGCGTATACCCGTGGTCCAAGGGCCTGGATGTCTCGAAAGACATACGACGTTCGGGCGGGACTTGAAGACACATACAGGCTACGCTGTGCCGATGGCATTAGTAGTGTTCTGCAGGAGAAGCATGAAACCAACTGTGGCCACGGTATTGACGGTGATTTTGCTGGGGTGCGGCGGAAGCCCGCGCAGCCCCGCTCCGGTTGGGTTTTTGAACCAGACCCGGCATTCGGACGCGGAACTGCAAGCGCTCTGGGCGGAGGCACAGCAAAGTGTGGCGCAGCGAATCGACTTGAATCCGCTACAGCGACTGTCTAACAACGTGTCCCCGGAAACGCGCCCTGGCGATCCTCGTGCTTTAGAGGTAGAGCCTCACCAGCTTTTGGTAGCGGCTGAGCCGGATGTTTCGTCTGAGATTTTACTCGCGGCGACTGGGGAGCAGCGATCCGACCCCACGGGAATGATTGCGTGTCCGCACCCTTGCAATGTCCGGTATTCCACGGCGTACTCGTTCTACCAGCCTGAACTGACAAAGTACGCTGCCTCGTGGGAGTTCACGACAAACAACTTCAGCGTGATCCTGGAGTATGAGTTCGAAAACCACATCCTCAATTCGTTGGGCTACGACATGACGTGGCGATGAATGGAAGCTTACTTCTTTTCAGCCTTTTTGCTGGAACTCTCGGATTTCGACTTCTCCGTGGACTTTGACGACTTTTCTTCCTTCTTCGGAGAAGACTCCTCTTTCGAAGCAGATTCTTTCTTAGACGCGGCCTCATCTTTTGACTTGGAATCTCCATTCGAGGAGGCGGTTCCCGAGGACTTCTTGGCGTAGTCGGTGACGTACCAGCCTGACCCCTTGAACTGTACAGCCGGGGCTGTGATCGTCTGCTCGACCGGACCGCCGCAGTCCGGGCACTTCTTCATGGGACGATCGGAATATTTCACGATCCGTTCGAAGCGGTGATGGCACTTCTTGCATTCGTATTCGTAAAGTGGCATGGACTCCCGAAATCGCCCCTTAAACGGGATAAGGTGCGAATGCTTCCCTGCTTTGATTTTAGGGTTCGGGGCTGCCCCCGTCAATTTACGAGCGAGGTGCGAGTTTGGCCCGAGTGATAGACTCCGTCGAAGGTGGTCCGAGAAATGAAGCCCGCTGAAGCCGGCGCTACCGATTCGAGCCGTATTCTTGCGTCCGGGCTCTATCTGGTAGCTACTCCGATCGGCAACCTGGAAGACATTACCCTGCGCGCGTTACGCGTGCTGAAGCAATCCGACCTGATCGCCTGCGAAGACACGCGCCAGACTCAGAAGTTGCTCAGTCACTACGGCATCGCCACTCGCACCACCAGCTACCACGAACACAACGAGATGACTCGCTCCGCGGAGCTTGTTCTGGAACTGGAACAGGGAGCGCGGATTGCCCTGGTAACGGACGCAGGCATGCCCGGTATTTCTGACCCTGGATTTCGCCTGATTTCACTTGCGATTCGACATCACGTCCCGGTAGTGCCGATTCCGGGCGCGTCGGCCTTTCTGTCGGCTCTGGTGGCGAGCGGCTTGCCCACGGATTCATTTCGCTTCAGCGGATTCCTGCCTGCGAAACGCGGCCAGAGACGGGAGGTCATCGAGAGCGTTCGGGAATCGGCCCGGACGCAGCTGTTTTACGAGGCCCCGCATCGGGTGAAGGAAGCGCTGGAAGATATCGTCGAAATTCTGGGAGGGCAACGACAGGTGGTCATCGCCCGCGAAGTCACCAAAATCCACGAAGAGTTTTTGCGTGGGCCGGCCGAACAGGTTCTGGAAACGCTCAAAGCCCGCGGCGACATCAAGGGCGAGATCACTTTGCTGGTCGGAAAAATGGAAGCTACTGAACAAAAGGCATTGCCCTCGCGAATGAGCATCCGGGAACGGGTTGAGCAGATCATCGCGCAGGAGAAGGTGGACGAGAAGGCAGCGCTGAAGAGAATTGCAAAAGAAATGGGAATCTCAAAGAGTGAAGCCTACAGAGAATTGCAGAGGAGCAAGTGACCGTACGGTCCGCTCATCACTTCGGACTCAGTTCCCGCTTCACGGCTTCGCTGACCAACTTGCCGTCCACGCGGACTCCGGCGTTGGTGAAACGGGCCATAACGTTCTTCATTACCGTCCCCATGTCTTTCATTGTGGGAGAGCCCATCTCGGCGACGACCGCCTTTATTCCCGCTACGATCTCGCCTTCGCCGGCGGCCTTGGGCAGGTAAGCTTCGATCAGCTTGATCTCGGCGGCTTCCTTATCCGCCATCTCCTGGCGGCCGCCCTTGGTGAATTGCTCGACCGATTCCCTGCGTTGCTTGATCAGCGTGCTAAGCACCTGTTGGGCTTCCTTATCGTCGAGCGGAGCCATTTTGTCGATCTCGCGGTTTTTGAGCGCGGTCTTGACCATGCGCAAGGTAGACAGCCGCCGCTCCTCGCGCGCTTTCATGGCGGCCGTGATGTCTTTCTGGATTTGTTCAATCAGGCTCATGATGCGCCAATTATAGCGGAGTGGTCCGACACCGAATGCCCGGCGTCGGAAAGTGACTGAGTGTGACTAATTCGTTCTTTGCGCATCTGATGTTTCAGGAGGCTACTTCATGAGCAGATTAGCAATTTGGGCACAGTTGGAAGCTAAGCCGGGTAAGGAGAAGGAAGTAGAAACGTTCCTTAAATCCGCACAACCGCTCGCGGAACGCGAGCCTGGAACAATCACCTGGTATGCAATTAAAATGGGACCGGGAAAATACGGCATCTTTGATACGTTCGCCGACGAGAATGGGCGGAATGCACACCTAAAAGGGGAAATTGCCAAAGCTCTCTTCGCCAAAGCGGACGACCTCTTTGCCAAGCCGCCAGAAATTGCTAAACCTGAAGTTCTCGCGGCGAAATCCGCTCGGGGCTGATTTTTGCCGCAATTCTGCGCTTGCTCGCGTACCGGCGCGTAGAGACGCGGACCGCACATGTCAGAAATGGCAAGGTTCCGATAAACTACTTGAGAATACAATCCTAACCATCTCAAGGGCTTATCGGATGCTGCGCAAGAACCGTCTCTTTACACCCGGACCCACGCCGATACTTCCCGCAGCCCAGACTGCGATGGCGTCGTCTGCCATGCACCATCGGACGGCTGAGTTCCGAGCTCTTTACGCGCGAGTGCTGGCCGACTTGAAGGATTTTATCGGAACGACCGCCGACGTCCTGGTACTGGCTTCTTCCGGTACCGGCGTAATGGAAGGCTCAGTCTCGAACCTGACGTCGCCCGGCGACCAGGTGCTGGTGTTGACCGCGGGAAAGTTCGGCGAGCGCTGGCGCGATCTGACTAAAGCTTTCGGATGCGTGGTGGAGATCGTAAGCGTGCCTTACGGCCAGACCTTCGCGCTTGATGAAGTGCGTGACAAGCTGACTCCGGACATTCGCGCCGTCTACATGCAATCGACCGAGAGTTCCACGGGCGTGCAGCATGATGTAAAAGGCGTCGCGCAGTTGGTGCGCAAGGCTGGCGACGGAACGCTGCTAATTGTAGATGCGATCACCGGCCTCGGCGCCACTCACTTTGACGTCGATGGTTGGGGCATTGACGTCATTATCGGCGGATCGCAGAAGGCGCTGATGGTCCCGCCGGGCCTTGCCTATTGTGCCGTCAGCGAACGCGCCTGGAAGCGAATGGAGGCCGCGAAGTCTCCGCGGTATTACTTCGATTTTCGTAGGGAGCGCAAGGCCGCAGCTAAAGGAGAGTCGGCGTACACGCCCGCGACCTCGTTATTCGCCGCCCTGGGAGGGGCGCTCGATTTCATCCGACAGATGGGCGATGGCAATCTGGTAGCGGGCCGCAAGGCGCTCGTTGAAAATGCAGAACTCGCGGCGCAGATGACGCGCGCAGGCGCGCAGGCGCTGGGACTGAAGCTGTTCGCCCCGTCAGCTCCGGCAGCAGCGCTTACTGCGATTCAGTCGCCCAGCGGTATCGACTCCGGGGCCATCGTAAAACAATTCCGCGAATCGTTTGCCGCGGTGGTGGCGAATGGCCAAGGCGAGATGAAGGGGCAACTATTTCGCATCGCGCACCTGGGGTACTACGATTATCTCGATACGGTTGGAATCCTGGGTGCGCTCGAACATGTGCTCGCCGGAGTGACCGGACGGCCAGTCGAGTACGGTGCGGCGGTGCGCGCAGCTCAACTTGTGTACGCCAAGCCAGCAAGAATGGAAGCCGTCGCACGCAGTTGAGTTTCCAGAACCTTGCCACAATTTTACCGAGCAACACGTATCTGGATTTACTGGGTACGGTGTATCCGCGAAATCCGTGACGATCCGTGGCTGGTCTTAATCAATTATGAAAATTGTCGTTGCTGAAAAGATATCTGCCTCTGCTGTCGACTTGTTACGTGAGCCCAGGTGGGTCGTGGTCACTCCCGACCAGATGGATGGCGGACTGGCGGCGCAGTTGGAGTCCGCCGATGCCCTGATTGTGCGCTCGGCGGTGCAAGTCAATGCGGAGCTGTTGGCCAAGGCACCCAAGCTGCGGGTCATCGGGCGGGCCGGAGTGGGGGTCGACAATATCGATCTGGAGCCGGCGACGCGCCAGGGCATCGCCGTCATGAACACGCCCGGGGCGAATGCGGTCGCGGTCGCGGAATATACCTTGGCGATGATGCTGGCCCTGGCTCGCCATCTCTGCCGGGCGAACGAGTTGATGCATGCCGGCAAGTGGGAGAAAAAGTCTCTTCAAGGCACGGAGCTGCGGGGCAAGACTCTGGGTATTGTTGGCCTGGGTCGAGTTGGAATGGAGGTCGCCCGGCGAGCGCGAGCCTTCGGAATGGAGATCGTCGCCCACGACCCGTTCGTCTCGATCCTCGTAGCCAAAGAGCAGGGAATCGCCATTGCCAAGCTGGACGAAATTTACGCAGCGTCGAATTATCTGACTCTTCACGTAGGCCTCACTCCGCAAACCACTGGCATGATCAATGCCGAGTCGCTGAAGAAAATGAAGCGAGGAGTGCGTCTGGTGAACTGCGCTCGTGGTGAGTTGGTCGATGAAGCGGCACTCGCCCAGGCCCTGAAGCAGGGCCATGTTGCCGGGGCCGCGTTGGACGTTTTTGCCGAGGAACCGCTGAAGAACTCCCCGCTGACCGCCATGGATAATGTAATTCTCACCCCTCACATCGGCGGTTCGACCCACGAGGCGCAGGAAGCTGTGGGCTATCAGATTGCCCTGCAGGTAAAAGAGTATCTGAAGGACGGAGTCATCCAAAACGCGGTGAATGTGCCATCAGTATCGCATGATGAATATGTCGAACTGCAACCCTACATCGTTCTGGCGGAGAGATTGGGTTCGTTCCTCGCCCAAGTTAGCGAGGGCGCGTTAGAGGAAATTTCGCTCGGGTACAGCGGCCACATTGCGGAATGGAAGACGGAGTTGATTCGCAACGGAGCAATTAAAGGAATCTTGAATGAGGCGCTGGAGGAGAAGGCAAACCTGGTGAATGCCGCCGCGATCGCTTCCTCGCGTGGATTACGCATCCACGAAGAACGCAAACCCAAAGGCTCGACGGGAGGAGCAGGGAGCGTTCTTGCGATTGCAGTCAAGTCCGAATCGGAAGAACACATAGTCAAAGGCGCAGTTCTACACAAGAATGCCCCACGCTTACTGCACGTGGACGGAATCGAAGTCGAGGCTCCGCTCGAGCGGAATCTCATTTATCTTCGCAACCGCGACGTCCCCGGCGTGATAGGAAAAGTAGGCACGATCCTCGGCAATCACAAAATCAACATCGCCGATTTCTCTTTGGGGCGTCGTGTGGGGATCGTGAAACCTGGTAGTCCGCGCGAAGCCATCGCCGTAGTGCACGTGGACGGAGTTGTGCCTGTGCCGGTTTTAACTGAACTCAGGAGAGTGCCAGCGATCGAGCAAGCCAAAGCCGTCCGATTGTTTTGAAGAGATGCGGCCCGGATGGTGCCCCGTTCGAGGGAAATAATTTAGCTCCCAAAACCCAGTATTCAGGCGCATAATTCCGGCCCATGAGGCAGGGCACCTGTTGCCGGTGCGGCTTGATGACCTCCATCCGGTCTTTCTACAGCCTGAATGGCAGGGTGTACTGTGAACCCTGTGTTTGGAAGGCCTCGCGCGACGCCCAGGACAGCGGACAGCCCTTCGCGTGGCCCCATAGTTTTGTTCCGCGCTTTTGCCCGCCCTTAAACGTTCCCGCGGCAGCGGCACGATCCTCGCGATAGAATAGTTACTTGGCAGAATGGGCCGGGCAGTTGGGTATCTCCCAGCGCCGCCACGAGGGTGCATGTTCGAGGTTACCGTAGACGACTCATTTGCCGCAGGACATTACCTGCGCAATTACAAGGGCAAGTGCGAGAATCCGCACGGGCACAACTATAAAGTGCGGGTTACGCTAGCTGGCAGGGAATTGGACAAGGCTGGGTTGCTGCTCGACTTCAAGGATTTGCGCGAGGTGATGAAGCACGCCATCGAGCGTCTCGACCACCAGATGATTAACGATCTGGAACCGTTCACGGTGGTGAATCCCTCGGCGGAGAATTTAGCAAAGTATTTCTACGACGAGACCAACGCAAAGCTCGATCTCGTAACTGCCGGGCGGGTGCGAGTGAAGAACGTCACGGTGTTCGAAACGGACACGACGACTGCAACCTATTCGGAGCCATAGCCCGCCATTGGGCGAGGCGCCAGCGCTGCTCACCATGCAGATTACCGAGATTTACAAATCGATTCAGGGTGAGTCCACGCATGCCGGGCTTGCATGCGTGTTTGTGCGTCTGACCGGATGCAATCTGCGTTGCTCCTGGTGTGATAGCGAATACACTTTTACGGGTGGCCATCGCATGACTGTGGAAGAGGTCGTAGAAGAAGTCGAGCGGTTGAGCCCGAGCGGCCTCGTAGAAATCACGGGCGGCGAGCCTATGCTGCAGGAGCGGGAAGCTGTGCCTCTGATGCAGCGACTGTTGGACGCCGGCTATACAGTGTTGCTTGAGACCAGCGGCGAGCGTCCGCTGGAGCGGGTGCCGAAGGGTGTGGTCAAAATTGTCGATGTGAAATGTCCAAATTCAGGCGAGCCTGACAGCTTCCGCGTGCAAAACCTGGAGGCGCTCGATTCCGGGGACGAAGTCAAATTCGTGCTGAGCGACCGGACGGATTATGAGTTTGCGCGCGATTTTGTGGCGCGGCACCATCTGGCCCGACGGGTAACTGCCGTGTTGTTTTCGCCGGCGTTCAGCAAGGATGCCGGCGGCCCACGAGACAGCTCGCATTGCTTGCTCGATCCGCGGGATCTGGCGGAGTGGATGCTCGCAGATAACGTTCCTGCTCGCCTGGGTTTACAGATCCATAAGTTCATCTGGGATCCGGCAATGAAGAGCGTATAAATCTTTCACCACTCAGGCACAGGGACACAGAGAAAGCAGGGCAGCACTGTTCTTGTTTTCTCGGTGTCCCTGTGACTCTGTGGTGCGGTGCGAAATGGTGAGAGATACCAAATCGCGGGCAGTCGTCCTGCTCAGCGGCGGGATGGACTCGTGCGTCTGCGCGGCGCTGGCGGTGCGGGACTTCGACGCCGCGGCCGTCCATATCAGTTACGGCCAGCGTACCGAAGACCGGGAGCAGCGGGCGTTTCTGGGGATTTGTGATCGCCTGGGCATTCATGACCGGCTGATTGTCCGGAACGAAGCTCTGCGTGCGATTGGCGGATCAGCCTTGACCGATGCCGACATCGCAATTCCCGAGTCGGCGATGGTCGGGAAGGAGATCCCCGTAACCTATGTGCCATTCCGGAACGCGCACTTTCTGTCAGTCGCAGTGAGCTGGGCGGAGGTTCTGGGGGCGGAAAAGGTCTACATCGGCGCGGTGGAACAAGACAGCTCAGGGTATCCTGATTGCCGCCCCGCTTACTATCGTGCTTTCAACGAGGTGGTAAAGGCCGGAACGAAGTATGGCCGGATCGAAATTGTGACTCCGCTGATCGGGCTTCGCAAGTCGGGAATTGTGAGGCTTGGCCTTGAACTGGGCGCGCCCTTCGATTTAACGTGGTCTTGCTATAGCCGGGAAGATCGCGCCTGCGGAGTGTGCGATAGTTGTGTGCTTCGGCTGCGGGCGTTTCACGAAGCCGGCGCTGCGGATCCGATCCGTTACTGTGAAACTCTACAGAAGGCATAGCAATTCGAGTGTTTTCGACTTTCATGAAGAGAAATGCAATGCGGCCGGAAGCCGCAGAATCGGAAATCAAATTCAAGTTTGAGCCGGAGGCAACGACGATGAAGCAATATTTCGTGATGCTAGCGCTCTTGGTGCTGGTGGCTGGACTGTGCGCAAGCCCAGCGTTTGCTCAGAACACTGTCAGCGTGAAGGGTGCCTGCAAGGACGTGGAAGGTAAACCAATTGCCGGCGCCACAGTGGAATGGGTGAGTCTCGACAACGGACGGAAGTACGACCTCAAAACCAACAACAAAGGCGAATATTTTTCTTTGGGCATTACCCCCGGCCACTACAAGGTCACTCTTCTGGGAGCGGACAACAAGGAAATTTTTCACTACGGCGGGTTCACCGTCAATTCAGAGGAGAACACCCTCGACTTCGATATGAAGAAGGAACAAGCCAATGCCGCTGCAGGCGCTGGCTTGACACCCGAGCAGTTGAAGGCGCAGCAGGAGCAGGCGGCGAAGGTTGCGAAAGAAAATTCAACGATCAAGGGTTTGAACGAGAAACTGGCGGCTGCCAAAACGGCCGCGGATGGTGGCGATTTCGATACGGCCATCGCCCAAATCACGGAAGCCACGCAGATCGATCCCAGCCGCGATCTGCTTTGGGCCAAGCTGGGAGACTACGAACTCAGTTCTGCAACGAAGCAGACCGACAGCGCGGAGAAAACAAAACGCTACGATGCTGCAGTCACCGATTATCAGAAAGCCGTGGATCTCAAACAGAAGTCTCTGGATGCGGCCACGCAGAAGCCGCCCGACGCAACCAAAGTGCTGGCTCAGTTTTATAACAATCTCGGCAAAGCCGAGGCCCAGACCGGCAAGACCGAGGACGCGGTCAAGGCGTACAACCAGGCGGCCCAATTGGATCCCGCGGGCGCTGGCATGTACTACTTCAATCTTGGCGCGATCTTGACCAACGCCAACAACAAGAACGACGCGGAGATGCGCAAAGCCGCCGCGGAAGCTTTTGATAAGGCCATTGCGGCCGATCCCAACCGCGCTGATGCCTATTATTGGAAGGGCACGAATTTAATCGGTGCTGCCACTCTGCAGGGAGACAAAATGGTTGCGCCGCCAGGCACTGCTGAGGCCTTCCAGAAATACCTGGAACTGCAGCCTGCCGGTCCGCACGCAGAAGAGGCCAAAGCTATGCTGCAGGGTCTCGGAGCCACGGTAGAGACCAGTTACGGAAAAAAGAAGACCACAACCAAGAAGTAGGTCAGTTAAATGCTGATGACTCGAGGCGGCTGAAAAGCCGCCTCTTTTGTCTCCCGCAAATTCCTCATTACCAAGGTTCATAAGCCTCGACGTTCTTCGTAGAACCGTGCCCCCAATTTCGCTAGAGTAAAAATCAGGCACTCATGCGGGACTAAGTTCTCCAACTCCCCGAGAAATGAATCTATGGCGGCGCCGGCCAATGCTCCCATCTCTGTTGTGCTCGAGCCCTCAACCGGCTCGGGCGCTGGAAGCACCCATGCGCTGTTGGCAGCCATCCTGAAAGCGAATGATCAAGTCAGCGATCTCATTTTCTCGCCGGGTCGCTTGCCTCAGGTAGAGATCCACGGCCAACTAATAGGGATCCAGGGCCCCGGCCTCCGCCCGTTCAGCGCCGATGACACGCGCCGCATCGCCTCGGATCTGATCGGCGAGAACAAGCAAGCGATCGGGCTCCTGCGCGAGCAGGGCTTTTGCGACATCTCCTACGGGCTTCCGGGAGTGGCCCGTTTCCGCGTGAACGTCTTCATCCAGCGCGGCAGTTGCGCCGTGGTCATGAGAGTGATCGCCACGGCGATTCCGGCCCTGACTTCGTTGGGCCTGCCGCGGCAATTGGCAGAGGTGGCCCACCTCCGCGATGGCATAGTCCTGGTCACCGGGCCGCGAGGCTCGGGAAAATCATCGACCCTTGCTGCGCTTTTGGATAGCGTGAACGCCGAGCAGGTCTGCCATATCATCACCATCGAAGATCCCATTGAGTTCCTGCACAATCACAGACGGGCCACGGTTCACCAGCGCGAGTTGCACAGCGACACTCCGAGCATTGCGCTCGCATTGCGCGCGGCCTTGCGGCAGTCGCCTAATGTAATCCTGGTGGGTGAGATGCATGACCGCGAAACCATGGAACTGGTTTTGGAGGCAGCCGAAAGCGGCCATCTCGTTCTAACCAGCCTGAACACCGTCAGCGTAGCTAAAACCGTGGAACGCATCGTCAGTACGTTTGCAGTGTCCGAACAAGCGCCCATTCGCAGCCGACTGGCGAGAACCTTCCGCTATATCGTTTCGCAACGGTTGATTCCCCGTAAAGACGGAACCGGGCGAATCGCGATTGTGGAGCTTCTTAAGGCCCATCCGCGCACTCAATCGTGCATTGAAGTAAATGATTACTCGGGCGAGAACCTGCTGCAAGCCATGAGGGATGGCATCTCCGAAGGCATGCAGTATTTCGATGGCGAATTGGAGAAACTTGTGCGCGCGGGAGTAGTAGAGCTCGACACTGCGATAATGTTTTCAACCGACCCGCAAAAATTGCGGGAAGCACTGAAAAACCAAATGTAGGCGCGGGCGTCGTCGCCCGTGGTTGGTGCCCAAACAGCCCAGCACGCGCGACGACGCCCGCGCCTATACGTTCCCACCTGTCGTATCATCTCTTGCATGCCCCAGCCATCAACCATCTTGAGCTTCGAACAGGCGCGGCACGTGGTTGAGGAGCACGCCGCAACCCTGCGCCCTCGAGGCAAGGAACTTGTGGAATTGCTCGACAGCCAGGGTCAGATTCTGGCGGAGGCGGTGCTTGCAGATCGCAATTTCCCTCCATTCCCGCGAGCTACGCGCGATGGCTATGCAGTGCGCGCCGCTGACTTAGCAAAGCTTCCTGCCACACTCAAAGTAATCGGTGAGATCAAAGCCGGGGCCGCAGCTGATGGCGCGCTCAAGGTCGAGCCCGGCGCGGCGGCGGCCATCATGACTGGAGCCCCTGCGCCGCCTGGGTCTGATGGGATTGTGATGGTCGAGTACACGTCGCGAGACGGCGACCAGGTCACGATCATTAAAGGAATCGCTGCCGGAGACAACATTGTTCCGATCGCGGCAGAAGCCAAGCGGGGCGACCGGTTACTTTCTCCCGGTGTGCGCTTGAATCACGCCGAAATTGCGGTAGCAGCATCGGCCGGAAGGTCCCGCCTGCTGGTGTATTCGAAGCCTCGCGTCGCCGTGCTCGCCACCGGCGATGAACTGGTCGACATCGACGTACCCCTCGCGCCCAACCAGATTCGCAATTCGAATACTTATTCCTTGGCAGCGCAAATCCAAGCCGCGGGCGGCGAACCCGTGTTGCTGCCAATTGCGCCCGATGAGCCCGAACGCTTGCGGGAACTGATGGAGGACGGCTTCGAGGCTGACCTGCTCCTGCTCTCCGGGGGAGTTTCCATGGGCAAATACGATCTGGTGGAACAGGTGTTAGCGGAACTCCATGCGGAATTCTTCTTCACGGGAGCGCAAATTCAACCGGGACGTCCTGTAGTATTTGGACGAGTTCCGTGTGGTTTGGGCGCCCCCGCCAGCGAAGGGCACGGCTTCAGCGGCGCCGATCGGAGCACACGAGAAAGTGGGGTTTTTGCCCCTGATGGCCACAAATACTTCTTCGGACTGCCCGGAAACCCGGTGTCGACGATGGTGACCTTCGAACTCTTCGGCCGCCCGGTGCTCGAAGCCCTGGCTGGTATGACGCCGCGAAAGCTGATTTTCCTACACGCCAAGTTGAAGTCGGAGATCAAGACCAAGCCAGGCCTGAAGCGCTTCTTGCCCGCAATCCTCTCCGGCGAGTTCGAGCAGGCGGAAGTTGAATTAGTGCGCTGGCAAGGATCGGGAGACATCGCAGCGACCGCAGCGGCAAACTGCTATATCGTGATTCCACCGGATCGGGAACGCATCGAGCCTGGCGAATGGATGCCGATACTGATGCGATAATTGAGATAAGAAACCACGAAAGACGGGCGTCCGCACGTGTCGTCCCAAGCGCGGACACCCGTGTCGCACTTACTTATTGTCCGGTACCCGGTTTCTCCGCCGGTTTCTTGGGGGCAGCCGCGGGCGCCGCTGCCGGCTTCGGTTTCCAGAAGTCCGGGTCAGCTTTGACCCAGTCGTCCGACACATAGCTCATCTTCGGATTGAACGCAAACAAGTTGGTCTCGCTGGACTCGATCGACGCAGCCGAGAGTTCTTCCAGCTTTTTCATGCCATCGTCGCCCATCGCAGCCATAAACTGCTTGTCTTGCGCGAAGTCGCGGTCGATTTCAGCTGCGGACTTCCGGGGAGTTATGAAAGCGAAGGTGCCCTGGGGCGCGCCATACGCGGCTTCATAGCAAGCCCAACGCGTTTCCGGTAACTTCTCATACGCAGCCAAGACCATTTTCATGCCGTCATCCCACTCCTTGCGATGCCCCGGCTTTACGTGAAAGACGGCAATGTCGAAGTAGCGCATGTGCGGTATGTCCGCGGGGGCGCGGAGGCTGTAGTCTTCTCGATAGGCCCAAGCGCCCTGATCCATGGAATCGAGCAGTTCGCCATCAGCGACGCTCGCCCGATCCAGCGCACCGGAAAGTGCCGCATTCTTGTTGGTCGCGTTTACGTCTTTCTCCCAGGCTTCGAAGGAATCGTAGCCCACGAAGAACAAAACCCGCGGCTTTCCGGAAAGAGAACCCATCGCCAGATAGTGTGTTGGCCACTTGGTACGGCCATATGCCTGCACAAAGGCGCTCTCGGCTTTGTCGTGCATCGCCCCACCTTTCCCCGGTTTCACAAACTCCCGGGTGACCGTCAGCACTTTAGGCGGCGACATCGTGTGCTCCTGCGCCGCTGCCATGCCCAAGCTCCCCACTACAAGAGACCCCAACAACAGCACGTCGGTGATTCTTTTCATGAACAGCCTCCTCTGTGACAGAGTAAATAAGGATTGATCAGCTGGGCCCCCGCACAACCAATAACGGGAGTTCCCAAACTCAGGCCGGAGATTATTCTCGATGCTCTTCGAAGTCAAGCTGGAGCACGCTTGGGCACTGTTACAGTTTCAAACTGTAACAGTGCCCACGCTTGGATAGTTCTTGGAGGGCGTCATTGCGCAAACATTTTCACTTCGAGTTGTGATACCGTACGCCTTGCAATTGACTCCACGATGCAAAGAAGAAAATTTCAGCGCATCTTCCACTTCGTGGGGGAACCGTTCCCGAAACATCGCTATTAAAGGGTGAGGAGGATTTCGGGAAATGGCACCACTTCTCAGGAGAAATGGTACGGAGTGCAGACCGTCAGGGGTGCTCCGGATCAAATCTTTTCAAATCAGTACAACACAGGAGAAAAAATCATGAAATCACAGAAAATGAGCTTCGTTATCGCAATCGTGGCCGTGCTGGCCCTCTCGGCTATGAGCTTTGCGCAAAGCAACAACGCGGCCAGCGGGGCAGCTGCTCCCGAACAGGCGCAGCCCTCGTCGCCGACAGCGTTTGGGACCAACGCGCATCTAGCACTGTCCTACAGCACCCTCAGCCAAACCGTGGTTCGATCCAAAGGGGTCAAGAGCGTTACCATGCCATCCACTGGCAAGGTCTGCATCACGCCGTCGGTTTCGCTGAATCTCAAGAAGATCTATCCTTTGGTTTCTATTGAATGGGGCAATTCCTCTGGCAACGCGCTGCTGGCGTTCTGGCGCGACACTACCCTTTCTAGCGGAGATTGCGGTGCCGGTTTGCTCGAAGTCCAGACCTTTGACTTCAACGCGGGCGGCGCCCCGGTGCCGAGCAATAGTGTTGCCTTCGATCTCGTGATCGAGTAGGCGACTTGCGGCGGGCAGGTGATACCTGTCCGCCGATTTTATTTGGGGCGGTTGATCCAGACGGGGAATCGCCTCTTCCCCCCACCCGTTTGTCATAGAGCTTCTAGTAAGATGTTCTAACGGATGCCCAAGAAGCTCTCCCATTACGATCGTTCCGGACGAGCCCGAATGGTCGACGTTTCCTCAAAATCTCCCAGCAAGCGCGAGGCCGAGGCCAGCGCCTTCGTGGTCTTGAAGCCCAAAATCCTCAAAGCCTTACCCATGAATCCCAAGGGCGATCCGCTGGAAGTGGCGCGGCTGGCTGGAATCATGGCCGCGAAGCGAACTGCCGATATGATTCCTATGTGCCACCCTTTGCCGCTTTCCCACGTTGATGTGCAAATGCGGCTGTGCGAGAATGGCGTCGCGATTGCCTCAAAAGTTTCCACCACCGCCGTGACCGGCGTGGAGATGGAAGCCCTGATGGCCGCCAGTATCGCCGCCCTCACCGTGTACGATATGGTGAAGGCGCTCGACAAGGGCATCGAGATTCGCGAAATCGTGCTGGAGCGCAAATCCGGCGGCAAAAGCGGCGACTATCGCCGGGTGCGCAAAAAGTCATAACCGGTTCCATGGCGAATAACGTAAGACTCCTGCTGGTGGATGACAATCCGATGGTGCTGGGGTTGCTGCGCGGAGCGCTGACTCCGCTCGCCATGGTGACGACCGCAACCGATGCCGCGGATGCCCTTCTGAAGGCAGTTGACGATCCTCCCGACCTGCTGATTTGCGACTACCGCATGCCGGGTATGGATGGCCGCCAACTCATCGAAAAGCTGCGAAGCCGTCCTCGCACCGCCGAAGCCGCCGTAATCCTGGTGGCGACCAAGACCGACATCAGCGAAAAGCTGAGCACCCCCGATCTTCCCGTCGACGATTTCGTCGAGAAGCCCTTCTTCTTGAGGGAAGCCACGCAGCGCATCAAGCGGGTGATCGATAAGATCGCGCTGGAAAAGATGGCAAAGACCGTGCCCTCCGACGGAGTGCTCCGCGGCAGCCTTTTGCAGATGAATGTGATCGACCTGGTGCAGTCGCTCGAGATGGGCCGCAAAAGCTGTTCCCTTACCCTGACCAACAAAGACGACAAATGCGAACTGTACTTCAAAGAAGGCCAGGTAACCCATGCCACCTATGGCCCGCTGATTGGAGATCCGGCGGTATTCAAGGTCTTGCGTTGGACAGACGGAAACTTTGAAGTCAATTTCGAAGGCAAGACTACCCAGCAAACTACTAAATTGAACACCCAAGGCTTGCTCATGGAAGGCCTGCGCCAGCTCGACGAGGCCCAGCGCGACGGCGGAAAAGCCCCAGAGGAGGAAGAAGAAGATGTCCTCCTCGACTCCTGAAGGGCCGACTGCAGCCGTCATCACCGTGAGCGATTCCTGTGCACGCGGCGATCGCACCGATCTCTCCGGTCCAGCGGTCGGGGAACTCCTCAGGAAAAAAAATTTCTCGATCATGGGTACGGAAGTTGTTCCCGATGACCAGGCAGCCATTCAGACAGCCATTGCCTATTGGGTCCAGGAAGCGCAACTCGTGGTAACTACCGGCGGCACCGGGATCGCTGAACGCGATGTCACCCCCGAAGCCACTCGCGCCGTCTGCGAACGCCTGCTCGAAGGAGTCGCCGAACGCATGCGTTACCAAGGTTCGAAGAAGACCCCGTTCACCGCGCTCAGCCGGGGAGTCTGCGGAGTAAGAGAAAAGTCCCTGATCTTGAATCTGCCCGGCAGCCCTGCTGGCGCAGTCGATTCGCTCGAAGCGGTGATTGATCTGCTACCCCACGCCTTACAGTTGTTAAGCGGAAGCACGAAGCACGACTGAACAGATCTCACCATGCCCGCGTAGCCCCGGACGCCTCGTCCGGGCGGTTTGCGTCGGTTTGTAGAGAGACGTAGCAAGCTACATCTCTGCAGTTCGCTTTCGCGTAGACTCTTAATCGGCCTCGTGAAAACGATAAAGCACATACTCTCTCGCTACACCGCATTTCTCTGGGCGCTGCTGAAGCCATTGGGCGCGTGGGGTGTGCTGGCGACAGCGGCGCTCGATGGCGCCTTCCTCGGTCTCCCCATGGACGCTGTCGTAGCCAGCTATGTTTATCAGGACCGCGCACGATTCATCCTCTATGCATTCATGGCTTCGGCAGGGTCAGCACTGGGCAGCACCGTAATTTATTTCATCGGCTACAAAGGTGGCGAGGAACTTCTCCGCAAACGTATTCCGCCCGCGCGCTTCGAAAAGATTCACGCAGCTTTTGATAAACACCCCTTCTGGAGCCTGATGTTCCCCGCCATGCTGCCGCCGCCGACACCTTTCAAGCTGTTTGTACTGGCGGCGGCCGTTTCCGAGATGAGCTTCGTCCGCTTCCTGCTGGCGATTTTCTCCGGCCGCATGGTGCGCTTCCTGGTGCTCGGACTCTTGACAATCAAGTTTGGACCGAACGTCGTGCATCTGCTAGGCGCCGCATTCCAGCAGCATTATTACTTGATCCTGGAAGCGATTATTGTGGGATTGGTGGTCTGGTTCGTGCTGCGAAGGAAAAAGAAAAGGACCTTGATGCAGCACAGTGAGGGTTCTAAGAGAACTAAAAGTTAGATCCCTCGCCGCGATTTAAGGTTTACGCTGCGGCCGCATGATCGCCCTGTCTGCCGAACGCACCGGATAGCGCATGCAATGCCATCGGCGTTGCGAACATCGCGACCGTGAAAATTAGATCGCCTTCGATCGCAGTACGGAAAAACGGCAACCCGGCCGCGTAAGACATCATGATTCCGCTCAGGTTCTTCGGATACATATCGAGCCAGGCCCAGGACGTCAGATTCGTTATCAGGAAAAACGAAACCGAACTGGCGAGCGCCGCGCCGATCACCGGCAGTAACTTGGTCTTCGTACCCAGCCTTGTGCCGAGCCAGAGAACCGCGGCATACCATGCGAAGGTAATGTAATGATCCGAGGAGAACGGATACGAGTAGACCAACTTGGTGAGCACTACGTCAGAAGCGGCCAGCAGCACCAGCGGGATCCAGAGCTGGCGGCGTGATCCACGCGCTCCGAAGAATAGCAGCGAGCCCACCACCGGAGTGAACATCCAGGGATGGGGCATGAACCGGACCGCGACCGCAAGCAACACGAATATGTAGGCCAGCATGATGGATCACCTCGGCAATCTGGAACGCAATATTCCTAAAGAAGATTGTGGCCTCTGTGCGCGCCGGCGTCAAGTCAAAGAATTGTCACGGGGTCGAGGCTCGTAATTCGAGGTCGCGAAAACATGTGCAGCCGAGAGAGTCTAATCCGGGGGCGCGCCGCTTTTTCCATTTTCTCCCGGGCGCAAGCCGAGATATTCGCCGACTACTTTCAAGTTGCGATCCAGTTCTACCGTTGCCGAAAGAACGCTACGATTGGGGTGTCCGGGCTGCTGAAAGCGTAGGTCTTTGAAGCGAACGATGTAGCCCTCCTGTCCCGATGCTATAGGCTCGGTCTCCGTGATGGGGTACTTCGCCCAATCGAGATAGACGCGTCCGAGGTACGACCGCTTGGCCGCAAGAGTCACCGGAGTCTCCTCGGGTTTGTAGATAATTTGCATTTCTCCATCAGGATCGACCTCAGGGCCGGTTGAATCAACCATCATCGTGGCAAAGAAATTCCGGGTTTCCACCACGCCGACCCATCGAAATGGACTCCACCACAAAGGGAACGCCGAGGCGCGGAGGGGATTAGCGCTCTCGTACGTCCGGGCTTCGAGCGCATTCACTGCGCGCCGATGTTCGTAATCGCGCACTCCCCAAAGCGCAACGACGCCGAGCAACGCCATAGTTGCGGCCCAGCGGCCTGCGGGTTGCTTGCGCCGGACGCCGATCTCGCGATCGATGAATGAGAAGAAAACGGGCAGCACTAATCCCGAAACCAGCAGAATGAGAATGATCGGCTCGACGATAAAAACGATGTCCCACGAATACCATTTCTCCGAGAACGGCCAGAACGGGCGGACGCCGTAGTTGTTCGTGTAATCGAGCAGAATGTGGCTCAACCCTGCGAGGTACGCGAACCCGAACAGCAATCCCCAGCGTGGCGGCAAATCTGGATTGTTCAGCTTTCGTCCACGCAGCCGCCAGGCCCCATACATGAGGCCGACCACTGCCGCCGATACCAGCGCGATACCCAGAAAAGAATGAGTGAAGCCGCGATGATGGGCGAAGCCAAAAACTCGTCCCTTAAGCTCGCCGAGCACGTCGAGATCTGGCGCTTCGGCAGCCAGCGTCACCGTGGCTGTGGCGAGGGCCGTCTTGCGATTGAGTCCGGCTCGTCCCATGCAGGCGCCGGTCAGAAAGTGGGTAATGGGTTCCAAAGGTTGATGTGGCCTTGTGTGTGATCTGAGTAGAGAGAATACATTAGTCTGTCCTTGGATGTCGGCCAGGGTTCGCGTTCTTCGCGACGCCCAGGGCTTTTTACCACAGAGACACAGAGTCAGAGAGACGACAGACAGAGTTCTTACATTCTTCCTGTGCCTCCGTGGTGAAAAGTCCTTTCCGACGATGGAGTCCGGGGACAAACTAACGCCCGGGCATCAGCAGCGTCACGGCATCGGGAACCATCGAGATTTCCGCAGGCAGCGTTCCCAACAGTTCTCCGTCGGCTTCGACGAAGACACGGGGCAACGCGGCCGAGTCAGTGGACGGTGCCATGTCGCGGCAGACCGCGGCGGTACTGTGCACCAGTTCGATTCCGGGGACGTTCCAGTTGGTGCCGAACAGTCCACGCAGGACATAGCGCAGATAGGCCAAGCGGCTGCGGGTCTGGAAGAGGACGAGACGAAGGTCGTCCCGTTCGAGCGAGGCGCCGGGTCCGAGCTGGCGCAGGATTCCGCCGAAGTTGCGGATGCGGACTGCCAGTAGCTGCGAAACTTCCGCTTGACGGGTTTGTCGCGGGACCGAGACGTTGCAAGCAACGCCTCTACAGTCGTCGAACTCTACCGCGAAGTTTCCCATCTTATGCGTGAGCCAGAGGCGGGTGGCTTTGGCGCAATAGGCGGCCATCCCGAAACGTCGCTTTATCAGCGGATCCAGACCGTAGAAGAGGTGAGCGTCGACGCCGATGCCGACGGTCACGGTGAAATATCTTTGGCTGCGGTTCCCAGCGAAATCCTGGTACTCGATTTTGCCGACGGCGATGCGGCGGGGTTTTGCAGTCCGAGCCGCCTGGGCTGCGCCGGCTGGAGAAAGTGGCAGCCGCAGATCGTGCGCCAGCGAGTTTGCGGTGCCAAGCGGAATGATGCCCAACGCGGTGTGGGTGCCTACCAATCCCTGCAATACGTCGTGAACGGTGCCGTCGCCGCCGCAAGCGAATATGGTGTCGCAGCCTTCGGCTATCGCTTCCTTCGTTTGGGCTGTCGCATCGGATGCGGCGCGGGTGGCTGCAGCCGAAGCTTCGATGCCGGCGCTTCGCAACGCTGAAAGTGCGGCCTCTACATCAGCTAGCCGGCGTTCGCGGCGGCGACCGGAGAGCGGGTTGTAGAGGAGCATGGCTTTGCGCATTAATTTACGCTATGCGTCGTCGTACCGGAGGCGCCCACTCACTTCCCGCAGGGCGAGGACGCCGCGTCTACACTTGGTCTCGCTTGATTGCGTAGACGTAATGTAACAAATTCGCCCTCGTTACCTCTTTCCATATTGTCATTCCGTTTTTCTCAGCCACCCGGCGCGAAGCGAGATTCTCGGGGCGGATCATGGAAATTAGCCGGTCCGTGGTGAGAGTCGAAAATCCGTAGTCGCGACAGGCGCGGGCTGCTTCCGAGGCAAATCCTCGGCCCCACAGATCGCGGCGCACGTGGTAGCCGATTTCGATCTCATCGACTCCGTCGACGCTTTGCCGGACCAGTCCGCAGTCGCCGATCAGTTCACCCGTGCCGTTCAAAATCATGGCCCAGAGTCCGTAGCCGTCATTCGCGTAATGAGTGCGGTTGCGCCGGATCCAGTCGGCGACGGCCGCAAGGTCGAACGACATGGGATAGTAGCGCATGGTTTCGGGGTCGGAAAGGATTGTGGCGAGAGCGTCTGCATCTTCAGGTTCAAATTCCCGAAGCGAGAGGCGCTGGGTTTGCAGGACCCGCATGGAGACAGTTTAGAACAGGTCGCCGCGCTACTGGTCGAGGTGCGATTTCCCGCTTTGCTCGACTCGACAGCCGGGCGCGGCTGCCCCGACGTAATTCCTCGCTATAATCTTTTTGCGATGACTGCGAAAGACATTGAAAAGAAGACCGAGGCGTTGCGCGAGAGAATTCGGCACCACGAATACGGCTATTTCGTGCTCGACGATCCAGAGATAAGCGATGCTGAGTTCGATCAACTGATGATCCAGTTGAAAAAGCTGGAAGCCGAGCATCCCGCGCTGATCACGCCGGATTCGCCCACGCAGCGGGTTGGGGGAAAACCGCGCGAGGGCGTCGTCAAGGCGGCACACTCGTCGCCCATGCTCTCGCTCGACAATACCTACAACGTAGACGATCTCCGCAACTGGGAGCGCCGGGTTCACGAACTCAGCGGGCGCAAGGATATTGACTACGTCTGCGAGCTCAAGCTCGACGGCATGTCGCTTGCCCTGATTTATGAAAACGGCCGGCTGGTTCGTGGCGTTACACGCGGCGATGGCACCGTCGGCGAAGATGTCACTCTGAATGTACGCACCGTGCGCTCGATTCCGCTTTCGATTTCGAAAGAGAAGCTCAAGGCGGCAGACATTCCTGCGAACTTCGAAGTGCGGGGAGAAATGCTGATGCCCCTGGCGGCGTTCCGGCAAATGAATCAGCAGCGCGAGGAGAAGGGGCTGTCGTTGTTTGCCAATCCACGAAACGCTACTGCGGGCACCGTCCGTCAACTTGAACCGAGCATCGTTGCGCAAAGGCGGCTCGACTTTTTTGCCTACATGCTGCTGCAAGACGGGCGAACCTTTTTCGACCGTCACTGGAAGAGCCTGGATGCTCTCGACGCCGCCGGCTTCAAGGTTAATCCCAGCCGCAAGCTGGCAAAGAATTTTGAGGACGCCTGGGCGTTCATCGAACAAGAGGAATCCAAACGGGAAGAGCTGCCTTACGAGATCGACGGCATAGTCGTCAAAGTAGATCGAACCGGGTTGCAGGATGAACTGGGCTACACGGGGAAAGCGCCGCGTTGGGCGATTGCTTATAAATACGCGGCGCGGGCCGGCATTACACAGATCGAAGGCGTTCAATGGCAAGTCGGACGGACGGGGAAATTAACCCCTGTCGCGATGCTGAAGCCCGTACCTATCGGCGGAACCACCGTGAG
>Ga0210400_10000570_pt1 | contig 40648 bp, 25 predicted proteins | sample IncBWH26MmetaG_FD_155456 | JGI IMG/M metagenome (GOLD analysis project Ga0210400, IMG submission 155456) | Forest soil microbial communities from Barre Woods Harvard Forest LTER site, Petersham, Massachusetts, United States - Inc-BW-H-26-M | ecosystem: Environmental > Terrestrial > Soil >... | reverse complement strand
TGCCCTGCCATCTGGTAAAGATGTTCAAACCTCTCGCGTAGTGCGGTTGGGAACAATTCCCGCAGCTATTCAGGCGCTGAATCGCGCTCCAATCCGCCGCGTTCGATCAATGCTGATTAAACAACTCCGTCCGCTCTACTCGTTCGCCTTTAAACACCACCATCGAAATCCGTTCGGTCGCGGTTATATCCTCCAGCGGATTCCCATCCACTACCAGCAAATCAGCGTCGTTTCCGACACGGATCGATCCAATTCGATTCCCGGCCCCGAGCAAGCGAGCCGCGTTCGAAGTCGCCGCCTGCAGCGCTACCGCCGGCGGAATTCCCGCCTGCACCCAGAGTTGAAGTTCGTGCTGAACCGTGGGCCCGTGGATCACCAAAAGATTCCCCGCATCGCTGCCCGTCACCAGCGCAACCCCATGCTCGTGCGCGCGCTTCAGGTTATCGATTGCGGTCGCCAGGTCGATCGGATACTGGGCGAGCGCCTTCCGCATCGTTTCCGTCTCCGCCGAGTTCATTGCCTCTTCGGTCCCACTCAAGAGTTCCGCAGGCCCCACCTGTTGCGCCAGCGACCGCTTCAGCAAGCCAGTCTTGCCCGCCGCAAAATCTTTCAAGGCCTCACCCACGCTCAGTGTCGGATCATAAAAGGTTCCCTGCTTGGCCATCTGGTCAAATAGCGCATCCGGAATCCTCTCGCGAAAGGACCCATGCTCAATCGAGCTGGCTTGCGCATTTACTGCATCGGTGACATCGCGAACGTCTCCCGTATGCACGGCCAAGGGCAAGGAATCGGCGTGAGCTTCCTGAGCAACCGCGTCAAACAACGCAATATCGAACCGGTTGAAAACCCGCCCCCCGGCCCCCGCGTCAAGAATCGCCTTGATGCAATCGACTCCCTGCTTCTTCAATTCATCCACCTGTCGCCGGGCTTCTTGGCCGGAAGCGGGAAGGCGCTCGAATTGTTTGTCGAGGCTCGCTCGTACCGAAGGCGGGAGATCTTTGAAATATTCCGTCCCATGTCCGCCCGGCGCAGTAAATAGCGGTCCGCAGGTAAACAAGTCCGACCCCAGAACCTCGCCGGCGCTCGCCTTGGAACGCACTTCGAGAATGCCGTTCAGAACGTCGCCGACACTTCTCACCGTGGTCACGCCGCTGTAAAGGTACGCCGCCAGGGCACGCTTCATACTTTTATCGGCGTCATACCTGCTCATGTCCGCATAGATTCCGCCCGGCCCTCCCAGATGCACATGCACATCGATGAGTCCGGGAAGAATCGTCTTGCCCGCCGCTTCCACAGTTTCCGCCTTCAACGTTTTCGGATCGGGCCCCGCACCTTCATAGATCTCCGCAATCTTGCCGCTGCGCACCAGCACTGATCCGTTTTCGATCACCGTACCGTCGCCGACAAAAATGCGCGCTCCGCGAATCAGGAAAGTGTCGCCACGCGCCAGTTCGCGGTTCAGCACCCTGGTCTTCGCGATTCCCGTGCGGGCATGCATCTGCCAAAAACCCAGCAGCAAGAATGGCGCGAGCACGGCCGCCAGCCAAAGCTTGGCCGAGTTTCGAATCTTCTCTTCTTTCTCCCAGCGAAACAACTTGTACGAGACGAATAGCCCGACGAATGCCGTTAGTATGAGGGCCAGCGCCGGCTGAATATTCGCCGCGATGCCCTCATTCCGCAGGAGCATACCTTGAATCCCAACCACCATGTAGGTTGCCGGCAAAAACTGAGTCACCACCAGCAGCCACTGCGGAAACATGGCGAGGGGAAATGTGGCGCCGCTCAAGAACAACATGGGTAGGTAGATCAACTGAACCAAGAGTTGGCTCTCCTGCATCGAGTTCACCACGGACGCGAGGATGAGACCGATCGAGCGAAATCCAACAATCGCAAGGGTAATAAACAGCAGAATCGATTCCATCGATTGCGGCCACGGCATGCCGTACAGATAGTGTGCCAGCCCAAAAATCAGCAGCACGTTCGGCATGTACAGAATCCAGCCGATCACGACCGAGGCCACGAGCAGAGGCGCCGGGGAAATCGGCGTGACTTTGTAACGGCGCAGAATGTTGGCTTCGCGCTCCTGCACGGCGCGAATACCTGCGCCCATCAGCCCATTGCCAAGGATACCGATGATCAGCACCATCGCGATCACAATCGTCATGGCCGCGCCCCGCTCGCCGTGCATCGCCTGCCCGAAGATAAAGAAAAACGTAAGCGGGAACAGATAATTGAAGAAAATGACAGAGCGGTTGCGCAGAGCCAGCTTCAGGTCGATCGCGATCAGTGCTTTGTAGGCTTTCATTTCAAGAAATCAGTTTCAGAAATCAGTCGCGAAGTTTCTTCCCGGTCAGCTCAATGAACACATCTTCCAGACTCGGTTGCTTGAGGCTCACGTCGGTCAGTTCCAGGCCCTGCTGATCGATCCACTTCACCAGATCCACCAACGTAGCGGCGGGACGCCGCGAATTCACCGTCAGAGTCCGGCCGCTGGCATCGACCTTACTCTGTGTCGCTTCCGCCCACGCGGCCCGGCTGTCGGGAAAGGCCGTAGCGCAGGTCACCACGATGCTCGACGCGTTACGGCTCTGCTGCTGCAAGCGCGCGGGCGTATCCATAGCGATGATCCGCCCTTCATCGACGATCGCGACCCGGTCACATAGCCGCTCCGCTTCCTCAATGTAATGCGTAGTCATGAGAATCGTGCGATGCTCCCGCTTCAACTCTTCGAGCAAGGAATGAATCTCGGCTCGCACCTGAGGATCGAGTCCGGTAGTTGGCTCGTCGAGAAAAATGAGTTGTGGATCATTTAGCAACGCGAGGGCTAAAGCCAGCCGCTGCTTCTGTCCGCCCGAAAGCGTGCCGTAAAAAGCGTCGCGCTTTTCTTGCAACTGCAGACGCTCCAGCAGTTTGTTCGGATCGACATTGCGGCTGTAGAACGACGCGAACACTTGCATCGCTTCCCGCACACGAATTTTCTCCGGCAAATTCGTGGCTTGAAGGCAGACTCCTATACGATCCTTAAGTTGTCGCCGCTGCCGGTCGGGATCGAAACCGAGGACCGTGACTTGGCCAGCCGTGCGCGCCCGCAGCCCTTCGAGAATCTCGACAGTCGTGGTCTTGCCCGCTCCATTGGGGCCAAGCAGGCCAAACACCTCTCCCGGCGGGATCTCAAAATCAATTCCCTTCACGGCATGTACTTCACCGTAGGACTTCTTAAGTCCTTGCACGGAAATCGCCGCCGAAGAGGAGTTCATAAGAGAATGGATCAGGCTATCGGAGAGTACCGATGCGAGTCAAAGTAGAACAGTTCCAGGCAGAGGAATCGATTAGTAGGCGTTTTTACTGCTGAAGAGACGAAGCAAAGTCATAGTGATGATCTGAAGATCGAAAGTCAAACTCCAGTTGCGAAGATAGTACAGGTCGTATTCCACACGCTTCGCGATTGACGTATCCCCGCGCCAGCCATTGACTTGCGCCCATCCCGTGATTCCAGCCTTGAACATGTGACGCGAGTTGTAGCGATCAATCTCGGCCAGGAAGCGCTCGACAAAGTAAGGCCTCTCCGGGCGCGGGCCGACAATGCTCATATCGCCTCTGAGCACGTTGAGAAATTGGGGAAGCTCGTCAAGATTCGAGCGTCGCAAGAAAGTGCCCACTGCGGTTCGCCGGGGGTCTCTGTCGGAAGTCCAGCGTGTATCGCCTTCTTCGCGGCTTCCTACCCGCATGGTGCGGAACTTGAACATCTTAAACACTCGACCATTCAAACCGACGCGATCCTGCACGAAGAAGACCGGCCCCCGGCTTCCCAGCTTGATGCACAACGCAATCAATAGAGTGACCGGCAGGGACAGAAGCAAAACCAAGATGGAGAAGCCCACATCGAAGATGCGCTTTTGAACAAGATAAGGACCGCTCTCGGCCAGTGTTGGCTGCAGATCCAGCATGCGAATGCCGCCCAGATCGATCAAACGATCGCGCAGGACTACGCCTTCACCGAGATCGATGACCACGCGCGTGGGGACGCACAGTTTTTCAAGAGTCGGTGCAATGGCGCGAATCTCCGTCAGACGTGATGCCGGAAGGGCAATGATGACATCGTTGATGGAATCTCCGTTGCGGAAGCTCGGAATCTGATCGACTTCATAAACCGGCCCATCGACCGCTACCTCCTGTCCGGGGAGGCGAACAAAACCGACGACCCGGCAAGGCAAAACCTCGCCATGTAACAGCGAAGTGCCAACACGGCGGGCAAATCGATCGGTTCCAACGACCAGTATCTTGACTTCATTTCTGCCGTCCTTGCGCATCAGTTCCAAAACTACCCGGAAGGCGATGCGGGTCACGGTGGCAAGAAAGAACAAGGCGACTGCGCTGAGAGCAATGACCGCTCGCGAATAACTGGCCTGCCGGTACAAGAATCCCGCCGTCATCACGACTGCGTAGGTGAAAGCGAGGGCTTCGAGCAGCCTCCGGCTTTTTCCTCCGGGAGCGTATACCTGCTCGATATTCCAAAGCTCGGATTCCTCTGCCGCGATCGCCCACACGATGGTCGTCAGAAGGAGCACGCCCCAGTACGAAGGTAATCCTGAAGGAGCCGTGCGCCAGACCAGGAAATTAATACCGAAGCGGATTTTTACCGCGATGAAGTAAGCGCAGGCGGGCAGCAACAACGTCACTATTTTCAGATACAGACGTGCGAAGCTAAGGCGACTGCGAATCATGCGAACAACTCACTCATAGAAAATATTAATCGGTACCATGCGCTATGCCGACACTCTGTTTGACGCTTTCCCTGGGTCTTTCCGGAAACCGGAAAATTGGTTGTTTCTGGAGAATCTGAGGTTGCTAACCCCAACTGAGCTCTAAACACTCGCGAGTTTAGAACTTTTTTGGGGAGTTGAATCAAAACCCGCATGTCTCACCTAAGCGACTAAAAATCATAGGCATAGGGTCCCGTATTTGAGTCCCGAAAAATTGCGTCTTTAGATAATGGGTTTTTTGCTGATCCTTACTCATATTCCCGCAAGTGCATGAATGTCAAGCGTTTTAAGGTGAGAGGAATCGCCTGCGTAACAAACGGGGCAGTCTTGCACTGACCGGCAGCTAACGCGCAGGAAACGGTAACTGGATCAGGGCTGGTTCGGAGAAGAATGCGAACCCCGAAACAACTTCCGCGGTTCAAATAGGATCTCCACTGCGGCCGTAGTGTTGTTCGAAACATTTGCCTGAATGACGGGGAAAAGCCAGCGTTCGCGCTGCACTTTTGCGGAAACCGCCAGATTGGAGCGCAGGCGATAGTCGGTAGATATTGAAAAGTCGGTAAGCGTTCCACCATTCGGAATGAACTGGGGACTCACTTTCTGGTGACGGAAATTAAACTGCACCTTGCTCTTGGGACCGAGCCAATACGTTGCCCAGGCTTGTGCGCCCTGACCTTCCCTGCCAATCCAACTTGCAATCAGGTTCCCATCGTTGGTGTAGCCGCTCCTGAAACGGTCGTTGGAATAGAAGAATCCGTGTTCAACAGTTGCGCCGCCGCCCGGCGGATCGGTGTAAACTCCTTCGACCCGAAGATCAAGCTTGGGAATCCCCGGTACTCGGGCCAGGTACAAGCCGGACGTCAAGGCTGTCTTGTTCCAGGCGAAGAGCGGATTTGGCTCATCATCGGTAAACGCATCCGCATAAAAGGTAAGGCCTCCGAGTCGGGGCATTCGATAAGCAAAGTCCAATCCGCCGCGCCGATCGCCAGGGTCGTTAGAGGTTCCAGGGGATCCGTTTCCGGTTGAGAAGCCGGATTGCAGCAGCTTGTGCAGCGTCGCCGGAACCCCCGGCCCTCCAAAAAGCGAAGTGATGCTCAAGCCTACCTCAAGATTGGACGATGGCTTGAAGCTGATTTTCTCTCCCACGATGAAGGGTTGATCGCTTAGCGTCTGCGTCCACGAACCGACGAAACCGGTCGGGTCAGCCGGTGTGGCGGGCCCCAGAACCCAATGGTAGCCGTCGATCCTGCCCACAATGTAACTCACTCGGATGGGCCCGAAAACGCCGAGCACGCTTGGCAGTTTGAAAGGCTGCACGCGATTGATTTGCAGCATCACGATCGGGGCGGCGTTGTTGCTGAACAACATTGGACCACTGGCATCTTCGCCCCACCAGAGAGATTGCTTGCCGAAAGTGAACTGCCAGTTATCCAGTTGCATGCCGACGTAGCCTTCCAGCAGATCGAACTTGTTTACGGCAGCAACCGGCGTGGTGGGTGGGGGCGTGGGTAAGCCGTCCGCAGTTTGGATCACCGTCGATGCGCTTGCAGAGAGTCCTGGAATCGAGGGCGCGTGCTGATACTCGCCTCGCACGTAGAACGATAGCGGGCCTGCCACGGCGTGACTGGTGAAGCCGGTCACGTTATTGAAACCTTCCGCGTAGGGACGACCGTAATCGTTGATAACGGTCTGCCCGAAGTGCAGACCATCGTGCAGCGGCGTGCCAGAGATCCCGGTAAATCGTGTATAGATCGAATCCACGTTCAGCCCGAGATTTGTGCCTCCGTCTAAACGGGAAATTTCGTCGTCAAACTCCGCTGCCAACGCGTTATATACCCTTCTCACGCCCTCATTGTTCGATTCGCTATTTTCTTCGTCGTCCTGCATCCGCGTCTTCGCTTCCTCCACCAGCAGGCGCGCGCACTCCATGCGCGTCCAGGGTCGCATACCCAGTTCTGCCGACTGAATGTAGCCGAGCGCAATCAAACGCTCCATCGCGGGGTAAACCCAATTATCCAAGGGGACGTAAGGCGAGCCCATATTCCGCGGGTCGTGGGCAATATCGTTTTTTTCCCCTTTGCTGAACGTGCCCCATTTCGCGATATCGGCGTCGCTATAGTGCGAGTGAGAGCGGTAAACTTGACGGCCCAAATACCATCCCAATGCGCTGCCCACGATCACGTCCGTTGCGAAGTGCTGGTGGCCAACAACGCGCGCGGCGCTTACCGCTCCAGCCGCGCCGTAAGCGAGAAATTCTGTCAGTGGTCCGGGATATTCGTGGGCGATCACGCTGGCAATCGCCCAACTGGCGGAGGCGTGCTCCGACGGAAAGGAAGTACCCCCTTTAAAGAACTTCCCGCGCCCGTCCCCGGTAAAAGGGCGCTCCCGGCCAAATGCGTATTTGAATACTTCAGTATCCAGGACCGCGTCAATCCCCGCTTCTCCGCTGAGCAGGCCGGTTTCGCGCTGTTGATCGTTGTCGGTGATGTGTCCCCACAGAAACATGCCTGCGCCAATGCCAGCCAGCGCACCGACTCCAGCATTGGAAGCCGTGACTGCGTGGTTAGCCGTTGTGGTGCTTTGGGGAACATGCCTTTCGACGGCAGTGTCGCTGGCCAGGAGTGCTGCGCCGACGAAGGCGGCGGGCACAGTCCACTGCCACTCCGTCTGGCTCATGTGGAAGGGAGTTGTCCAGAAATTTTTCTGATCCACGAAGAGATTGCGCGGAAGTGATTTCAAGTCGACCGCAGGCAGAGAGAGATCGGAAGATTGTCGTCCTTGTTGGGACGATCGATCCGTCCCATTCTCGTCGCCACTTTGGGCGTAGGCGAGTAGACTGGAGACAATCGTGAGAGCAATCAACAACCACACTGCCCTCGGGACGGCGGAGCCAAATTTGGTCTCTATCTTGCCGACAAGAAAGTCAACCACCCTCATAACATGTCCTCGTGGCGATTCGGCGCGCAAACAGCACTGCGTTGGGTACGTATGCGCGTAGGGACTTACCGTTCCTCGCATTTCCTGACAAACTTGCGATGTCTCCAAAGCTAGCACAAAACTTATTCAGTATTAGCTGAGATGCAAACTCCGGCCCTAGTGGGAATTGAGGCTCGAGTAGAAAAAGCCTGATAGAATCACTCTTTGCGTACCGGTCTAAAGCCAGCCGCTACGTAGCGCGAATCCGATGCTTCGAACCGAAATCCAAAGCGAACCAGTTGTCCGCGAAAGAAACGCCACACCGTTTGAGCCTGAAACCGAGGTTTCGCTGCTCGATATCGTCGTAGTGCTTCTCGAGCGCAAACGCTTCATCGTGCGCTTCGTAGCCGGCGCAGTGTTGCTTTCTGTTCTGGTCGCTCTCCTGTTGCCGGTTCGATACGAAGCAAAAGTTGTGCTCATGCCTCCCGCGCAAAGCTCATCCGTCGGTTCGGCGTTGCTGGGACAAATCGGTGGCATGGGGGCACTGGGATCGTTGGCCTCTTTAGCTAGTGGTGGTCTTGGTATCAAAAACCCCACCGACATGTATGTTTCACTGTTGACGAGCCGCACAGTCGAAGATGCGATGATCAAGCGCTTTGGGCTGATGCAGGAGTACCACGAAAAGCGCATCTCGGATGCCCGGAAGGAACTTGAGCGCCGTACCACGGTGGTTCCCGGAACCAAAGACGGACTGATTCGCCTATCGTTGGATGACGGGGATCCCAAGCGGGCGGCCGAAATGGCCAACGGATACGTGGAGGAATTTCGGAAACTCTCGGCCTCGCTGGCGATTACCGAGGCGGCCCGACGCAGATTGTTTTTCGAACAACAGGTGCAGCAGTCCAAGGAGAATTTGACCGCGGCCGAAGATGCGATGACCAAAACGCAACAAAGCACCGGCGTTCTGCAGATTGATAGTCAAGCGCGCGCTTTGATCGAATCGGCAGCCATATTGCACGGACAGGTGGTGGCAAAGCAAGTGCAGATTGAAGGCATGCGATCCTTCGCTGCGGAAGACAATCCTAATCTGATCCTGGCAAAGCAGGAACTTGCCGCGCTACAAGCGCAACTGGATCGAGTCGCCGGATCTCAACAGGACCTCGGCTCCGACATTAACCTTTCCAAGGGACGAGTAACAGGGGCGGGAATGGAGTATCTGCGCCGGTATCGCGAACTGAAGTATCAGGAAACGGTCTTTGAGCTTCTAGCGAAGGAATTCGAAATCGCCAAACTGGACGAGGCCCGCGAAGGTTCCATCATTCAAGTCGTCGACCCCGCAGTCCCGCCAGATACGAAGTCTTCTCCGCACAGGACGCTGATTGTGATTGGGTGTACGATTCTTTCTTTTTTTGTCGCTGTCTTCTGGGTATTGTTGCGGCATCGCTTCAATCTGGCTGCGGAATTGCCTGAGAATCGGCAGCGCCTGCGCACGATCCGGGGGCTCTGGAAGCCGAAATCCAACCCCGCATCAGCGCTTTAGTTGCGGTCAAGCGCCTTCAGATTGTCACTATTTTCGCCACGTAAGCGGTTGACCTGCCGATGTTTACCACCCGTCGACCTGCAATAACTTTAGTAGCTTTAACAGCCAGCCTTGATATACTGTGAGTCATGCGCGTTTTGTTTCTGAATCCACCCTTTCACCCGCGTTTTTCACGCGAGCAGCGTAGCCCCGCAGTTACCAAGAGTGGAACTCTCTATTATCCGAAGTGGCTCGCCACCGCAGCCGGGGTGGCGATCAAGAATGGTCATGATGTCGATTTGCTCGATTCGCCTGCCGCTGGCTGCACCGTGCAGGGGGTCATTGATCGCATTAATGCCAAAAACATTGAGGCGGTTGTGTGCGATACGTCGACGCCTAGCATTTTGAATGATGTCGGCGTGATCGAATCTCTGGTGGCAGCGAAGTCTTCTCTGCACGTTCTGATGGTTGGACGCCACGTCTCATCGCTTCCCAGGGAAACGCTTGCCATGTCGACCGCGCTGGAAGCCGTCGCCATACGCGAATACGAATACACCGTGCGGGATTGGCTGGCCGCCAAGGCCTGCGGTGCCGACTTGTCTACCGTCGAGGGCTTGGTATGGCGCAATCGTAAGAGCGATGAAATCATCAACAATCCGCAACGCCCGGCAATCGAAAATCTTGACGAACTACCCTTTGTGTCGGAAGTCTACAAACGGTTCCTGCACACGCCGGACTATTTTTACGGCCATTCCTTATGGCCGCTCGTGGTTTTCGATACCAGCCGAGGATGCCCTTATCATTGCTCATTCTGCGTTTATCCGCAGACCTTCAGCGGCCACAAGATGCGTTATCGCTCGGTGGCGAATGTGGCGGATGAGTTTGATTTCGTCTCCCGCGAAATGCCCGAGATCAAAACGGCCATGCTGGAAGACGACACGTTTATCATTAGCAAGCCGCGCACTTTGGAATTGGCCAATGAGTTGATCCGGCGCGGCAACAAGTTACCGTTTGACGCCAACTGTCGCGCCGATATCGGAGCGGAGGGTGAATTGCTCTCCACTTTGCACAAGGCTGGCGCGCGGCTGTTCTGCGTTGGCTTTGAGAGCGGTGACGTGGAAGTCATCAACGGCATGAAGAAGAACAACGATGACCGCCGCGACGTGAAGTATCACGAGGAAGCTCACCGTTTCGTCCGCCGCTGCCGCGAAGCCGGCATTATGGTACATGGCTGTTTCATGGTTGGGAACCTAAACGAAACGCCCGCCAGCATGGAGAAGACTCTTAACTTCGCGAAGCGTCTTCAGCCCGATACCGCGCAGTTCTTCCCCATCATGGTGTATCCAGGCACAACAGCTTATGATGAGGCCAAGAAACGCAATTATATTCAGATTGAAGATTGGGGCGCGTGGCTGACCAAGGACGGTCTCCACAATAGCGTGGTGACCCTGCCGAACATTACGCACCAGCAGTTGGTCAGCTTCTGTGATCGGGCTCGGCGCAGTTTCTACCTCAGCCCGTCTTATCTTTTTTATAAACTGAAACAGTCGATCAAAGATCGGCGGGAATTGCAGCGCAATCTGAAGGGATTTGTCACGCTCTCGAAGTATCTAGTGCGTGGCAGCCAGCACGAGAAAAACCAAGTGGCCGAGGGCGCAGCGCCGGGAAGTCCCCATATCAGCGCAGCTCCAAGTCCACAAGGCGGCGACTAAGCGCGCTCTGCATGTGATTTCAGCTTTTGAGATGAAATGACTAGGACACGCTTTCGCTTGATCTCATCCGTTGTTGCTTCTACCAGACCAATGAGTAGTGCAAGGTGCAGGTGGAGTGTACATCGACGCCAAGTCAGTCTCGATTATCATTCCGACTTTTAACGGCGCCTCTCGGATTAGCAAGTGTCTCGATGCGCTTCTGAATCAAACCTCATCGCGCCACCTTGAGATTCTCGTTGTAAATGACGGTTCGACCGACGAAACAGTCGACGTCGTCTCCCGCTATCATCACGTTCGTCTGATTACTCAAACCAATGCAGGGCCCGCGGCGGCACGCAACCGGGGTGCGCTCGAGGCTAGCGGTTCGATCATCCTTTTCACCGACGATGATTGCGTTCCGACACCGCAATGGGTGGAGGCTATGGTCGAACCCTTCCAAGATGCAGAAGTGGTTGGAGCGAAGGGAATCTATCGCAGCCTGCAGAAGAGCGTGACTGCCCGTTTTGTCCAGATCGAGTATGAGGATCGTTACCAGTTGATGGCGCGGCATTCCTGGATCGACTTCATCGATACATACTCGGCTGGGTTTCGCCGCGATCGCTTCCTGGAAATGAAAGGTTACGATACGTCCTTCCCAGTGGCGTGCGCGGAGGACATTGAGCTTTCTTATCGCATGTCGGCGCGGGGCTGGAAGATGATATTTACGCCACTAGCGGTTGTGTACCACTCTCATCCTGACACCCTCTCGCGATATCTCAAAAAGAAATACAAATTCGCTTTTTGGCGGGTGCTCGCGGTGCGCAAAAACCCGGGCAAGGCCGTGAAAGACACTCATACACCCCAACTCATGAAGGTCCAGCTTCTATTCCTTCCGGCGCTGCTCCTAGCGCTGACCTTAGACTTTGCGGTACACCCCGTCGTACCTCTATCAGTTATTTTGCTGGCTGCATTTGTGGCGACCACACTGCCGTTCACGCTGGGCGCGATACGGAAAGATATGATGGTAGGGGCACTCTCTCCTCTTCTGCTAGCCGCTCGCGCCTGCGCCCAAATGCTCGGCGTAACAGCAGGCTTGATCTATGCCATTCGCACGAGTGGCAAGGCCAGACTAAGTTCGTCGCCTGAATGACGACGCTGGCGGTTCGCCCTGTTCAGTCGTTATCGGGATCGGTTGGTGGGCGCCTGTCGTTGAGGAAGTGCTCCGCGTTGAGCGGCGCGGCGATAGTTTGGAAACGAAGCGGCTTTTGGCTGAAGTTGAAACAATCGGAGAGATCGTCGGCACGAGCATCTGCATAGCCCAAGGACGGCAAGTTAAAGGTTTCCTCGACGAATTTTAGAATGCTTCCAAAATCATGCGTGGTGTGGGAAATGTAACCCGGTTTGGCGTAACGCGACACCACGATCAGGGGCACGCGGAATCCGTATTCGTAGGAATTGATAATTTGCGGCGGTGGCACGTGGTCGTACCATCCTCCCCAATCGTCCCAGGTGATGAAGATGACGGTATTGTCCCAGTAAGGGCTATTGCCGATGGCATTGACAATTGCAGCTACCCAGGACGGTCCTGCCCCTTCGTTTATGGAGGCATGATCGGAATTGGCCCCGCTGGGAATCACCCAACTCACCTCGGGAAGCTGCCGGTTGGCAATATCGGTCAATACAGGGGCCGGGTTCTGGGGCGTGGCCACCACAACGTGATGCGTCCAATCCGACCCGACGCACTCAGTGGCATTAGGTGGCGCGGTGTTCGGTCCGCACATGTGTTGAATCGCATTCGGAGCGGTCCAGATCGAACCTGCTCCCGGGGTATAGTAGCGCCAACTCACGCCACCGCTATTCAGTAAATCCGTTAATGTCGGGTGTTCAAAACATGGGTACTGGCTTATCGTCTCTTGCCCGGAGGGATCAATCATGTAGACGGTCTCGCCCGGGGGAGCGATGCATCCTGTCTTGGCAGTATTTAACGGGTTTTCGGCAGCAAACAAATTGCTGGTCGCGGTGGGAGCCGAGGTTCCGGACAGGATGAATTGATGGGCCGGAAAGCTGGGCCCCTGGTTGGTTTGAAACATGCGATCCGCAAAAGTGTACTGCTCGGCCATTTGGAAATAAGGTTGAACCTCAGAGGGCCGTACGTATTTGAACTGAGGATTCGTAGGCAGGCAAGTGGGCGGTCCCCCGCCGCATTCAACGTAAATGCGGTCCGCACCATCCATTGCACATTCGCCGGTGGACTGCTTCAAGTTGCACATCTGCACGAAAGCTTGGTGGGCATGACTCAAATCATACAGATCGGGGGTAGGGCCGTTCGTGCCCAGACCAATCTCGGTCAGCGGGATGATTTGGCGGTTGGAGTTCATGCCGCGTTCCACGATATCGGCGCCGCGTCCGATCAGCACCGGATCTTGAAACAGGTTATCCGGGGTGCGGTTCTCCTGAAAGAGAATCACCACATGCCGGATTCGAGGTATGGATGAGCCGCAACCATTCTGCGTCAGCACCAATGCACTTGCGCACAGTAGGACAATCAACAGCGACATCAGCGCAAAATGGCTGTTCCTCCTGCAGTCGGCAATCATTCTTCTCCACTCCTTCCCAAGGCCGAGGCTATTCGTGCAGGAGAATTAGCATGCTAACTACTTAGTTTCCGTCCGCGCCCGAGTGGTTGCCGAGTGGTGGCTTAGTCGAGCCTCCTGGGTATGTCGGTATGGCAGGTATCGCATCCCCCCTGCTGGCGAGGACGGAATCAACGTTGAGTGAGATTGCCGATGCCAGCCTTACCTTCCGCGGGCTTATTGCGTGACGGTAATGGTTAGAGTGACGGTGTGGTTGATTGCCCCAGAGCCGCTCGTCGAGGCGGTTATGGTGGCTGTGCTCATTCCGGGCGACCTGCCAGGGTTCCCTTGATGGCTACTGTCGCCGCATGAAATGAGGCCCACCACCAGCATCAGAAGGGCAAACGTGCCGAAGACGCGCCACCCGCGATGCGGTCGTTTCAGGCTAGCAGCTATATTGACGAAGATTCCGAGAAAAGGTAAAAAAAGCGCGTAGATCGGATAATACGAAGATGGCGTCAGTCCCCGGAATGCCGCACTCGCTGCCGCCGTGCTGACGGTAAGAGTGCTTGAGGCAGGACCGCCGCCTGGCGTCACGGACTGGGGATTGAAGGTGCACTTGACTCCTGAAGGCAGACCACTACAGGCGAAACTTACTTGCGAGTTGAACCCGTTCATAGGCGTGACGGTGAACGTTGCGGTTCCGCTTTGTCCGGCGACAATGGTCAGCGTCGCAGGAGTGACCGCCAGTTCGTAGTCGGGGCTGAGGGTGATTGTGTAGGTTGCGGTGGCCACGCCGCTGCTGAGGTAGCCATTGGCTGCAGCAATCGCCTTGAGGGTCTCAGTGGAACTGACTGTGATGGGCCCGTTATACACCGCGGAACTCGTCGTGGGTGTTGTTCCGTCGTTCGTGTAATAGATCGTGGCGCCGGTCGTTGCGTCGGTGATGGTTACAGTCTGAGCCGATCTGTAAGTACCAGCAGCGGTAGAAAACGATGGCGTTGCCGCCGCCGGCAGCGAGCTGATAGTGAGCGTTTCCGCGGAGGAAGTTGAAGTGGCAAACGTGCCATCCCCGTTATAGACGGCGCTGATTGCGTAAGCGTCTATACCCAGACTGCTGGGATTGTAGTTGAATGCACCCACGCCACTACTCAGGTTGGCAAGTCCTATTTCGGTGGAACCATTGAAGAAGTTAACGACACCGGTCGGCGTGCCGCTGCCGGTAGTAGGGGCTACCGTCGCCGTCATCACTATCGGCCCGGCTGCGCCTACAGTGACGGTCGCAGGCGAGAGGCCTAAAGCGGTGGTCGAAGCGGCAGTTCCACCAAGACCTATTGAAAAGGTGAAAATCGTGCCGTCACTGTTGGCGCCGTCGTTGGAAGTCGTTCCATAGAAAGTCCCGTCGGCAGCTTGGACCATACCGCCAGGGCCGGGACTGCCGGACGAGGAGGTTTGAACGAAGCTGTAGAGCGTGATCAATGAACCTTCAGGAGTGATTCTGAAGATCGTGCCGGCGTTGTTGGCTCCGCCGAAGGCCGTCGTCCCGTAGAAGTTTCCGTCGCTGCCTAGTATCAATCCGTTTCCCACGCTGCCGCCTGCTAGCACTCCGTTGGGCCGCGCACCGTCAGTCCAGTCGAACAGGTGCAGCGTGGTGAACGTGCCCTCTGGCGTGATTTTGAAGACCGTACCACAGCCGTAGTAGGGCCCCCATACAACCTCGAAGCACCCTTTCCCGCCGTATTCAGTCGTACCGTAGAAATTCCCGTCGGGGCCTTGCACCAGGCCACTGGAGCCAAACCCATCGATACAGCCAGGTTGCGTGCAGAAACTGTAGAGAGTGGTCAGCGCGCCTGCTGGCGTGACTTTGAAGAGGGTGCCACAGTAAGCATAATAAGCGTTGCCCAAACCGCACAGTTGGTTTCCGCCAAACGCCGGCCCGTAAAAATTTCCGTCGGTGCCTGGCACTACCCCACTGGGCTCGTACGCAGGCCAGTAGCTAGGGCCGGTGATCCCAGGTCCGCTGGGGAAAGTATAGAGAGTGGTCAGAGCGCCTGCTGGAGTGATTTTGAAAAGCGTGCCACAGCTGCTAGGACATTCCTCTAGTCCAGCACCGTAGGTTGACCCGTAAAAATTTCCGTCGTTGCCTTGGACCAACCCATTGGGAGAAGCGCCGTCGGCGCAGTTAATTTGAGAGCAGAAGCTATACAAGCTAACCAGCGAGCCGCCAGGGATGATTGAGAAGATGGTGCCATTGCCGTTGGTGCCGCCGCCTGTGGTCGTTCCGTAGAAAGTCCCGCCAGAGCCCTGTATTAGCTTCGCCCCGGAGCCCAGGCCGTCAGTCCAGTTGAAACTGTGAAGGGTAGTCAGCGCGGCTGACGGTGTTATCTCGAAGATCGTGCCACATCCAGATGCGTTACCGTCAGGACAGGGGGCATTTGCTCCGCCACTTGAAGTTATTCCGTAGAAGTTTCCGTCAGCGCTTAGCACCAGAGGGTATTCCGGGTATGCGCCGTCGGTTCCGTCGAAGCTGAACAGGGTAGTGAAGGTTTGCGCGGACGAAGCGAGCGCCGTCGCGATACAAAGCAGAAAAACTGCGCAGGAGCCTCTCATCCCGCCAAGTTTACGCAGAGTACTCGGCTTTGCGCCAGCTCTCCGCGGAACGCAACTTAGATTCTCCATGCGAGAGACACCTCACAGAAACGGCGTCGCTCCCGCGGGGGATGCGAATCGCGACACGCGACGAGTCTGTATTAAGCAGGGAACAATGTCAAGATGAATCCGCCGAAGCCCAAGCCAGGTCTGGGCTTTCGGCGAGGTTAAAGGGGATGGGCGATGAGCGCTTAGACTCGCTCTCGTCGCTGCCCAGCGTTACGGATTAGGATGCCCCCGTGTTCCGCACTACCTCTGCCGAAAACGAATCAAAGCAACGGTGTCTGGTCGATCTTCGGAGTCGAGGATGCTCCCGATTTCCTCTTATGAGAGACCGGATGCGATTCGTGATGCGGTCCTGAAAGCGCACTAGCCGGCCAAATCTGATCAGGATACAAACTGGGGATACGCATACCCCGGTATGCCAGTTGATCAAAGATTTGCATCTCCCAAACTAATTCAGGGTTCTGGGTTTGGGTCACTTCCAGAATATCGGAGTAGTTCGGCGTAACTGTGAAATCATTAGCGATGTCGACCTCGACGTCGCCGTTGGCCAAAACCAACGCATCTCCGCAGCACGTAGAAAAATAGGGCAGGAAATTGTCCTCCCACAGAACCGTGGCGGTATTTGCGGATTCATCGAGTTGAAAGATAGGGACGCTGCTATAACAAGCACCCGTTCCCGGAGTGCCACAGACATCGTTGTTGCTGTCCATTAATCGGTTGTTGCCGTCATTGAAAAACATGAGGGAGATAACGCCAGCGCTATTCGCGCTTACAACTGTGGGATAGTGTTGCCCGTAGTTCCATTCTATCGGGGCCTGTCCCGAAGGCAGGGTGAAGCTGCCGCCATCCCCGAGAGTCCACAGAACACTGCCGTCGCCCGCGCCATTGTTGTAGTTGATTTTTATGATCCAATTCTGGTTTCGCATAGACAGAATCAGGTTCCCGTCAGTCGGCGAATAAACGACCGCGTTGGAATGAGTCCAGTCTGTCGCCGCATTTGAACCCGGCGCAGCGAAACCGTACGGCACATGCGAAAGCGGAAGATGATCAAAGGCTGACCATGTCCAAACCACGTTCTGCTTGGGATCCCAGTCGATGAGCGCATCTCCCTCCATCACCGTGTTCGGCGGAACTCCGGCCACATTATTAATGGTCTGGCCGTAGTTGGCGAGCAAGATCCAATGCCCATTCGGCAAGACTGCAACGTCGTGATGAAAGGATGAAAGGGGCGCTTTAAAAATGCTATTGACCGCGGCATTGACGGTCGCAAGAGAAACATCGGTGATGATATTACCCGCGAGATCAATCTCACGGACTTCGTTGCCCGCACCTGCTGCTGCAGCCGGCGGCGCTACAAGGACCAGGTAATGACCGTTGGTGAGTGGCTTGATCGGCAACCCGTTACTCGTTCCCAGGTCGTAATACCAGATCACATTACCTTCCAGATCAGTAGCCACAGCGGACAGCGGGGTCTGGCCGGTGACGCGAGGCACCATCGATAAGAGTTCCACACCGGGACTAGGTGTGCCAGTCCCATTTTGCACCGTGATGTCGGGGACACGACCGGCAGGAGTGGAACCGGTCGTAAATACGTGATCGGCGTCCAGCACTTTGGAGCCGTTGGCCAAGTCGAGAACGGCCTGCATATGGTAAGGAGTATTCGCTCGCATACCCGCAACCAGAATCGTGACCTTGCCTCCTGTGGGCATCATGGTCGCGGATGTAGAAAGACCATAGCTGGTATCCGGTCCAAACTGCACTTGGGTCGACGTGCCAGCCGGAGCCACTATCGAGTAGGAAGCGACTAGTGGATGTTGAGTGGCTGTTACCGAACCAGAGACTTTCGAAATAATAGTGACCGCTGCCGAACTTGATTGGCCTTTGACGCTAATCGTGACCTGCTGTCCTGATGGAGTGGCTGGGGCAGTGTAAAGGCCATTCCGTGTGATCGTTCCAGTAGTTGACGAACCTCCCGCCACCCCATTAATCAGCAAGACAGGCGGTGACAACGAAGCCGTGGAAATAGTGAATTGAAAGCTCTGTCCGGGTAGGAGCACAACTGCGGATGGACTTATGAAAGCGGGGCTAGAGGAACCACAACTCGTCAACAGTGCCAGGCAGATGGTGACAAGGCTAGCGACCGCAAAGCGTATTCTCCAATCGAACATAATTCTCCCTCCGGAGCGGCTGCAGGAAAACTGAATTGTACGAACGATGCGCGGAATTCTACATGACTCCTGGAGAAGGCGCCACCCAAAAACATGGCGACCCGCATCAGGACTGTAAAGAATGGCTAGAATCGTGAAGGTCGATCGCCTATAAATGATTCTAAAGCCTACGCGAAATCAGCGTTCATAGGATTTGCAAGAGGCACACCGGTCAACCCCGTTTGCTGCGATAACAAGAATTGCTCGCCGTTCGATTTCCACAGAGCATTTCCTAGGCCATAGTCCGTGGCTGGAGACTGAGACAGACGGCACCTCATGCACTCCGGGCGTTCGACCGGGTTTCTGTCGGCTCCGCCCGTCTCCAGTAATCACCGCGACTGAAATGCTTTTCCAGCCAGCAGTAGAGGGTGATGAACAGGTAGCGGCTGCCCATCTCCTTGATCTTAAGCTTCGAGATGCCTGCGCGCCGGTTTCTCCATGTGATAGGCATTGTGGTCCATGAATAGCCGCGCACAATCGTTTTCAGCGGCAATTCCACCGTCAGGTTGAAATGAGGCGATAGGAACGGCCGACAGCCGTCGACTACAGATTTCCGATAAGCTTTGAAGGCGTTGGTAAAATCGTTTAACGGAGCCTGAAACAGGAGGCGCAAAAATGTATTGGCCAATCGATTCACATAGAACTTGGTCCAGGGATAGTCGATAACCCCACCCCCGCGGACGAAGCGGGATCCGAAGACTGCGTCCCAACCTTCGTTCAGGCCTCGCCAGTAGCGGACAACGTCCCGACAGTCGTCCGACTCGTCCGCCATCATCACTACCACCGCATCGCCCTGCATGTGATCAAATCCGAGCGTAACGGCGTTTCCGAATCCGTGTGGACCCAGGTTCCTGACCGGCCGCAGCGCCGGCACACTAGCCATTGTCCGCTGCAGGATATCCCAAGTCGAGTCCGTGCTTCCGTCATCCACTACGATAATTTCATGGGCAATGCCCTGTAATCGTAACTCGAGATGCAGGTGCTCCACGGTTGAGGCGATGCATCCTTCCTCGTTTTGCGCCGGGATTACAACGGAGAGAAGATGGATGGGCTCACGCACCTCTGGCAGCAGCGGTTTTTTCACAAACCACTCCTTTCCAGCCAGTCGGGATTCTGTTCGGCATGGCAGGCGATCTGGGTGAGTAGACTTTCCATCGATATCTCGGCGCGCCACCCAAAGTCAGACTCTGCGTCGTGGTTGTCCATCACGACCCAAGGAACATCATAGGTGCGCGGACGGCGGTCGGCGAGAGGGAGAAGGACTCCAAACCGGGCATCACACCACGCCGTGAGCTGGGCCAGTGACATTGCATTCTCCAACCCGCCTCCGACGGTGTAAACCCGACGACCATTGGAACGTTCGGTGCTGAGTTGCCGATCCACCAGCCCCGCAAGGTCCTGAGGATGAAGCGCGTCTCGTACTTGCTTCCCCGTGCCATCGAAGCCGATATAGCGGAGAGCGCGACGTCGCAGGTGGGCGTTTACCCAATACGAAAAAATCCCCTGATCAGGAGTGCCAAACTGCCTCGGTCCAGCCAATACGCCGCAGCGGTCAATCCAAACCGGGAAACCGAAAGCGTTTCCGTATTCGAGCGCGATGATTTCCGAAGCGAGTTTCGTACTGCCATAAAGCGAGATTGGCGGGCTCGTAGAAAACTCGGTCGCGATTCCGCGGAGCGTTACACCGGACGGCAACGGTCTGGAATCGTCCAGTCGGAAGGTTTTCTGATCCTCCTTCAGCGGAATTGAGCAAAGGGCGGAGATTGAATAGACCCTGCTGCTGCTGAGCAACACCAAGCCCGCATGGCACGCCTTACAGTATTCGAGCACGTTCACCAAACCGGCGAGATTGTGCTCGAACAGCTGCCGGCTGCCTGATCCTGCCTGGACTCCGGCTAGGACGCTTGGGTTGGCGGCAGCGTCAATCACCCAGTCGGCCGCGGGCAGGTTCTCAAAGTCGCTCGCCGCGCGGACGTCGCCGTGAACGAATGTGACCCCCAGCTGGCGTAGGCGGGTACGGTTGATCTCGGATCCGGGACGCATCAAGTTATCGACACCGCAGATCGATAGATTTTCGTGCTTCTCCAACAGACCTTCGGCCAGCGCACTCCCCACGAATCCGCAAACTCCGGTGATGAAGACCTTCATCCGCTAGCCTGCTTTGCCAACCGCTCGGTCCAGCTGGTGACGATCTCTTCAAAAATAGTGTCGACCGTTTTGGTAATACTCCATGTCGGGTAGTGTGTCTTCATCTTGCGTAGATCGCTGTAGTAGCAAATGTGATCGCCACTGCGATTTTCATCGACGTATCGCCATTTCATGGCCCGCTTGGTATGGTGCTGGACGATTTCAAAAGCCTCAAGAATAGAACACGAGTTCTGCTTACCGCCGCCCAGATTGTAGACTTCCCCCACGCGTGGAGTCGTTGAAAACTCGAGCATGAAACGTGCCACATCGTGGGAATGGATGTTGTCGCGTACTTGTTTACCCTTATAGCCGTAGACGGTGTATTCGCGACCCTCCATATTGCACTTGATCAGATAGCTCAGGAAGCCATGCAACTCGACTCCGGAGTGATTCGGGCCGGTCAGGCAGCCACCGCGCAGGCAACACGTAGGCATGTTGAAATACCGACCGTATTCCTGCACCATTACGTCCGCGGCCACTTTCGAAGCACCGAACAAAGAGTGCTTGCTCTGATCGATGGACAGGTCCTCGGGAATGCCATTCTCGTAAGCGGGATCCGCATAATCCCAACGCGATTCGAATTCCTTCAGCAAAATTCCATTGGGCCGGTCGCCGTAGACTTTGTTTGTGGACATGTGTATGAACGGGGACTCAGGGCAGTATTGTCGCGCCGCTTCCAGCAAGTGAAGAGTGCCCAGTGCGTTGGTCTCAAAATCTAGGAATGGGATAGCCGCAGCACGATCGTGAGAAGGCTGTGCAGCAGTATGGACAATAAGGTCAGGCTTCACCTCCTTGATGAACGGGAGCAGTACTTCACGATTCCGGACGTCGAGCGTGCTGTGTCGGTAGCCTGAAATCTTTTCCCTGAGTCGACTCAGTACCCAGGTTGTGTCCCCTTCGGGACCGAAGAAAACAGCACGGAGATTGTTATCAATGCCGACAACGTTAAACCCCAGCTGGAAGAAGAAGAGGCTGACTTCCGAGCCAATTAGACCGCAAGAACCTGTGACCAGCACGACTTTCTGTCCCACCTCGGATATCCTCCAATCCCCTCCGAGCGAAACGGTCGCCTTAGTTCGGGTAGGTGCCCAATCGAACCGATCCTAGTCAAAGAAACAGCCGGCGTACCACGTTTCACTTTCTGGCCACAAGCAGAAACTGCTTGCCCAAGAGCGGCCAGGCAAACGTCAACTTCAAGTACAATCGCAACATCCAGATCGGCGGTTGCCGGCCATGGGACATCGTATAAGGCAGAAACCGCGGAATTTGTTTCTCCAAGGTGAAGCCAGTCTCGGTCATCACCTCGCCAAGTGACAATTCCGTAAGCGGCAAGTAGTGATCGTAGAAGTCCCAATACTGACCCGGCAGATAACGAATATTCGGGCCAAGGGCGATAATTCGGCCACCGGGACGCAGACAGCGCCAAGCCTGCTTCAAAGTATCACGAAGGTCGCCCTTCGTGGACAGATGCTCGAAGAAATTGCTGGTGAAAACAATATCCAAATAATCGTCAGTCATGGCCCATGCTTGCGAACAATTCTGGGTCAGAATCCGGACCCCGGTTGCAGCTTTCCTCGCCGCGTCTGGATTAAGATCCATGCCCAGGCGTTTTTCCGATCGAACGTTGTTAATAAATTCGCAGTGTCCGCATCCCAGATCCAGCACTGCGGCATGCGGCGGAATCCACCGCCCGACATAGTCCTCGACCAGCACACGCCAGACCTTATTGCGATATTCGCTCGAGCCGGCAAATCGGTTCTCATACAATTTTTGCAATTCGGCTGGCGAGTGTGGAACGCTCATACGTTTTCCTGACGTTCAATCTACGCAACTAACGTTCAGTTCGGGCTGTAGGATTACTGCACGAGTGATCTTAGGGAATGTGGACAGCGCGGGCAAGGTTCGGGGCAGACTGACCCTGATACCTCCTGATTGTGAGCCCAAACGTTCCAGACCAGAGCAGAGAACCGCCATACGAGGGCGAGATGGAGATGCTCTCCACCTTTCTTTCATCTTGAAAACGCTGGTCGCCAGTGGCCAGGGATGCGAATTCCGCTGTGTTCGAGACCAATGGCGACACAATGAAGCCCGTCGTCATCATGCTTGATATGACTCGGTAATTTCTGGTTACTCCATTTCCCATGGTCAGCAGGATGTTAATCTGGGGCGGCTTAAACAGTGCCATCCATAACGTCCCGGCCAGCGTTGGCTTAAGATCGACCTCGGCGAATAATGGTCCGAGCGTGTCGGGGAGAGCAACCGTCGAGCTCGTCCGGTAAGTTCCCTTATTAACCAACTCGTAGTCACTCTTGGTCTGCATGACTTGCTTCCTGCGCATCAAAACAAACTGACCATCAAATGAGATGAAAGTATAATTGTCAAGCAGCGCAGGCCAACTCATCCCATCATCGAGCGACGGAAGGCGCTCATCGATTGCCATAAGATCGAGGAGAATCCAGTCTGGAGCATTCGTACCCCTGAGATGCTGTTCATTGAGTTCTGCTAAAGCGGGGGTGTATGCCGAATAGCTTTGAAAGACTGGGCGAGGATTCCATGCATCATTGGATGCCAAGAGAACTGATTGCTCATACGTATAAACGTCGGTGGTGCCATCAAGCACAGGTACCGGATATTCGCTTCTGATATTGGCCATGGCTCTTTGAAACCGGTTCTGCAACCCATTGCTCTCAGTCACTCTCAAGCGTATCCCTTCCCACGCCGAGGTGTACACGCCGCAGGTGCTTTGGTAGGTAATTCTGGAGAATGTTCGGAACGCTCTTTTCGCAACAAATGCCAGGATCTCGCCTCGGCGCTGTCCGCCAGTCGCTGTGCCGACTCCAAACGTTTCTCTAACTTCCCTGGCGAGCAGGGGCTCCTGTCGAAAGTCAATACCCACGACAAAAACGATCGCCACCAATAGGGCTGCCAAAAGGTATCTGTCGGTATAGAGAAAACCGACAATTAAAATAAGAATGACTAGCAAGTTGAATGCAATCGATACGTGATCCGTTCTTACGAACCCATGTTTGAATCCAACGAGCATGAACGCGGCACAGACAAGCCCCAGCAGCCATTTCGATAAGACAGTTAATCGGGAAAAACGAACTAGCGAAAACAATACGAGCGCTGACACAGTCACATACGCGACCACAAATCCAAAGCCGATTACGGCAGGCCAGGCGATCCAGGGGCTTGACATCGCGACGGTATAACCGGAAGTCAGCTGTAAGGTGCCGCGCAGAAATGCCGGCAAATCCGAGATCGACTGGCCGGAAAATATCCAAAAAGCCATGCTGGCCGAGAACGGGATCAACAGCAAAGGAATCGCCTGCTTGAAGGGGAAGCAATACAAAAGAAAGGAGTAGAGTATGGTCAGCGAAAGGGCCAGGGGGAACAGCAGACTGCCTTTAATAAGAGGTAACAGCCCCAGCGCGGAAAACATCAATATAACTACCAATAGCTGCCGCCAGCTGAGCGCCGCATTCTTCTTGAAATCGTCGGAATTCGCAAATCTCAGGGCGCAGACCACCAGAAGAAATGGATATGAAAGCAGCAGCATGTCCCTGGAGGGAAAGGTCGCAAGGAACAATATGAGTCCAAGTACTATGTACGGCGGTCTAGTGCGCGTCAGATACAGCAATGCGATCGCATACGACAATGCGAGGAGTGTGCTGCCAAACATCATCAGAGGATCGGTTGCAGGATGAAAAGATTGGGTGTAGATCGATGCATAGGGCCCGAAAGTAAATACGATTTCCTTGCCAAACTTTAGATGCCGCGCAACAGCTACATTCAGTGCAAGAACCCACGATTGATCAAGTCTCGCCAGAAGGACAACGCTCTCCCCTTTCTTGCGAGCTTCACCGATTGCAGAAATCCAGGATTGGTCAATTCCTTTGTCGGGTATCTCTGGATTCAGCGGAATGAAAATCGCTGCCGTTGTGATCACGACAAAGGCTGTGAGCACATAGGATCGGAGTTTCCCACGGAGGAGAATGTAAAGAGACGCCTCCTTCAGGCCCGGCTCGGTGGTCGCTATCGATTGGCTCAGCATTAGGTCACGTTATTAGTAGTTGGACAGGCCACTGAAAACATTGAATTTGGCAGGTACGTGTTTCAATCTGCCTTGCAGGAGCTCCGGCGAAACGACCAGTGGCAACTGACCCTTCATGAGAGCCAGGCAATTTCGCGTTGCCCAGAGCCTTCAGTGACCATCACGAGAAATTCGCTCACCGTGGCGCATCGTTGCTCTTCCTGAACAAAAGAAATCCGAGGTTATTATTTCTCGAAAAAAACTACAACGCAATAGTTGATCATAGTCACCCAGAGGCGCCTCGCTGTGAAAGGGCACCGCTATAGCTCCGCGACAACGGCTCAAAAGCACCCTCCGCCGTTCCAGCGAAGAACGATGAGTACATGGCGAATCGAGTAGCCCAAAATCTCTTCCTCTTGCTCGCGCAAGGATTCGACCCGGCGACTTGAAGTGCCTGGTACGATCGCTGTTGCTTGCTGCCGCGCCAGCCTTCGCGAGGGGGCTGGGCTTAAGCGTCGGCCCGGATTGCGGCGAAGTCGACGGTCTAAACCCTCTTCCCGTCGTGGAAACGCAGCTCCTCATGGGCACCCATCCTTAGTGTATTCTTCTCGAAGCGATTGGCCAGTCAGCACGGTCTCATGATGGACTGAGAATTTCTGTTCCGTTCATGTCCTTTTGAACACGGTTTGCAGGATCGATAACTTGAGTGAAGTCGATACGATGATTGCTGATTTGCCGAGCAAGGGGCCGGACAAATCGAGTGGCTTAGGCGCGACCATTTCCCGGAATATCGTCGCCAGTTTGGTGCGTGTTGCAGCGGTCGCACTGGTAGCCCTCGTATTGCCTGCTTATTTAACCCACCATTTGCCGGTCACGACGTATGCCGCATGGGTGCTGATCCTTCAACTTGGGGCCTATGTGTCGTATCTCGACCTGGGCATACAAACGGGGGTTTCCAAGTTTGTTGCCGAATACGATGCGAGGGGCGACAACGTGGGTGCGGGGCGTTACGCCAGCGCCGGATTGATCCTCATGATTTTGGCGGGAATACTGGGGCTGCTCCTCACCTTTGCTCTCGCTTGGCAAGTTCCGCGGCTGTTTAGCACCATGCCTGCGAATCTTTATCACGACGTCCGAATCAGCGTGATGCTGGTCGGGTCCTCGTTGTCCTTCGGGCTATTCTGCGGAGTATATGCCGCAATTTTTCTCGGACTTCAGCGTTACTGGATTCCGATGACAATCTCAATTGTTAACCGGGGGTGTTACGCCGCAATCGTCCTTATCGTTGTCGCTCTCCATGGCAGCTTGACCGACATGGGAATAGCTGTCGCGCTGGTCAATGTGGTCACTGGCTTACTGCAAGTTCTTGCCTGGCGCAAGAGAGCGTTCCGGATCCGGCTATCCGTCCGATCTGTCAACCTCGGCGTTCTTAAGACTATGGGGCGTTACTGTTCGCTGCAGTCAATTTGGATCTTTGGGATGCTGTGCGTTAGCGGGCTTGACGTAACCATCGTGGGCCATTACGACTACGTGCAGACCGCGTACTATTCTATCGCCACATTACCTACCAACTTTGTTTTGTTGATTATGACATCGATGCTGAATCCGTTTATGCCTGCCTCTTCCGCCATGAGCGCGCGGAGCTCAGCTTTGGAGATGGGCGATTTTCTCGCAAAGATTACCCGTTACACGACTATGGTGCTTCTCTTGACGGGGCTGCCTCTGATTGTCTGCGGATTCCTCCTCTTGCGCCTTTGGCTTGGTCCTTTTTACGCTCAACATACTCTCCTATACCTTCGCATTCTTGTCTTAGCAAATGTGATTCGCAATCTGTGCGCACCATATGCCACGATGGTCGTTGCTACTGGCAGACAGGGACCTGCAACCGCAAGTGCTGTATCGGAGGCTGTTGTGAATCTGAGTAGTAGTATCTATCTCGCCAGTCGCTACGGGGCAATTGGAGTTGCCGTTGGTACCGTCCTTGGTTCGCTCGTGAGTGTGTCCCTGCATTTCATCATAAGCATGCGCTTCACCCGTTCGACCCTTGCGATACCTCGTTCAACGCTGTTTTTGAAAGGACTACTCCAGCCAGCGCTCATTGGAATTCCATCCCTCGTACTTCTCCCCATCTGGTGGACGCCGTACCGGACAACCTTTGGCCTCCGATTGGTAATCCTCTGGAGCTTCAGCACGATGGTTATTGCCTGGTTTACGGGGCTGAGCTCGAAAGAACGAAACGATCTGAGGCATCTCTTTAGAAGTCACCTTGCAGGGATCTCGAAGGTGCTGCCTTGAATTCTGCTCTGGAGCCGTGCATCCCCGACTTTTTCTTCGTTGTTGTTATATGACCTAGACATTATCCTCAATGCGGGAGATTTGAGGAAGACAAGGGGGTAACGCGAAAAGCTGACAGAGCACATCAAGCGCAACTCAAGTTTTCGAATAAGAACACCTGAACTAAAGAAGATTGCTATGCGAATTGTAAAGGCAGCTCGAAGAGTTGCACGGGGTATCCTAGGCCCGCGCCTAACGGCTCGTGTACGGCAGGAATTCCGGCGAAGGCTAGGCTTCACAGCCGACTATCGCTCCCAATTGCAATCAAGAATCGGTGTTGAAATCGGCGGTCCCAGTGCACTATTAGCACCCGATGGCTCTCTTCCGATTTACGATGTTTTGGGGTCGTTAGACAATTGCCTCTATTCCGGAAACACAATTTGGACCGGAGAAGTGCGGGAGGGAAATACTTTTCTTTATGATCCAAGAAAGGAACCTGGCGCTCAGATTATCTGTGACGCGACCGATCTCCGACCTATCGGGGATTCCACCTACGAATGCGTCCTGGCGTGCCATTGCCTTGAGCACGTCGCTAATCCTTTTCGTGCGCTCGCCGAGTGGAAGCGCGTTTTGAAGGATGACGGGTTGCTGCTGTTAATACTGCCGCACAAAGATGGAACCTTCGACTGGCGCCGACCTACGACACCACTGTCTCATATGATTGAAGACTACGAAAATGCAGTCGGGGAAGAAGACTTGACCCACCTTGCTGAGATACTGGAACTCCACGACCTGTCCAAGGATGAGCCGGCGGGAACGAAGGAACAGTTCTACCGCCGCTGCTTGTCGAATCACTCGAATCGTGCCATGCATCATCATGTTTTTGACACTATGGCCGCACTGTCTATGGTGAATCACGCGGGTCTGAGAATTCTTCGCGTTGATAATCTTAAGCCGTTCCACATCATCATTCTCGCCGCGCGAACGAATCAGATTGTTGATAACAGCCGATTCATGCAACCGGGACGTGCGCACCGGCCCCGTAGCCCTTTTCCATCTGACCATAAGCACCGCGACAGTTGCAACGCTCTATGAGGAGCACGCGAAATGACAGGGCAGCCTGTATGCGCCGTGATTGTCACCTATCATCCCAGCGTAGAGGCAATCGAAAACCTATCCAACATTCTCACTCAAGTGCAAGGATTGGTTCTAGTAGACAATTGCTCAAACTTCGAAGAACTTGAGCGCTTGCGCGCGGCCAGCCAGGCCCTCAGCTTTCAACTGATCGAGAATGGGGAGAATCTTGGCATTGCCGAGGCCTTGAATGAAGGTATCCGTTGGGCCAAGAGCCAAGACTACTCTTGGGTACTTCTTTTGGATCAAGACAGCGGAATCACCGACGGTTTTGTTCGTCAGATGTTTGCGGCATGGGAATCCCATCCCAACCGCGAGCGGGTAGCCTCGATTCATCCCAGATATGTGGACCCACAGACACACGTCGAGTTGCTGGGTCCACGAGCCAGCGATGGTAGTCCGATATTTCCTATGACGTCCGGAGCACTCATGCCGGGGTGGATATTCGAGCGAATCGGATGGTTCGCGTCAGAATACTTTATCGATATCGTGGACTGGGAGTACTGTTTTCGCATCCGGGCGGCGGGCTATCTTGTCACCGACTCAAAAGAAGCTGCACTCTTGCATACTCCGGGCAATCCGAAGACAGTCACTGTCATGGGCCACAGTTTTCAGTCCAGTCACCACAGCGCCATCAGGCGCTATTACATTTCTCGGAATTCCATTGCTTTTTATCGGAAATATTTTTTCTCATTTCCGGGATTGATTATGAATAGTATCTACAGACAACTGCACGACACAGTCGTGTGTTTCATGACCGAGGAGAATCGTGGGCGCAAGTTCCGGAACTTTCTGCTCGGAACCTGGGATGGCCTGACCGGCAAAATGGGGAGACGAGAGGGCCTCTAGCGAATCAGCCTAGCTTGGTACGATGTTTCGCGCGCAATCCGCCGCGCAGCTAAACATAGCGAATTACTAGATCCTTCGCGATACTGTTCCACCCCGTCGAGTAGCGCCAATAATCGCCGTTCAAAGTTTGCCGGAGAACCTTTGGTATCCTAGCAAATCTCGTGCGCGGTAATTGGGCCCGGTGTTCAAGATGCGAGATTTTTCGCGTAATCTCGGTTAGGGCGAACCCAGCAGATGGGAAGGTCGCGCTGCGTTCTTCCAGTCTGTCCTGGAATTCACGGAAGCGTTCGACCTCGTCGAGGTAGAAGTTCGCTGTCGTATGCCTAGCTCGCAGCGTTCGCTCCCGCAGAGTCCGCGGTCCCGGTCCCACTTGCTGCCCCTGGTGTTGACGATACCGCATCAGCGGATCAGGAATTACTTCGAACTTTCCCCGCGCCGCCAGCAAGAAGGATATCCACCTGTCGTGAATTTGTTTCGCCGGAATTGGCGCCAACAGATCGAAGCACTCCCTGCGGAACGCCATGGTCGCGCCCGTCACCACGGGATGTTTGAGCAAAACGTTCAACGCGTGACCCTTCGCAAACTGGATCTGTTCGGCGCGATCAAAGGAAAAGGTGGACCAAAGCCGCATTCCCAACGGCCTTGCATCGTCGTCGATCAGATCGGCATCGCTGAACGCTAAAATTATTTTATTCGATCGCAAGAAAGCTTCCTCGATCCTCCCCAGTTTGTGCCGATACCAAACATCGTCTTGATCTGCCAAAGCGACGATCGCACCCTGACAAAGAGAAATCGCCTTCTCGAAGTTTTTCGTCGAGCCGAGATTTTTGTCATTGACTACAAGCCGAGTGGGAAATGGCGCGCGCCGAGCAAACTCCCCTACGATTTGAACGCAACCATCCGCCGAACCATCGTCACAGACTACGAGTTCGTCTGGAGGCCTATCTTGGGCGGCGATGCTCGCCAGTTGCGCGCCGAGAAACCGCCCTCCGTTAAAGGTGCATAGCGCCACCGAAAGGCCAAGATTCAATGTCTCTCTCTCCAGTTCATCGAGGCATAGATCAGAATGTCAGGCAGTGTGGGGCTCTTCAAGTGCAACGCGCTCGGTGCATTCACCTTATGGTCAAGTTTCCTGCTCGGGGCGGCGTGCCCGTTCGTACAAACAATTTGGAATCCTAGGAGCGAGTCGCAAGATGGCAGCGGCATCTGTACGCGCCATGATGGTTACGTATCGACCCTAGTGAAGTTCATCTGAAATATTGTAGCCGCCATCTTTCAGTTATTCAATCAGCGGTGCTCGGTAGTGGGCAAATGATGTGCCACAATGTTTTAAGTCACTACCCGGTGCTCTTGCACTCGCTAGGGAAAACTAAATATTATCGTTTGTCGAATGCGCTGTGCACTGATCACCATGAGGGCCGGTCGGTAGTAGATGATCCGCAATCGCTCAGGGCTGTTGGCCACTATAAAGCCAGGTCCGATTGGAGGTGGAGAGCGTGGAACAGAGCCTCTCGCCCGGCCAAAATCATGTTGGCCAGATACGACAAAGGCGTGGTATGGCAACCGCAGACGCGCTGCGAAGCGGAAAACAGTGGACTGATGAGCTCTAGACGAAAAATCTCGGTATGCATGGCGGCCTACCAAGGCGAAAACTATATCAGTCTCCAATTGCGCTCAATCCTTGGGCAGTTATCAGGTGACGATGAGGTCATCGTTGTCGATGATGGTTCGACTGACCGCACCTGCGGCGAAGTCTTCGCCCTGCATGATCCTCGTCTAGTCTTGATCCAGAACAATCAAAACCAAGGAGTCCTCCGTGCCTTCGAGACGGCGCTTTCCCGCTGCTCTGGAGAGATCGTGTTTCTCAGCGATCAGGATGATCTTTGGTTGTCAAAAAAAGTAGAGACGGTCCTCGATGCATTCGCCCTTGACCCTGACCTGACGCTGGTGGCAAGCGATGCAATACTCATCGACGAAGATGGTGGCAAAATTGGAGATTCTTTTTATGCTAAGCGGGGTAAATTTCGTCCTGGACTGTGGTCAAATCTGTTGATTGGGAAATTCCACGGATGCACGATGGCATTTCGCTCCACTCTACTGCGGAGCGCGTTGCCTTTTCCGCCCGGCAGGCTTGTGCACCATGACACCTGGATCGGGTGCATGAACGCGTTGACTGGTGGTAAGACAAAGTATATCGCTGAACCCTTGGTCGCATACCGGCGGCACTCGACAAATGTAACTGGCCGGGTAAGGTTGAGCAATTATACGAGACTGCAAATGAGATCTCAGATGCTCCTGGGACTCCTGGCGTTTTGGGCGGGTCGTAGTCGGAACAAAGCAACTAGAGTGCTGTTCTAGTGCATGCTGAGAAAACTACAATACGGCTGCCTGATTGGCAGCATCGGCTTGATTGGCGCTGATCGCATCGATCTATTTGCCGGACGCGGTCCGTTCACACTCACTCCGTTTTTGGTTCTTGCGCCGTTGGTCCTTTTGATTAGTTTCTTTCGCGCACCACCAGCCGGGATGTTTCGCGTAACAATCGCAACACCTATCCAGCGACAGGGCCCTTTCTTTGTAGCGGCCAGCGTGTTCTTGCTTCTTTCGTTTGGTTCCATTCCAGTCGGCCTTGACCCGGAAAGGGGGCTGGTGGCTTTTTCCGATTTGTTCCTAGTGGCTGTTTTGGGCTATTACATTTCTCTGCAGGTTTTAGAACAGCCAGCACAGGAACAGTTGGTCGTACGATCCGTCATCTTTGCCTTGTTCGTATATGTAATTTTTTGCATTGGTGAATGTATCGCGTGGACACATGGGATTGTCATGATGCCTCAGCGCGAGGGGCCATGGCTGGAATCAATATTTGCACCGGCTAGCTTAGGACCTTGGGCCCCCACGCTCTCAGGAACTGCATATGACTCAAACCGCTCCGGCTTTGTGTTAACCATGTATCTAGCGCTGCTCGACAGGTTTGCACCTAAGTCGCGCTACGCTCCCCTGCTTCGTTTCGCGATTGCGGTTCTCGTTGGTCTGACCCTGTCGAGATCCGGCGCACTGTGTTGGGTGGCATACCACCTATTCTCCCGCACTTTCTGGACGCGTTTGTGGTCGCGACGGGTGTTGGTATGGGTAGCCGCTATCACCATGGTTAGTTCGCTGGTTTTCGCCATGTACCAAAAAGAAGTGATTGAACTGGCGGAAGCATGGGAAATCTCGAATGCCGTTTCTGCCAAGATGTCGATGGACCCGGGTAGCTCGGGAGAGAGTCACGTTCTTTTGATAGAGCGAGGTCTTGAAACTTGGTTAACCTCAACAAAAACTGTTATGACAGGCATCGGCTATGCGGCCGCGCCGAAAGTCCTGGGAGATTTCTTCGGAAACGATAAGCGCGGAAACTTTCACAGCTTATATGTCACTACTCTCGCTGAAATGGGACTCCCTGCTTTTTTCGCTTTGGCGTTCCTCCTCGGTTTTCCCATAATTGGCAGAAGCGGGGTTATGCCATCTATTGCCGCGATCATGATTTTTAACGCGAGCTATCAAACCGATACGGAGCCTATGTTTTGGCTAATGCTCGCGCTTTTGTGGTCGTATGAACGAAGAGCATCCAAACTTCGAAGTTTTGCTTTGGATAGTGCTGCTCGTCAACACTGCTAGAACGGTGATCTAAACCAAGGCCTGGACACATTCGTTCACTAATTTTGGAGCACGACTATGGCATTATCGCTAGGGCCGCAGCGGTCAAGGCCACTTGCAAAGAAATCTGCGTCCAGTCACGCAGCCCCTGACGAGGCTCCGGTTGGAAGCTTGTTGGGCACAATAACCTTGTTGCCTGGGAATAACCATGGAGGGATTTTCCCAGCGGCAATCCCGCCACCCAGCTAGGCGCGAAAAGATACCCTGTATCCTTTAGAATTTTCTTCTAGAATTTTCTTCATCTGCTAGTGCACGACGGCGAGCGCTGCAGCCGTTATCGCCAGTTGCGAACTGATCTGCGTCCAATCCCGCAGTCCGCGAATAAAAGCTCCGGTCGGCAACTTGTAGGGCACAACAACCTGATCCCCAGGGTACAAACGGATGTGGTCGAACTTTGATCCTGTGAAAAGGCCGTTCACATTATTTGCAGCGACCACGATTCCGTTGGCGCGGAGCACAAACGCGTGGTGCAGATCAGACTGGGGTTTTCCCTTCCCGGCCAAATCCAGGTAGGCTCCGGTTGTGTTGTGAACTTCGAAGATGAACGACCCCGGATTGTACACGTCTCCCACGACCGAGACTGTCGACGGAGTATGAGGAATGGTGAGCCGATCGCTATCCTCCATCACCATATTCGGAAAATCGGTCAGGTTTTTGTCCTTTGGCTTCACCGGAAGCGCCACCCGACCGCTGGCGCGAGTGTCACGAAGTTGCGTGATGATGGCCTCCTGCGCGGCTAGCATTTGGGGCAGGTCCCCGGGAGCAGACGATGCCGCCACCGAGATAGCTGACTGCCTTATCTGTACCTCCATGGTGTGTGCCAACTCGTCGAGACTTTTCTGCTGGTCTACACGAGCGGACTCGCGCGTCAATTGCGCGCCATAAATATAGGCATTCGGCGTCAGCCCACCGGCGCGTTGCAAGACCGAGCGCAGCGTTTCGTTGGTTTCAAGTTTGTAGACACCAGGTCGATTCACTTCGCCCTCGACGATCACGTACTGCGAGCGATCCACCTGTGGCACGCTGATATCTCGTTGAGAAAAAATCGTTACGATATCGCCCGGCTCCAATTCCAGATTGCTTTCTTCGTCCCGCTCGATGATGGCTTTCCGTGGGCTCATCCAAAGAAGCTTGGAAGAAAGGTCCGTCGGATTGACGCGCTGAATGATGGCATAGTCCCAATTGATTTCCGGAGCATAGCGCCGTACGTCCTCGGCGACGTCTCGAACCGTATTCGGATTCGCGTTGCCTGTGGTAGTTTGCGCTGGCGACTGGTTCGCCTGCGGAGTGCGATTTCCGCCTCCTGGAGGCTCGTTATTGCTGTTGGCAGCATTTTGTGCATTTTGCGCATAAAGAGCATCCGCTTGATTTGGGGAACCGGTAGCATTGCTCGAAATATCCGCAGAATTGGAGCTTCCTGAGGAGTTCGCAACATTCGGAATCGCATTTCCCTCAGGCGTCGTGCCGTTATTTAGTTGTGCTGGGCCATTCTCCGGACGCTCGGTTCGCATCGGATACTCGGTCGCTTGCCCATTTACGATGGCGGCCCGATTGCGCCAGTAGCGGCGAGTCAACAGGGCCTGCGAATCTGGAATGAGGTCACGAACACGCATTCCCGGCTTCCATGCATAGCGGCCCGGATTTGCCACATTGCCCCGCAAAGTCACGGTGTCGACGAAGCGCGGAACAATCGAAAACACCCGAACGATGTCGCCGTCTTTGAGCGGCTGCGCGCGGGCTTCCTGATCGTAGGGGAATTCCAGGGTCTTTCGCGCCTGATGATCGATGAAGCGGTCAATCGTAATCTTGCTGGTGTCGGCCACCGTGCTCAAATCACCGGCAACTTCTATCAGATCATTCAGCGTAGAGCTATCCTTCATCTCATAGATGCCGGGGGTATTGACCGACCCGGAGACGGCAACCATCGGCCCCACGTGAGGAATGTAGAGAACATCTCCAGGCAGCAGACGCACATCCTTTGACTTATCACCTTTGATCAGCAAATCGTAGAAATCGAAGTCCGTAATCGCCTTACCGTCGCGTCTCACCTCAATATGCCGCAGCGATCCCTGCGGCGAGGGGCCGCCAGAAGCGAAGATCGCATTGACCAAGGTGCTTAGCGAGCTAATAGTGTAAGTTCCCGGATATCGCGCATTCCCTACAACCACCACCTGAATCGAGCGAAGCCGGCCCAGGGTTGCTGTCAAATTAAAATTCTTGAAAATCTTGGAAACTTCGCGTTTCAGGTTTTCTTCCAGTTCTTCGTAGTGCGTACCGGCCACGCTTACTTGTCCGACCTGTGGAATGTAAATTTGGCCGGAACGATCCACGATTACCCGAAGACTGGCCTGCACTTGACCCCAAATCTTGATCTGCAGTTCGTCGCCGGGCCCAATAATGTAATCACTGGGAACTTGCATCCAGTCGACCGGAGAAAACGTGCTCGGCGCCTGGATAAACAACGACTGCCCGAATAACGGCAGTGGGCGGCCGACAGCATCCGCTACCATCTGCTCGAACTCCGTCTCAGGCCTGGTAGGAGTTTGCACTCGCCGCATCTGCGAGGGATTCAGCGGAACTTTGGTGGGAGCGAATTGGTCTTGATTGGAAGCTCCAGGATTGACCAGCACGGGTGTTTGCATTGGCCCTGAGGAGTTATCGCGGCCTTGCGCACCGGCGGACCCCTGAGCTCCAACACACTGCGCGCTTCCCGCCATCGAAGGGTCGTTGCAGTTTGGCACTGATCCTTGCGACTGCGAGGTGCCCTGAGCCTGAGAAAGAGGGTCATTAAGCGTTTGCGAAAGACATACGCCGACGGAGAAAAGGATGAACGCGAGCAGAAACTTTTGCATGATTGTTCGGAATCCTTGCACCGCATCTTCGAGCGCGTCCAACGTGCGGCTGACTCGTGCGGCCGGATCAGTGTCATTCTACCAACTGCGGACACCAGAACGAGTAATCTCTACGATACTGGGCCGGTTGTTCAGATCTACGGGCATTTTCCCCTCGGCGGTGAGGCGCCGCCAAATCCGTCTACCGAAGGACCTGGATGGAAGATGCTAAATCAGAATTGGGCGCAGGAAGAGGAAAACTTCGCTGAAGATAGTCGCTGGAAATAAAAATGAACTCTTTTTGGCGGCGACTTTTTTACCGCGGCTTATCAAAACGGTAACCCATTCCCCGAAAAGTCTTCAGGTATTGAGGATTTCCCGGATCGCGTTCAATTTTCTCTCGAAGACGCCGTACATACACATCCACCGAACGGAGGGTGACCGATACACTTTCCTTCCACACCGCGGCGAGCAGTTGATCACGCGTGAAAACTCGGGCCTGGTGAGTCGCCAGGTATTCCAGCAATCTGAATTCTCGCACCGTGGTTACGACGCTCTTCCCTTCGACAGTTACGGTCATAGACGAGCAGTCGATCTCCAGATCGCCAACCTTGAGCACTCGAGGCGGAAAGAGCTCGGGGGCGGCTCGCAACACAGTACTGACCCGGGCGACCAGTTCGCGCGGACTGAAAGGTTTGGTAATGAAATCATCACAGCCCAGCTCAAATCCCTGGATGCGGTCGCTCTCCGTCGTTCTGGCACTGAGGAAGATAACCGGGGTATTTGTCAGCGAAGGGCTCTGCCGAATCTGCCGGCACAGCTCAAACCCATCCATGCCGGGAAGCATAATATCCAGGACAAACAGCCTGGGGCTCTCCTCCAACGCTCGTGCAATGATCGATGCTCCTGTAAGGAAGGCCCTTACCTCATAACCGGCTGATTGCAGATGGTGCTGGATCAGCGCACAAATATCTCCGTCATCCTCGACGACAAAAACTGGTCTGCTGCTGTCGGTTCGGCCCAGTTCGATCACTCATGCCCCAGGAAGGTCATTTCAGCGGTAGTTAATCCTTTGGGGTACATTGTAGGAATCAAATGTTTCGAAATTGTTTCTCCTAGGTTACGAGGCCGTTAATTTCTGGTTACCTGGCTGGTCCACGTCGGCATCCATCGGGTGTCGATGAAAAGCGGCTTGCGCTCCGTCTGCGGTGAGGATTTTGTGAAGAGGAGGGCGTATAATTTTCTTATCATGGATCATATAAATATCGAGCATTCATCCATTTCGGAAGTCTGTGACGGAGTGAAAAAACTGGGTTATGCCGCGTTCGAACACGTCCGGCTCTACGGCGAGGAATTTCAGTTGGTATCAGATCCGTTTCCCGATGCCGACGGCATTGCGGTTCGGGCCAAGACGGTAAAGGATTCGAGCCCGCGAATTGTGCAGATTCCTGCGACAGTGATTCAGACGGTCCGCTCTCGTAAGGCTGCATAGGACTCGTTGCCTTGCCGATTCTCCCCATCGATGGGGTTCCTTGCGCTCTCTGAGCGAAACTTCGTCGTAAAGTTCCATCAATCCTCCGGGACCCATGATTTCAAGGCACTTTTACCCCGAAAATGGGGTAAGATGCTAAGGCTCCTCGGCGGGAGTGTGCCATGGATAGCCCTTCGTCACCCAGAAAATTAGCCGGCCGTTACGAGGTCAAGCAGATCCTTGGCCAGGGCGGTATGGGCCTCGTCTATCGGGCCTACGACACCGTTGTACGCCGCGAAGTCGCCGTCAAAACCATCCTCGACATCCCCGATCCTGCTTCCCTGCAACTCTTTTATAAAGAATGCGATGTGCTCGCCTCCATGAGCCATCCCAATATCGTTGAGATCTTCGACATCGGAGAATTCGAAGAAGAGGGCAAGAAGAAACCTTACTTCGTGATGCCCCTCCTGCCCGGTACGACGCTGGAGTATTTCATCCGCAAAGCCAGCCATCGCCTAACCGTCGAGCGCACGATCGATATCATCTCTCAGACTTGTCGCGGTCTGCAGGCGGCTCATGAGCGGAATCTGATCCATCGTGACATTAAGCCGAGCAACATCTTCGTGATGGAAGACGACTCCGTGAAGATTATTGATTTCGGCGTGGCTCACATGTCCGATGCCCACACCACCCGAGCGCAAAAAGGCACGCTGCTCTACATGTCTCCGGAGCAGATCGAGTTGAAGCCCCTCTCTCCGGTCTCGGACATTTTTTCTCTCAGCGTCGTCTGCTATGAAGCGCTGACTGGTCGCAATCCCTTCCAGCGCGCGCGCGCCGACGAAGTCGTCGAGGCTATTCTTCGGCAAATCCCACCCCTGGCCACGGAGCTGAATTCTACTGTCAGCCAGCCTGTCAGCCGCGTCCTGCACAAAGCCATGGCCAAGCAAGCCTGGCATCGTTTCGCCAGCGCCCGCGATTTTGCCGACACGCTCAACAAAGCTGCGCGCAACGAGGCCATCGACATTTTTGATCCCGAGCGCACGCGCCCGCGGCTGCAGCGCGCCACCAAGGCGCTCGAGGAGGGCGACTTCCAATTTGCCGGAGAGATTCTCGGTGAACTCGAAGCCGAAGGCCACATGGACACCTCCATCGGCAACCTTCGCCGCCAGCTCGACGGCGCGGTTCGCCGCAAGACGCTGTCTCAGTTGCTCGACGCCGCACGCGCCCGCTTCGAAGAAGAAGAAGATCCCCTTGCTCTTCAGAAATTGCAGGAAGCTCTCCAAATCGAACCCGATAACGCCGCCGCATTAACGCTGAAGAGCAGGATCGAAAACCGCCGCAGTGAGCGCCAGATCGACAACTGGTATCGCCTGGCAAGACAGCACATCGAGAACCACGCTTACGGCCACGCGCGCGAGGCGTTGCAGAACGTTCTTCAACTTCGTCCCAAGGAAGCTCGCGCCCTCCAGCTGCTCGCCGAAGTCGATCGTCAGGAACAGGAGTACAAAAAGCTCCGTCAGGAAAAAGAGCAAGTGCATCGCGCCGCCATGGATGCCTGGCACAAAGGCGATGTAAGCAACGCTCTCGCCAAGCTGGGCGTCGTCCTCGATCTCGACCGCCGTGCTCCTGATTCCATGAATCAGGAAAGCGGAGCCAACTATCAGAGCTTCTACAACGAAGTCCGGTCCGAACACGACGCCATGAACACTGCGTACGCCGAAGCGCGCAGAAATCTCACCGAGCACAACTTCGCCCGCGCGATGGCATCATGCCAGACCTACCTCAACAAATATCCGGATAACGCTATCTTCCAGGCTCTTCGCTACGATATCGAAGAGCAGCAGCGCCAGGAACTTTCCTCGTTCATCGCCTCGATCGACCGGCAGGCCGACACCGAGCCCGACCTCGACAAGCGGGTCAACATACTGCGCGAGGCGCTCGACCAGCATCCCGGAGAATCGCATTTCGAACGCGCCCTGCGCCTGGTTCAGGATAAGCGTGACCTGGTGAACTCCATTGTCGCCCGCGCTCACCTGCACGAAGAGCAGGGAGCCTATGGAGATGCTCTGAACGACTGGGAAGTCCTGCGCACGATTTACAGCCAATACCCCGGCCTGACTTTCGAAGTCGAGCGCCTGCAGAAACGGCGCGATCAGCAAGCCCGCGTCGAATCCAAGACGCGATTGGTGGAACAGGTCGACGCCTGTCTGCACTCCAGCGATTATGCCCGCGCCATCGATCGCTTACAGAGCGCAACCGCCGAATTCCCCAATGACGCCGAACTCATCGAACTCGAAAAACTCGCCCAGGAAGGCCTGAAGCGCAAAACGGAAGCCCACCGGCTGATGACAGACGGCCAGGAACTGATCGCGCAACAAAAGTCAGCCGACGGGCTCAAGTTGCTGCGCACAGCCTACGAACTGGACGAAAACAATTCCTTCGCTCGCGCAATTCTCGCCAACGCCCTCGTCGAGTATGCCCATACCGTGGTTGAAACGGACTGGCGTGAAGCCGAAAAACTCGCCAAGGAAGCACTCGATCTCAATCCCGCGCATCCTATGGCCAAGACCATCCGCACGCTGATTCTCGACCAGAAAAAAGATACCTTCGTTGAAGACTGCGTTTCGCAGGCGCGCAAGCAACAGACAGCCGCTGATCTCTCCGCCGCTCTATCTCGGATTGAAGAGGGACTGTCCGTTTATCCGCGCGAGCCGCGATTGATTCAGGTGCAGGAAGCAATCCAGCGCGATCTCCAAACCCAACGCCGGCAGCTGCGCCGGCGCGATCTGGAAGACCTGCGCCGCATGGATGCGGAGGTCGAGGCCGCCGGCGACGCCGCGTCGAAACAAGCCCTGGCAGAACGAATTCGAGCCGTCGCCGGCAGGTATTCGACCGATGGCGAAATCTTATCGATCGCTAACGGATTTCTTCACCGCATGGGATTGCTCGATGTCGGCCAAAGCGTTTCCCTGGTGAAGCCCGGTAACGACAGCGCGACTCTGACTCATCACACTCCGCCTCCCAGTGCGCCAGAAGCTTCGACCCTGGTGACTGGAACTCCAAATCCCCCTGCTATCTCGCAGGTTAAAGATTCGGCGAGTAAAGGGCCGGCGAGCAAGGTTCCGGCAAGGGAAGATCGGTCGAGCAATGTGCCCCCAAAGGCTCCGCCCGTCGGTGCGCCGCCAATTCCGGTTTCCTCGAGCAAAGCCGTGGCACCTCCGCCCGCGCCGCCGGCCGCTCCACTTGCCCCACCACAACCGCCGCCATCAACACCCGCTGCGTCCGTGCCCTTGGAGCCGGCCGCGAAGGTAACGCCTCCATCAGCGAAGAAAACACCAGCTCCATCGAATTCCAGAACTTTCATCCTCGCCGCCGTCGCCGCAGCGATTTTGGTCGCTGTGATTTTTCTGTTCGTTCGAGGCCGCCGCTCCGCAGCGCCTATCGCGCAGGCGCCGGAAGCCACGCCCGCAACTTCAGCCCCGCCTGCCACCCCAGAGCCCGCTGCCGCTCCATCGACGCCAACAACCGAGCCTGCCCTTCCGGCGCTGAAACTTTCTTCCGATACGGCCGCAGGAAAAATTACCCTCGACGATCAGCCGCCTACGGAATTTCAGGACGGCCAGTGGGCTCTCAACAAACTCCCTCCCGGCGATCACAAGCTGAAAATCGCCGGCGCAAAGGGAGAAGCCTCCTTTTCATTCTCGAACAACGCCGGAGCCCCCCCCACACTCACTAGCCCCATCTCCTCAAAAGGCGTCCTGGCGGTTGTTGTCAGCGCCGCCACCGACCACTTCCATGTCTATTCCAGCGATGCCTCAGTCAAAGTAAAACTTGATAACCAGGCCCCTGTAG
>Ga0210400_10000569_pt1 | contig 40702 bp, 30 predicted proteins | sample IncBWH26MmetaG_FD_155456 | JGI IMG/M metagenome (GOLD analysis project Ga0210400, IMG submission 155456) | Forest soil microbial communities from Barre Woods Harvard Forest LTER site, Petersham, Massachusetts, United States - Inc-BW-H-26-M | ecosystem: Environmental > Terrestrial > Soil >... | reverse complement strand
GACGTCGAAAGAGCGACCGCCCCCGATAAACCCGGCGCCAGCACGGTCATCGCGACTGGCGACTATTTCCGCGTGGTGGGAATTCGCCTCCTTCAAGGACGCACCTTCGATGATCACGATTCGACCCGTGCGCCGCCGGTGGTCATCGTCAGTCAATCCGTTGCCGACCACTATTTCGGCGGCCACGCGCTGGGTCAGCGGATTCTGCTGCCGAGGTTCAATTTCAACGTCACCTCCGTGGACGCGACTGCGCTGCATGAAATCGTCGGTGTGGTCGCGGATGTCAAACAAAGCTCGATTCAGGAAAGCGGCCGCATGTCGCTGTATCTGCCCGAATCCCAGAACGCGGTTCGATACACGCACGTCATCGCGCGTGTCCATGATGGCGATCCTATGCGTCTGGAACATTCGCTGCGCCGCGCGATTTTCGATGAAGCGCCCACGGTCGCGGTCGCGCCGATGCTGACACTCGAAACCGGCGGTGCTTACTTAACGCGCGCACCATTGCGAGCCATGTGGCTCCTGGGCGTGTTCGCAGGGCTTGCGCTGCTTCTCGCCGCGGTCGGAGTCCACGGCGTGGTCGCCTACGCCACCACGCAGCGATCGCGTGAAATGGGGATCCGCATGGCCCTCGGCGCGCGGCCCGCGCAGTTGTTCGGGCTGGTGACGCGACAAGCGTTGAATCTGACACTCGCCGGCGCATTCATCGGATCATTGGGTGCGTACGGCGCCTCGCGACTGCTCGAGTCGCTGATGTTCGGCGTCGGCCGGACCGATCCGACGACCTATGCTGCCGCGATTGTCATCTTGACCGCAATCGCGGCCGTCGCCAGCTTCACACCCGCGCTCCGCGCCGCGCGTACCGATCCATCCATTACATTAAGATCTGAATGACTCATCATCACCCTAGTCATGAGGAGCGCCATTTCCGGTCGTCTGCATCCGTCCGCGACGTGGTCATCGGGATGGCGGACGGCTTGACCGTTCCGTTCGCCCTCGCTGCCGGATTGTCTGCTGTCGCGGCATCGCGAGTGATCGTGGTCGCGGGGCTCGCAGAAATCGCCGCAGGATCCATCGCCATGGGGCTGGGCGGCTATCTGGCTGCCCGGAGCGACGCGGAACATTATGAAAGCGAACGCCAGCGCGAGGAAACCGAAATTGTTGAAAAGCCCGCCGCGGAGCGCGCCGAAGTGCGCGAGATTCTGGAATCGTACGGACTCACCGAGGATGAATCGCGTCCGATTCTGGCGGCGTTCGAAGCGCGTCCGAAGGTATGGGTCGACTGGATGATGCGATTCGAGCTGGGACTCGAAGAGCCCGATCCCAAGCGCGCAGTCCGCAGTGCGCTGACCATTGCAGTATCGTACGTCGCCGGCGGATTGATCCCGCTTGCGCCGTACATGGTCACTTCGCAGGCGCTCCCCGCGCTCGAATATTCCGTCGCCGCGACCATTGTCGCGCTGGCTATTTTCGGATACGTGAAAGGCCGTTTCACTGGCGCTCCTCCGTTACGAAGCGCAGTGCAGACCACGGTCATCGGCGGACTTGCGGCGGCCGCGGCGTTCGGGATCGCGAAGTTGTTTAGTTGAGGCCGTTAATGAACGTGAATAAACGTGAATCAGACGGCCACTATTCGTACCGCAGCGCGACCAGTGGATCTACGCGGGTCGCGCGCACGGCAGGAAAATAACCCGCTACCGCGGCGACCAGCGCCAGCAGCAACGCGCCTCCGGCCAGCACCGCGAAATCGGCGGGAGGCACTCCATACAATTGCGAGTTGACCGCGCGGCCCACCGCATACGCCGCTGGGAGCGCTACCGCGATCCCCACTCCGGCCAGCAGTGCGACTTCTTTCATCACCAGCCACAGAACGCTTCCGCGCTCGGCTCCTAACGCCATGCGCAACCCGATTTCGCGTGTCCTGCGCGCCACGTTGTAGGCCATCACGCCATACAACCCGATGGCGGCCAGCAGCGTCGCGAGAGCGCCGAAGAAGGTTGAAAGCGCTGCGATCATACGGTCGATATAGATGGAATTCGCGATTCCCGTTTCCACCGTGGCCAGATCGTAAACCGGCAGATTCGCGTCGAGCGCCGCCACTGCTCCGCGCAGTGCGGAGCCTATCCCGCCGGCATGCTGGGACGACCGCACGTAGAACGTCATCTGCTCGATCCTGTCGTCCTGCGCCCAAGGGAGGTAGACAGTCCGCGTCATTTCCTCACGCAAATTGTCGTATTTGCTGTTCTTCACCACGCCCACGATTTCGATGCTGGTGGTCTTATCGCGCCCGAATCCGAAGCGCCGCCCGAGGGCGCTCTCCTTCCCGAAGAAGTACTGCGCCATCTTCTCGTTGATGATGGCGACCGTTGGCGCGCCGCTGGCATCGGCGCGGGTGAACTCGCGGCCGGCGATCAGCGGAATTCCCATCGCCGAAAAATATCCCGGACCGACGTCGTTGGTGTACGGATTCATGTTCTCGTCGGGCTTGGGTTGATATCCTTCCACCTTCACGGTGCTCATGCTGTCGTTGCCCGAAAGCGGCGCAATTTCAGTGGAGGTCACCGCGGTGACGCCGGGTATCCGCGCCAGCGAATCCTCCAGCCGCTCGAACAGTTGCTTCATCCGCGGCTGGGCGTATCCGTTCAACGAAGGATCGATGGAGAAACTGATGAGGTTGGACGTTCGGAAGCCCGGGTCCACCGCTTGCAGATGATACAGACTCTTCGCGAACAATCCCGCGCCCACCAGCAACACCAGCGAGAGCGCCACCTGCGCCGCAACCAGCGCGCCGCGCAATCTTTTCGCTCCCGCCGAAACGTTGGACTGCTGATCCTTCAGCGTCGGGGCGATGGCGGGACGCGTGGATTGAATCGCAGGCGCCAGGCCGAAAAGAATTCCAGTCGCGAGCGACAGGGCGAACGCGAACGCCATCACGCGCAGATCTGGCGTGGTCGAAAGAACCTGCGTCGACGCGCTGTCCGGCAGGAATTGCAGCAGCGCCTTGCCGCTCCACCATGCGATGGCGAGTCCGGCGGCGCCGCCCGCCAGCGCAAGCACGGTGCTCTCCACTAGCAGTTGCCGGACCACGCGGGCACGGCTCGCTCCCAGCGCCAGGCGGACAGCGATCTCTTTTTGACGAGCCGCCGCGCGAGCCAGCAAAAGATTCGCCACGTTGGCGCACGCGATCAGCAACACGAACCCGACCATCGCCATCAATACCAGCAGCGGCGTCGAGAACTGGCGGCGGAGCTGCGACTGCCCCTTCGATACATCGTCGACCAACAGTTTCTTGGCGGCATAGCGCTTGCGGAAAGACTCGCCCGCCGTAGGATTTGTCGCCAGATCGGCTTCGAGGATCGGCCGCCACACCACCTGCATGGCCGCTTCAGCCTGCGTGCGGGAAACGCCGGGCTTCAACCGCGCAATCGCGCTCATCCAGATGCTGCGCCGCTCTTCCAGATCGTTCCAGGTGGGCGTCATCAGCGGCTTCATCAGCATGGGCACCATGACGTCCACTGCTTTGCCGACTTCGAGGCCCTGAAATCCGCTGCGCGTGACACCGACCACGGTCATAGGCTGGCCGTTGACGCGCACGCTTCGATTTAACACCGACGGATTTCCTCCAAATCTACGCAGCCAGAAATCGTAGCTCAGGATCACCAGAGGATGGCCATTCACCACGCGGTCGTCATCCTGCGTGAAGGTGCGGCCCAGCGCTGGTTCGACGCCCAGCACCTCGAAGTAATTGCCGCTGACCAGCTCGCCGCGCACGCGCTCGGTCCGGTCGCCATCGGTGAAGCTCAACGCCAGACGCCATAGCGCCAGAATTCCGGAGAACACCTGATTCCGGTCGCGCAGCTCGCGATACGCCGGATAGGAAATGCACGTGGAGTCGCAACGTGAGGATCCGTTAAAGGGTCCGGGCGCGGAATGTAGCGTGACCAGCTCACCAGGATTCTTCACCGGCAAGGTCCGCAGCAGCACCTGGTCGAGCAATGTGAAGATGGCCGTGTTCGCTCCAATTCCCAAGGCGAGCGAAAGGACGGCGACGATGGTGAATACGGGAGTTCTACGAAGGTTACGGAAGGAGTAGCGCACATCGTCGAAACGCATACCGTTCAGACGATACCAAATCTTGCGGGTTAGCTTACCGGCACGAACTCTTGCACGTCTTGTGGTCGGCCTTGCACGATTTCTTGGCGTTCTTCGTATGTGCCCGGTTCAGGCAGAACTCGTAGTTGGAATCGCAGCGGCTTTTGCACTGGCCTCTATTGCCGGCGGCGTCGGCCTCCGGAATCGCAATGAAAAGGACCACTGCAGCGATCATCAGTCGCATGGAAACTCCTTTTTTCTCTTATCGACGGAACGCCAGACGGACATTATAGCGTGGAGCAAGCTTTAGCCTGTGACACTTCGGCATCGACGGCTCCCTATGGTCGCGGCTCAGGGCGCAACTAAATATGGCAAATTACCGAGGGAGCGGTCGATGTCGAAGTGTCATGCTATTCTGAGATCGTCACCGAGTGTCGTAAGAATGCGTTTCCGCACCGCACTCGCGGCGGGCTCCATTGGACTGATCTCGGTCCTCGGCGTCCTCCGCGCCCAGAAGCCGTTTAAAGAATATCCGGCCATCGAATACGAGAATTTCCCGCTTCCCAAGGACTGGCAGCACAATGCCGAATGGGTGCGGGCCAGGCTCCGTTATCCGGATATTTATGGCTATCCCGACCGCTCCCGCATTCGCCTGGGAGCGGGCCGCCCTTGGCCGGGTCAATGGACCATGGATTATCCGCGATCGGACCGCCACCTTCTTGAAGGCGTCCGCCGGTTGACTCGCATCGACACGCGTTCCGTGGAACAGGTGGTTTCGCTCGACGGTACCGACGAAATTTTCAACTGGCCAGCGCTTTACGCGGTCGAAGTGGGCCACTGGCTCCTTCCCAACGATCAGGCCGCACAACTGCGCGAATACCTTTTGCGCGGCGGATTCCTGATGGTCGACGACTTCCACGGATCGGAACCTTACGACGATTTCCTGGGGCCTTTGAACGAATGGGAAACGTTCCTCAACAGCATGACCAAGGTTTTTCCGGACCGGCCGATTGAAGATATTCCCGACAACGACCCTATCTTTCATACGCTGTACGATCTGGACGATCGCTTCCAGGTTCCGGGGTATTACAACTGGATGGAAAATCACATCACCTATGAGAAAGGTCCCACGGGAAGGCAGCCGCATTGGCGCTGCATTCGCGACGACAAGGGACGGATCATCGTCGCCATTTGCCACAATATGGACCTGGGGGACGGCTGGGAAAATTCGGACGATCCGAAATATGAAGAGAAGTGGGCGTCGCTGGCCTACCGGGTCGGCATGAATTATTTCACGTACGACCTGACGCACTGAAGTCTCACGCAAAGACACAAAGTGATATTCTGACGCCTGAGGGACTATGCGCCCGCGCTTCGTATTTGTGCTGCTGCTCGCCGGGTTGGCAACCTGGGGTGTTCTGCACGCGCAGCGGCCCTTCAAGGAATATGCTGGAACGGAGTACGAAAATTTTCCGCTCCCTCTCGATTATCAACAGAAAACCGAATGGACTCGCGCCCGCTTGCGCTATCCCAGTGTCTACGGCAGTGGCGGCTGGCGCGGCGCCGATCTCAACTGGACCATCGATTACCCGCGCTCGGATCGTCATCTTTTGGAAGGCGTGCGCCGGCTGACGCGCATCAATACCCGCTCCGTCGAACAGGTGGTGGATCTGGACGGCAGCGACGACATCTACAACTGGCCCATGCTGTATGCGGTCGAAGTGGGCCATTGGGCTTTACCCGATGATCAGGCCAAACAGCTTCGCGATTTCCTGCTGCGCGGCGGATTCCTGATGGTCGACGATTTCCACGGCGACGAACCGTACCATAACGTCATCAGCGAATGGGCCGTGTTCGTCGCCAGCATGACCAAGGTTTTTCCCGACCGCCCCATTCAGGATCTGGAAAACGCCAACCCGATTTTTCACACCATTTATGATTTAGACGAACGTTTCCAGGTTGCGGGCTGGCAGTGGTATCGCAGCCGCCGGACATATGAGGCGGGCGAAACGGGAAAAACTCCGCACTGGCGCGGGATTTACGACGACAAGGGCCGCCTGATGGTCGCGATCTGCCACAACATGGATCTGGGTGACGCGTGGGAGTGGTCCGATGACCCGCGCTATCCGGAGAAATGGGCGTCGCTGGCGTACCGCATCGCGATGAATTATTTCATGTACGATCTAACGCACTAAACCCGCGTCAAGGTGCTGGGATGGTGGATCGTCATGCCTGTGCTACTCTTCGATTAGGCATCAATGCGCCCGCGCTCGTTCTTTCTGTTGGCAATTGCAGGCTTGGCCACATGGGGTGCGCTGCGAGCCCAAAAGCCCTTCAAGGACTACCCGACCGCCGAGGCTCACGCCGAGTATTCGCTTCCTCCGGACTATCAGGAGAAGACCGAATGGACCCGCGCGCGGCTGATTTATCCTTCTCTGATTGCTCCCCACGGCACTCCCGACGGCTGGCGTCGCTGGACCATCGATTATCCGCGGTCAGATCGGTTGCTGCTGCAGGGAATGCGCCGGCTGACCCGAATCCACACCCGATCAGTAGAACAATCGGTGGAGCTCGATGGCACCGACGAAGTGTATAACTGGCCTACGCTCTATGCGGTAGAGGTCGGGTACTGGAACCTGACCGACGCCATGGCGGCACAGCTTCGCGAATATCTGCTGCGCGGCGGCTTCTTTATGTGCGACGACTTCCACGGCACCATCGAGTGGGACAACTTCATGGCCAGCATGCAAAAGGTCTTTCCCGACCGTCCCGTCGTAGATCTTGATAACAAGGATCCCATCTTTCACGTCATATATGATCTGGACGATCGGTTTCAGGTGGCGGGAGCGCAGTATCTCTACACCGGCCGGATTTTTGAATACGATGGTTACCAAGCTAAATGGCGTGGAATCTACGATGACAAAGGCAGAGTCATGGTCGCGATCTGCCATAATATGGACCTCGGCGACGCCTGGGAATGGTCCGACGATCCGCGCTACCCGGAGAAATGGGCGTCGCTCGCGTACCGGATCGCGGCTGATTATTTCATGTACGACCTGACGCACTGATGTTCGAACTTTTCTTCAAATATCCGTCGGCGGTTTTCTCGAAGGGCACCTTCGTGCTCCTCGGCGGATGGCCGGTGTGGCTGCTGCTTATTGCGATCGTCGTGGCGGCGGTCGGGCTCGCCGTGCTGATTCGCAAACGATCGACCGGCTCGGTGCGGATGGCCGGCATCCGATCGGCTATGGTGTGGCTGTTGCAGACAGCGCTGGCGGCAGTATTGCTGTTGATGCTGTGGCATCCGGCGCTCAGCGTGGCTACATTACGTCCACAACAGAATATTGTCGCCGTAGTCGTGGACGATTCTTCCAGCATGGCCATCGACGACGCGGGCAGCGGATCGCGACGTGGAGCCGCATTGAAAGTGCTGAACGCCGGGCTGCTGGACGCTCTTCAAAAACGTTTCCAAGTCCGGCTGTATCGCTTGAGCGATCAACTGGAACGGATCCCGAAACTCGAGCAATTGAATTCGTCGGGTCAGTCGACACACATCGGCGAAAGTCTGAAACAAGTTTTGGCCGACGCATCCAGCTTGCCGATCGGCGCAGTGGTTCTGCTTAGTGACGGCGCGGATAATTCCGGCGGCATCGATCTCGAAACTATTTCCGAAATCCGGCGTCAGCGCATTCCGATACACACCATCGGCTTTGGGCGTGAAAAGATGGCGCATGACATTGAGATCGCCGACGTGCAAGTCCCGCAGCGCGCGCTTCCCGATTCGCGCTTGAGTGCGCAGGTCAGTTTTCACCAGAACGGTTACTCCGGCCAGACCGCCAAGATCAGTTTACGGGACGGACAGAAACTGCTGGCGTCCAAGCAAGTCACGTTGAAGGCCGACGGTGTCGAGCAGACCGAGCCGGTTCTGTTCAGCGCCGGGGCGGCAGGCGTCAAGACCATCGATATTTCCATCGATCCGCTGCCCAATGAGGAAAACGCCAAGAACAATCGCGTGACGCGCCTGGTCAACGTGGATCAGCGCAAGCCGCGCATCCTATATATGGAAGGCGAGCCGCGCTGGGAATTCAAGTTCCTGCGCCGCGCGGTGGAAGACGATCGCAACATCAACCTGGTCACCATCCTGCGCACCACGCAGAACAAGATTTATCGCCAGGGCGTCAAGGACGAAAACGAACTCAAGGACGGTTTCCCCACCAAGGTGGAAGAGTTGTTCGGATTCGAAGGATTGATCATCGGTTCGAGCGAAGCCGCGTATTTCACAGCCAGCCAGCAGCAACTGATTCGCGATTTTGTCGACCGGCGCGGCGGCGGTTTGCTGTTTCTAGGCGGACGCGATTCGCTGGCCGACGGCGGATACGCCAAGTCGCTGTTCAACGATCTGCTGCCCGTCGTGCTGCCCGACAAAAAGGAAACGTTCGTTCGCGCTCCAGCCAACGTCGAGCTGACCGCTGCCGGCCGCGACAACCTGATCACGCGCATCGAAGAAGATCCGGCCAAGAATGTCGATCGCTGGAAGAAGCTCCCCTACCTGATGAATTTTCAAGACGCGGGTCAACCCAAACCCGGCGCGGTCGTCCTGGTAGACGCGCTTCCACAGCAAGGCGGACGGATTCCATTGTTGACCATCCAGAATTACGGCCACGGACGCACTGCGGTCTTCGCCACCGCCGGAAGCTGGCGCTGGCAGATGCTGCAACCGGTCGCCGACAAATCGCACGAAATGTTCTACACGCAACTTTTGCGCTGGCTGGTGAACGACACGCCACGCCGGCTGGTCGCGTCCACGCCGCATCAGTTGCTGGCCGATGAGAAGAACGTGAAACTGCAAGCCCAGGTTCGCGACCGGACGTATCTCCCCGCGGGTGACGCGGTGGTCGAGGCGCACGTGATCGGTCCTGACGGCTTCACCGAAACCGTGGAGATGCGTCCCGATCCGTTGGAACAAGGTTCCTACGCCACCGGCTGGACCACGCCCAAGCCAGGATCGTATCTAGTCGAAGTGGTCGCCAAGAAAGGCACGGAAGAATTGGGCCGCGACGTTCTGACCTTCCGCCGCGAAGACGGCGTCGCTGAAAGTTTTCGCGCGGAGCAGAATCGCGAATTGCTGGACAAGCTCGCGTCGGAAACCGGTGGGCGCTATTACAAACCTGAGGACGCGGGCAAGCTCGGCAACGATATCAGCTATTCGGAAGCGGGCATCACGGTTCGCGAAACGCGCGATCTGTGGGACATGCCGGCGCTGTTCCTGTTGTTGCTGATGCTGCGGTCAGGCGAGTGGCTGCTGCGTCGCAAGTGGGGAGTTATATGAAGCCGTTAATGAACGTGAATAAACGTGAATCGGATCTATTGACGTTCATTCACGTTCATTCACGGCTACTATTTTTTCTTCTCGCCCCCGCTCTTCACGCGAGCACGTTCTACCTCACCATCGCCGGACTCGGCGGCGAACCCGAATACGAACAGCGTTTCACCGGCTGGGCCAAGGATATCGACAAGCTCCTCAAAGCCGCCGAACCTAACGCGAAAGTCGAGACGCTGGTCGGAACCAGCGCCGTCAAAACCCAAGTCCAAGCCAAGCTCGCCGAGTTCGCACGCGATGCCAAGCCTGACGATTCGGTGGTCGTCATGCTGATCGGCCACGGCAGCTTCGATGAAGCCGACTATAAATTCAATCTTCCCGGTCCCGACATGACCGGCACCGAACTGGCCAATCTCCTGGATAAGATTCCTGCGAAACATCAGCTCGTCGTCAATATGACCAGCGCCAGCGGCGGATCCATCGTGTCTCTCGAAAAGCCGGGCCGCGTGGTGGTCACTGCTACGAAATCGGGAACCGAAAAGAACGCGACGTACTTCGCCCGCTACTGGGTGGAAGCCTTGCGCGATCCCGCCGCCGATACCGACAAGAATGAAGTGATCACGGCGCTTGAGGCCTTCAAATACGCCGAACAGAAGACTTCGAATTTTTTCACGACGCAGAATCGCATTGCGACCGAACATCCGCTGATCGAAGATACCGGGAAAGGCGACGGCGTCAAAACTCCATCGCCTGAAAACGGCCAGGGACTGGTGGCCGGGCACTTCGCGCTGGTTCATCTGGGAGCCGTTTCCGCGCAGATCAACAATCCTGAAAAGTTGAAGCTCCTCAAACGCAAGGAAGAGCTGGAGCAGTCCATTGACGAATTGAAGTACAAGAAAGCGTCCATGGATGTGGGCGAATACCGCAAGCAGCTTGCGGCGCTTCTGGTCGAGCTGGCCAAGACGCAGGAGGCTCTCGACAAGTGAAGTTCGCAGTACTCGCCGCGCTCGCGCTTCCGCTGGTCGCGCAAGTTCCCAAGAAACGAATCGCGACTCCTCCGCCGCAGACTGCCGATCCGGTGAAGTGCGAGACCTTGCGCCGCCACGGCGATCCCGACGCCACTAATTGTTTTCGTAATCTGACGCTCGCCGCCGATCCCGCCATTCAAGCGGAAGGCTTCTGGAGATTGCGCGATTACCAGAAAGCCAACGATGCGTTCCGCGCCGCGATCAAAGCTCGCCCCAAAGATCCCGATCTCCGCGTCCAGTGGGGCCGCCTGTATTTCGAACACTGGCAGCCGAAGGACGCCACGGATCTTTTCGGCGAAGCGCTCGAAATCAAGCCGGACTATGCGCCCGCGCTGCTGGGGCTCGCGCTGGTCGCCGAAGATGGATTCGAAGGAAAAGCGGCGGACCTGGCGCAGAAGGCGCTGAAGTCCGATCCAAAATTGTTTGAAGCGCAGGAGCTGCTGGCGCGCGTCGCGCTCGAAGACAACAATCCCGACAAAGCGGTCGAGGAAGCCAAGAAGGCTCTCGAAATTTCGCCCGAGGCGCTGAGTGCGATGGCGATTCTCGCCACAGTCGACTGGTTGAACGACAAACCATCCACGTGGATGGACAAGGCGCTCAAGATCAATCCGGTTTACGGCGAAGGATATTCGAGCGCCGCGCATTTCTTCATCATCAATCGCCGCTATGACGAAGGCATCAAGCTGTATCGCAAAGCGATCGAGTTGCAGCCGGACCTGTGGTCCGCGCACAGCCAGCTTGGAATCAACCTGATGCGTTTCGGTCACGATGGAGAAGCGCGCCAGCAGCTCGAAGAAGCGTGGAACGCCGGGTATCAGGACACGCCGACCAAGAATACGTTAACGCTGCTGGATAGCTACAAGAATTTCTCCACCTTCGAGACTCCGACCACCATTCTCCGGCTCCACAAAAAGGAAGCCGCGCTTCTTCGTCCTTATTTCCAATCTGAGTTGGACCGCGCCATCGCGACGTACGAAAAGAAATATCACTACAAACTCAAGGGACCGGTGCAGGTGGAGGTGTATCCCGATCACGAGGATTTCGCGGTCCGCACCATGGGAATGCCCGGCCTGGGCGCGCTGGGCGTGACGTTCGGACAAGTGGTCGCGATGGATTCACCCGAAGGCCGCAAGCCGGGGACGTTCCATTGGGACAGTACCATGTGGCACGAACTGAGCCACGTGTACGTGCTGGCGATGACGCAGTCGCGCGTGCCGCGCTGGTTCACCGAAGGGCTCGCGGTGTATGAGGAAACCGGCAACGGCAACCCCGATTGGGGCGATCGCCTGGACCCCGAAGCGATCAACGCCATCAAAAACAAGAAGCTACTGCCCGTATCCGACATCGATCGCGGCTTCATTCACCCCACGTATCCGACGCAGGTTATCGTGTCGTATTTCCAGGCCGGAAAGATTTGCAACTTCATCGACGAGAAATGGGGTTACGACAAACTGCTGGCGATGATCCACGATTTTGCCGAGCTGACGCCCACCCCGCAGGTGATCGAAAAAGAATTCAAGATGAAGCCCGAGGAGTTCGATCGCCAGTTCCTGGCCTGGCTGGACGCGCAAACCAAGGTCACCGTCAACGGTTTCGATGAATGGAAAAAGCAGCTTCGCGGCATATCCGAGAAGGCGAAAGCCAAAAGCTGGGACGACGTGATCAAGGAAGGGACCGCGATTCGCGATGCCTATCCTGACTACGTGGAAGCAGGCAGCGTATACGAATTTTTGGCGGACGCCTACGTCGCGAAGAACGATAAAACCAAAGCCATGGCGGAGCTTGATCGCTACGCGAGCATTGGCGGCAGAAATCCGGGGACTTTGAAACAACTGGCGACACTGCAGGCCGACGCCGGCAACAAACGCGGCGCTGCGAAGACGCTGGAGCGGCTGAATCTCATCTATCTCAAAGATGAGGACGCGCATAAGCGCCTCGGCGATTTGTACATGGAATTGAACAATCCGAACGGCGCGGCGCGGGAATTCGCGGCGGTGCTCGCGGGTGGGACCGTCGATCAGGCCGGCGCGCATTACGAGCTGGCTCGCGCGTTCATGGCCGCGAAGAAGACCGATCAAGCGCGCGATGAGGTTCTCTCCGCGCTCGAAGTGGCGCCCGGATTCAAGCCCGCTCAAAAACTGCTGCTCGAATTAAATCCAAAGGAAAAATAAGAGACAATCGTTCAAATGTCCACAACCACAGCTAGTATGATTGACTCGGCCGAATTGCAGGCCCGAGTCCAGCACTTTCAAAAGGTGCGCGACAACATACTCGATCAGATCCGCCGTGTGATCGTCGGCCAGGATGAAGTGATCGAGCAGGTGATGATCGCGTTGTTCGTCGGCGGCCACTGTTTGATCACGGGTCTTCCGGGAACCGCCAAGACGCTGCTGGTTCGGACGCTGGCCCAGGCGCTCGGTCTCGAGTTCCGCCGAATTCAATTCACCCCGGACCTGATGCCGTCCGATATTACCGGCACCGATATTATCGAAGAAGATCCAACAACTGGCCGCCGGACGTGGACCTTCGTTCCCGGTCCGATTTTCGCCAACGTGCTGCTGGCCGATGAAATCAACCGCACGCCTCCCAAGACGCAATCGGCCCTGCTCGAAGCGATGCAGGAGCTTTCGTGCACCGTTCGCGGCAATCATTATAAAATCCGTCCGCCCTTCTTCGTGCTGGCCACGCAGAACCCCATCGAGCTCGAAGGCACTTATCCGCTGCCGGAAGCGCAGTTGGATCGCTTCATATTTAATACGCTGCTCGATTACCTGACGGCCGCCGACGAAATGAAGGTCCTGGGCCTGACCACCACCACGGCGCAGGCGCAGGTGGAAGCGGTCACCACGGCGGAAGAGATTCTGGATTTCCAGCAAGTGGTCCGCATGGTGCCGATCGCGGATTCCGTGGCCCGCTACGCCGTCGATCTGGTGCGCGCCACGCGCGCCACCGATCCTACCGCTCCGGAGTTCATCAAGAACTATGTGAATTTCGGCGCCAGCGTCCGCGCCGCGCAATTCCTGGTGCTCGCCTCGAAAGCTCGAGCGCTGATGCACCAGCGGTATCACGTTTCCTATGACGATGTGATCGCGTTGATGCGGCCGATTCTGCGGCATCGTATTCTACTGAATTTCAAGGCCGAATCCGATCGCCTGACGCAGGACGACATTTTGAAAAAGCTTTTGGAGCATATGCCCGCTCCGAGGGATTGAAGATGCATCTGGACCCGCTCACTGTCGTTCGCGGTTCTGTGCTGCCCTCGGCACCGAACCACGAGCGTCAGCAAGTGGGTCCTGACCTGATTTCAACCGAGGAGATGAGCGCCAAAGCATGCTCCAGCGATTCCTAGATCCAACCGTGTTGGCCGGAATTTCCGGCCTCGACCTGGTGGCGAAAACCGTGGTCGACGGATTCATCGCGGGATTGCATCGCTCGCCCGATTTCGGTTTCAGCCAGGAGTTCGCCGAATACCGCGCCTATTCGCCCGGCGACGATCTGCGTCACGTGGATTGGAACGTTTTCGCGCGCACGGAAAAAGCGTTTCTCAAGCGCTATCGCGGCGAAACGAATTCGCAGCTCACCATTCTGCTGGACGCCAGCCGCTCCATGAAGTTCACTTCGCATGGAGTCGAAAAACTGGAATACGCGCGCTTTCTCGCAGCGTCCCTGGCCTACATGGCGAGCACGCAGCGCGATGCGTCGGGCCTGATCGTGTTCGACGATGAAGTGCGCAACTACATCCGGCCATCGTCTCGGCAGGGCCAGTTGATGCGCGTGCTGAATGCGATCGAAGGCGCGCAGGCTGGTACGCGGACCAACTATGCGCATCCCTTCCACGTTCTTCAGGAATTTTTGCGCCGCCGCGGAATCGTCGTGCTTATTTCGGACTTTTGGGAGAATCCTGAAACCGTGATCAAGACAGTCGAGCCGCTGCGCTATCACGGCTGTGAGCTGATTCTGTTTCACATGCTCGATCCCGAAGAGATTCGTCCCAAGCTGCGGCATCCAGTGCTGCTTCAGGATCTGGAAACCGGCGAGGCCATGGAAGTTTCGCCCGACTATACGTCGAATGAATACCGCGACAAGATCGACGCGCACATGGAGGATTTGAAAACACGCGCACGCGCCGCCGGAATCGATTATTTTCTGATCGACACCAGTCGTCCTCTGGACGAAGCGCTGCGAGAATACCTCGCGGTGCGAAAAGGGAAAATGTAGATGGGCTTTCTGGCTCCATGGTTTCTCGCCGGAATCGCCGCAGTCGGGCTGCCGCTGTGGATCCATCTGCTCAAGCGCCATAAAACCGATCCACGCATGTTCCCGTCGCTGATGCTGTTTGAAAAGCGCGAGACCAGCTCCGTAAAGCATCGCCGCCTGGACTACATTCTGCTGTTCATCCTGCGGACGCTGATGATCCTGCTGCTGGCGCTGCTATTCGCGAATCCGTTCATCCGCCGCGCCGCGTCCGCCGGAGCAGGGAATCATATGACGGTGATCGCCGTCGACAATTCCTTCAGCATGCGCGCCGGAAATCGACTACAGCAGGCGAAAGATGAAGCGCAGAGCGTGTTGAGCAGCGTCAAGCCGGGCGCCCAGGTACAGGTGCTGGTGCTCGGTTCGCAAGTTCAGACGCTCACCCAGCCGACCACCGATCTTGCCGAAGCCCGCGCCGCAGTGAACTCGATTCAACCCAGCGACAGCCGTTCCTCGTATGGCGAACTGACGCGGTTTTCCCGAACGCTCGCCGAATCGGTCAAAGTGCCCATCGAACTGGATCTGATCAGCGATCTGCAAAAGTCCGCCATGCCGCCTGGATTCGCCGATCTGCGTCTGGATTCGGCAACCACGCTGGTGACGCATCAGATCGGGCAGCCCGCGCCGAACTGGACCGTTGAAAACGTCATTGCCCCGCGCCGGGTTTACGATCCCAAACGCGTCCGGCTGCAGGCCATCGTCGCGGGATTCAATGCGCCTGCCGCGAAACGCGTCGTGACGCTGCTGCTGAACGGAAAATCGCTGCAAACGAAAACCGTCGATGTTCCCGAAAACGGCCGCGCTCAAGTGGAATTTCTGGGACTCGACGCACCCTATGGATTCAGCCGCGGCGAAGTGAAAATCGAATCCGCCGACGTCCTCCCTGCCGACGACCACTTCCCGTTCGCGGTGGAACGCACCGATCCGCGCAAAGTATTGTTCGTCGACGACGGGCGCAAACCGATCTCGCAGGTGTATTTCCGCGCGGCGCTCGATGCGTCGCCGGACGCAGCCTTCGTGATGGAATCGAATCGACCGGAGCAAGCAGCCAATCAGCAGCTCGCGCACTACGCCATGGTGGTGCTCTCCGATCTCGGCTCGGTGCCCGCGGATCTGGAAGACGCGCTGAAAAAATATGTCAGTGGGGGCGGATCGGTGTTCATCGCTTTAGGTCCGTCCTCCGCCTCCTTGCCGCGCGTTCCCGTGCTCGACGAATCCATCCAGGCGTCCAGCTACGCTGGCCGCGAAGGTGAGCGATTCTTTACCGTTTCTGAAATCGACACCGGTCATCCGGTGATGCGCAGCGTCGAACGCTTTGAAGGCGTCAAGTTTTATCAAGCCATCAAAGTCACGCCCGCGAAGTCGAAAGTTCTCGCGCGATTGAACGATGGCACTCCGCTGGTTTTGGAACGCCAGATCGGCGAGGGCAAGGTCCTGGTCTTCGCATCCACGTTTGACAAGTTGTCTAACGATCTGCCGTTGCACGCCGCGTGGGTACCGTTCGTACAGCAATCGGCGAACTATCTGGGTGGTGGTGGAGCCGAACAGCCCGTGAACCTGGCCGTCGATTCCTACGTCGAGCTGCGTACTGGCGACAAAGGCGCTGCCGCGGAAGTGCTCGGTCCCGATGGAAAACGTTTACTGTCGCTCGAAGAAGCCGCGTCCGCCAAAAACTTCGCGGTTCGCAACGAAGGATTCTTCGAGCTGAAAACCGCCAGCGGCCGGCAGAGCCTGATCGCGGCCCACGCCGATCGACGCGAATCCGATCTGGCAGTGATCCCCAAGGAAGTCCTGGATTTGTGGAAAGCCACGGGCGAGAGTAACCAAACCGCGCCGGGCTCGTCCACATCGGCAGATCAATCGGATAAGAAGCCCTGGGGGCTTTGGCCGATCTTATTATTGCTATTGTTATGTGTAGCGCTGGCCGAGTCGGTGGTGGCGAACGGGTATCTTCGCCCGCCCGCCGATGAGGAGAAGGATAGGAGAAAAGCCGCATGAACACCCGCGAGCAACTCAATCAATACCTTCGTGGCCTGGAGACGCGGCTCAAATGGCTGGCTGTTTCGAAAGGAGCCGCCATCTTCGCGGGCGTCGCCCTGGGGGTCACGCTGGCGCTGGTGCTGGTGACTAACGCGCTCGCATTCTCCTCCGGCAGCCTGACCGTCGCGCGCGTCATCCTGTTCATTGCGCTGGCGATTTCGGTGGGATTCGCACTGGTGTTGCCGCTGATGCGTCTGAATCAGCGACGCACCGCGAAACGGGCTGAGCGCACTTTTCCCGAATTTCAAGAACGGCTTCTGACTTTCGTCGAGCGCCGCGAAAATGCCGACGCCATGCTCGACTTGCTGGCCGCCGACACACAAAAAATTGCCGAACGAACCCAAGCCGCCCGCGTGGCTCCGCCCAAATCGATCTTCGCGCTCGCAACCTCCGCTGGAGCGGCGACCGCCGTATTGGCCTGGCTGATTCTCGCCGCACCGCTAGGCTATTTGGGATATGGCGCATCGCTGTTGTGGGCTGGAATGCCGAAGGGAACCAAGGGCGCGTTCTACGACATTCTGGTCGATCCAGGCAACAAGCTGGTTCGCCGCAAAGCCGATCAGATGGTCACCGCGACGCTGATGGGTTTCCAAGCCCCGCAAGTCAAGATGTTCGCGCGCTACAAGAGCGCCTCGAAATGGGAAGAAGCTCCCATGTTGCCGCGCGCCAACGGAACCGCGTACGAATTTCTGTTCGCCGCGCTGGCTGAACCCGTGGAATATTATGTCGAAGCGGCGGGGCTGCATTCGAAGACCTTCAAGCTGGACGTGGTCGATATGCCGTCCATCAAGAAGATCAAGGTCACGTATCACTATCCGTCCTGGCTGCACTTGGCCGATTCAGTGGAAGATCCGGGCGGCGATCTGCGAGCCGTCGCGGGAACCGTCGCGGAATTGACCATCGAAACCGATCGTCCGTTGAAAAACGGCTCGATCGAAATGGACGATGGATCGAAGATCACGCTCGACGGCGGATCGAACAACATCGTCACCGCCAAGATTCCGATCCAAAAGGACGGCATGTTCCACTTCGCCGCGACTGAGCAGGGACAAAGTGTCCGCCTGTCCGAGGATTATTTCATTGAAGCGCGGCAGGACAACGCTCCGAACGTGAAGATCATGCATCCCGGCGCCGACGCGCGCGTGAGTCCCATCGAGGAAGTGACCATCGAGGTCGCCGCCGATGACGATTTCGCGCTCGAAGGCATGGACCTGCACTATTCGGTGAACGGCACGGCAGAAAAAGTCGAGTCCTTGATGAAACAGAGAGGCGTCAAGAACGCCGAAGGCAAGACCGTTCTGTATCTGGAAGATTACAAGCTGCAGCCGGGTGACGTCGTCGCGGTGTATGCGACCGCGAAAGATGCGCGAACCACTTCGCGCACCGACATCATGTTCATCGAGGCGCAGCCCTATGAGAAGAACTACACGCAATCGCAGCAATCGGGCGGCGGAGGCGGGGGCGGCGGCGATCAGCAAAATAACATCTCGCAGCGCGAAAAAGAAATCATCGCCGCGACCTGGAACGAGATCCGCGGCGGTGGCAAGGACAAGTTCAACTCGGCGGAGAATGCCAAGTTTCTCTCCGAAGTCCAGAAAAAGCTACAAGAGCAGGCTCTATCGCTCGCCCAGCGCGCGCGCAGCCGTGAACTGGCCGGTGCCAATCAGGAATTTCAATCCTTCGTGAAAGACATGGAAGCCGCGGCGGCGGAAATGCAGCCGGCGTCGGACAAGCTCAAAGCGCTTTCCTGGAAAGACGCGCTGGAGCCCGAACAGAAAGCGTTGCAGCACCTGCTGCGCGCCGAAGCGACGTTCCGCGATATTCAAGTCGCATTCGGAAATCAGGGCGGCGGTGGAGGCGGCGGAGCCGGCCGCGATCTGGCCAACCTGTTCGACCTCGAGCTCGACACGGAAAAGAATCAATACGAAACCGGCCAGCAGCAAGGCTCGACCGCGGAGCAGCGCCAGAAGGACATCGACGAAGCACTGCAAAAGCTGGAACAGCTCGCGCGGCGGCAGCAGGAGCTCGCGCAGCAGCAGAAGAATAAGCAAAGTTTCGAGCAGCGCTGGCAGCAAGAGATGTTGCGTCGCGAAGCGGAAGAGCTGAAGAAACAGATGGAACAGCTCCAGCAGCAGCAATCCGGGCAGCAAAGCTCGCAATCGCAACAGGGGCAGCAGTCTCAATCTCAATCCGGCCAATCGGGTCAGAGCGGATCGCAAAGTTCGCGGCAGACGCCGCGTCAGCAGGACCAGCGCTTGCAGCGGGCGCTCGATTCGGTTCGTCAAGCGACCGACGATATGCGCAACGCGCAGCAATCCGCGAACCAGCAGGGCCAGCAAGGTGCGGCACAAAGCGAAGCCAACGCTCGCCGCGCGGCCGAGCGTCTCAAAGAAGCGCAGGATCAGTTGGGCGGCATGCGCAAGCAGGAAGCGTCGTCGCAGTTGGGAGATCTTTCGGATCGCGCCGACAAGCTCGCGCAGCAGCAGAAAGACTTCGCCAATCGTCTGCGCCAGGCGTATCAGGATCAGTTGAGCGGCACCACGCGTCCAGGGCAGCAATCCGGTCCCACGCGTCAACAAGCCCAGCAGTTGGCGGACGAAAAAGACAAGATGGCGCAAGAAGTCGAGCAGCTTGAAAAAGACATGCAGAAAGCCGCTCGCGACATGGCGGGGACGCAGCAAAGCGCTTCGGCTCGCGTCCGCGACGGGCTGAGCGAGTTGCAGCAGAACGAAGCCAAACTTCGCATGCAGTACTCGGCTCGCAATATCCGTCAAGGGATGGGCGCGTACATGGTGCCGCGCGAGGCTCCCATCACGCAGGCGCTCGACAACGCCGCGCAGGATCTGAAAGCCGCGCAGCAGGCGCTCGGTCAAGGCAAGCAACAGGGCAATGGAAGCGAAGCCGAGCGATCGCTGGCCCAACTCGAACGCATGCGAGCCCAGATGCAGCGTATGGCCGGACAGCAACCCGGTGGCGACAAACCGGGTCAACAACAAGCCGGCCAACAACAGGGTGGACAGCAACAGGGCGGACAGCAGCAAGGCGGACAGCAACAAGGTGGACAGCAGGCTGGCCAGCGCGGCGGCCAGTTCAGTCCGAACGGCGGAGGGAATCGCCAATACGGCGGCCAGTTTGGCCGGGACTATCAATATGGCCGTTTCGCGCCTGAGGGGATTTACGAGACTCCCGCGGGCGGTGTCTGGGATCCGCAGCGAGCGGTACAGGACGCCCGGCGGGCGCTGAACGACATGCGCCAGCAGTACAAGGACAATCCCGACGTCGCGCGGCAGATCGGCGACGTGGAACGTGAAATCTCGCGGCTGCAAGTCGGCGAAATCAGCTCGCAGGAATTGCAGAATCGCCTGACTCGCGAAGTGCTGCCGAATCTGGAAGCGCTGGAACTGCAGCTTCGCAAACAAGCCGAGCAAGCCGACGGCGACCAGGTCCGCAGCGGGACCACGGACAAGGTCCCACCCGGATATGTGGACGCGGTGGCGGAATACTTCCGCAAGTTGAGCAAGGCGAAGTAGGCGTCTGGGTATAATTCAATTAGCCGCGCGAACGTGGCGGAATTGGCAGACGCACTGGATTTAGGTTCCAGCGGCCGCAAGGTCATGGGAGTTCGACCCTCCCCGTTCGCACCATAGAAAATAAAAGACTTATAGCAGAGAGCCCACCTCCAACTGTGGGCTCATTTTTTGCCCGAAGCAAATAACGAAGCAAATGTGTCAGGCGGTCTTCGCTCGTTTGCTTCGGTTGGGGCGCGATTTGCTTCGGATTGACACGACATTGCCCGCCTTCTTTGCCGTCTTGGATTTGCTTCGTTTGCTTCGGGCCTTTTGCCACGCGTCCAGCTTGGCTCCCGCATCCTGCACGTTTTTCAAGCTGACGATGTTGTACCTTTCCAGCATTGAGCGTGTCTCGTGGCCACTGATGAGCATTGCCTGCGCTTCGGGGATGGCAGCGTCCTGAACCATTACCCGAACCCCCGAACGTCGTAGATCGTGGAACAAGAGATTGTCAGGGACGTTCGAGTTCTTTTTGTGGGCTTCGGTTACGGCGTTCGACCAGGAAGCGCGGAAGTCCACGATGGCCGTTCCTGGGTCGTTTCTGACGCCACCGTGGGCAAGCTGAACGTCGTCCGCCATCCAAAAGAACAGCCCCTCGCATTCAGGGTGGTGCTTATCCCGGTACGCCTTCTGCTTTTTCAGGTGCTCCTCGATGCTCCCCCAGAACGGAAGGTTCCTCGCTTTGCCGTTTTTGGAATCGGGCAAGCGAACGATGCGGTTCTTCCAGTCAACATCCGTCCATCGCATACCGAGGACTTCGCCGAGACGACAGCCGGAATGAAAGGCGATCACGAAAAGAGCCTTCAGCGACTGTGGCAAGTGCTTAAGCAGGGTCTCGTAGTTGTCATATTCCAAGAAGCCCTGGCGGGCGTTGTTCACCCTCACGATTGGGATGTGGGGAACCTTGACCACGCGAGAAGGCGTCTGTTTCGTTTCCAGGCGCAACGCCGCCCGGACGTAGGCGAGATGGTTGTTCACGGTCGAGTGCGAAATACCACTCTTTGTGAGCCGGTCCCTGTACGATTTGAAGTCCGCAGTTTCGAGCGTGGAGACTTTTCGCTTGTCGAATTCCGGTGCCTTCATCGCCTTCTTCAGGACGCCCTCAATGATGCCTGCCGACTTGTGGCTGTTCTGCTTCACGTGCTTGATGTAGTCATCGACTAGCTCGCGGATCTTGACGTTGGCCTGGTCCGACGTCTTAAGCTCGCCGCGGTCGATGCGACCCATGAAATTGTTGCGAACCTTAGCCAGATTCCTTTTGGCTTCGTCTTCGTCACGGGTGCCTAAAGATTTGATGAGTCGTTTGCCGTTGTGCATGATGGCGTACAACCAGCGCCCATCAGTGTGCCGATAAAGGCTGCCTTCGCCCTTGAGTCGATTAATTCGTTCCGGTTTCATCGTGACCGCCAAGCGTAGCAAATACTTCCAGCCGTCGCAAGTGTAATCAAAAACCGGTAGTGGGAGACCTGGCGAGTGATAAAATCGACTCCTGTGTCGGAGGCAAATTCTGAACGCCGAAGCATTGAGCCGCTTGACATACTCTGCCTTGTCCTCCTCGCTTGTGTCGTCATAATCCTTGCAGTCGCTATGAGCGATGCCACTCCATCTGATTCGACCCGGCCAATGACTGACGGCGAAATCAAGCGTGGCGGGTGCCCAACAATCAAGGGGATTTATGGCAAGAAGCCGATCTCGCAATTGTCCGTCGAGGAATTTAAACTCTTGCAGGCGTGCGAGGGGCTCAAGTAGCTCCATATCCAAAACTACATCCACGCGGTGTTTTCATTGAACGCTTTCTCTAGATCTCGGATGTCGATCATTACGCGTCCGCCCATTTTCTTGACAGGGAAGAGTCGCGCTCTGGCCATTCCTCGGACGGCGTCTTTGGTTGTGTTCATCAACTGAGCCGCTCCTTCGAGGTCGACCCAGCGCGGAGCGATTCTAGGTTCGGCTGATTGGTGAAGTAACCGATGGACGCGGGCGACGACAGCATCGGCAATCTGATCGATGATGCGGTCAATAAACATAGTGAACCCGTCGCCAGGGATTCTCTGTAAGACTGCGGACATGCTTGACATTGGTTCCTTTGAGTGGGGAGATGGAGAAGTTTTCCAGGTTTACCGGGTTTTGATAGGAATTCGGCGAGTCGATACACCTCCGGCTGGTGCCTCGCTGGAAGCTAACGCCAGCGCTGGTTCCGGGCGTTGCTATAACTTAATATTATGACGCTATAACTTGGTCTTTAACCAAAAAACGTGGTAACTCGCACGGTCGAGGGCCATACGGTCAACGCGGCCTTAAGTCGCAGACATTTTTGCCCGCCCCGGCCTACGTTGCCTAGCGTTGCCCCACCGTCGCGCAACGCGCTTTTTGCTTAACTCGCGTGCCGCGCTACCACAACGGCAAGCGAGCGAACGTCGCGCGTTTGTGCGCAAAAGGCTCCGTAGTGCTTTGGCTATCTCGTCGACTAGCTCGTGCATTGGTGCGCGAACGGTTGGCAAAGTACTGGTACAAGTAACGGCATATGCGCCTTAGTAATACTCGATAATTTCGGCAAATCGTGATAGGATTTTTTGCCGGGGACGTAGTCGGGGGGACGCTCGGTATGCCCCGCTAGCATGGCACACCAGCCAGTCTACGTTCCCGGACGAATAGCTCTGGAAGCTTACAGGCGTGAAACCAAGAGCGTGGTGGCTGCGCGCATAACAGAACGACCATCTAGATCAGGAGGCTGGACCGATGAAACCACCTTCCCGTAAGCGCCAGAGAACGCGGAAGGAGAATCCGCGTACCGATGGGAAGAGTATGAAGCCTACGCCCACCCGCAGTGGGCGATTTTTCCGTTGTTTGTGAAGCAGTATGACTCTCACTGCATCGGAGGTAGGCGCGCTAACAATCGCAATCCGCAGATGGGAATATGCCGAATATACATTTGCCGCACTTGTGGCTATCGCCTGCTTCGGAGAATACATAGCTGACTTTACGAAGTGGTGGAATCGAGGCAGATTTTGGAAGTGGTTTGGCAGCCTAGAACACAGAAAGGACAATGTTGCAAAGTTCTCCACATTGGTGCTGATAGCTGCACTGGCCGGAGAGTTAGTATGCGTTGTAAAGACCAACCGACTATCTGGATTGGAAATAGCTAATCTTCAACAGCAAACCGAGAATATCAGAAATGATAACCTCTCTCTCCAGTCTGAGATCCTAAGACTTCGCACGGCGATGGCTGACAGATCCTTGACGTTGAACCAGCACGAACGAGATAGCCTAGCCAAATTCCCTGGACAGAGGTTCGAGGTTCTTACGTACGCCGCTGACAGAGAAGCGCGGAAATTGTCTGATCTAGTAGCAGGGGCTCTGCAGTCGTCTAGATGGATACACGAAGGAACTGCGCTAAATTCTCCAGATGGCACATCTCCCCTGATTATTGGTGTACGGGTGGAACTTTCAAAAGTAGCGGGCAGCGAAACAGAAACGGCGGCATCCGCACTTTCCGCCATACTCGGTTCCGAGCACCTGTCGGAAGGATCGGCCACGAGGGTAGTATTTCCCCAAGATGTTAACGGCAGGGACCCTCGTGTAATAAGAATAACGGTCGGCAGCAAGCCACCTTCGCAATAGGTTGCTAGAGCCAATCAGGCCGCCGAGATGTAGTGGAAACCCGAACTCGCGACAAGCGCTGTTGGTTTGATGTAGGTGGGATCTGCGTGCCACCTGAATAATCAACGCACTCAGCGAGGCAGCATAGAGGGGTTTCTTCCGACATAGATACGTGGGGCCTTTTCCAGATCATCCATGAGTTTCCTGCTCTGTTCATCAGGTAGATTCGGCGGCCAGCGTTCCGAAGCACATAGTCGGTTGTGTCTAAGGTCTTCCTCTTGGCGAGAAAGATCTACGCCCTCGAACGGAATCTGGGAGTTGCCAAGTACTCTCTTTACCGCAAACAAGTCCCTATCCGAATCTGGCGCAAGCGAGGATGACTCCGCACGAAATACGAACAGCCCTTGATGGTCTGTAGTGTCATCGCAACTTCTAAAGACAGTCCATTTGGCGGCCGAGAATACTCGATAGAAGTCTTCGGCAAACGCATCGCGCTCCGCTCTATCCTTGACATCGATTCGCGTAAGCGGTCCGGGACGTACAATCAGTACAAAGTGTGCCGGACCTTCGGGAAGTTGCCTAGCCATGTCGCGCTTTTTATCAGAGGACAGAATCCTGAATGCCGAAGCGGGCTCGTGGGCTTTAGGTGCCTCTGTCTGTGCGACGGCTGGCGATTTGATCTCTGAATCAGTTTTCTTCCTCTCGACAACCTGAAACCCAAATCTGCGAAAACTCATTGATTCAGGAATGGGTGGCATCTTAAAACCAGATCCATTGTCTTTCGAGAAAGAGATGCCGGGAATCAGAGAGAATGCTACTATCTTTGCCCTCGCGACACTCTTGATGAGGGCCGATCCCTTGATAGTGAGATGGTAGGTGGCGTGTGGCGGAATGCTCGGGAACCATACATATACCGCCTCAACACCGTGACTGTCAAACCCAGGAAACCACCTCGCATCGGCAATGGCGAGCTGATCGTTAAGTGGATTTGGTTTGGCGGGGATACTGGGATCGTCTAGTTCCACTTCTACTGTCTCGGACGACACGCCCCTGGTGGCGATGCTCACCTTTAGCCACACTGAGTAAGTTGGGTCTTCGGCGCGATTGCTCACGTAAAGCGTATTCTCGACTACACCCAAATCATCGCTGAGGGTGAAGTTCTGATCCGGCTTTACACTTACGAAGTGGCCGACAGTCCAATGATCAAAGTAATACAAGCCTACGGCTAGACTTACAGCTAAAACACAGCCCGTCCACAATTTGTAGCGAAATGGCTTACCCCATATAGACCTTGAAGTTATCAGACCAACCACGGACAATATCCAGGCAATAACGAGGAACACGCGCGCGTCATCCATTCCGGTCATGCCCGTTGCTGCGCTATATGCAACCACGAGAGCGAGTACGCCAAAAAATTCTCCAGTAAGAAGTTTTGGGTTTGCGTCCGATGGTCGTTGCTCTTCCAGCGGGAGCAGGAGTTCGTGGCGCAGTCTCTTAACCAGGGCTTTGAAAGTAGCGCGATCGTGCGAGTTGCCCACGGCGTCACTCTATCATATGCGAAGGCGCTAAGCCTGAACCGGGTTGGTGAGGATTGAGCAACCGCGAGCCAGGCCGCTAAAAGGAACAGTGCGATTAGGCTTAGTCTTTTCATTGAAGTGTGTCCTTTTGAATTTGTATTAAAAAACGGGGACCGCCAGTAACAGCAGTCCCCGCACGTGGGCATATTGAGACGCGGAGCTTTTATGCCCCTAACTCCGCGCCCCAAGGAGGAGAGTTGCAAACCGACCCACAGATGTCATTAAGTGCCGTTTAGACCGCGTAGCCCTGTGCCTTCCGCGCGCTCATCCACTGTTGATCGAAGGCGCTAGATCCACAGGGCGCAAATGCGACGCCGTCGTCGAATCCGGCGCGGAACACGCGAGCTTCGTTAAGCGCCCGAGTGATATTGGCCTCCTCGGTCGCCGCTGCTCTCAGTACCTTGAGTGCTTCAGCAATGCGCGTAACCAGAGGTTGCCGCACCTTTTTAAGGGTTGAGTACACCTCGGATGACAGCTTACCTTCTAGTTCGCGGACGTCGCGCGTCTGGATATTGATGGCCTCGCGAATGACTTCCGCGCGACGGTGCGCCGACTGGATCGCATCTTTGATCCTGCGTTCGGAAATCTCCTTGCCCGCCAGCAAATCCTTAGCGTGCTCGGCGGTGTCATCTTTGCCTGCCGCGAATTCTTTCGAGAGACGCTCGATCTCCTCCGCTTCGCGGTTAGCTTTCGCGGTCAAATCTTCCAGTTTTGCCTTCGCCGCAATCAACGGCGCGTGAGACGGTGCCGTCTCGATTGCTCGCTTGACTTCAGCGGCCAAATCGGTAGCCGTGGGTGTGTTATTCGTGGTCTTCATTTTAGAGAGTCCCCTTTTCAGAAAGTTCTTGTTTTTTCATTCTCAGATTGTGCAACTCCGCCGCCGTTGCTGGCTTCACGCTATTCACCGCTGTCCCACGTGCGCCGATGACGCATGGGCTATTAGGCCGCGCCCGCACCCCCGCGCCAGCGTCTGCACCTACAGGAACCAGCGACACCTCGCTCGGCTCCCAGTCGGTCGCGCGCATCCGGCGAACGCGATTCTTGATATCTTCCTGCGTGCTTACGTCGTCATACCGATACACCGTGTATCCGACGCTCACATTGCGGATGATTTTGTCCTTGACATCCTGGAAAATCGGATCGACTTCAGGACGGCGGGAGAACCGCACAGTAGCCGTACCTTTCGATCCGTCAAGATGGGCGTTCTCGACCACGCCAAGCACGCCTGTTACGCTGTAGCGATTATGTGTGTCGAGCAAAGGCGCACCCTTTTGCATGCGCCCCATTCGGACGTGATCGGGGTTGCATGATAGTTCCTCGATCCACGGATCACCGGAGTTAGGGTCCACGCGCTTAACTGCCGCGCCCGTTGTCCAGGTGATTTGAGCGGTACGAGCACCGGCGTCTGCAGACCCAACAGCCGCGAGTCGCGTTTGCATTGGGATCTGTACCCGCCGCATCGATTGAGGGTATTGAGGGGGCTTTGCCGCCCCCGTTTGTTTTGCTGTGTTCATTGGGCTATGCCACCGGAATCCATGAGACGCCAGTCAGGACCGCAACACTCTCCTGATGGCGCATTCCAAGATCATGCTGGTCGACGATACGCACAACCGTCTGGTCAGAAGCGAACGCCGAGACCGTTACGCCGCCGTCGACGTACGTGCTCTGCGTGGCCGCGTCGATGATAAACGTAGCCTCGCCGATCACAACGTCGCTAAAGTCAGCCAAAATAACCACCGACTGATTACCGGACCCGAGATTCACCGGCACGTTGCTGCTGGTCGCGAAGGGGTACCCACGAAGCAAACCGTTGTCCATTTCGGGATAGACTTTATCGCCACCAGTCCCGCGCAGATTCTTTAAGTACACAAACGTCCGAGGACTGAATATCCACCCCGGCCTGAGCATGCGAACGTTGGCGTTGATGAGCGCCGTCTCTAACGCGCCGAGATCATTGTCGGTGTTGGCGATGCTAACCGTCACATTGGCTGTAACGGTGTTGGACGGCAACACCCAGTTAAGCAACCCACGAGGCGTGTACTGCGTGCCGTTGCCGTTGATGAAGGCGAAGTCTTCAGCAGCCGCGACCGCTGCAAGAAAATCTTGCATGACAATTGTGTCGCCTGCAGGCTGGCCGTACCGGAGAAGGTCGTTACTGACCGGGACGAAGGCCGCAAGTTTTTTAGCAGTGAGCCGAAGCGCGGCGAAGGACTGTGTTTGTGATTGCGGGACGACTTGATTCTCGCCGAGATAGGTGGCGTTGGCTCCCGTGTTCAATCTAGGCCAAGTGATATTGCCGTGCTCCATCGGGAGGATGGTCGGGCCAAGCTTTCTAACCGCGACCATCGGACGAAGGGCCTCGATGACCGATGCTGCATTCTCGGTCGGTACGGCGTAGCCGCCTTGAGTGGACACGGACGCGCTAAGTGCGCGCTCCAGGTCTGCGTCTCGCTTCACAGATGCGCGTTCGATTGCGGTTCGCATATTGCCGCGAGTCGCCGCAAGGGACTGCACGACACGCAGGAATGTAGCGCCGGGGTCGCCGTGGCGAACCATTCCACTGATGTGTCCAAACGTCCGATCGATGTCCTTGATCTTTACCTCAAGTCCGGTTAAGTCGGCCTCTTCTCCGGGACGCAGTGCGCGTCCTTCACGGAGACATTTATCTAAAATTGACTCGGCTGAGCGCCTAAACGCTGACCGTTTCTGTTGAAGCTGCAAAGTGCTTTCCATAAACTCCTAAGTTGGGTTGACTTGGTTGTTAAGCGCCCCGATGAGCGAGCGCGGACATGCAGCCCCTGGGACGGGGACCGCAAAAAAGAATTACTAAACGTTGATAATTTGGAAATGCGCCACAAACGCGCGACGTGCGCTCGCGTGTGGCCGGTGGTGAAAAGCCCCGGTTAGCGCCGCAGAAGCGAACGTGGCGCGTTTGTGCGCCAGCGCGCGCTATTTATCTCGCGGTTCGCGCTGAGTCATGTGCTACTAACTCATTTGTTCCATGAAAGCGCTCATTAGACTGCTTTTGAAACTCGCGCAATTTTCGGTGTGTGTCTTATGTTCTGTTAGTGTTAGTGTTAGTGTGGCGCCGCATGTGCGGGACGCTGCGCCACAGGCGCGGCGCGTCATCCCACAAGCGTGGGGCGTCATCCCGCAGTTGCGGGACGTGTTTACAAAACAGAACAGACGGGAATGCGTCCTAATTTACCGCGCGGACTACGGGGCCTCATCTCAACCCCAAGTCGGACGAGGTTTGCTCGGGTCGCCGAATGCGATAGTCCGCACCAATGTGCAATCTCACGCAGGGTCTGCCCGGTCCGATACGCTTGGGCCATCGCTAGGAGAGATAGGTCTCGTTGCGCGTCCGTGTACTTCGCAGCGCCCGACCTCTTGCCGAATCTGTCGACGTGCGCCAGCGGAATAAAGTAACCGATCTTGCTTAGGGCGCTGAATGCGACAACGAGGACGTCTTTCGCCGTGGGATTCGGAGGCAGCGGCCACTCGCCGCCACATTGCATTCCGCCGCCCTCTGCTATGAACCGCACCTGGAGATAGGACTCATCTTCTGGCGTAACAAACTCCCAATCTATTTTGGGGATCGCGCCCGCGTGATTGACTGAACCTTCCATCACAACGTCGCCTCCCGCCGAGGCGCTAAGTCGGGTCGGCCACGCAGGGTGAACCCGCGCCGTAGGATCATCGCGATGGCGCGAGCTGGGTACCTAAACCTTGCCCCGAATGGTACTCGGTGATCGTACAAGACCTGCTTGGCGATCTCTTCGCAGCAGTGCAGCCGATGTGCAGCCTCGCGTAGAGTCAAAAGTTCCATTGAATGTTCTCCTTATGGTTGGTTTGTGATGCCTCGATCTTGGCGCTTACGCGCTAAATCGGGCGATGAAAATTAGATAAGAAAACAGCGCGGGGCTGCTCTCACCCTCTTATACTCCACGGTTGCCGGGAGTTTATGCAGGGTTATAGTTTTTTCTAACGGGACGTCCAGCCCGCACCCAAACGCGCGCCGCTAGAGCAGTGTGAAATCCGGTGGCTAAGCAGGTTCCGCCTAATACCGATACGGACTCAGCACACCATTTTCCGTCTGTGCCGCGCCAAACTGGCTGCGCTCCGTTTTGCCTCACTTCGTTATACTCCACGGTCGCCGGGAGTTTATGCAGGCTTAGCAGCGATACCACATACCGCATAGCCGCTCCGCATTCGTCCACGCGGCCCATCTCCAGTTCGAGGGCGCTCTCGTCCCTTGGTATTACGCGACCGCCTGGCGTGGGTTCATGTAGCCAGCTCTGGCCGTCATACCTCATTCCGAACTCGCGCTTCCATCTGTTGAGAAGTGGGCCTGTTGGTCCGTCTGGCCATTTAAAGCGCCCATTGTCAGTAGGTCGCGGTGTTGCAAAAATTATGCGACGGCGAGACTCTCGCCGGGCTATACGCCAAAGCAGCCGCTGTACCGCTCTCTGGTCGGATCTGGATTCACGCGATTCGCTGCCTGCCTTACACAACCTCCCGATGGCGTCGATATAAAATCCCTCCGCCGTAACATAGTGCCCGTAAGGGTTTTTGTTCCACCCGAAACCTGGATATACCTCCTCGGGGGAATACGTTTGCGCGTGAGGTTTCGGATTTCGCCACGAATGCGCCTGCCTTATGAGTCGCGCTAACCAACGGATCCGCTGCGACGCCGCCCGCTGATTCGTGCGGAATCTTTCCAGTGATACGTGGGCCGGTGTGGTTATCACTGCGTTCCGGCGCGAATCTGGCGACTTGTACGCCTTGAATGGTGGCCTAAGCTCTAGCAGTTTAGCCTTCGCGGAGATGCGATCCAGGTCTCTACTTACCGTGGACTGATTACAACCACAACAGGCCGCGATTTCATCCTGCTCCACGCCCCTAAACGCCAGGTCTAGAACCTTCCGCTCGCGCTCGGTGAGGTCTTGTATCAATAACTCGATATCAACTGCTTGGCGTTTGAATCTACCGCCAGAAGAAGGCGCATACTTCGGCGTAGAAATGCGCACATCTCCAGCTTCAGCGGAATCATCCTGGACCTCGTCATCCTGGTCGGGTGACATTTCAATGGTGTCGGGATCATCGATATCGCCTGGGCCGCGCCGCCACCACACTTCGCGGTCGAGCCGATCTCGCATGCGACGACGGAGACGCCAGCCTAATAGGGGTAGCTTGTCTTTAGTGCGCGTTTCCACGAGGGAAACCATACACGCCTGCTGCACGAATTCATCAAAGACGCGTTCCTTTATGTCGGCCCACGTCATGCCGGTCGGAACGCCGGTTGAAATATACTTACAAAGCGCGCGGCGAGCCTCGGACTCGGCGAGATTCATAACAACATGCGGGTCCTCGCGCCTAACATGGGGGCCGTTTAAGGGACGCTTGTCGGCTGGATCGCGCTCTAAGTTTTCGATGCATTCACGACGGGCAACCATTCCGCGGTTCTTCTTTGCCGCGCCAGAGATCTCTAAGTGTCTCGGGTCAAGAGGTGTGATGCCGACGAGGCATCCCGCGCCTATTTGCTCGACCAATTCAAGCGTCTCTCTGCTGAACGGGAACAGCCAACAGGGGGCGCTATGAAGAGCCATCAGTGCCAGGGCGAGTGCGCGCATAACGCGCTCATCTATATCGGCAACATAGAAGGCGTTGTGATCAGCGCGGACATCTAGCGATCGCGGCCGTCGTTGACGTGGCGGGTTATGCAGCGCCAGAGATTCAATCGCCTCGGTCACTATGCGGGGATCACCAGTCCACCCCTTGCCGTCATGCGGAAAGTCTATTGATCTGCGGCCCGCCTTGCGCCAAGCCGCCTTCATCACGTTCGTGGTTAGTTTGCCGCTGAATCCGTACCGATTCAGCACGTCATTCATATGAATTAAGAGCACTTCAAGCGCTTGTAACTCATCCTCACGGCGCGCAGCGGCTTCGGGTGGTAATAGGTGCTTGCGCCACAGCGGGAAAGTTGTCGGAACGTGCGGCCTCAAGCGATCTGTCGTGTTAACAATTGGGAAGTTTGGATGGTTACCCTCTTTCGAGGACATCAACTTCCATTCTTCCTCTTCGCCAAATCTAGCCGCGTCCCAATTCGCCCTGATTCTGTCAATCTCCTGTTCGTATGACTCGGCTGCTACAGCAACGCCAAAACCAGTACACAAAACCAGCCGTCCGTTGACGCGCGCCTCATATATAAAGGAGTTCTCGCCTGGAATCCTATTGCCAACGATTCTTTGCGTTGGACCGTTCGATGAATCGAACTCAGGAGGTAGGCGGAAGTCGAACATTTACCAGACCACCTCAACAGGGAACGGGTTATTCATTTGGCGTTGCGGTTTTGAGGAAAGCGGGGCGAATTTGGCAGAATCGAACATTTTAGCACTCCACTTACAGTAAGGGGCGCGCACCACGAGGACACACGCCCCGCCGTGGCCGTCTAAGCCGCCTCCGTGCTGGCGACGATGGCCGCCGTAGCTGCCGTTGCCGCCCGGTGGCACATCCGAACCAGGTGCTTTTTCAGTTCGATGTATTCCTCCCGTGAGACGCGCATGCCGCCTGCCGTTTTATTCTTGATCGTGGCCGTGAGTGCTCCGGGCTCAATAAGACACCCCGCCGTGATGCGCTCGCGGAAATCGTTTTTCACGAGGCGCGCAGCATTTATGATTCTCAGCACGGTACGCAGTTCTGACTGCGAGATGTCTTGTGGTTTTTTAATTGGTGCCAATGATGTTCTCCTCATTTCGCCCCCTCTGCGATCCGGTAGCATCGCCCTTTTTCTGAGGTGCGGAATGATTCTACGTTGAGCCCCAGTTTCTTGCAGAGCATCCCGCTGACAAACCCGCGCACGGTGTGCGTCTGCCAGCCGGTTAGCTTTATAACCTCGTCGAGCGTGGCTCCGTGCTTCCGCTTCATCAGGGCGATAACCTCGGCCTTCTTGCTGCCCTCACGTGTTCCGCCAGCGTTGGCCGCTGTGCGCTTCGTGGCGGGCTGCTTAGATTTCGCCGGGGCCTTCGCCGCCTTACCCTTAACGGGCGCGACGTCGGCCGCCTGTCCCGCAACGGTAGCGGCTAGACGTTCCACGGCCTTGTAGATTCGCGCGACGGCAACGCTGCGGTCGGTGAACTTCTTAACCCGCTTTAGGTCGTCGAACGGCGCGACACCGGCGAAGCTGTTCCAGGTTTCGACCAGCCTGGACACCGGCCAGTCGGCAGTTAGCTTGGCGAGTTCTCTCTGGTTGGTGAATGGTTGCGATTCGTCAGCGCCGACGGGAAGACCGGCATGCGCCGTGATATTGTTTTCAGAGTCAATGGTGAATGTTGTCATAGAACGACACCATCCATTGCTCTGTTCGGAGGAGAAAGCAAGTCCTATTTAGTAGGCCGTCTGCCGTCGCCGACCACCGGCATAGCCCACGTCAGATTGCTAAGATATCTATTTTCGTGAACGTTTTCATCAAATGCCCCAAATGCGGCCATCAAAACTGTATGGAGGATATCCCCGCACGTCGCGTCGAGTTGGCCATGCTTCGTGGCTCAGAAGATCCGGTCAGGTGTAGAAATTGCCACGCCGACATGGACACCATGACCGCTTACTGTGGAGAGCGGGTCGGCTCCGAGATTGTGCGCCGCAAAGATCCGACGCATTGAGATTGGGAAATCGTTCGCCGCGCCCGGCGTCCGCGCCTTGGCCTCAGTTCGGCTACGCCTCCCGGTGCGAGTGTAGCTTAGCGACGATATTCTTGAATTTCTTCAAGGCGGTTGTTTCTGCGTCCAGGAGCTTGACTTGATCTTCGTAGAAGCGGAGCGCTGTGGGATAGCGAATCTCGGTTTGGAGCGCAAATATTTTTAGGTTAGCTTCGTCCAGGGCCTCTTGAAGACGACATTCCTGTTGATTCATCGTTTTCTGGGGGTTTTTCAGGGGCGCGGCCATGTCGAGTGTGCTGTGCGCCCCTTTCATGTTGTCAATTCAGTAGTGCTGCCCGACCGGAAACTTCTCAATGTTTCCGCGCGGATTGCAACACGAGACCCTTCCATAAATAGCGTGACAGACTAGCAAGCATGCTCAGCGACGTGCTTCAAGAAGGCGGCTTTCGCTTGGTGAGCCTCTGCTCGTGCTTCCTCCACCCGGCTTAAGTGGACTAGGTAAGCGTCGTGGCTGAGTCCGGTGTTGTCGCCGAGGGATTGTGCCGCGTTGGACCAGTTAATCACGCACAGGTTGTATTCAGCAAACAGGCGGTCTCTTTCGACGCAGAGCACACGCGCATGATAGCATCGGCCAGGTTCTTGGAGTACACAGAGGTAGCCCTACCAATTCGCGACTGAGAGGATTCGGGGGACCGAGACCGATTGGTCGGTCTGACGCGCGCCATGTTACGATCCCATCATGCAGATTGAGCAGATTGTTTCGTTCCTTGTCGAAGAACGCGATCGCCTCTCCAGAGCGATTGAAGCCTTGCAAGGTCCAGTTAAGCGTAGGGGCCGTCCGCCCGGATCGGGTCGGAAGCAGCTTTCATCGAAGCCGCCCGTTCACCACAAGCGCACTCTAAGCGCCGCTGGCCGGAAGGCTATCGTTGCTGCTGCCAAGAAGCGGTGGGCGTTGATCAAGGCAGGCAAGGCGAAGTCGCCGTTTGCCGCGAAGAAGGGGATGAAGGCGGGAGACGGGGCCGAGTGAGGCGTAGCCCAAGGCTGCTAGCCCTCTTGATATTCGTTCAGTGTGTACAATCACAACCACCAACCCCAGGACCAACTAAAACCGCACAATACCAACAACGTCAGACTACTCCAGAAAAGGGCAAATCCAAGAGCCACGAAAGTCCGTCCCATAATACGCCTCCCGTTTCTGAACAGTCTTTCCCCGAAGTAGCACGCGGGGAAGAGAAGCAATCCAGTACACAGAACAAACAAAACCCTCCGGTTCAGTGGTGGCTCATTCTTAGTACCATCGTCAACGCTCTCGCTACGGCTAGCATCGCTTTTTTGGGATACCGTCAATGGAGGTCGATGGAGGGCCAACGTGCCGCTATGGTTCAACAGGTTCAACACATGCGAGACGGGCTTGCGGAAACTAAGAAATCCGTAGAGGCTGTACAGGCGACTGTGGCTAGTTCTGGCGAGCAGTCCAATCTGATGCGGCAGCAACTTGGGGTAATGCAAGCCTCCATAGCCGAAGCCGTTAGATCCTCTTCTGCAATGGAGAACGTAGCTGAATCGATGGCCACCAGCGTAAAGATCAGTAGGGAAATTGCCGACAGGCAGAAGCTCGTGACGGAACTGCAAAGCAGGGCCTATCTGCATACTGCCTTTGAGTTCGCTTTCTTCCAGGATGCTAATCATGTTTTTGAAGTTCGAGCGTCTCTGGTGAATCGTGGCAATACACCCGCCTACGATGTCACATTTAGGGCTGCCGCTCAGATCGTCCCCGCGCCGATTCCCGACGACTTTGCATTCCCCTTGCCGGACGAAAGCGCTGGGGCGAGTGTCAGTCTTATTGCTCCCAATATGACAAAGACTATTGGGCGTGCTGTTGCTGGAAGAGTACCGGACGATCAAGTACAAGGGATCAAGCTGGGGAATCCTCCCCGCTGTCTCGCGATGTGGGGAATTGTCAACTACAAAGATGCCTTCAACGAACCTCGCCATCTCAGATTTGCGTTTGTTGTAACTTGGACTCCGTGGGTTGAAGGAATGGGAAAAGACAACGAGGGGAATCCTCTGCCGGAGCAGCAATTCAGTCACGATACTACGCATCACAACGATTCCAACTAGCGCGACGACCCCGCGAAACCGGCCTGTCCACTAGATCCTAGCGCCCTGACTCGTATGAGTAAGTAATTTCGCGCCAAGAATTTCCCCTTGTATTTCATGTCACTCAACTTTCCGTCAAACGCGCCGAAGATGAAGTCATGACGGGCGGGACCGCCCCGAAGCAAATCCGAAGCAAATGTGCCGCCAGCACTCGCCAACGCACGCCAGCGTCCAAACCATTAAACCGCTGATATGTCGAAGGCCGCCACTACTCGCCGACCTGCTGAATACATTTAGGTTCCAGCGGCCGCAAGGTCATGGGAGTTCGACCCTCCCCGTTCGCACCAAAGGACACCTTCCACCGTGGCTTTCAAGAAACGACGCATGATGTTCCTTCCCGAAATCAACGCCAAATCGTTCGTCTTCTTTTTTGAAAGGGGAAACAGCGGGACCAGTTGGAGCATTCGAGACTATTCGATCAGAAATCGTGTGAAGGAATATGGTCCTCACCATCTCCGATGGACCGCCGATGACATTCACGAAAAGGCGCAACATTCTCTCGATGCGCCGACCGTCAGCACAGATAACCTCACCTTCTGGTACGAACACACCAGAGACTGTAATAGCAGGTTTCTCACAAGTTCGCCCGCCGGCCCCTCTGTGGAAGCCAGCACCCCACAATCTCTGGCCACGTCCGACGTTGCGACAGCCGCAAGGTCATCGAACGGCGGTTTTCCAGTTCTGAGCTTGGAACAATTGTTGGGATCAGCCAAGGGTCGAAAGACTCAAGACATGGATCGGATTCTGCATTCGGCGAATAGTGAAGACTGGGTGACGTGGAACTTCTTTCAGATCATCTTGCGGCAGTATCCGGATGGATGGTGGGGTCACTTCATAAGCGCCGCAAGACGACGCAATCCGACATTGACATTTTCCTTCGATGACCAATCACTTCCGACTCCGGCCTTTTGGTCATCGGTTCGTGCCCCTTCGGAGTACGAAGCGCAAAGCCGATTGAGAATGAAAGCGTCTGACAATCCCCATTGGGCATTGCGCGCGAATGACCCTGAACCAGTCGAAGGCGCATCTGAGATTGATGTGATCTTCGATCACGGCGGTTTTCTTGTCTACACCGAGGCCAAACTGGGATCAGATGTTTCGATGAGCACCACTTATGACCCGCAACGGAACCAAATCGTTCGCAATATAGACTGTCTTCTTGCGAATGCTGGAGGTCGGATGCCGATGTTCTGGCTGCTTGTCAGAGACGAAGCGCCCACACGGGCATACGTACAACTGATGAGGGGCTACAGGAACGATCCCAGTCTGTTGGTTCGAGATCTGCCACACAGGGATTCGGCACAATTGGAGCAAATCGCCAAAAATCTCACGATACTGCTCTGGAGCGACTTCGCCGAACTTACATGTGGGCCAGGAGACAACCCGGAGATCAACGCAGTGAAAGCGGAGTTGGCAAGGCGAATTCTTAGTCGTTGACCAGTCAGGTCGACCGAACCAACAGACGCGACGTCGGGCGGGACTCGGCATTGGAAAGGTCGCAACGTGCTGGTTCACCTGCCCAGCGCCACTCCCCGTCAAGTCGAATGCATTTCGGTTCCAGCGGAGGCAAGGTCGGGGAACTCATCCTTACTGTATCCACTACCGAAGATATTGGAACCCCTCGTCGCTCGACGTCGTATACAGCTTCATGCGAACCCTGGTTTCCGACATCCGCCATGCCACTCGGGTTCTGATCAAAAGCCCCGGGTTTACGATCGTCGCCGTACTCGCGCTGGCGCTGGGAATCGGGGCCAATACTGCGATCTTTTCAGTGGTCGATCGCGTTCTGCTGCGTCCGCTGCCGTTTCCCGATTCCGAGCGGATCATGCGCGTCCAGCGGCATTTCCCGGGAGGCAGTGGGGCGTCCGTCTCGATTCCGAAGTTCATGGCCTGGCGAGAAGCAAAAGCGTTTGAGTCGATAGCGGCGTACGATTTCGGCGGCGTCACCTTGAACCTGGGGTCGGGAGACCGGCCCGATCCAGTGAGCGCGGTGCACGCCACTGCGGGATTCTTCGACGTTTTCGGAGTGAAACCGATGCTGGGCCGCACGTTTTCACAAGCCGAGGATCTGCCCAACGCCGGCAAGTTCGCGGTTGTGACTTTCAACTTGTGGAAGGACCGGCTGGGCGGCGATCGGGGGATCGCGGGCCGAACGATCATCTTGAACTCGGAGCCGTACACGGTCCTGGGAGTGCTCCCGGAGTGGTATCAGCCCGATCCGCCGGCGGATGTCTACCTGCCTGAGCAGTTCGATCCGAACAGCAGGAATCAGGGTCACATTTACCCGGTCGCCGGGCGCTTGCGCCCTGGAGCGTCGATTCAATCCGCCGAAGCCGAGTTGAAAGTGATCGTTGACCACTTCCGCGCACAGTACCCGGACACGACCGACAAAAATGAAAGCGTAGGGGTGGTTCCTCTACGTGTAGCGATCAGCGGTGACGTGAAGCTTCCCCTGTTGATCATGGCCGGCGCGGTCAGCTTCGTTCTGCTGATGGCATGCGCGAATGTCGCGAATTTATTGCTGGCGCGCGCGGCGGGGCGGCACCGGGAAATCGCGATCCGCGCGGCGGTGGGAGCCAGCCGCGGACGAATCGTGAGGCAACTCCTTACTGAAAGCATGTTGCTGGCTCTGGCCGGCGGTGTGGCGGGGTTGGCGCTGGGAGCGGCGGGCGTCCGGATGCTCCTTGCATTCAGTCCAGGAAATATTCCGCGCATCAACGATCCGGAACATCCCATGGCGGCGTTGACGCTGCTGGATTGGCGAATCCTCGTGTTCCTGTTTGCGATCACGTTCGTCACCGGCGTGTTATTCGGACTCCTTCCTGCCATCCGTGTATCGCGGCTGGACGTCAATTCGGCGCTAAAGGAATCCACCAGCCGTTCGGGAACCGGACTCAAGCACAACCGGATTCGCGGGCTGCTGGTGATCGGCGAAATTTCGCTGGCTCTCATTTTGCTAACCGGCGCGATGCTGATGATCCGTACGTTCGCCGGCTTGCGATCGGTGAAGCCGGGACTCGATCCCACTAACGTGCTCACCATGCAGACCTCGATTTCCAGCGCACGCTACAAGGTAACCGCGCAGTTAGAGAACGTGGTCCGGCAAGCCAGTGAACGCATCGAGGGTTTGCCCGGAATCGAGTTCGCTGCCGCCGCCCTGGTGCTGCCGATGGCGGGAAATACCATCGACTTTCCATTCAGCATCGAAGGGCGCGCGCCGGCCGTCAACGGGAAATGGGAAGGCGACGAGCAATGGCGATTCGTTTCGCCACACTATTTCGAGGCTCTGCATATTCCGCTTCTGCGCGGCCGAACACCCGATCCGCGCGACACTGGCAAGGCGGAGCACGTGGCCATCATCAACGAAGCGTTCGCGAAGAAATATTGGCCCAAGGCGGATCCACTGGGACAGAGGATCACGATCGGCAAGGGTCTCGGTCCGGATTTCGAGGAGGGGCCGCGCCAGATCGTGGGCATCGTCGGCAGCGTCACGGAAACCGGACTGGGCGACGGCATGGTTCCCGTGATGTACATCCCGCAAGCGCAGGCGCCCGACGGCATCACTAAACTTGCCAGCAGCCTGCTGCCCTTGAGCTGGGTGGTGAAAACCAGGACCGATCCTTTTTCTGTCGCCACGGCGGTGCGGCGCGAGTTCGATGCAATCGATCCGCAGCTATCGCCATCGAAGATCCGCAGCATGGAACAACTGATCTCGGAATCCACCACGCGCGAGAATTTCAATATGTTGCTTCTCACTGTATTCGCGGCGGTCGCGCTGCTGCTGGCGGCGGTGGGGATCTATGGCCTGATGTCCTACGCGGTGGAGCAGCGCACGCAGGAGATCGGCATTCGCATGGCCTTGGGAGCGGACCGCGGAGAAATGATGAAGCTGATCCTCCGCCAAGGGATGTTGCTGGCCGGGATCGGTATCGCCATCGGAGTCGCCGCGGCGTATGGGCTGACACGTGTTCTCTCCGGTCTTTTGTTCGGCGTAAAATCGACCGACCCACTGACCTACGTAATGGTCGCGATGATTCTAGGCGCGGTCGCGCTGGCCGCGGCGTTAATTCCCGCCCGGCGTGCTACTCAAGTCGACCCGATTCTGGCACTGCGGCAAGAGTAATTCAGCCCCACAAAACGTAGCGGGTCTATTACGATTGAAGCCATGATCTGCGGGCCGCGACCAGCCGATAGAGCGATCATGCAGCGATGGGTCGTCGTGACGGCGGCGTGCTTAACGGCTTCGTGTTCCGGGCCGCCTCCGGCGAGCGATGAACGGCAGGTAACCAGTGGGATCGGCATCGCCCAATCGGTGGCGCTCTCGCGCGACGGAGCGGCGGTAGCGTTCGCGGCCAGTGCTGACGGGCACGCCGATCCGCAAGTCTGGGTTCGCCATCTGGATGTTTCGACTCCGCCGGTGCGGCTGACCGACGATGCGTCGAAAAACTATGATCCTGAATTTTCTCCTGACGGCAAGAGCGTCTACTTCACTTCGTCGCGAACGCCGGAAGGCATCTATCGCGTGCCGGTTTCCGGTGGTGCGGCTGAGCTGATGATATTGGACGCATATTCCGCGAAAATCTCGCCCGACGGAAAGACGCTACTGTACGGATTGCACGCCAAGCTTTTTCAGCGTGACCTCGAAGGCGGTCCGGCAAGAGAAGTGCTGCCTGCCATCGACAATTCCTACGCGCCGGTCTGGTCCCCCGACGGCGCACGAATTCTGGTCACAGCAAAAAATCGCGATGAGCGCGAACCGGAATGGTGGATCGCGCAGGCCGCTGGCGGAGAGCCGCACAAAACGTCAATCGTCGCCGATTTGCACGAGCAGGGATTTAACTCCGTGCAGGCCCACGCATGGCTTCCGTCCGACTGGATCGTCTTCAGCGGCCTTCAAGGCCAGACGCTGACGCTGTGGAAAATCCAGTTGGGGAGCGACGGCAAGGTTGTAGGAAAAGCCGTCCGCGCCACCAAGGATGCGGAAGGCGACCATGGGGCAACGTTCGCGGCCGGTAAACTGGCATTCGTGCGCTCCCAGGTGGGCATGAATTTCTGGGCGCTCCCGCTCGATTCGACTGGCGAGCGGATCACCGGACCACCCCAACCACTTACGTCGTCGGCCGTTCGCAAAGGCCAGGAATCTAGCGCCGGCTCGAAGCTGCTGTTTAGCGGCGAAACGGGCGACCGCTTTTCGTTATTTCTAAAAGTTGGCGGAAAAGAGAAGCTCCTGCGCGATGGATTCTTTTCCGTCCTCGCGCCGGACGGATCGAGATACGGTTACGGCGAAGGAACCAAGGACCGGCTGAAGGTATTGATGAGATCGACAGGCTGGTGGCCGTTTTGGTCCTCGACCTTGTGCGAGAACTGCGGGATGCCGCGCGGATTTTCGCCGGATCGAAAGAAG
>Ga0210400_10000566_pt1 | contig 40768 bp, 40 predicted proteins | sample IncBWH26MmetaG_FD_155456 | JGI IMG/M metagenome (GOLD analysis project Ga0210400, IMG submission 155456) | Forest soil microbial communities from Barre Woods Harvard Forest LTER site, Petersham, Massachusetts, United States - Inc-BW-H-26-M | ecosystem: Environmental > Terrestrial > Soil >... | reverse complement strand
CAATTCGGTGAAAAAAAGAATAGTTTTAACGGATACATTTATTGTTTAAAAAAAGAGAAATAAACACCGTTATGGATGTACCATAGCGGTGTTTTTATTTTATATACAGATTCTGCTATGATAACATTTTTTCTGCTTCTTAAGATTGTTTTCTTCCTAAAATAAAAGCCCCCCGAAAAAGCGGGGGGCTTATTAGATTATTTATTTTCCTTTCGCCGGTATTATCCGGATCAAGTTGGAGGGTTTTTTTCTCAGATTTCTCTTTTGGAATCTCCCCTAAATATATAATCTAATCAACCAAACTTAACTAACAGTGTATTGTGAATCAAAAATACAAACTTTTCCCGCACTTATTTGTTTTTTTAGGCTCGGGCATATTTAAAATAGCCAAGCAGGGAAAAAATTTCGGCGAAATATTTTCTATTAAATAAATTGCTGTTTTAAAATAAATAAAATTGGCCTTTTTTCGTAAAATTTTTCGGGCGACCCCGGGGGAACATAGCTTTGGCTATTTAAAACACTGCATTACCGAATAATAAATTAAACAGGAATGTTTGTATATAGTTTTGTATAAAACAATAATAAATTGAAATATGAGATCAAACATGTATGCTATTACAGAATACGGGAGAAAACTCTTTTGCGTTATCAATAATAAAATAAAAGAGAAAAAAACCGGTATGACAAAAAGAAAAATGATTACTTACGGAATGAAAAAGTATCAGATATTCTTTTCTTTTTTTCTGCTTCAGGCCGCCGCGGTATTTTGTCAAACGATAGTATACGACAATTTTGAAGGCAATAAAGTGTTGTATTACGGAGAAAGAAACGGGGTGTTGGACACATTAGCAAAAAACCCTGCCCCGGATTCGGTTAATAATAGTATGCAATGCGCTTTATATATACGTAACGGGTCAAAGAAATTTGATAATATTAAAATGGAATTAGTATCTAAATTATCCGACGTAAGTCCGTTTGCCACTTATCTCGGCGTTCCGCCTAAAATTAAAATGAAAATTTATACAACTGCACCGGTTGGAACCTTAGTTGAAATATTATTGGGAAGTAAACGCGGTAATAACGATTATCCCGCAGGTACAAATAGCCAATATCAGGCCTATACCACTGTCAGCAACAAATGGCAGGAACTTGAATTTAAATTTTCTCAAATACCGCAAGGAAGTGAAACTTCAACAACGCAAATTGATCAGGTTATCTTATTGTTCAATCCTAATTCATCAAATTCCGATAAGTATTATTTTGATGAAATTACAGGGCCACGTTTAATTGTTGAAAAATCAGAACCCATTGCTACACCTACAGAAGTTACAAAAAAACCGGGTACTGTTAAAAAAATAAATACTTCAAAGAAAATAAGTAAAAAATAACTCATCTGTTATAAACGCGGAACGAAGGGTTATTGTTAATCGGGACTAACTACAAACGAAATGTATAGAAATGAGAAATTTGCCTTTGGTTGGCCGGGAATTGATGCAAGATGGACTACAAGTGCGAAAAGCGGAGTGGGAACCTCGTTGAATTCTACCAGTAAAGTTTGGTATTCAATCAGTCATGGCATTTTAAATGAAATTTACTACCCCCAGGTGGATCAGGCATGTACCCGTGACCTGAGTTTGATTGTAACAGATGGAAAAGATTTTTTTTCGGAAGAGAAACGTGATACATCCCACCATATCAAACACATTGCAAAGGGCGTGCCCGGGTATCACATAACTAATTCCTGTAATCATCACCATTATCGTATTGAAAAGGAAATTATTTCTGATCCGTCAAGGGATACATTGCTTCAACGGATACAATTCTTTCCGATGAATAAAAAAAGAAAAGATTTTAAATTATTTATGTTGCTTGCACCCCACCTTGGAAATTCGGGGGCGGGTAACAATGCGTGGGTTGGAAACTATAAAGGACTTCCCATGTTATTTGCGCAACGCGGCGATGCGGCTTTGGCATTGGCATGTTCTGTTCCCTGGAAAAAAGGTTCAGCGGGTTTTGTCGGAACTTCTGATGGTTGGCAGGATCTGATGTTGCATAAAGAAATGGCTTGGGAATTTGAGCGTGCAGAGAATGGTAACGTTGCTTTAACCGGAGAATTTGATATGCAGGAAACCAACGGAAATAGTTTTGTTGTCGCGCTTGGCTTTGGAAGAAATACTGAAGAAGCCGGCCAACGGGCAAGAGCAAGTATACTGGAAAGTTTTGAATCTGCAAAAACACAATTTATAAAGGAATGGGAAGAATGGCATAAGAAATTATATGTTTCTGACAGTTCCAAAAAAAACGCGCCGAAATATTTCAGCATCAGCGCTGCAATGTTAAGGGTACATGAATCAAAACGTCATCCCGGCGGATTAATTGCGAGTCTTTCTATCCCCTGGGGTTTTAACAAAGGAGATGATGATTTAGGAGGTTATCATCTGGTTTGGCCAAGAGATATGGTACAAACCGCAGGAGGACTATTGGGGGCAAAAGCATTTAAAGATGCAAGAAGAGTTTTAAATTATTTGATGGTCACACAAGAGGCGGACGGACATTGGTCGCAAAATATGTGGTTAGATGGCGCCCCTTATTGGAAAGGAATTCAAATGGATCAAACCGCCCTGCCAATTATGCTGGTTGATCTGGTAAACAGAGAAACCGAATTAACGGAAGCCGATTTGAAACTTTTTTGGCCCATGATAAGAAAGGCAGCGAGTTACCTTGTAACAAACGGGCCGGTGACCGAGCAAGATCGTTGGGAAGAAAATGCAGGTTATTCTACTTTTACTGTTGCAGTTGAAATCGCGGCTCTTTTAATTGCCGCAGAACATGCCGATTTGAATAACGAACCTCAGTTAGCTGTTTACTTAAGAGAAATTGCTGACTCATGGAATTCAAACATAGAAAGATGGACGTATGTAACAGGTTCTGATCTCGCAAAATTTGTTGGCGTTGAGGGATATTATGTCCGTATAGGATCTAAAGAAACGGCAGATGCAGATTATTCCGGAACAGATTTGCTCACAATTTCCAATCGCCCAAAAGGAGAAAATATTTGCCCTGCAAATGAAATGGTAAGTCCCGATGCACTGGCATTGGTGCGTTTTGGTTTACGTGCGGCTGATGATCCACGTATATTAAATACGATAAAAGTTATTGATGCAACATTGAAATTAGATAACCCTCTGGGCCCGTTGTGGTATAGGTATAATAGAGATGGTTATGGTGAGCAGGTTGATGGAAGCCCGTTTAACGGCACGGGTATCGGGAGGCCATGGCCATTGCTTACCGGAGAACGTGCGCATTATGAAATTGCTGCGGGGAATTATGCGTATGCTGAAAAATTATTAAAGACACTTGAAAATTATGCTAACGAAACCGGATTATTTCCGGAACAAATATGGGACTCAGAAGATATACCCGAGTATGGACTGTACTTAGGTAAAGCATCCGGTTCGGCTATGCCGTTACTGTGGGCGCATTCAGAGTATATAAAATTATGCCGTTCATTAAAGGCGAAAAAAATATTCGATATGCCTTCACAAACTCAAACCCGGTATTTAGAAGAAAAAACGGACTCTAATATTATTATCTGGAATTTTACAAACCAGTATAAATACATTCCAAAAGGAAAAACTTTGCGCTTGCAATGCCTTGCTTCTGCCACTGTGAAATGGACCAACGATAACTGGCTTTCCTGTAATGAGGTGCAAACACTTGATTCGGGAATAGGGATACATTTTGCAGATATTGTTACGGCGGGTTGGGAATATGATCAACAAATTAGTTATACGTTTTTTTGGCACGATGCTGAAAGCTGGGAAAATAAAAATTACTCGCTTTCAATTGAAAAAAAACCTTCCGCACAAATGCCTTCTGAGCCTGAAAAAAATCAATTGGAAAGAGATAAGATTAAAATATTTCTTCCTTCCTGATTAAAAAAATCAATAACTGTTTTACGGCATAAGTATTTTCCTGTTCGGGCTATTGAAAATACATTATGAACGAATATGTTAAAATGTCCCCCGGAACAACTCTAACTTTGAGTAAAACAGAATAAATAAATGTTGTCGGGAACAAGAGAACATATTTTCATAGTTGAAGATAATGAGATTTATTCTATGATGCTGGATTATATCCTTTCCAAGGATAGTGTTTATAAATTCTCCAATTTTAAATCAGGGGAGGAGTGTATCAGAAATTTATATCAAAACCCCGATGTGGTCATTTTGGATTATGCATTACCCGGGATTAACGGGTATGAAGTTTTGCGGGAAATTAAAAAATATAACCCTGAGATACATGTATTGATATTAAGTAATAATACAGATCCGGGCCTTAAACAGAAATTATTGGAAGCGGGTGCTGACGATTATATTTTAAAACAAGGTCATGGAGAAAATCAGGTAATAGAAAGAATTGAATCTCTGTTGGCAATTGACGAGTGGAAAGAAAGCATGAATGCCAGAACCACCAGAAAATTATTTTTAAAGAGAGTACTTTATTTCATAATAACCCTTTCAGTCATTTTATTCGGTGTTATGATTTATAAATTAAAATAAAGCAACGAAAGCATGAGCAGGGCCTTCATATCAATGGTTTTTTTTAAAGTATTTTTTTTGGTTTATGACCTTCCTTTATTTGCAAAAAATAATTTTTCAACTTCGCCATTTGTTATGGTAAATGAATTTCATGAAAAATATTATAGTGAACCTGATAGAAACAGGGATTCGGCACTTACTTATATTTCTAAAGGAATTCAAAAAAATAATTCCCGAGACTATGCCGAGGCAATTATTTGTTTTACCAAGGCATTGGAACTTGACTCAAGCCTGGTAGAAGCTTATATAAACAGAGCTTATTCGAAAAAGCAACTTCTGGATTATAAAAATGCGATAAATGATTATAATCTCGCGCTTAAATTGAGTCTTACGTGGGAAGAATCGTATGAGATATATTTTAATAAGGGATTGACGCTTGCGTTATTGGATAATTTAAAAGGGGCTATGGCGGATTTTAGTCAGGCCATTAAATTAAAACCTGATTATGCAGACGCTTATTATAACAGGAGCATTGTCAGAGGAATGTTGGGCGATTACCCCGGGGAATTAAAAGATATAAATAAAGTCATTGTTTTATGCCCTAAGGATGCCAATGCTTATAATAGCAGGGGAATTGTCAGATCCTTATTAGGCGAATACGAACCCGCAATGGAAGATTATAACAAAGCAATCAATTTGAATAAAACAAATGCCAATGCCTATTTTAACAGAGCTTTGATCTATTATCAACTTAAAAAGTATTTAGAAGCTTTAAATGATTTTAATATGGTAATTCAAATCAGCCCCGACGCCGAAGTTTATAACAGAAGAGCAAATGTAAAAAACCGGTTAAAAGATTTTCGCGGAGCTTTTGATGATTATAATGAAGCGATAAGAATCAAACCGGATGATTATGTAGCCTATTTAAACAGAGGTCAATTAAAATTCGATCTGAAGGATTATAAATCGGCTATTGAAGATTATTCAATGGCCATTAAATTAAGGCCAGATTGCCCTTTTGCTTTTTATTGCAGGGGTCTTGCAAAAGGGAAATTGAATAATTACAAGGAGGAAATTGATGATTATACCAAAGCGATAGAATATAAACCTGATTATGAAAATGCATATAATCAAAGGGGCTTGGCGAAATATGAAATAGGTGATAAGGAAGGGGCTTGCGAAGATCTTAACAAAGCAGTGAAATTGGGCAGCGATTCTGCATATAATAACCTGATCGCTCATTGCAAATAAAAGGTTGGATTAACATTTTCAGGAAATAATTTGAATATGATGCTAAATGAAAATCAGTTACATGTAAGGGTTTGTTTTTTAATTTTTATTTTAATCATATATCGATTTAATTATTTGCAAGGACAGATAATAATAAATGAAGAACCAAAAAGGCTTTATTATGATTTTGCGATTAAGCGCATAACAAAGTTTAAAGAGATGAATAATTTCAGGGATGTTTTTCATCTGAATAAGTATTGGTTGGGCAAGAACAGAATATCGGGAAACATTTCTTATAATACAGGAAGAATACTAATTTCTGACGGAACAGAAACTAAAGCAGAATACAGGAGCGCTTTGGCTTTTTACACCCGGGTAAGATTCCTTGAAGAGTTCAGTGTTAATACAACTTTTTTTGTTGATTTCAACAAAAAGGCAACGGCCCGGTGGATATCTGATTATTCATATACTATCGGCCGCTATAACTGGAGGCCCAACAAATTTAATTACGGATATGAGAATTACCTGAATAATAAGTATACGGATGATATTGCAACCTTTGGAGAGAAGTTTTTGGAAGGATATTATTTCCTGTCATATAGTAATAATCTTCCTGAAAAATGGACAAAGGCAATTGCATTTGACGGAACGACAAATATTAAATTTATTTATTTTACGCGTTATGCGATAAAGTATCGCGATGAGTTTGATATTACTCATGGCGGTCTTACAAATGGAAAATCAACTTTTGGTTTGGCATTACGCTATACAATATACAAAAACATTTATGTTGAATCTGCGGTTTATTATTACACGGAACCATTTAAAAGGCAGCCATGGGACCCCGATTTTACATATGGATTCGGATATTTCGATTGGCGCTCCTTTCGCCTTTCAATAACATACGGTAATTGGGCTATAAACCGTTTCCCGGGTAACAAAACTTCCTATCCGGATTATGGATTTATAGATGGCCAATTCAGAATTATTGCAAATTGGATTTGGTAAATAAAAAATGCATATAATGAAAATAAAGATTGTTGGATTTGTTTTTCTCTTTTTAAGTATTACAAAACCTGTTGCAGCTCAACTAAAATTTGTTGTGGAAGATTTTGAAGGATTTGCCGACGGCTCATCGGATATGAAAATGAACGGAGTTTTTACTTTTGGTAATTGCAAAGCTTATATAGAACATGATGAAACCATACAGCGCCCCGGCGCAGGGCCTGATTATCTTGAAAAGAAATCTCTGACAATAAAAAGAAGTGGAAACGAAAACTTTGCCGGATGGGGAAAAGGTATTGGTTTAAATATAGAGCTTGATGCAACTCAGGATTATTTTAATTTTTACGTTCACCAGTATGCACAAAACGGAATTACAAATGTCAAAATAGAAATACAGGAAGATGATAACGACAATAATATATATGAAAAAGAATTTGACGACTCCTGGGTATTTTCTTATGCAATTAAAAATATTGCTATGCCCGGTTGGCAATTGGTCTCAATACCGCTAAGTAAATTTGAAGATGATAATTTGGGTGGCGACGAGGTTTTCGATTGTAACTATAAAAACGGCAAATTATTTTGTATTATAATGAGTTTTACGGATACTATCCGCCCTGTAAAAGCAGAGCAGATATGGTATTTTGATTTTATTTGCTTTTCAAAAGGAGCTTTGCAGGTTGAATCGAATCCAATCCATATCGATACACAGGGTGCTTTTTGCAATTTAGGACTTTGGTCAAGCGAAGGAAACAAATCAGATTTCACCGATATTCCGGGCGATTTTGAAAACCTTTTTAAAACGGACTCGGTAAAAAAACTAGGTGTAATTCATTTTTTTCAGCCCTTTTCCGTAGATGGGAGCGACAAGCAAAATAATTATCCGTCTGCAGACCGGATTAATAAAATAGTTCATGATGGATATATTCCCATGATTACACTTGAGAATCACTTTGTGAATACAAATTCAAAAGTTAAACAACCCAATTTATATAGTATAACGCAGGGATATATGGATAATTTCTTTATTAATTGGGCAAAACAAATAAAGAAAATTGAAGGAATTGTATTGATAAGAATCTTACATGAATTCAATGGTAATTGGTACCCGTGGTGCACGGCTAATAATGATAAAAATCCCGAATTAGTAATTAAAGCATTCAGACATATACATGATATTTTTAAAGAAGAGCAAGTAACAAATGTGAGATTTATCTGGTGCCCGAATTCTATGTCTGTGCCTCAGGAAAAATGGAATTTTATTATGAATGCCTATCCGGGTAATGACTACGTTGATTATGTGGGTATGGATATTTATAATGGTGCCGGACAGAAATTTTCCCTGTGGCGATCTTTCAGAAAAGAAGGGATGGAAAACTATTTTACATTAACTGAAAATTTGCCCGATAAGCCTTTATTTGTGTGCGAAGCCGCCAGCCGGGAAAGAGAAGGTTCCGAATCAACAACAGGCCAAACCAAAGCAGAGTGGATTCTGGAAATGACACGGGCGCTTAAAACAGACATGTCTAAAATCAAATTACTTACCTGGTTCAATGAAAAAGCAACTTTTAGAATTAATTCATCTTTGGAGTCTAAAGATGCTTTTTTAAATTATATCTTAAAAGATGATTACTTTAAAACGGGAACAAAATACCTGATACCATTTTTTAATAAAGAGAATTAAAACTTATTATTCATAATAATATATTTTCAATTGTGCTGAATCTTTTAAAAAATTGATTTGCTGAACGGATACCCGGTGAACGTTTATGCCGGTTCTTTGACGAATGTCGGCCAAAAGCTCTTCCTGACGATTGGATTGTATCAATTCAATATTTTCATAAATGATCGTTTTTATCATTTCTTTTTTAATGAATATTTTACTTTCCAATAAATAAGTAATAAGAAGAATTACAAGATTAATGCTTATCAGAAATAAATATTCGTATGAATCAGGAGTGTCTTTGATTTTAGTTACAGCAGATACCAAACCAATGGCAATACTTAAAAAAAGATAGGTCATATCTTTGATGGTAATATTCTCTGTGCGGTAACGCAACATACTGAATACCGCGAACAGGCCAAACGCGGCTCCCATTGATAATTCCACTTTGTTAAGGAGAAAAGAGACCAGGAAAATGATAAGGTTAAAAATAACAAACATGAAAAAAAACTCCCTGTTTCTGTAAATCGGGAAATAAATGTATCGCACTAAAATAAAAACAGAGGCAAGGTCAATTAATATTCTGAACCCTATTTTAAACGATATTTTTGTTATTGCGTCAACGCTGCTCAGCGCGTTTTCATCAAGTAGTTGTAACAGTGTCATAAGTAAGTATGTTTTTTAATGTTAATAATTTCATTTTAAAACAGTTTTTCTTAACATCATTACAGGTAAGCGCTATGCCCATGCAATATTTACTGATAGAACCTTCCCTTATGTGGTATTTTTTCATCATTTTCACAAAAGGAGAAGGTTTTCTTTTTTCCTGTTTTACCTCCGCAATAACCAATCCGCTCATATTTTTTGTTACATTGTCTTTTATAAATTCCAGGTCCAGGTCAATGGTTAAACGTTCAGGTTCTGTTTTATTTACCAGTGTATATCTGTTGTAATTTACCCATATTGCGGGAACAAGTTTCTGTGGTTCAAAAGGTAGTAAATTGGTCAGGAATTTTTCATTTTCTTCATCCCAGCCAAAAGGAACATCATGTTCTTTTACCCTGCTTTTTATGGTGCGGCCCTTGTTATTTTTAAATTTCACCTCAAGAAAACCGGTATCAGATTCAATATAGGTGCGGTGCCTGATCTTGTAACGGTTTAATTTGCCATTATGATGCCTGGCATATAAATCCAGATTAATTGTATCGTAGTAAAGAGTCTTGTAACGGTTTAATCTTTTTCCGTTTACTTCCAGTATCCGGTAATTGCCGGTAATCTCATTCATTATAGTTTCAAACTGATTTAGTGTAAACAAAAATTTTGTATCCGTTCGATTCATTAATTTTACACTATCCATATCTTTTAAATCAATAGGATCGAATTGTTGCAATATAGATATCGGAGTATTCAATTAATTAAATTCATAAATGTATATTCTCATGCATATTGTTTTTCCGGATTCATCAACTGTTTTTTTTTCTGTTTTCAACCCTTTTGAATTGTATGTATAATAATGCGTTTTTATTTTCTTTCCGGTTGCATCCGTTACCTGTTCTTCAGTTTTTTCTCCCAACGAGTTGTATTTATAAATCTTTTTTTCGGTTGTCTTTGTCTTTGCGTCATATTCTTCTTCTTCCGTTATATCCCCGTCTTTATTGTACTTAAATTTTCGTATGCTTTTTAAATTCCCGTCTTTGTCGTAATCGGTTTCTTCTGTTATTTCCCCATTCTTATCAAAAAAGGTTTTTTTATTATTTAAAACCTTTCCATTTTCGGTATCACAAATGGTTGTCGTTTTTATTTTATTTTTTTTCACTTCCTTTTTACTCTGTCCGAAAAATACCGTGGTAAAAGAAAGAAACAAAAACAATATATTAAGCCCGGTTTTCATAAAAGAGAAATGCTTTATTTATTTATTACAATAATGCCCACATCACTTGTTTGGGTTGTACTGCTAATATCTAATTCCATTATAACCGGAATTGTTTTTTTTGAATTTTTAACGTGTATGCTTGTATCTCTTGAATTTGCAAATATTTTATAATGCCCCTTGTTCAGGTATAAAAATTCAAAAGAACCGTCGGTTGAAGTTCTTACATTATTCCCTACACCATTATTTGTTCCATAACATATAAAAACATTTTCGCCTGCTATGTAATATTCTGAAATTACTGATGTTCCGTAACTATCAAAATTTTTGGCGTATAACTTTCCTTTAATAGTAGCTTTTCCTCCGGGTCCTGCCGGTTTTTCACAAGAATTTGTAATTAGCAATACAAAACTCATTGCGAATGCTTTTAGAACTTTTCCTGTAGTCATAGCTATAATTTTTAGGGAATGTATTGGGTAAAATTACTGGATAATAATTTTTCCTTTTTTGATATGGTTATTAATTTGAAGTTGATAAAAATATGCGCCTGCCGGAATTTGTTTTTTATCGAACGTTATTTTAAGCTCGCCCGGAGAAGTGTTGCTTTTTAAATATCGATGCACTTCTTTGCCAATCACATCTGTAATACATAAGGATACATCAGCATTGTCATCTAATCGCATAGAAAATGTGGTAGTGGATTCCATCGGATTAGGGTAAACATTAAAATTATTGTCAAAAATGTTTTCGGCAACCCCTGTGATTAAGCAATGCCCTATTGTGGAAGAGGTGGGAACTATAGCTCCGTCCATCCATGCAATACGATTGGCCAGCCATGTTTTCAGATCATTTACTTCGCCGGAATAAGTAGCTCCAACTTCATTTTGCGGGTTGGGCCATATATAAGCCCCCATAACCGGCCACTGAGTATAATTACGCGTGAGGGAACTATTAATTTTATTAGCTACTGAATCAATAGAGCTATTCAGATAAGGAATACTTAAAATATTTTGACGAAGTTGAGTCCAACGGCAATAAAGTTGATTGGTAAAATTTGTGTCTGCCATAAATTGTTTCCACCAGGTTGGGCTGGGATTTGTGGTATCCTGCAACGGATATTCCCATCCTACAGGATTAAAAGAATTTCCGTAATTGCAATTATGAAACGCAATTCCAAAATCCCAAACCGGGCCAATATTCAATTTATGATTATTTTTTGTATCATTGTTTTTGTATAAATAAGCATGAAGCCTGTAAGCATCTACGTTTCTGCTCAGCTCATTCATTATAAAATAATCAATAAAAGAACTGACCGCGATATATTTTGAATAGCCGTTTACAGGATCGGCATAATTGGAAGAGCCCATAACCGTTTCAAACGTATCAAGTACACTTTTTATATAAGCTTTTTGGGGAGCAGTTATAACCGAATCCTTTGGGTAATCATATGCATAATAAAACTTTTTATTGTTGGGAGCGTCTCCGGGCAATAAAGAATACCAACCTGCCACATCATTCCTGTCAATTTTTATAATATAACCACCACTGACAAGAGGGTATGTATTCGAAGTGGGTAAAAGCTTTGCAACGTGTATTCTCATCGAATCACGCTTTGGCTTTTCAACCAAATGGTAAATACCCCGGTATTCATTGTTAACTACTAATTCAACTATTCTGTAACGCGGTGAATAATGTCCCATGCGACCGAACAGATCATATCCAACAGGAATTCGCGCCATTGTTTTATCCTGGTAAGGAGCAATCAAATCCCAATCCGTTTCTTTAGGCATTCCTAATAATGGATTAACAAATTTTGCGCCGGTATTATCATGAGTTTCTAAAGAGTAGGATTGTTTTTCAAAATACCTTGTACTGTTCCCGTGAAGATGAATCAGGGCCTTTGCGTTATAACTATTCATAGGATCAGTCATGTGATTTTGTTGGCCGGCTCCGTTATATATGACACCCATATTAACCATTACATTTGTATTACCAATGGTTTGATTATTGGTATTAATAATCATAATAGGAAGGTCAGAAACTGTAAATACAACCGGGTGAGGCGGTGTATTTCCAAAAGTAATGTTCCAGTTAATTAAACTGCCGGCGTTAGTATTTACAAAGCCATCATGTACAATCAGGTTCCACGTACCATTTCCCGCTTGTCCTGTATTAAACCTCCCTAAATAACCAATTGGTTTAAATGTTCCCGAAAAAGGAGCGGTGCCTAATGTTACGGATGTCCCTGCCTGGCTATCAAAACATGTATTGGTGTAATTAACACCACTGCAACTCGTTCCTGCTGTTAACTCAACAATATTCCCCGACGGAGATTGCAGATAAACGTATAATTCTTCTACGGCGGGATGAACAATATTAATCGTTATTTTTTCTAATCCAAAGATGCTGTCAATCTGCGCCGGACTTAATCCCGAAACTGAAATAGGAAAGTAAGTATCCTGTCCGTTATTTTGAATAGCGCCACCTGTTCCTGTGAAAGTTTGCGCTTTCGTGACGAAAAAAAAGAACAAACACGAAATTGTAATTATTTTTTTCATTTGTTTATTTATTTAAATAAATATTTCTGGTTCTATAATCAGTTAGTTAAAAAACAGGCTATTTATACGTTGAGTCCGTCACGCTTTGCATCAATACTCATTGTTGAATGAGGCACGCTCCGTAATCTTTCTTTTGAAATTAATTTTCCGGTTGCGGTACAAATCCCGTATGTTTTATTTTCTATTCGTATTAAAGCGTTCTCAAGATGCTCAATATACTTACGTTGTCTTATAGCAAGGTTTGAGATTTCTTCTCTTGCAAATAGGTCCGCGGCGTCTTCTTCAAATTTAAAAGAGGGTGAAGTGTCTTTTGTTCCATTATCACCTTTAAGTGTAAGCGCCTCCTTCAGTAGTTCATAATCTATTTTTGATTTATGAAGTTTGACCGAAATTAATTCCTTGAATTCTTTCAGATCTTCATCAGAATAACGGGTACAGCTTTTCGTACTTTCAAGAGAAATGTATTTATCTTTTTTTGCTCCTTTATTGATTTGCTTAGCGCTTATTTGCGATTGATTTTTATCTGTTTCCATGAGATGATCTTTTTAGTATGCTTTTTTAAGAGAAGTTTTAAAAAATATTTTATGTAAATGTATCTCCGTCTTGCTCTGATTTTTTTTGATTTTCGTTCAAGTTGCACTTTACGTAGCCAGAAACTGAGAAAATTCTATTTGTAAAAAAAGAAACGGAGTAAATAAAAAGAAGATTATTATCATAATGACTGTTAGATAAACCGTCTTTAAAAAAGAAGAAATAAACCGGTAACTATTAACAATTGATAAGGAAATAAGTTGAAAAACATCTTCTTTTTGTTTCAAATTATTGGATCGAAAATAGTTTTAGCTAAGAATTAAAAAGAGATAGCCGAAAAGCCTTTTCTCATAGCTAAAAACTGTTAAATAATCGCCGTTTTGGTAACCAAAAAAAGGTCTCTGCGTATAAAATGAAGTTAATCGGTGAAAGGGGTAAAAAAATAGCCGTAACGGGAAGCTGAATAGCTAAAATGAACCCACCCCAATTTATAAATTATACACTTAAAATTACAACATGAAAAAATTAAAAAAAATAATTCAATCAGCTCTTTTAGTTATTAGTTTATTGTTTTCTGTAGAAAATATTCAGGCACAGGTAATATCTCCTCATTTTTTTGGTCAAAATGCCTGGATGCCTGATACAATCGGTAATGCGGCAGCATGCACAGAACCTCCTTGTGTTTTATACGGTAAATTGTATCAGGAATGGGGAAATATAAAAAATAGCCACGCTTCTATTATTCGTTTTGGTGGTATTGCGGCAGATAAAAATATACCCACCGATTACCAATATATACGAATGATTGACTCTATTCGCGCAAACGGCATGGAGCCGGTAATTCAGGTTCCTTTCCGTAATTACAGATATACTGCCCAACAGGCAGCGGACATAGTTAAATTTATTAATGTAATAAGTGGCAGGCACATTAAATATTGGATTATTGGAAATGAACCCGATCTCGGATATTCATATACTTCTGCGGCACAGATAGCAGCTTATATTAAACCGTTCTCTTCGGCCATGAAAAATACAGATCCTTCTATTTTAATTATCGGCCCGGAGTGTGCGTGGTTTAATCAAAATATAATAAATGGGTTGACTACGCCTAATGGCCCGGACGATATCACCGGTAAAGATTCTTACGGAAGATATTATATCGACATTATTTCTTTTCATACATATCCGTTCGATGGAACTCAAAGCAGAGATCAGGTTATTTCAAAATTAACTTCTGCAGGTTCTTTACAGGATAATTTAATTTATTTGAATACCCGCATTGCTTCCTGTAACAATGCTCATGGAAGAAACGGAAATTCGGTGTTAAAAACAGCAATTACTGAAGCAAATATCGACTGGCAAAATAATGCCGGCGATAATTTATACGGAGTAGGAGCCAGTAGTTTTATCGGAGGTCAGTTTTGGGCGGAAATGATGGGTATTGCAATGAAAAACGGCGTTGATTTTATTAATTTTTGGAGCGTGGCAGAAGGAAATTCTGCTGCCAGTAATATCGGTTATATAGATGCAGGTACAAATAGTAAAAAACCGTCGTATTATCATTTCAAACTTATGGCCGAAAATTTTAACGGAAATTATGTGAACGGTACTACCAACCAGGTAAATGTAAAATCATTTGGTAGTCAAAATTCGCAACAGACTTCGGTTTTAATCTTAAATGAAGACCTGACCACTAATTATAATTGTACTGTAAGATTAAATACAGCGGCAATTGCCGGTAATAGTGCTTTAAAGATTAATATTAACGCGGGTATAGCTAATGAATACAATGAAGTAGTGCAAAGCCAATCTTCGGTTCTGCTTATTTTTAATTCAGCAGGTGTATTGATTAAAAAATATGAGTATTCTCTTATTGGAAATGCAGTTGCCAATCTTGAACCTACCTATACACTATACGGTACTACTGCTGTGGCGTCAGAGAACAAACCGGATAACAACCCCAATTTTGAAATAGCAAAAGTATTTCCGAATCCAACCAGTGCAAAAATTACGGTTCAATTAAATAAAGATAATTCTGAAGAAAGAAAATATGATATTGAAGTGTTTAATATGGAAGGGCAATTAATTTTGACAAAAAATGCCGGGTTCTTTAAAGGAAAAGAAGAGGTTGATCTTTCGATGAACAGTCTTGCAAGCGGAATGTATATAGTTCGGGTAAAATACCAGGACATTCTGAAAACAGCAAAAGTTGTCTTTGTAAGATAAACAAACAGGCCTGTTTTGCAAAATCAGAAAATGAGCTGTTTAAACAGACCTTACTTTTTACTGCCAATAAAAATCTTATTAAAGAACAAAGCTTTATTTTCGGAACTCAGGTAATAAAAATACCTCAAAATAAATTGATTTGAATTTTGAACAAAAACCCTTGATAAATCCTCTATCAGGGGTTTTTGTCATTTGCCGGCTTTAGTAGTTATTGACTGTCGTTGTTATTCTAAAATGATTTAAAACTGCTTACGATTTTTTTACTTCTCCTGGCTATTCAGAATCCGGCCTGAACGAAAATTTAGACAGAAGTCCTATAAGCAGAATAAATTTGTATAAACATATTAATAACTTAAATGAAATGCCCATGAAAACCCCTGCAAAAATTCATAACTTTTTTTGAATATCATCGCAAAATCAAATTATTATAAAAAGGTTATTTTTGAATAATAGTATGCCGGGAGCAGTAGTTGACTGTATCGAAACGAAATAAAAGACGACCAGAATATCTAATCTTATCCCGAAGATAGAACCATCGTTTTGTAAATTGTTTTGCATTTACTTACACCTGTTATTTTACATAGAGCATTTCTATAATTCCTTTAAACTATTTTAATTCGGGTATTATCAAAAATCCATAAACCTGTTTTGCGAATAGTGTTAATTTAGTAATCTGAAAATAGAAAAGCTTTACAAATTAGTTTATAATGCCGAAACGATGTTTTTTGTCAACAATATTTTCTAATGAAACGTTATTACATTGTCATTTATATTTTTCTGAATGTCTGTGGTTTTGCCCAAACATATAGTTACAATGATGCACAATTGTGGTTAAATATTTATTTGGAAAAAAAAATTTCAAATAGGTTTTCAGCTCATGTTAATCAACAAGACAGGTGGACTTCGAATGTATCGCTATTCAATTTTGCCTATGCGGATATAGGGCTTACCTATAAAATAAATAAGCATATAAAAATTATGACGGATTATGTATTTACCGAAAAGAGGAGTTATGTAATACCCATAAGTGAAGGAATGCTTTTTCGTACTGTCCACCAATTTTATGTTGCTTTGAGCATGAAAAAGGATATTAGACGCTGGAGATTTATGTACAGAAACATGTATCAGTTTCAATACAACAGTCCATATACAAGCTATACCGGGCTCATTCCTTTTCAATATGACAGAAATAAAATTACCGTCAAATATCAATATAATAAGTATTTAACTTATTACATCGCAGAAGAAGTATATATACCCTTAAATAGTCCGCTAACCAGGGGTATCGATAGGTCACGCACATTTTTTGGATTATTTTATAATATTTTCAGGCACCAGCAATTAGAATTATATTTTATGTACCAGGATCGTATTCAAAATACAATTTGGTTTAAGCAAAAAAGGTCCTATAATTATAATCAGTATATTTTGGAAAAGGATTTTGTATATGGCATAGGATATAGCTTCGAGTTTTAAATATCGATTAAAGCCTCTTTGATAAATAATCACCGGTGGCAGCATGTTTTATAGCTGAGATTTTAAACTTATTGTTTCACGAAGCCCTTTCGGAACAGATTGCAAAAATTAAAATCCTAAACTAATATTAGCCTCTTTCAGCTACTCTAAATACTTTATCAACGAAATCTGAGAAAATGTGATTTTTTCTCTTATAAGTTTGCAGTATTACAAATGAGAAGAGATTTACCAAAAGTATTAATGTTAGGATGGGAATTTCCTCCGATAATAAACGGAGGATTGGGTGTTGCCTGTCATGACCTTTCAAGTGCTATGTCAGATTTAGCTGATATTACGATGGTAGTTCCCAAGTCAAGCTTAGGCTTTAAAGTAAAAAGTGTTAATCTCGTTGGAATTAATAATATTGATTCAAGCGTATTCGGAGATCGGGCTACTGATCAAAAACTTCCTTTTTCGCTTCATTCAGTCCCTTCAGACCTTAATCCATATCATTCGGGAAGTTATTTATATTCCACAAAAAAAAAAACAGATGAGGGTAAATCCGGCCATTTTGATATTGATAATTTATATGGCGGCGACGTTATAAAAAAAGTTATGCAATACGCTGATATTACCACATCATTAGCCTCAACTATGAATTTTGATGTTATACACGCGCACGACTGGATGACCATGTTGGCCGGAATAAAAATAAAAGAAAAAACGGGAAAACCATTGGTGATGCATATTCACTCATTAGAAGTTGACAGAAGCGGACCCGAGAATAAAGGCTGGGTTTACGATCTTGAAAAAAAAGGAATGGAGTATGCTGATATGTTAATGCCTGTAAGCAATTTTACCGCAAACAATATTTATCAATATTATGGTATTGAAAAAGATAAAATGAAAGTAATTCATAATGGAAGTAATGTAGTAAAATCATTTAAAACAAAAAGCCCCTTTAAAGAAAAAACAGTTTTATTTGTTGGTCGCCTTACCAGGCAGAAAGGACCGGAAAAATTTCTGGATATTGCTTCCAGGGTTTTGGAGAAGAACCCTGATGTAAGATTTGTTATGGCCGGAGTAGGGGATTACTTCAGGTCAATCCTTGAAAAAAGCTCGTATAAACATATTGGGAATCGTTTTCATCTGACGGGATTTCTTAATTTAGAAAAGCTCAGGTATTTATTTTCTTTCAGTGACGTGTATTGCATGCCTTCCGTATCCGAGCCTTTTGGTCTGTCTGCAGTCGAAGCTGCTCAATTCGGCATTCCATGTGTAATTTCTAAGCAATCAGGTGTTGCAGAGGTTTTAAATGGCGCACTTAAATTTGATTTTTGGGATATTGATAAAGCTGCTGATTGTATTTTAAATTTACTTCGGGATCCGGCATTAAAAAAGAAAGTTGTCGGTGATGCTTATCAAAACCTGGATAATATAACCTGGGGCATCTCAGCAAAAAAAATAATGTACGCGTATTCTTCAGGCCAATTTATATAAACTATAAAAATAACTATATGCCGTCAATTTGCTTTTATTTTCAGGTGCACCAACCCTTTCGGATAAGAAATTATTCTTTTTTTGATATCGGGCAATCCGATAGATATGAAGATGATAAAAAAAATGAGGAAATTTTAAATAAAGTAGCTGACAAATGTTACCTGAATGCCAATAGGAAAATGTTGGAACTTATCAGGAGGCATGAGGGGAAATTTAAAATAAGTTATTCTATTAGCGGAACCGCCATCGAACAATTTGAAAAATACAGGCCTGATGTGCTCCGATCTTTCATTGATCTTGCTAATACCGGTTGTGTTGAATTTCTGGCAGAAACCTATTATCACTCTTTAAGTTTTATTCACTCCAGGAATGAATTCAGGCGACAAGTTGAAAAACACGGAAAAATGATTGAAAAGTATTTCAAACAAAAACCTGTAGTTTTTCGAAATACCGAACTAATATATAATAATGAGCTCGCTGCCTTTATAGAAGAAATGGGATATAAAGGGATTATTTGCGAGGGGGTTGATAAAATACTAAACGGTCGTAGTCCTAATTTTCTTTACAAACCTGTAATAGGAATACCGGAGGCGAAATTATTGTTAAAAAACCATCTTTTGTCGGATGATATTGCATTCAGATTTTCAGATAAAGGGTGGAAAGAATTCCCTTTAACTGCGGATAAATTTAGTGAATGGGTATATAATATAGCAGGTAATGGTGAAACGGTTAATTTGTTTATGGATTATGAAACGTTTGGCGAACATCAATGGGAGTCAACCGGAATATTTGATTTTTTAGATCATCTTCCAACACAAATTTTAAAACATCCGGATTTTGATTTCAAAACTCCTTCTGAAGTAACAGCATCTTATCCGGCCAGAGATACATATGATGCTCATAGTTATACTTCCTGGGCAGATACGGAAAGAGACCTTTCTGCATGGCTTAGCAATTCGATGCAACAGGAGGCCTTTAAACGAGTATATTCAATTGAAAAAGATGTGCTGTTGTGCGATGATGGAGAAATATTGAAAACATGGCGGAAACTTCAGACTTCTGATCACTATTATTATATGTGTACCAAATTCTGGAACGATGGAGATGTGCATAAATATTTCAGTCCTTATGATTCTCCGTATGATGCATATATGTATTTTATGAATGTTTTCAGCGATTTGGAATGCAGGGTAAGGGCTGTTTTGGAAACAAAAGGAAATAGTGTCACATATTGTAATGAGTTCGAAGAAAAGAAGCCTGCATCCATTCAAACTAACAAAGTTGTTTCGGACGAATTACGTAGTATGCAGGAAGCCGGCAATTGGATATAACCTACGGAAGTAGGAGGAGTATTTTTCTTTATGTAATATGATACTTATTGCAGATAGCGGCTCAACAAAAACTGATTGGGTTTTACTGGACGAAAATGAAAATAAATTTTCTTATAAAACCATTGGGTTTAACCCGCATTTTACAGATTCTGAAACTATTTATAATTCCCTGATTGAGATATTAATTCCACAATTTGACCCGGGAATAGTAAAAAAAGTTTTTTTTTACGGGGCGGGCTGCGCAAGTATAAATACCGTCATTATAGTTAATAACGCGCTGGTCAAATATTTTAGTAATGCAACAGTTAACGTGTATCATGATATGCTGGCAGCTGCCCGTGCGCTTCTTGGAAATCAACCCGGCTTCGCCGCAATTTTGGGAACGGGATCAAACACCTGTATATATAACGGAAAAGAAATTGAAAAAAATATCGACTCTCTTGGTTATCTTCTGGGGGATGAGGGCAGCGGCAGTTATATCGGAAAGAAGATTATCCGGGATTATATGAGAAATGCATTACCCCCACAATTACAGCAAAAATTTACACAAACCTATAATTTAAATGAGCAGCAAATTTTCGATTTCTTATATAATAAATCATTGCCCAACCGGTTTTTGGCGAGTTTCTGCAAATTTGCCCACCAATACAAAGAACACGAATATATAAAAGCAATTATAAAAGAATCTTTTGGCGATTTTTTTATGAACCTGGTAAGCAGGTATCCCCGATACCAGGAATTCAGTTTTAATTGCGTGGGCTCTGTTGGATTTATTTTTAAAGACCAATTAAAGGAAGTTGCAACGTCTTATAATATGAAAATGGGTAGATTGATTCCCTCTCCGATAAATAATTTAGTGAATTATCACAGGAGTTATTAAATAAATCCCTGAAAAGCAAATAGTAGCTACCCTCCGGTTTGCTGAAGGCCCACTTCGGGCTTTTCTGCACTTTTAGATTCTTTCAATGGCAAAATCGCGGATTTATTTATTGAGGGACGTGAATAAACATGAAATGCCCTTGGAAAAGTTGGTTGCAAGAGACTACTATTTTGTGCGCTAAGAGCTACAAATTTAGAAGGGGTTATGCCCGTCACTTTTTTAAATTGACTGGATAAATGAGTCACGCTGCTGTAATGAAGTTTAGAAGCAATTTGCGTCAACGTAAGATCGTCATAAATAAGTAATTCCTTTACACGCTCAATTCTGGTGGTGATAAGAAAATGTTTCAGGCTGGTTCCGTTCACTTTTGAAAAAAGGTTGGCCATATAAGTATAATGGTAATCTAATTTTTCCGCGAGGTAATCCGAAAAATTTGTTTTTATTTGTTTATCCGAATAATAAACATAGTCAACAATTGTTTTTTTTATTTTTTCAATCAGGAGATTCCTTTTATTATGTACTAATTCGGTTTTTACTTTGTTTAACGCTACAGTTAATTTTTCTGATGAAATATTTTCACGAACAGTAAGTTGGAGCATGATTTTAAGTTTTTTAATTATTCTATCCAAAGATATTTTCGGCTTACCTGAATTTCAGACATATTCGTTATTCAAGGGTAATTAATAGCCGGATCGGGGTATATTATAGTTATAAAAATTTAAATTTTATGAAACCCGAGTTGACTTCCCTGACCCACGACATTCATTTTTCCATGGAAATACGTTGCTGACGCACTAAAAACTCGTCGAGCTCCTGTTCAAGTTTTATACTATCAAGTGTACCGGTTTTATAATCTAAACAGAGCTTTCTAAGGAATTTTTTATTGAATGTGTGATGTTGAATAACCGGCTGCTGATCCTCAAATAAAGACCTGTATCTTCCAAAATCAGATGGAGTAATCTTTTCTATTCGAAACACAAGCCAGGTTGCAAACAGAAGATTTAAAATGAAAAAAACGGGCTTGAAAAGAAATTTATATTTTTTCATACTTATCTATTGTTGATTTGCCTCTGTTAACGGTAATGGCTTCCAATAAGCTGCGCGTATCATAATACTTAAAGAAATAATATTAAATAAACACCAGAAAGTGTTCGCTGTAAATCCGGACGGAGTAGGGTGGCGATTTGCAATAATTAATATGATATTATAAATAATCCCTGCCAGTGTTAGCCCTATAATAATTAAATGAGGCAAAATATGTTTTGTGTTTTTACCTATGTGTATATCTTTCGGAGTGACATTGAATTTTACTTTTTTCCTGCTTATTACTGAAAATGTGGCAATCAACATAAACCAAAAGCCGGAAATATAATATTGATCTCCCCTTTTTGTTGAAATTCCCCAGCAACCAATCGCTAATGTAATAGTATTCAGAATCTGAAACGGCAGGAAATATTTAAAAAAATCAAAACTATAGGCTTTTACCGGAAGGGACAGTGTAAAGAAAAAAATCAGCGGACTTAATAAAAAGATTAATATCCAGAATGGAGCAAAATAAGACCATATCGTGTTAAAATAGCAGATCTTTTGACCTATTGTGAGCCCTTTTTTCAAGACGGGATTGTCTTTAAAAGCGATATCCAATGACCCCTCTGCATATCGCTGGTGTTGTTTTATCCAGCTGTCGAGATCCTGAGTAGAAAGCATTTTACATTCTATGTCCGGATGTTGTATACTTTCCCATCTGTTTTCTTTGTCAGCATGAAGCATAATAGAAGTATAAATATCTTCCGATGCATGAAATTTGAACGGAATAATTTCTTGTTTTAAAAGAAGCGCATTAGTTTGGTCGTGTATTTCCTTTGTATTTTTATGCTTGTTGATTAATTCCGACTCTAGTTTTTTTATTTCATCGGCAAAATCCCTGACCGCAAGGCTCATAATTGCTTCACGGCGGTGAACAGATCCGGCTCCGCAACAAAAAGCAGCGTTGTGAAAATTCCGTCTTCTAAGTATAACATCATAAAAAAGTTGCGGATCATTCCCGAAAATATCTTCATTCACTTTTATTTTACTGAAAATAAAATCAATAAATCGTCGAGCATATTTATTCGATATTTTAAATTTTGAGATGATGACGGAGCTTAATTTTTCTCCTTCCGTGGTGTCATAAAACCATTGTGGTGTTTGTACCCATGCAACTTTAGTGTTTTTGAAATAACCGGTGGTGTGAATAAGAAATTCAGGGAATGCCCGTGTATCAGCATCTAAAATGGCGAACAGATCACCCTCCGTATGCTCTAAAGCATTTTTCAGATTTCCGGCTTTATACCCTTCGTTATGTTCACGAATTAAATAACCAACACCTTCTTGCTCTGCTACCATTTTCATATTTTCCTTTGCCGGGTTTCTCCCATCTCTCCGTCCGTCATCCAGCACGTAAATTTTTATTTCTACGTCCGGAAAAGGATATTGTATTTGTTTTGCATCAATTATACTGTAGCGCACCAACTCCACATCTTCATTGTAAGTGGCAATAAAAACATCAATTTTCACAGGCCTGTCCTCCCTGTTTTGTAAGTCTTCAATTTCTGAAAGATAATGTACCGGCGGTTGTTTTTTTGCATCTTTGTTTGACCAAAAATTTATTATTACGGTTATGGTGCTAAAAAAACTTAAGGTTTCAGCTATAACAAGAAGTAGGGAAAACCATAAAGCTTTATAATTAAGAGAATATTGCCATCGCCAATTTAAATAAGCAAGTCCAAGCGCAATGGTAAGAATTCCGCAAGATTGAAAAAGCAGGGTTCTGTATTTATTATCAGGAATTGCCTTATAAGGTTTCCTTTTTTCATACCGGGAAAAATAAAATTGTTTTGCCACAGCTCTTAATTAACTGCAATGGAGAACATTTTCAAGCCCCATAGATTTTATTTTCTCTTTAATCTTTTCACTAACATTCACAAATCGTACTTCCACGCCTTGTTTCAATAGAGATTTTAAAAGATCAATCAGATTGGCCATTCCGGTATTATTTATGAAAAGAATATTTTTCAAATCATAATATTGAATGCCCTGACAAAAAACACCCGAAAGTTCCGCGGTTATAATTAACTTATCTCCTGAAAGATTTATACTCTTAATACCCGGTTTCGGGCTCAGGGCAAAGTCAATTTTGCTTCTTGATTTTTTCTCTTCCTGTGTTGAAATTGATTCGGACGGTTTGTTAAGGAAGTTTCCGGCTTCATCAAAGCGGGATTTAACTTCTGTTCTCTTTTCCATGATTTCTATTTTATCAGTGTAACATATACTACTATAGATTGGAAATATCTACAATTTTTCTATATCAAAATTAGATAACATATTTAACGCATTCTTTACAATTCGTTAGGTAAGGGTTTATGATAGCCGAAGATTGGATTATTTGTAGCAATAAGAAAAATAATTCAATGTTTACCCGGCGTAAATGATTTTAAAAACAGGTGATGTTTGAAAAAGTACGAAACTTTTTATTTTAGGGTCTGAACTATTATAATTCCTTGGTCAACGAAAAAAATATGCATTGGACGAGTGCGGGATTTAAATTTGATTTAATTTTATGAGGCCTGCTAATTAAATTTAAAGAAATGATCTCAAATAAAAGAGCATTTGTTGTTTTACTGCTGCTTCTGTCTTTATCTGCGGCAATTTTTTGTGTGGAAAAAAAATTTCTCATTTCTGAGCCAAGAGGCGCTATGATTAGTAATTATGATGAAGTTGCCGGTATAAAAGAAATTATATTGCTTGTAGAGGACTTTGAGGGCTTTGTCAAAGGAACTAAGATGCCACCAAAAGAAAATTTTTTTGATTTTGGCAATATTAAAACATCTATTGATTATTCTTCTGTTGACAATTCGGCAATTTCTCTAAAATCGGCTTTAAGAGCTGAATGGAAAGGGACTGATACCTTTGGTGGGTGGGGCAAAGGGATTGGCGCGAACATTGATCTTGATACATTAACGGATTATTTAAACTTCAGAGTGCTTTTTCCTAAAGAAAACATTAAAGAAGATAACATCAAAGTAATGCTTGAGGAAGATGATAATGATGATGGTGTGCTTCAGAAAGATAAGGATGATGCCTGGTCTTGTTCAGTAAATATTTCCACCGGCAATGAATGGCAAATGGTCTCTATCCCCTTAAAAAATTTCAAAGATGATAATGAAGGCGGCGACCACAGGTTCAATGTAACCAGAAAAGGCGGATTACATACAATAATTTTTTCCTTTCTGAATTCCGACAAGTATGTTGCTGGGCAGAAATGGTTTTTTGATTTTATTTGCTTTTCTAAAGGGAAAATTAAAGAAATGAGTAATAATTAATTTTTAATAAATGGTATGTTCAGATACTCAAAGAATTTATTTTAAAAATCTTGATATATTAAGATTTATAGCAGCATATATGATCGTGCTGCTTCATTGTTTCTTTGGCTGGAAGGCTTTTTTCGGGCATCCCGATTTTATTAAATCATCATCACAATCACTGCTTGGAAAAATTGAACTTATTATAAATAATTTTTCTTTCGGAGTGGATATTTTTTTTATTGTCAGTGGCTTTTTAATTACCTATCTGCTCTTATCAGAGCATGAAAAGACGGGAAAGGTAGATATTGTTAAATTTTATATTCGAAGGGCATTCCGCATCTGGCCCCTTTATTTTCTTCTTATATTAATCGCGCCACTTTTAACATATTTCTTTTTTGAACAAAGCCCCGGGTATCTGTATCAATTTTTCTTTGCAGGAAATTTTGATATTATTCAACAAGGAACAAAATCCCCGGCGACAGATCATTTATGGTCTATTTGTATTGAAGAACATTTTTATCTTTTTTGCCCTTTACTTGTGGCTTTCATTCCTGTTAAAAGACTTCCTCAGGTTTTATTGAGTATCATAGTAATCTGTATTTTTTTCAGGGCTTACATCGCCTCTTACACCGACAACTATGGTATGACGCTTTATATGCACACGCTGAGCCGAATTGATGTTTTAGCGATGGGTAGTCTTTTCGGTTATTTATACTATCATAACAAAATGCAATTTACTCATTCCCTGCCTGTGAGGTTGATTATTTACTCGGTGTTTCTTTTTGTTTTTTTTAATGTAAGTTATAATGAATGTGGTACATTTTTTACTGCTACTGTAAAAAAATATTTTTTTGTCCTTATGGTAGCATATTGGACCGGAAATTTTTTGTTCAACCCGGATGCAAAATTTGCCTTTAATAGATCTACTCCTTTGCATAGTTTAGGTAAAATGTCTTACGGGATTTATATGTTTAATCCGGTTTTAATATTTTTGATACTGAAATTATTTTCAATGTATTCTCTCCGGAATTATTTTCTTTTTTTATGTATGGTACATGTGGTTTTACTTATAACGGTTGTTCTTTCTTATCGTTTTATTGAACTCCCTTTTCTTGCCTTAAAAGAAAAATACGCTGTAATAAAAAGCGGAGAAGAAATGAAAAATGTTTCGGAAGAAATTGCCGGAGAACCTGAAACAAAATTTGAAGAAGAAACCGTACAACTTCATGCAGTGAAGAAATAGATTTTTGCATCAAGCGATAATTTTCCTTCTTAGGCTATCGAAAATACATCACGAACGAAAATAAGAGAATATGGTTGCTTCTGAATGTAATTTTGTATTAAATAATAAAAATAAGATACATGAAGAAAATTTACTTACTGATGTTATTAGGTATAGTATTTAATAACCTCCAATCACAAAATTTTAACTGGGCAAAACGGGAAGGTCTGTATCAATATGATTATGGATACGGAATAGCAAATGATAATGCAGGAAACGTATATGTTGCCGGAAAATACGAACAGAATGCAAATTTCAGCGGAACAATATTGCCAAATCAAGGCAATCATGACATCTTTCTTGCAAAATATGATGCAAATGGTACTCTTGGTTGGGTAAGTACCGGTGGTGGCGGATCAGGGGATTACGCCCATGCTCTTGCATGTGACGGAACAAATAACTTGTACCTGGCCGGTGAAATTGAATACTACGCTCCGAATAATATAATTGTGTTTCCGGGCTCTTCAATTACATTAGTTCCGTTAGGTAGCAATGATGCTGTTATTACAAAATACGATTTTAATGGAAATTTATTGTGGGCAAAAAGCGGAGGGGGTTATAATGATGATAAAGCGCAGGCTGTAACTTATGATAATGCCGGGAATGTTTATATATCAGGCTTTTTTACTGACACGGCTTATTTCGGGTCAAGCACCATTTATGGTAATGGAAATAGAGATATTTTCATTGCCAAATATGACATGAATGGTGTTTTTCAATGGGTAAGGAACGCCGGTGGAAGCGGAAGAGATGAAGCCAAATCAATGAAATGTGATGCGGCAGGAAACGTTTATGTGTGTGGGATGTATAATACAGGCGCTGTCTTCGGCACACAAACGTATACTTGTACTCCGGGATATGCGGAAGTTTTTTTGGCAAAATATTCTCCAATCGGAACATTACTATGGGTGAAAACTGCGGGCGGTGCCTATGATGATGTAGCCTGGGCATTGACAATGGATAACGCAGGAAAGATATATATGACAGGTGAATTTAATGCTTCTGCGTATTTTGGTTCAACGCAATTATTTACAGCTGGCAACGCGGATGTTTTTGTTACTTGTTATGACGCCTCAGGAAATGTTCAATGGGCAAAACGTGGGGGAGGCGCATTTATCGACAGAGCAAGAGGCATTGGTTGCGACGGAACAACTATTTTTATTACCGGTCAATTCGGGTTTTCTGCAAGTTTTGGTTCAGGCAATCTAACAGCTCCGGATAGTTCAGATATATTTTTCGCATCGCTTGATAATGCAGGTAATTTTATACGCTCAGCTTCGGTTGGCGGAGTTCCTGATTCTTTAGAAACATTGGGATATGAATCGGGTATTGCTATTTGTGCGGAAGCATCGGGCAATGTTTATGCAACAGGCTCCTTGCTTAACGGAGGCGTTTTCGGGAATATAGTTCTTTCCCCGTATTCAAGAACGGATGTTTTTGTAACTAAAATTTCACAATTAACGGGCGTGAACACATTGATTTCTCCTAATGAATTTGTATTCATTTATCCAAACCCGACTGAAGGAAACCTGGTAATTGATTTTGTACAACCTGTCAATCAAAAAATTGAAATGAGCATTATTAATTGTTTCGGCCAGGTGATTGATAAAAGGACGGAAATAAATTCCGGGGTAAATATCGATCTGTCTGAACAGGAGAGCGGAGTCTACTTTATTGAATTAAGGAAGGAAGAAAAAAATATACTCCGGAAAAAAATTATTATACAAAAATAACTATTGGATAAACCCCGTAAGGTTGACCCAACAGAATAACGTCAGACCCCGTAAGGCCTGATTAATAAAACAGAAAATTGGAAAGCCCCGTAAGGCTTACAAATTTCTGTAATTAAGATAAAATAGCTTTTAAAACCATACACAATTTATATTCGGATTATATCCCCCCAGTCCGAAATGACAAAAAAACCACCTATTTAAAGTAATTTAATTTTTTTTCTTAACGCAATTGTAACTAACCATTCAGGGCTTTTACAGGCATAAAAAAGAGGGTTGCATTTGCAGCCCTCTTATTCTGATAACAACCCGATTTTTATTTAAACTTTTACAAAAGCGTCACGCAAATTTTTCACTTTATCGTGCCCCGCTTTTATTAAGTTATATTGTTTTTTTATTAAATGCTGGTGCTCTGTTACAGTATTTTCAGCTTTGTCCAAAGCGTCCTCATATGTTTTTAATGCTACATCTTCACCCATTTCACATGAACTTAAAATAGCTTTGCGGTCTTTATTGGTAAGGGCGGCTTTTACATCCATCCAAACCCTGTATAATTTACCGCTGGTGGCTGTCCCTTCTTTTGGGTTGCCATCCAGCTTTCTGATTTCGGCTACCAACTCCTGTTTGCATTTTATACTTGTTTCTGCCATTTCAGTGAATAACGTTTTCATTGTTGATTCGTTCGTTTCCTTAGCGGCATGATTATAACCTTCAATTCGGTCGTTGTTAATCTCAACCAGGCTATTCAATACTTCAATTGATTTTTGTTTGTTCTGTTCCATGATTTTTTTTGTTTATATTTTTTATTGTTTCCGGGTGCTAGTTTGATATGAATTCATTTGGTGCTCCGTTTTATCGGGAAAGCCAATTTCTGTTCTTCCTGTGTTCGGATCTTTTCCGTGTTTTTCGTATAGTAAAGCATGTTCTGCCGCTTTCAGGAGAGAGTTCATTTTTTTTGCTGAACTTGATTCAGCGTAAATTCTGAGTACCGGCTCGGTTCCTGATGCACGAATTAGTATCCATTCATTATTTTCAAAAAAATATTTGTACCCATCCATATTCTCCGTTCTTATTACTTTATAGTCACCAAAATTTTTGTAAATATTATTCTTGCAGTTTTCCATAATTTTATTTTTCAGAATTTCGTCCGGGTGCAGATCTGCTCTTCCAAATGAAAACGGGCCAACAATTGCATAAACATCCTTGATAAGGCTTTGCAATGATTTTTCAGATTTTGCCATGTATTCCCATATTGTCAGCCCAATCCATATGCCATCTCTTTCCGGAATGTGGCCTTTAATTGCGATGCCGCCTGATTCTTCACCGCCAAGCAGTACATCTTCAGCAGCCATTTTACCCGCTATATATTTGAACCCTATTTTTGTTGTCTCTTGTTCCAATTTAAAATGTTCACACATCTTTCCAATTTTAGGGCTCACCGAAAAAGAAGTAATTACTTTACCTGATAATTTTTTTTCTTCACTGAGATATTTAATAAGTAATAATATGATATGATTAGAGTCAATAAAATTCCCTTCACTGTCATACAAACCCAATCTGTCAGCATCACCATCGGTTGCCAAACCACAGTGAATTATTTTTGACACCTTTATAAGTGTTGAGAATTGTTTCAGGTTTTTATCAATAGGCTCCGGTACTTGCCCCTGAAAAGACGGATTGTTTTCGCAATGCAACAATGCGGTATCAGGTAATAACCTGTTTATGACATTTTGCCCTGCACCAAACATGGCATCATACGCGAAACTCAAACCTGATTTTCGAATTGCATTCAAATCAAAATGAGTTTCCAGGTGATTGCAATATATAGTCTCCAGATCAATACTTTTCAGAAGATCTTTATCTTCGAACTCAGCAAGTGATAATGTTTCCAGATTATGGCGATTTTCTTCTGGAATTAAATTTTGTATTTCTTCTATTTTCTCCGGTACAAGCGGACCACCATATGAGCCTTTTAATTTAAAGCCGTTATAAGAGGGTGGATTATGACTTGCGGTTATAATAATTCCCAAATCTGCTTTTTGCTTTACTGTACCTAATGATACCATCGGAGTAGATGCAAAGCCTTCGGCCAAATACACTATTATACCGTGTTTACACAAGACCTTTGCAGTTGTTTCGGCAAATAATTGTCCGCCAAAACGAGTATCGTGGCCAATAACAGCCTTCGGTTGTTTATAGTTTTTTAAAAGCCATTGGGCGGTTGCTTCTGCCACCCTTGCAACATTATCTACTGTGTATTCTTTAGCTATTACAGCGCGCCAGCCATCTGTTCCAAATTTTATTTCTGTCATATATACTGTTTATAGTTTTATTTTATGCTTATTATTTTTATTCCGATTTTTCCGGTTTCGTTTTCTGATAAAACTTCTTTTTTCTTTCTTTTCCCGGACTTTTTGTAAATATGTGTTTCAATTCTGTTGTTATTTATTCCTTTTTCCAAAAGAAAATCTTTAACGGCCAATAATTTGTCTGACCACAATTTCAGCTCTGTCCCGGAAGTTCCCTTATTTTGAATGGTGAATATCTCTATCAGCACATCCGGGTTTTTAATGAGGAAATTTGCAAGTGTATTCAATTCAACATTTGAATCGGAAGTGAAAGAGATTTTGCCTTCATTAAACAAAACCGCATTAAGCATCTCCTGAGAACCGGGAATTATTGGAGAAAGCTCTATTGTTTTGTTTAACCTGTAATAATTTGTATCCGCAGAAATATTTATATTTTCTGAATGAAATAAATACCCTTCTGATGTGTAGGTCACAGTATTATTTGTTCCGGGTGGCAGAATAAATAAATATTGTCCGGTTTTTCCGCCTGAATTAAATATTCCGGTAATTTCACCATTTTCATTATTGGTTACCGTAATCTCTATGTACTCGGGTATTTTCCCGTTTTTATCAATAATTTTTCCTTTTATAAGTGTTATAGGCACTTTTTTATGACCTGGAAATGTTGCTATATAATTATCTTTTTCAGAGTAAAATTTTGTGTTTTTGGAATTTGTTTCCGGTGCTGAAGCGATTTTATTTGGTTTAGTTAACGGATAACCTATGTCTGTTACTTCAGACCAGGTTCCTCTGTCAGATAAATGACTGGTATAAATATTAAAACTTTGATTGGTTTTGTTCTTTTTTGAACTAAAATACAAGGTCACACCATCGGGATGAATAAAAGGAGCTTCGTCATCGTATGGCGTATTTATAGAGGGCCCGAGATTAATTGCTTTACCCCATTCTCCGGAGGGCAACTTATTACTCCTGTAAATATCTTTTCCGCCAAAACCCCCGGGACGATCACTTGAAAAATACAATGTGTTTCCGTCAGCTGAAATAAATTCATTCGGCTCCCAGCCTTTGGTATTTATGATTTTATTTAATTTCTCCGGGGTTGACCAATTATTTTCTAATAAATGTGAGGCGTATAAATTGCAGACTCCCTTTTCATTTCTGTAGATCAAAATTATTTGACCGTCAACAGATGTAGCAATTGTAGCTTCTTTTATTTCTTCTGCGGTATCCCTATTTTCCTTTAAAAACCTTAACGTGGATAAGTTGGAATCTATATTATCTTCAAAAAAACCCTCATCCTGAGAACTTCCCTTGTTGCTTAAAGGCAATCTGAAAGTCAGTATTAATGACGATTGGTCAGAAGACGAAGAAGATAAATATTGTTTGTTGCTGATATTGACGTTATTCTTTTCGGGGCTGGCGAACCTGCGGGTCAATAATGAGGCAAATAATTCCTTGAGCTCTTTAAGTTCCCTGGCCATTTTGCACATCTCTATTTTCTGGGTTGTCTTCTCTATTTCATTTCCATTCTTTTTTTCAAGTAATAGGGCTTCTTTGTATTTTTCGTAATTTGTAATTGCCTGGTCGAAATTGGATGCAAGATAACAGGCCTCCGCCAGCGATTTAAAGACAAACGAAGAATTCACGTTCTCTTTTGAAGCCGTTGAAAGGGCTTTTTTGAAATAAGGAATTGACTTCTCTTTCTGTGAGCGCGAATTCAGATAACAAATTCCCATTTTGTAGTTCAGATCAGCATTTAAAGAATCTTTTTTCAATAAATCTTCATAATAGGTCCATATAACAGCATATCTGTTATTTAGAAATAAATTTTCTTCTTCAGAATGAGAACTGATTGAAGTCTGAGCCAATAAAGAAAAGGCTTGTATTGAAATAAAAAAAAATATTCTGATAATTTTCATTAGTGAAAACCTTATTTGGTAAAGTTAGATTTGTATAACAATTGAAAATAGAGTAATCGGTAATTGGGGATAATTGATAGCCTAACGATGAAAGAAGTTATTCAGAATAAATAATTATTAATGTATATCGTTTACATTCATAGCATCTGACTTATTGAATTTTTCAATTTTGGCCGAAAGCTCCTCTATGGCAATTGGTTTGGATATAAAATCATTTGCCCCCGCATCATGGGCCGCTTGCAAAAGAGGTTTGTCATTAAGTACTGACATTACAATAATTGGTGTAGTACAAAGATGGACCGAGCGTAAAATAGTAATAAGGGAAAGCCCTGATATGCCGGGCATCATAATATCACTCAGCACCAGATCATACTTACCTTCCGGTATTTTATTTATCGCTTCTTCAGCATTGGAAGCTACTGAAACGGTATGACCTAATGATTCTATAGTATGTTTAAGGGCTTTTAGAGTGAGAGTATCGTCTTCAATAATTAAAATATTCATAATTATAATCTTTCCGGCTAATTTGAAAAATAAGGCACAATAAATCCTTCAGGAATTTATATTTATAGTCAAAGTTATCTTTAAGTATATGGGTTTTGCACAAGTATTCGTTCATTGGCTATTAAACATAGCCGGGAACTTAAAAACCAATGCGATAAATTTCAGGATATTGGCCGGTAAATTTGGAGTGCTGAATCGTTTCCGGCTATTTTATAATCGCTTTTACCGAATAGCTCACACTTTTGTTTATCACGGAAGTAACTTCGATAAGGGGAATTATATTCCTTTTTTAAATAAAATGAGAACATGATTACAGATAGAGTAATACCACCTGAATTAAAGAAAAAAATCAAAATATTGGTTGTGGAGGATAACCTTCTGGGAAGGAAACTGGTTTCTTTTATGCTGAAAAACTGGGGCTTTTCTTTTGATGTTTGCGGAAATGGTAAACTTGCTCTTGAGCATTTAAAAATCAACAAGTATGATTTGATTTTAATGGATATACAAATGCCTGAAATGAACGGATATGAAACTACGCGATACATCCGTGAAGAAATGGAATTGGGTTTGCCAATCATAGCTATGACATCTCAGGTTTCGGAGGAAGAAAGGGCGAGATGTTTAAGTATAGGAATGAATGATTATCTGGCCAAGCCTATTAAAGAAGAAGATATGTATAATTTAACAGTAAATTATCTTTTTGCCACAGTTGTTCAGGACAAGGAAAATAAATTGAAAAACGAAGCTCATAATATACAATAAAAATAATTTAAACTACCCGATTATGAATAATACTATTAACGAAGCGGAAAAAATTACGAATCTGGATTATCTCGTGGATTTATCCAAAGGAAATAAATTATTTGTAAAAGAAATGATTGTGATATTCCTTTCTGAAAACCCGGAAGAGATTAAAACTATCGAGAAGGGAATAGCGGAGAAGGACTATGACCTGATTAAAGCTACAGCGCATAAATTAAGATCCACAATCCCTTTTATAGGACTGGATAAACTTATAGAAAGTGAAGTTGAGGAAATGGAAACATTGGCCACCAATCATGCCAACATAAAAGAAATTGAGAAACGATTTTCAAGAATAAAAGAGACTTGTGAAAAAGCTTGTATCGAATTGCAGCCGGTTTAATACAGATTGAATAACTCTTCTTAAATAAATTTGCGTTCTCAGGCTGAGCAAATAACGGGTATGATAATAAAAAAAACCTTAAAAGCACTATTTTATACAATCGGTATATTGCTTATTCTGTTCCTTTTATGCATTGTTTTTATTTCTCCAATTGCAAAATATCTGATAGAAAAGTATGATGAAAAGTATACAGGAAGGCAAATTAAATTGGACTGGGTGTATATAAATCCGTTTACGGGTTATCTCTATTGTAGTAAACTCAGAATCTACGAAGCAAAAAGTGATAGCTTGTTTCTAACGGCCGATGATATAAGTGTAAATTTCGGAGTGCGAAAATTATTTTCAGAAACATATGAAATAAACGATATAGTTATTGATAACCCTAAAATTATTGTAATACAAAACGGGAATAAGCATAATTTTAATTTTGACGATTTATTAGAAAAGTTTTCTCCGAGGGGAGTTGATACAATCGTGGAGCCTGTACATTTTAGTATATTTCATTTTAAAATTAAAGATGGTGAACTTCATTACCGCGAGAATGTCATACCTGTGAATTATTTTATAAAAAAAGTTAATCTTGAAAGTGATGGTATAGGCTGGGATTCTGATATGATAAATGCAAAATTTTTTTTCCTGCCGGGAGTTGGAAAAGGTGATTTGAGCGGAAACGCCACAATCAATATGAAAAATAGGAATTACCGGATAGTCGCAACTGTGCATAAGTTCGACCTGAGCTTTATAGAACAATATTTGAAAGATATAAGTAATTACGGGCGTTTTACCGCAAATATGGATGCTGATATTAACGCTACCGGAAATTTTAACAGAGCGAGAGATATTGAAGCAAAAGGTAAAATGGCAATTAATGATTTTCATTTCGGTAAAAACCCAGGGGAAGATTATCTTTCATTTAAAAAATTTGAGATGAATATAATCAACCTGGGTCCCGAAAAACATAAGTATCTTTTTGATACGGTACTGCTTGATCATCCGTTTTTTAAATATGAAATCTACGATCACCTTGATAATATACAAACTATGTTCGGAAAAGGAGGTTCAAATATCAAAGCAGTACACAATGATGCCGAACACTTTAACTTAATTCTTGAAATTGCTGATTATGTTGAGAAACTTGCAAAGAATTTTCTCCGGAGTTATTATAGAATTAATCGCCTGGAAGTAAGGAACGGCGATTTTGTTTATAATGATTTTTCGCTTAGTGAGAAATTTTCTGTCGCAGCTAATCCTGTTAATATGGAAGCGGATTCTATTGATAAAAGAAAAGAATGGGTAAGATTATCATTTAAATCGGGCATTAAGCCATATGGTAACGCGACTCTGCATCTTACAATTAATCCGAAAGACAGCAGTGATTTTGACCTGCGTTTTTATTTGGAAAAACTGCCTTTATCAATTTTTAACCCTTATCTGATTACCTACACATCTTTTCCAATCGACCGTGGGACAATGGAATTTAAGGCGTTGTGGAAAGTAAGAAGTGGAAATATTACAAGTGATAATCACCTTATTATAATTGATCCACGTTCAGCAAAACGACTTAAAAAGAAGGATGCCGGATGGATTCCTGTTCCTCTTATAATGGCGTTTGTCCGGGAACGTGGTAATGTGATTGATTATGAAATTCCAATAACCGGAAATCTTCATAATCCTAAGTTTCATTTGAAAGATGTGATTTTTGATTTACTTGAAAATATTGTTGTCAAACCTCCTACAACGCCCTACCGGGCTGTTGTTAGAACCGTAGAAAGGGAGATTGAAAACTCGCTCACGTTAAAATGGGAAATGCGGCAAAGCGTACTAACAGAGCGCCAGGGAAAATTTATTAATAAAATAGTTAATTTCTTGAAAAAAAACCCCGAGGCAAGTATATCGATTAACCCGATGGAATATACTCAAAAAGAGAAGGAATACATCCTTTTATATGAGGCAAAGAAAAAATATTTTCTTCTTTCTGAAAATAAAAAAACTGAAATATATACTAAGGATGATTCTTTGCAAGTAGTTAAAATGTCAGTAAAAGATTCCTCTTTTGTAAAGTACCTTAATAAACATTTAACTCCTGATCTTGTATTTACAATACAGGAAAAATGTTCTCGTTTTATTGGGAATGATCTGATTAATAAAGAATTTGAGAAAATGTTGAATCAAAGGAGAAAAAACTTTATTGATTATTTTAATGAAAATGATATTAGTAAACAGGTGAAAATTCATAGGAGCCGGAATGTTATACCTTTTAACGGATTCTCATACTTTAAAATTAATTATAAAGGCAGTTTACCTATTTCATTGATTAAAGCATACAAAGAGTTAGACGAGTTGAATGAAAAGCCTCCGCGTGACAAGTATTTTGATCTTCGGAAGAAAATAGGTAAAACATTTTAATTGCCTTATTAACTATTGTAATTACCCACTTAGCTCGTAAAAACACTTTACTATCGATAACATTGCGGATAAAAGGCAATTATAAATAAATTTGGTTTAGATATTTATAAAACCGGAAAATGATAAAGGAAACAAAATGGTCTATAGACCCCTCTCATAGTGAAATCGGATTTAAAATTAGACACCTTATGATAAGTAATATCAAAGGGCTGTTTACAAAATTTGATTCGAATATTTCTATTGCCGGTAATGATTTTACAACTGCGGAAATTGATGTCTGGATAGACCCCGCTTCGATAAATACCTGGGACGAAAAACGCGATAAGCATTTGAGAAGCCCGGAGTTTTTCGACGTTTCTAAGTATAATGAAATAACATTTACTTCTGGGAAATTGAAAAAATCTAGGAAGACGGGTTTTTTTAAATTAACCGGTAACCTGAAAATGAAAGATATAACCCAAGAGGTAAAATTAGATGCATCCTATGGCGGTAAAATGAAAGACCCCTGGGGAAATGAGAAAGTGGGTTTTGTAATTACTGGAGACATAAATAGAAAAGATTGGGAGCTTGGTTGGAATACCACATTAGATTACGGAGGAATGATGTTGGGCGACCAGGTTCATATACACTGTGAAATTGAGCTGATAAAAAAGAACCCGGCAGAAAAAATAATGCAGGCCGAAAGCTCTCATAATGAAGAAGTCGCAGTTTAGCATTATACAATTTAAAAAACTTTTAAAAACCCTGTGCTTATTATCACAGGGTTTTTTCTTTGAAAGAACTCAAATGAAGAAAAGCTAACCTATGTTGTCTTGCTTAAAGCGATTAATTTTCCTTTCCAAACGAAAATACCGGTAAACCATCACCAAACAGTAACATCTTTACAGAAAATAATCAAAATATAAGTAAGCAATATGAAAAAATTTATATCATTTATTACTATTTGCATTGGCGCAGGTATTTTGTTTTCTTCCTGTAACTCAAATATGAGCATGGTTAAACGCCATTATACGAATGGATATTATATAGCTCATAGTGAACATATGAAAAAAACTGAATCAAGCTATACGTTGGAAGAAAACCTGGGGAAAAAACATAAACGGCCACTCTGTTCTGTACAAACTTGTACGGAGTGTACCGAAAACGTGGCATATCCTTTTGTAAGCATTGTTGAGAACGGTAGTGTTATTACAAGTAATAATGTGATAAAAGGTAGGCCTCCTGTATCGAAAAAATTGCAGATTACTCTGAATAAAAAAGGCAAAATGAATGTACGTAAAATTTCTGATAACAATACAAACATCACGGAGCCGAAAAAAATTAGCGGCGACGCTGTAAATGACGGATTGAGTTTATTCTGGATTATTATCCTCATAATATTAATATTATGGGCTATTGGTTTTATATCCGGAGGGTTCGGACTTGGCGGTCTCATAAACCTATTATTAATTGTTGCGTTAATTCTTTTAATCTTATGGTTACTGAGAATATTATAACATATAAATAAGCCATTCCGGTTTAAGCTATGTATAATCCGCTCTTACCGAATATCAAAAGATAAGAATTAAACCTGAATTACATTTGAGTAAATCATTAAAATAAAAAAAATGAAAAGTAAAGAAAGTAGAAATGAAACAGGAAGGAAGGCAGTTTTAATTACCGGAACATTATTGGTTATGACAGCTGCAGGATTACTGAGCAGCTGTAATACCCCGGAGCAAAGAGTGGAAAAAGCGAAGGAAGAGGTGCGTGAAGAAAAAGCTGACGTTACAAAAGCGGAACAAAACCTGAATAACGCGGAAGAGGATTATTACAAAGATATTGAAGATTTCAGAAGGCAATCTGACGAAGAATTTTTAGCTAACCAAAGAAGTATCGATGAATTTAATGAAAGGATAGCTAAGGAAAAAAAAGAAGTTCGTGAAGAGTATAAAAGAAAGATTGAAGAATTAGATCATAAGAACACTGATCTTAAGAAAAGAATAGAGGATTATAAGGCGGAAGGTAAAAACAAATGGGAGTCCTTTAAACGCGAATTCAGGCATGATATGGATGAATTAGGGCATGCCATAAAAGATTTCAGAAGAAAGAATAGTAAATAAAAAGTGTGGATGTAAAAATCAGTACTTATAAAATAAAAATTGAATTATGGGAAACATACTCTACGTTGCGGCCGTTGTACTGGTTATATTTTGGGCAATTGGTGTTATAGGATATAATGCCGGCGGTGTTATACACGTATTATTGGTAATAGCAGTTATCGCGGTTCTGTTACGGATTATCCAGGGAAAACCCCCGATTAAATAATACTCTCAAAAATGGAAAGAAAAAATGAAACCGGGGAATTAATCGGTGCCGTACTGTTAGGGATTGCAATCGGAGGAGTTTTGGGTGTTCTTTTTGCTCCGGATAAGGGAAGCGAAACACGTAAAAAACTAATGGGAACGATTAATGGTTTAACGGAAGATATAAAGAACAAAATGCAATGTGAGCAAAAAAATGATTCTGTTGATGAAGAAAAAGTGGTATAAATATATTGATGATTAAAAATTAAAGATAGTTTGGTACTAATGGAAAATAGGGCTTCAAACAAATGTATCTATGAAATTTCCTTTATATATAAAAGTATCTTTAATCTCGACAGGCTTAGCTGCTTTTATTGCTCTCCTTTTTGTAACTCAACGAATTATTGTTCCGGTAATTTGTGCCACAATCATTGCCATAGTATTAAGCCCCGTTGTAAACTTTTTTGTTAAAAGAAAAATAAACAGAATTATTTCAATAACCATTACTATTGTACTTGTACTTTCATTTGCCGGTTCAATAATACTATTTTTATGTGCCCAGGGAGGAAAATTATCCCAATCGTTTCCCGTCCTTATTGATAAATTTTACCTGTTATTAGATCAAAGCATTATTTGGATGTCAAACAAGTTCAACATTCGCCCTGATAAACTGAATAATTGGCTTTTTAATCTGAAATCAGAAATTATAAATGAAAGTAGTTCAGCTATTGGCCAAACTCTTATTTATACCGGTAGTGCATTGGTGATTTTAGTTTTGATCCCGGTGTACATTTTTATGATTCTCTATTATCAACCTTTATTATTAGAGTTTATTCACCGGCTATTTAAATCGGAAAGGCATAGGGAGCTGAATGAAGTTTTGGGAACTATACAAAAAATTATAAAAAATTACTTGGTGGGTTTACTTTTAGAAGCAATTATAATAGCCACATTAAATTCTTTAAGTCTTTTATTATTGGGAATTGAATATGCGATCCTGCTTGGAGTTACCGGGGCTATTTTAAATATCATTCCTTTTATTGGCGGAATACTTGCTGTGTCATTGCCTTTTTTACTGGCTTTGGCAACTAAGCCCTCTTTTTATTATGGTTTTATGGTTTTGGTATCCTACATAATTATTCAATTCATCGACAATCATTATATCATTCCTAAAATTGTTGCGTCTAAAGTTAAGATTAACGCGCTTGTATCTGTAATTGTAGTTCTTGCAGGAAGTGCTTTATGGGGTATTCCGGGTATGTTGCTTTCAATTCCTCTTACGGCAATAATAAAAGTTGTCTTTGACCATATCGAGGGGTTGAAATCATGGGGTTTTTTACTGGGAGATACTATGCCGGATGTAATGCGAACTAAAATCAAATTAAAAGGTACTACAAATAAATAATTAAAATCAGTAAAAATGAAACCAAAAATTGGTATCCCGGAAAAAAAATTGGATAAGGTAGCGGAACAACTCTCTGTCGTTTTAGCAAATGAAATGGTTCTGTATGTAAAGACAAGAAAATTTCACTGGAATGTTTCAGGTGAAAGTTTTATGGAGCTTCATAAATTGTTTGAATCGCAATATACCAAATTGGAAAGGTCAATTGATGAAATTGCAGAGCGCATCAATAAATTAGGCTCACCTGCCATAGGCACTATGCAGGAATTTTTGAAAGTAACCACGTTGAAGGAACATCCTCACAAATACCCTTCTTCAAAAGATATGCTTGGCGAATTGCTTGATGATCACGAAAGCATAATAATTCTTTTACGAAAAGAGATTAAAACCTGCAGCGAAAAACATGAGGACGCAGGTACTGCCGATTTTATGACCGGCTTAATGGAACTGCACGAAACCAATGCCTGGATACTGAGAAGATATTTAAAATAATTGAATTCAATGGACCCGGGCCCGGAATCAGAAAACAAATTAACTGAATCATCTGAAGAAGAAATTTCTTCTATGAAGGGGATCAAATGTTTTTTTATGGAGGTGGCCTTGCTGACAAGTTTCGTTTTTCGTTTTTTTAAAGAACTTTTTAAACCACCTTAT
>Ga0210400_10000565_pt1 | contig 40992 bp, 39 predicted proteins | sample IncBWH26MmetaG_FD_155456 | JGI IMG/M metagenome (GOLD analysis project Ga0210400, IMG submission 155456) | Forest soil microbial communities from Barre Woods Harvard Forest LTER site, Petersham, Massachusetts, United States - Inc-BW-H-26-M | ecosystem: Environmental > Terrestrial > Soil >... | reverse complement strand
ATGATAGACGAGTTCCGGCGCCGCGCGGCCCTTGGCACAGAGCGCTTGTCCGGTCGGGTGTGTAGGGTCGGGTTCGAGCCGGGTGAAGCGTCCCTCTTCGACCACCGCGATTGCGCCGCATCGCGCGATGCAGAGCCCGCAGTAGCCGTGGATCCGCTGCGTTCCGGACTGGCTGGCCATGGCAATCCTTTCGCGGTAGTCGGATGCTCGGCGTTCAGAACCCGCGCTCGGTGGCGAAGGTGGCCGCCTCGGCGAGGGCGCGGCGCAGCGGCCCGGCGGGGAACCGCGACAATGCCTCGACGGCGTCGGCGGCATAGACGCGGGCGCGGGCCAACGTCTCGATCAGCGCGCCGCGCCGCTCGACCAGCCGCAATGCCCGGTCGAGGTCATCCGGGCCCTGCTCGCCCTGTTCCAAGGTGCGCCGCCAGAAGGCGCGCTCCTCGCCATCGCCGCGGGCGAACGCGATCAGGATCGGCAGGGTGATCTTGCCGTCGCGGAAATCGTCGCCCACCGATTTGCCGAACTCGCTTGAGTGCGCCGAGAAATCGAGCATGTCGTCGATCAGCTGATAGGCGATGCCGAGATTGCGGCCAAACCGGGCAAGCGCCTCCTCCTCGTCGCTCGGCCGATCCGCGAGCACCGCGCCGATCCGGCTCGCCGCGGAAAACAGCGCGGCGGTCTTCGCCTCGATGACCTCGAGATAGGCCGCCTCGGTCGACGCCGTGTCGTTGGCGGTGATCAGCTGGTGCACCTCGCCCTCGGCAATGATCGCCGAGGTGCGCGACAGGATGTCGAGAACCCGCAGCGAGCCGTCCTCGACCATCAGCTGAAAGGAGCGGGCGAACAGGAAATCGCCGACCAGCACCGCGGGCTTGTTGCCCCACACCGCGTTTGCGGTGTCGCGGCCGCGGCGCAGCCCGCTGTCATCGACGACATCGTCGTGCAGCAGCGTCGCGGTGTGGATGAACTCGACCGCGGCGGCGAGCGCGATATGCCGGTCGCCGTGATAGCCGCACAGCCGCGCGCAGCCGAGGGTCAGCATCGGGCGCAGCCGCTTGCCGCCGGCCGAGACGATGTGGCCGGCAAGCTGTGGGATCAGCGCGACCGGGCTGTCCATGCGCGCGACGATCACCGCGTTGACCCGATCGAGATCGGCCTGCAACAGCCGGAACAACGGGTCGAGCGACGGTTGCGGGTGTTCGCGGTCGCGATCGATACTCGGCACCGGCGCCACCGGATTCTCCTCGCTGGGCGCCGTCCATGACCGGCGGGGGACGAACTTGACGCGCCCGACGGCGAGCGAGCATAGAATGCCGCGCCGAGTCAAGTGTCGCACCTTTATCTAGTAGCGACACCGCCCGCGCAGCCGCGCTATCCCTCCGCACCCGGACGAGCCATCATGAAAGAGCTGCTGCGCACCAACGACGTCGTCCGCCTGTCCTGGGCGCAGGCGCTGCTGCGCGACGCCGACATCGAGAGCGTCGTTCTCGATCAGCACACCAGCCTCGTCGAAGGCAGCATCGGGGCCATCCCGCGCCGGCTGATGGTGGCCGAGCGCGACCATGCCCGCGCTCGTGCCCTGGTCGCCGCCGCGGAGCAGGGGCTGCGGTGAGCCTGCCGAACGCGTCGGCGGGTTCTGGTCCGGCGGTCACCGATGATCGCCTGCTCGGCGGGCGGGTCCGCCTTCGCCAGTCGGCTGACGGCGCCCGCGTTGCAATCGATCCGGTGTTTCTCGCCGCCGCGGTCCCGGCCGAGCCGAACCAGCAGATTCTCGATGCCGGGTGCGGCGCCGGCGCGGCGATGTTGTGCCTGGCAGCGCGGGTGCCGCAATGCCGCATCCTCGGCCTCGAATTGCAGCGCGATCTCGTACGCATCGCTGGCGACAACGCGGCGCTGAACGGCCTGGGCGACCGCCTGTCGGTGATGGCCGGCGACCTGCTGCGGCCGCCGCCGCGGCTCAGCCCCGGCAGTTTCGACCATGTGATGGCGAATCCGCCCTTTATCGAGCGCGGCCGCGGCAGCGAGACGCCCAACCCGGCGAAGGCCGCCGCCACGATCGAGGGCGAGGCCGCGCTCGGCGACTGGATCCGGTTCGCGCTGGTCATGGTACGGGCCAAGGGCACGGTCACATTCATTCATCGCGCCGACCGCATCGACGCGCTGCTCGGTCAGCTTGCCGGCCGCGCCGGCGGGATCGTGATTTTCCCGCTGTGGCCGCGAGCGGGACAGGCGGCCGGCCGTGTCCTGGTGCAGGCGCGCAAGCAGATCGCCGCCCCGGCACGGCTCGCCGCGGGCCTCGTCCTGCATGAAGCCGACGGCCGGTTTACCGCGGCGGCCGACGCGGTGCTGCGCGGCGGCGAAACGCTGGTGCTGTAGGGCAGAAGAGCGCAGCGTATTCCGCCAATCCCTTCGCGACGCGGCGGAATGCGCGCCGCTATTCCGGCCTACGCCGGTTCCCCGCTCGCCGGAAGAGGGCAGGGGCGAGGGGCATTCTGCGACACCGGATGCTTCTGGTCGGCGGCCGGAGCAATCCCCATGTTGCGGGAGATGAACCCGCGCGAACTCCTCAAATTCCTGCCGGTCGAGCGGCTGCGTAACCCGCCGCCGGTCGTGGCGGTGCTGCGGTTGGATGGCGTCATCGGGCCGCGGCAATGGCGCACCGCCATGTCGTTGGCGAGCCATGCCGCCGCCCTCGAACGGGCCTTCGCGATCTCGCGGCTCAGCGGCGTGGCATTGGCGATCAACTCGCCAGGCGGCTCGCCGGTGCAATCGTCCCTGCTGTTCCGCCGCATCCGCCAGCTCGCCGAGGAAAAAGGCGTGCCGGTCTTCGCCTTCGCCGAGGATGTCGCGGCGTCGGGCGGTTATTGGCTGGCCTTGGCTGGCGACGAGATCTATGCGGAGGAGGCTTCGCTGCTCGGCTCGATCGGCGTCGTCTCGGGGGGCTTTGGCGTCGCCCGGCTGATCGACCGGCTCGGCATCGAGCGTCGCCTCCATACCGCGGGCGAGCGCAAATCGCTGCTCGACCCGTTTCTGCCGGAAGATCCCGCCGACGTCGCGCGCCTCTCCGAATTGCAGCAGGATATCCACGAGACCTTCAAGGCGCATGTCCGCCGCCGCCGGCTCGGCAAGATCGATGCCGACGACGAGACACTGTTCAGTGGCGAGGTGCTGACCGGCCGCAAGGCATTGGCGCGCGGCCTGATCGACGGGATCGGTGACCTTCGCTCGGTGATGCGCGCCCGCTTCGGCGACAATGTCCGGCTGGTGCCGATCGCCACGGAACGGCGGCGGCGCTGGTGGATGCCCCGGCCGCGGCGGTTCGTCGAGCGCGATTTGTGGACGCCGGTCGCCGATGCGATCGGCTGGCTCGAAGCGCGGGCGCTGTGGGCCCGCTTCGGCCTGTAGCTTTATCGACTGTAGCCGTTGACCGCAGCCTTATTGACCGCCTTGCCGGGGTTCCATAAACCAGACCGATGATCGCCACCCCCAAGATCGTTCTGATCATCCTGCTGATTTTCGTCGTGTGGTATGCGGTGCGCTGGCTCAACCGCCCGGCGCCGAAAGCCGTGCGCCGCGGGGCGCGATCGGCGGGGCGGCCGCAAGCCGCGGTCGAGGATCTCGTCGCGTGCCGGGCCTGCGGCGCCTATGTCGCGGCGAGCGCGCGCGGCTGCGGCAAGGCGGGCTGCCCGCTGCCGGCGTGAGCACAGCCTTACAGGTCCACCGGGTGAAATCCGCCGCTTCCGCCGCCAGCTTTCAGGGCCTGATCCTGACCTTGCAGCACTATTGGGCGGAGCAGGGCTGCGTGATCCTTCAGCCCTATGACATCGAGGTCGGCGCCGGCACCTTTCATCCGGCGACGGCGCTGCGCGCCTTGGGGCCGGAGCCGTGGCGCGCCGCCTATGTCCAGCCGTCGCGCCGGCCGACCGACGGCCGCTATGGCGAGAACCCGAACCGGTTGCAGCATTACTACCAGCTGCAGGTGATCCTGAAGCCGGCGCCGGCCGACAGCCAGGAACTGTATTTGAAGAGCCTGGCCGCGCTCGGGATCGATGCCGCGAAGCACGACATCCGCTTTGTCGAGGATGATTGGGAGAGCCCGACCCTCGGCGCCTGGGGGCTCGGCTGGGAGGTCTGGCTCGACGGCATGGAGGTCAGCCAGTTCACCTATTTCCAGCAGGTCGGCGGCATCGAGTGCGACCCGGTCTCGACCGAGCTGACCTACGGCCTCGAACGGCTGGCGATGTACGTCCAGGGCGTCGAAAGCATCTTCGATCTCGACTTCAACGGCGCGCCCCAGGGAGCTAAAACGGGACCGAACCGGATCACCTACGGGCAGGTGTTCAAGCGGGCCGAGCGCGAGTTCTCGATCTACAATTTCGAGGCCGCCGATACGGCAAAGCTGTTCACCCATTTCGCCGATGCCGAAGCCGAATGCCAGGCGCTGATCGCCCGCGGCATCGCCTTGCCGGCCTATGACCAGTGCCTGAAGGCGAGCCATCTGTTCAACCTGCTCGATGCGCGCGGCGTCATCAGCGTCACCGAGCGCGCCGCCTATATCGGCCGGGTGCGCGCCCTGGCCCGCGCCTGCTGCGAAACCTGGCTCGCCGGCGGGCAAGGCACATGAGCTCGCAACCCCGTCATTCCGGGGCGGCCCGAAGAGGCGAGCCCGGAATCCATTTCCCAGAGGCCGGTCTTCATGGATTCCGGGCTCGCCGCCGCGCGGCGCCCCGGAATGACCCTTGAGGGCTGCGATGTCGCGCAGTGTCCGCCCCCTCATCGTTCATGGCCGGGTTTGGCCCGGCCATCCACGAGAAACTTGGTTAGGGCGGTGCCACTCCGTCGTGGATGCCCGGGCCAAGCCCGGGCATGGACGAGTTTGGGGTCGGTGGGGTGGTGCCAGTCGTCATGGCTAAGCCGGCCAACAATCGCGGCGAACTCCTCCTCGAACTCCTGTCGGAGGAGATCCCGGCGCGGATGCAGCGCCGCGCGATCGAGGAATTTGTCGGCCTCGTTCGCGACAAGCTGGCTGCCGCCGAAATCCCGGCCACCGGATTGCGCGGCTGTGTCACGCCGCGGCGGCTGACCATTATCGCCGAGGGCATCCCGGAACGGCAGCCGGACCGCAGCGAGGAGCGGCGGGGTCCGCGGGTCGGCGCCCCGCAAGCCGCGCTTGATGGATTTCTGCGTTCCGCGGGGCTGTCATCGGTCGAGCAATGCGAGGTTCGCGACACTGGCCGCGGCGAATTCTATTTCGCGATCGTGCAGCACGCCGGCCGCCCCGCCGCCGAGGTTTTGTCCGAGTTGTTGCAGGCGGCGATTGCCGAATTGTCCTGGCCGAAATCGATGCGCTTCCCGGCCGCCCGTCTGCGCTGGGTGCGGCCGCTCGTCTCGGTGCTGTGCCTGCTCGACGGTGAGGTATTGCCCCTGTCCCTTGACGAGGTGCCGGTCGGGAACACGACGCGCGGGCACCGTTTTCTGTCGCAAGGCGAGATCGCGGTCGAGAATGCTGCCGATTACCTCGAACGGCTTGAAGCCGCCTATGTGGTCCTCGACCAGGACCGCCGCCGCGACATCATTGCCGCCGATCTCGACCGCCTCGCGCACAGCGAGGGGGTGACAGTCAAATCCGATGCTGGCCTGCTTGAGGAGGTCACCGGCCTTGTCGAGTTTCCGGTCGCACTGATGGGCCGCATCGATGACGAGAGCATGGCGTTGCCGCCCGAGGTGCTGGCGACCGCGATGCGCACGCACCAGAAATACTTCTCCTGCCTCAAATCCGATGGGTCACTGGCGCCGCGCTTTCTGTTCGTCGCCAACAACCTGACCCCCGACGACGGCAAGACAATCGTCGCCGGCAACGAGCGCGTGTTGAAGGCACGCCTCGCCGATGCCCGTTTCTTCTGGGACCAGGATTGCGGAGTACCGCTTTATGAGCGAGTTGAGGCACTGAGGAGCCGAGTCTATTACGAGAAACTCGGCACCATGTATGAGAAGGTCGAGCGTATGGAGAAGCTAGCCGGCGAGCTAGCGACGTACGTTCCTGGCGCGGACGCCGAACTTGCGAGGCGGGCGGCGCGTCTCAGCAAGGCTGATTTGTCAACCGGAATGGTTGGCGAGTTTCCCGAGCTGCAAGGTGTAATGGGGTATTATTATGCCCAATCATTCACCCCAGCACAGGTCCAAGGTGGAGAAGAGTGGGAGGAAGAGGAGCCTGAAGACCCGCAGGTCTGTCGTGCAATCCTAGAGCACTACAAGCCGCTTGGTCCTAACGATGTTTGTCCGACCGCCCCTGTTAGTGTCGTCGTTGCGCTCGCCGATAAGATCGACAGCTTGGTGGCGTTCTTCGCGGTCGGCGAAAAGCCCACTGGCTCGCGCGATCCGTTCGCGCTGAGACGCGCGGCACTCGGCATTATCCGATTGATCTTAGAGAACAATGTGAGGATTGGGTTAGCATCATCTATACGTGAGCATCTGGCGACCTTGCATAAACGCGGAATAAAATTAAGCCAGTTTACCAGCAGCGATGTTCTTGAGTTCATAGCCGATCGGCTGAAGGTGCATCTACGCGAGGCGGGCGTGCGCCACGATTTGATCGCCGCTGTTTTCGCTATGAGCGAAGACGATCTGGTGCGACTTCTCGTGCGCGTCGACGCGCTGTCGAATTTCTTATGCACTGAGGATGGTGCGAATCTACTGATCGCCTACAGGCGTGCGTCTAACATCGTAGCGATCGAGGAGCGACAGGATCAGCGGAAGTATGATGGTGAAGTTAACGAGGTGCTTATAAGACAGCGCGGGCAGCGCGAAGAGCAGACATTACTCGCGGACCTAAATCTTGTGCGCCGCAGTGTCGACCGGTCGCTGGCCAATGAGGAATTCGAGGCAGCGATGGGTCACCTGGCGACGCTTCGCCGGCCGGTTGATGAATTTTTCGAGAAGGTGACCGTTAACGCGGACGACCCGGCGCTGCGCGAGAACCGGCTGCGGCTGCTGTCGCGTATTCGCGCGGTGATGAGTCAAGTCGCCGATTTTTCCCAGATCGAGGGGTAAGGAGCCCATGACGATCAGTGGGGCGAAATGGGTCTACCCGTTTTGGCCGGGCGTCGCCGAGGGGCGCGGCGAGATGCGCAACCTGCTTGGTGGCAAGGGCGCCGGCCTCGCCGAGATGGCCAATCTCGGCCTACCGGTGCCGCCCGGCTTCACGATCACGACCGAGGTCTGCACGCATTTCTACGCCAATAACCACGCCTACCCGCCCGAGCTGAAGGGCGAGGTCGGCGATGCCCTCGGCGCGGTCGAACAGGCGATCGGCGCCAAATTCGGCGATCCGGGAAGGCCGCTGCTCGTGTCGGTGCGGTCCGGCGCGCGCGCCTCGATGCCCGGGATGATGGACACCGTCCTCAATCTCGGGCTCAACGACCATACCGTCGAGGGTCTCGCGCGCAACAGCGGCGACGAGCGTTTCGCCTATGACAGCTATCGCCGCTTTCTGCAGATGTACGGGCAGGTCGTGCTCGGCATCGAGCACCACCATTTCGAGGAGCTGATCGAGAACCACAAGATCGAGATCGGCGCCGTCCTCGACACGGAGCTCGCCGCCGATGACTGGAAGACGCTGGCCGCCAGCTTCAAGGACGTGGTGCAGAGCGAAACTGGCAAGCCGTTTCCGCAGGACGCGCACGAGCAGCTGTGGGGCGCCATCGCCGCCGTGTTCGGCTCGTGGAACAACACGCGCGCGGTGACATACCGCCGGCTGCACAACATTCCGGCCGAGTGGGGCACCGCGGTCAATGTCCAGGCGATGGTGTTCGGCAATATGGGCGAGGATTGCGCGACCGGCGTCGCGTTCACCCGCAATCCCTCGACCGGCGCCAACGAGTTCTACGGTGAATACCTCGTCAACGCCCAGGGCGAGGACGTCGTCGCCGGCATCCGTACGCCGCAGCATTTGACGGTCGCCGGCAAGTCCGCCAGCAAATCGCCATTGCCGGCGATGGAAGAGGTCATGCCGGCGGTATTCGGCGAGCTGCTCAAGGTGCGGCGGCTTCTCGAAGACCAGTACCGCGACATGCAGGACATCGAGTTCACGGTCGAGCGCGGCAAATTGTGGATGCTGCAGACCCGCACCGGCAAGCGCACCGCGCAGGCGGCGCTGAAGATCGCGGTGTCCTTTGTCGAGGAAGGCGTCATCGGGCAGGAGGAGGCGATCCGCCGCATCGAGCCCAATTCATTGGACCAGCTGCTGCACCCGATGCTCGACCCGACCGCGAAAACGACGGTGTTGGCGCATGGTCTGCCGGCGTCGCCCGGCGCCGCGTCGGGCAAGGTGGTGTTCTCGGCCGACGAAGCCGAGTCGGCGGCGAGCCGCGGCGAAAGCGTGATTCTGGTGCGGATCGAAACCAGCCCCGAGGACATCCACGGCATGCACGCCGCCCGAGGCATTCTGACGACCCGGGGCGGCATGACCAGCCATGCCGCGGTCGTCGCCCGCGGTATGGGGCGGCCCTGCGTCTCGGGCGCCGGCGATCTGCGCATCGACTACGCCGCGGGCACGATGACGGTGAGCAACCACCTCGTCCGGGTCGGCGATCTGATCACGGTCAACGGCTCGACCGGCGAGGTCATCCTCGGCGAGGTGCCGACGATACAGCCGCAATTGTCGGGCGATTTCGCAACCTTGATGGGCTGGGCCGACGCGCTGCGCACACTGAAGGTGCGCGCCAATGCCGAAACCCCGGCCGATGTGCGTGCCGCGCGGGGCTTCGGCGCCGAGGGGATCGGGTTGTCGCGCACCGAGCACATGTTCTTCGAGGCCGACCGCATCGGCGCGATCCGCGAGATGATCATGGCCGACCAGGAGCGCGGCCGGCGCGCCGCGCTCGCCAAATTGCTGCCGATGCAGCGCGCCGATTTCGCCGAGATCTTCCGCATCATGCGCGGCCTGCCGGTGACGATCCGGCTGCTCGACCCGCCGCTCCACGAATTCCTGCCGAAGACCGACTCGGAATTCGACGAGCTGGCGCGGCTCAGCGGCAAGAGCGTCACCGAGGTGCGGCAACGGACCCATGCCCTCTATGAGACCAACCCGATGCTCGGCCACCGCGGCTGCCGGCTCGGCATCACCTATCCGGAAATCTACGAAATGCAGGCGGTTGCGATCTTCGAGGCGGCCGCAGCGGTGATGCAGGAAACCGGCGAGACGGTCGAGCCAGAGATCATGATGCCGCTGATCGCCAGCCGGCGCGAATTGGACATCCTGAAGGAGCTCGTCGACCGGGTTGCCGCCGAAATCATGGAGAAGGCCCGCGTCACGATCCCTTATCTCGTCGGCACGATGATCGAGTTGCCGCGCGCCGCGTTGCTGGCCGGCGAGATTGCCGAGAGCGCCGCCTTCTTCAGCTTTGGCACCAACGATCTGACGCAGACCGTTTACGGCATCTCGCGCGACGATTCGGCGAGTTTCAGCGGCGCGTACCAGAAGTTCGGGATTTTCCAGCACGACCCGTTCGTGACCCTCGACATCGCCGGGGTCGGGGAGCTGATCAGGATCGCCGCCGAGCGCGGCCGCGCCACCCGGCCCGACATCAAGCTCGGCATCTGTGGCGAGCATGGCGGCGACCCGGCCTCAATCCATTTCTGCCGCGAAATCGGGCTCGATTACGTCTCGTGCTCGCCGTACCGGGTGCCGATCGCGCGCCTCGCCGCCGCCCAGGCCGAGCTGGCCGGCAAAACGGAGACGTCAACAGCATGAAACTCACCATGGCCGCAATCGTTCTGTTCGCGGCGACCGCTACCGCGGCCAATGCCCAAAACGGGCCGAACCCGATGGCGCCTCCGGTCAGTTCGGCGCCGTCACCCGCGCCCGGCTCGACCGTCTCGCCGATCCTGACGCAGCCCGGGCTGGCCCAACAGCCGGTTCGTTCGAGCCCGGCGGCTCCGCCGCCGCAAGCGCTGGCGCCTGTCGATCAGCAGAAGATGCAGACCTATCGCAACGGTCTGATCATCCAGCAGCAGCAATTGGAGCGCCAGGGGATCGGCCTTGGTTCGGACCAGTACCGGACGATCCAGCAGCAGCTGAACCAACTCAACGGCTCGTCGCGGTGATTTGAGGTCGTCGTCCCGGCGAAGGTCGGGACCCGCCCTTCAATTGCCGAGATGCTGACGTATGGGTCCCGGCCTCCGCCGGGACGACGACTATACTTACTCGCGATCAGCTTCGAGCTGCATCCAATCAGGTCGCATTGGAGCAAGCCCGGCCCCACCGCCCGACATGCTGCGAGCTTCACCGATCGCATCGAGCCGCAGCAAGGCGAGGCCGAAACCGTCGCGGCTCGACCGCATCTCGCCGGCCTCCTTGCCGTCGAGACTGAGGACCGTGCCCGGCGCCGGCGCGGGGCCGTCGATGCGCACCGGAAACAGCCGCTTCTTGATCAGCCCGCGGTATTTGGTGCGCGCCGTCAGTTCCTGGCCGATATAGCAGCCCTTCTGCCAATCGACGCCGTTGAGCTCGTCGAAGCCGGATTCGAGCAGGATCGACTTCTCGACGATCAGATCGCGGCTGCTGTCGGGAATGCCGAGCGCCAGGCGGTGGCGGTCATAGGCGGCGAAACCCGTCTCGGCGAGCCCCGCGGCGGCCAGCGTTTCGCGAATCTCCTCCCGCGGCAGGATCACGCGCCCACCGAGCGCCGCCAGCCGCGGATCTGCGAGCGCCAGTCCGCCGGCGAACGGCCGCGCGGCGCCAGGCTGCTCTGGCATGTGCAGGACCCCGAAAACGTCATCGCCGAATACCGCCGCAACGGCCAGGTCCGGCAACTCGTCAAGCGTGACCTTGGCCCGCAGGCGATAAATCGACAGCCGGCGCTTCAGATCCGCCAGCCGCGCCGCCTCGGCGTCCAGCCAGATCGCCTCGCCCGCCGCGGCCATGATGAAATCGTGCAGGTATTTGCCCTGCGCGGTCAGCAATGCCGCATAGACCGCGCGATCGGCCGCGATCTTGTCGACATCGTTCGAGACGAGGCCCTGAAGGAAGCCGGTACGGTCCGGCCCCGACACGGCGAGCACGCCGCGGTCCTCGAGGACGACGAAATTGCCCTGTGCCATCGCGCGGTCCCGCTTTTGACGTTGTCGGCCAGCACTGTCAGCCTAGAGGTAGAGGGAGCCGCCTTGCTTGGCAAGGCGCGGTGCCCGGGCTATTAAGGCGCCGAGATCGGCGATATGCGCATCCTGTTCGTGACCGCGACCCGCATCGGCGATGCCGTGCTCTCGACCGGTCTGCTGTCCCATGTCATGGCCCATTTTCCGGATGCCCGGCTGACCATCGCGGCCGGACCGGCTGCGGCGCCGTTATTCGAGGCAATCCCGGGCCTCGACCGGCTGATCGTGCTGCATAAGCGGCGCTGGGCCCTGCATTGGCTGGCGCTCTATGCCCGGACGGTCGGGCGTCGCTGGGATCTGGTCGTCGATCTGCGCGGTTCGGCCCTGGCCTGGCTGCTGTGGGCCGGGGAGCGCCGGGTCACCGCGAAGGGCGATCCGAGCGAGCATCGGGTGCGCCAGCTCGGCCGGCTGTTCGGCCTGGAGCCGCCGCCGACCCCGGTCGTCTGGATGGCGCCGCGCCACGACCATGCCGCCGCGACCCTGGTGCCGCCCGGCGCGCCGGTGCTGGCGATCGGGCCTGCCGCCAACTGGCGCGGCAAGGAGTGGCGGGCCGAACGCTTTGCCGAGCTGGCGGTGCGGCTGACCGCGCCCGACGCGCCGTTCGCGGCGGCGCGGGTGGCGGTGCTGGCGGCGGCGCATGAGCAGGCGCAGGCGGCGGCGCTGCTCGCGGCCCTGCCGCCGGGGCGGGTCATCGACCTTGTCGGCAAGACCGATCTGTTGACCGCTGCCGCGGTATTGCGCCGCTGCGCCCTGTTCATCGGCAACGACACCGGCCTGATGCATCTCGCCGCGGCGGCCGGCACGCCGACCCTCGGCCTGTTCGGCCCGAGCGCCGTCGAGCAGTACGCGCCGTGGGGACGCTGTACGGCGGTGGTCAGGACGGTGGTGGCCTATCCGCTCGGCTATGATTACCGCACTACCGATACGCTGATGGATGGCCTTTCAGTCGCCGAGGTTGAGATGGCGGCGCGCGATCTATGGCATCGCGCCGTCAACGAGGCGGCATGAGCGCGGCAGTACCCGGAACCGGGCTCGATCTTACCGTGCTGGTCGTGGCGCGCGATGCGGCAGGCCAGCTGGCCGAGTGCCTTGCCAGCGCGTCCTTCGCGCGCGAGATCCTCGTCGTGCTGGATCGCTGCACCGACCGTTCGGCGGAGATCGCGCGGCAGGCCGGGGCGCGCGTCCTGGAGGGCGACTGGCCGGTCGAAGCCGATCGCCGCAATGCCGGCATCGGCCTGTGTACCAGCGCCTGGGTCCTGGAGCTGGACGCCGACGAACGTGTGTCCGAGGCGCTGCGGCTCGAGTTGGGCGCGGCGTTGGGCCGAACGGAATACGGCTTCTATTACGTGCCGCTGCACAACTACATCGGCGATGTGTGGGTGAAGCATGGTTGGGGCGCCTATAACGGCGTCGCCGCCAAGCCGTGCCTGTTCCGCAAGGAGGCCAAGATCTGGGGTGCCGGTGAAATTCATCCGAGCCTGACGCTTGCCGGCACAAGCAGCCGCCTCTCAGGACATCTCGACCACTACGTCGATGCGGATGTCGGCAGCGTGATCCGGCGCCTCGACCGCTATTCCGACGCGGCCGCCCGCGGCGTCGTGCTGACCGGCCAGCGTCTTTACGTGCATCGCACGGTTCGCCGATTTTTCTCGCGCTTCCTCAAATCCTATTGGCAGCGCCGCGGCTACAAGGAGGGCTGGCGCGGCGTCCTGCTGGCGCTGTTTTCCGGCCTGTACCCGGTGTTGACGCACATCAAGGCGCTCGATCTCCGTGAGAAGGCCGACCGTCATGTTTAGGCGATCGCGGGACGGCATTCGCCGCAGACGTCCGATCGCCCGGCATCTCTACGACCGCTTCGTGCACAAGTATTTTGCGCACGACGTCAACTTCGAATTGCAGTTGCTGGCGCGCCGCGAAGCCGCGCTCTACATCCGGCGCCACATGGCGACCGCCAATATGTACGCCGATCGCTGGCGGTTGTTGCAGGCGGCGGTGGGCGAGGCGCGTCCCGGCGGGCTGTTTCTTGAATTCGGCGTCGAGAAGGGGGCGAGCGCCAATTTCATCGCCGGCTTGATCGCCGCCGGCGGCGGATCGGCGATGCTGCATGCTTTCGACAGCTTCGAGGGCCTGCCGGAAAGCTGGGACGGCACCTTCGAAACGCGCGGCAAATTCACCGTCAGCGGCAAGATCCCGCGGCTTCCCTCGAATGTGCAGGTCCACAAGGGATGGTTCGACGCGACCTTGCCCGGGTTTCGCGATGCCCATGCCGGCGCGAGCATCTCGCTGCTGCATATCGACTGCGATCTGTACTCGTCGACCCGCACGGTCTTCGAGCACATCGGCGACCGGCTGTTGCCGGGGTCGATCGTCGTTTTCGACGAATACCTGAACTATCACGGCTGGAGGAACCACGAGTTCAAGGCATGGCAGGAATTCGTCGCGGCGAGCAAAATCAAATACACCTACCGCGGCTTTTGCGGCCAAGGCGGCCAGGTGTTTCTGCGGATCGATGAGATCGCGCCGCCAGCGGCCGAGGCTCATCGGTTCGAGACGCAGACGGCGCAATGAGCATTGGGCCCTGGCATCGGGGCGCGCCACTCGGGGCCGGCGACTTTCCGGCCGGAACGTCGCTGTGTCGGTTTTTCGCCTGGAACGAGGCTGCCGGCCGAAAGGACAGGCGCTACATCATCGCACGCGACATCTGCACGCTGTTCAGGGCCTTTGGCGGCGGCGAGGCGGCGCACGCAATGTGCGTCGCCCATCTATCGCGCCGCGCGCTGGTCACGTTGCGCCTCGGCGGCTGGGTGTCGTTGCAACTCTCCGCGGCCAATCGGACGCAGGACAGGGCCGCCATTGCCGCGGCGCGCGAGCTGGTCGACCGGCTGCTCGCCGCGATCGGCGCTGCCGACGAGGTGGCGCATGCCGCCGTTTTTGCCGGCTTCGAAGCGCTGTCGGCCGAGATCGATCTCGACGCGATGGCGCGCCGCCGGCCGCGCCTCCTGCCCGCCAAACGATCGCCCGTCCCGCGCCGCATCCTGGTAATCCGTCTCAGCGCGCTCGGCGATTTTGTCCAGTCGCTAGGGCCGTTCGCGGCAATCCGCCATCGCCACGCGGCCGATCAAATCGCCTTGCTGACGACGGAGCCCTTCGCCAATTTCGCGGCCGGGCTTGGCTGTTTCGACGAGGTGCTGATCGATCGCCGGCCGAAACCCTCCGCGCTGAAGGAATGGTGGGCGTTGCGCCGGCAATTGCGGCAGGGCCGGTTCGACCGGGTCTACGATCTGCAGACCTCGCAGCGTTCCTCGAACTACCTGCGGCTTTTCGCCAGCCGCGGGCGGCCGGAATGGTCGGGCATCGCCCCGGGATGCTCGCACCCGCATGCCAATCTCGACCGCGACCGCCAGCACACGATCGATAAGCAGGCGGAGCAGCTGGTGATGGCGGGAATCCACCCGACCCCGCTGCCGCGGCTGGCGGCGGCGCTCGGCGAGCTTCCCGACGACCTGGCCGGGCGCGACTTCATCGTGCTCGTCCCGGGTTCGTCGCCGCATCGTCCGGCGAAACGCTGGCCGGCGTCACGCTATGGCGAACTGGCGCGGCAGTTCTCCGAGCTCGGCTATGTACCGGTGGTGGTCGGCACCAGCGAGGAGCGGCCGCTTGCCGCGCAAATCCGCGAGGCCTGCCCCGAAGCCATCGATCTCGCCGGCCAGACCGGGCTCGGAGAATTGGCGGCGCTGGTTTGCAGCGCACGGCTGACGGTCGGGAACGACACCGGGGTCTGCCATCTCGCCGCGGCGTCCGGTGGTCCGGTCGTCGTGCTGTTTTCGGCGGAGTCGGATCCGGCCCTGTGCGCGCCGCGCGGCGATAGGGTCCAGATCCTTGCCGTCGCTGACCTCGACGAGCTCGGCGTCGATGCGGTGCTCGCGGCTTCTCTTGCCGTCATGGGCCCCGTGCCACTTCCGGTCGAGGCCGCGCCGGCGTGACGCGCCGGTTGTTGCAGGCGATGGCCGGAGCGCGCCATGGCGGTGCCGAAATCTTCTTCGTGCGCCTCGCCCTGGCCCTGCAACGCGTCGGCGAGACGCAGCAGGTTCTGGCGCGCCCCGATCCCGACCGCTCGCCCGCCTTGCGCGGGGCCGGCATCCCGCTGGTTGAGTTGCGCTTCGGCGGCCCTTTCGATGTCGCCACCCGGGCCGCCTTCCGGCGCGAGATCGCGGCATGGCGCCCCGATATCGTGCTGACCTGGATGAGCCGCGCGACAGCCATGTGTCCGACCGGCGATTTTGTCCATGTGGGTCGGCTCGGCGGCTATTATGATTTGAAATTCTACCGGCGCTGCCAGCACCTGATCGGCAACACCCGAGCGATCGTCGATTACGCCGTGAGCCAAGGCTGGCCGCGCGAGCGGGCCCATTATCTGCCGAATTTCGTCCCCGATCCGCGGGCTACGGCTGCTGCGCCCGGGCCGGCGGTGGGGCGGACATATGGCGCGCCGCTGGCCTTGGCGCTCGGCCGGCTTCACCCGAACAAGGGGTTCGATCTGCTGCTCGATGCGCTCGCGATGACCGATATGCTTCACCTGTGGATCGCCGGCGAGGGCCCGTTGCGCGACGATCTCGCGCGTCAGGCGGAACGCCTTGGTCTTGGCGGCCGTGTGCGTTTTCTCGGCTGGCGGGATGATGTGTCGGCGCTGATGAGGACCGCCGATTTTCTGGTCTGTCCATCGCGCCATGAACCGCTCGGCAATGTCGTGATCGAAGGCTGGGCCGCCGGACTGCCGGTCGTCGCGACCGCCAGCGACGGGCCGGCGGCGTTGATCGAGGAGGGCAGGGACGGCCTGCTGGTGCCGTTGACGGGAGGGCCTGATGGCGGGGCCGAGGCGCTCGCTGAGGCGATGCGTCGGATAGCCGGCGATGCCGGGCTGCGTGCCCGGCTCGCGCAAGGCGGGCGCGCCGCCTACGAGGCGTCGTTCACCGAGGCGGCCGTCGTCGGCCGCTACCGTGCCTTCTTCGATGAGGTCGCCGGCTGATGTGCGGCATCGCCGGGATCATGACGTGCCATGGCGATGCCGCGCCGGGCCGCCTGCTGCGCGCGATGGGTGCGGCTCTTGCGCATCGCGGGCCGGATGGCGACGGGCATTACCGCTCGGGCGATGTCGGGATGGTGCAGGCCCGCCTGGCGATCATCGACCTCGCGACCGGCGACCAGCCGCTCTACGAGCCGGGCGGCGCCGCGCTCGTCGCCAATGCCGAGATCTACAATTACGTCGAGCTGCGCCGCGAGTTCCCGGAGAGCGCCTTCGCGACACAGTCCGATTGCGAATTGCCGCTGCACCTGTATCGCCGCCACGGCCTCGATTTCACCAGCCATTTGCGTGGCATGTACGCGATCGCATTGCACGACCCGGCGGCCGGGCGGCTCGTGCTGGCGCGCGATCCGTTCGGCATCAAGCCGCTCTACTATGCCGAGACCCAGCAATATTTCGCCTTCGCGTCCGAGCCGCAGGCGCTGATCCAAGCCGGCATCCTCGAGTCGGAGCTTGCCGCGCCCGCGCGCAACGCCCTGTTGCAGATGCAGTTCACGACCGGCCGCGACACGATCTTTGCCGGCATCAAGCGCGTGCTGCCGGGCGAGACGATCGTCGTGCGGCAGGGGCGTATCGTCGAGCGCCGCCGTCAGGAGGCGCTGCCGACCGGCGGACCGGTCGCGATCGACGAGGAAGAGGCGGTTCAGCGTCTTGACAGCGCGCTCGCCGACAGCGTCCTCGTGCATCAGCGCGCCGATGTGCCGTTTGGTATGTTCCTCTCCGGCGGCATCGATTCGACCGCAGTACTGGTCATGATGGCGCGGCTCGCCGAGCGCCCGGTGCGCGCTTTCACGGTCGGCTTTGCCGGCAATGACCATACCGACGAGCGGCCGGCCGCGCGCGCCGTCGCCCTGGCGGTCGGCGCCGAGCATGTCGAGATCCTGTTCGACGAACGCGATTTCTGGAGCCTCCTCCCGGCCGTCGCCAGCGCGGTCGACGATCCCGCGACCGATTACGCGATGCTGCCGACATACAAGCTGGCCGCGGCCGCGCAGGCCGATGGGCTCAAAGTGATCCTGTCCGGTGAGGGCGGCGACGAGCTGTTCGGCGGCTATGGCCGCTACCGCAGCGTCATGCGCCCGTGGTGGGCCGGCGGCCGGATGCCGCGCGCCCGCGGCATCCTCGACGATCTCGGCTTGTTGCGCGGCGAGATGACGGGCTGGCGCGACGGCATCGCCGCGGCCGAAGCGCTCGCCACGGAAGGTGGCCGCAACCGGCTGCAGATCGCGCAGGCGGTCGATTGCGCCGACTGGCTGCCCAACGATCTGCTGACGAAGCTCGACCGCTGTCTGATGGCATATGGCGTCGAGGGCCGCACCCCGTTTCTCGACCCGGCGGTCGCGGCCTTGGCGCTTCGTCTGCCCGATGAATTGAAGATCCGCCGCGGCCTCGGCAAATGGCTGCTGCGGCGCTGGCTGGCGCAGCAATTGCCGATGGCGCAGCCGCTCGCCCGCAAGCGCGGCTTCACGGTCCCCGTCGGACGCTGGATCGCGGCGCGGGCCGCGGAGATCGGCCCGCTGGTGGCGCGCTCGGAAGCGGTGCGCGATTTGTGCGAGCCGGAGGGTATCGCGCGGGTCTTCGCGGCGGCGGCGCAGAAGCGCGCCGGCCGCGCCGCCTGGACCCTCTTGTTCTTTGCGCTATGGCACCGCCGGCACATCGAAGGCCGCGAATTGCCGCCCGACACGGCCGCCGCGCTCGCAGAATAGGAACCGGAACCGTAGGGCGGAAAAGCGCAGCGCATTCCGCCGTCTTGCAGCCGCGTCCGGATATTGGCGGATTACGCTACGCTCATCCGCCCTACAGTTTTGCGATCACTCCACCAGCCGCCAGCGCAGGCGCTCGCCGGCGCGGAAGGGCGCGACCGCGAGTTCGCCCGCGCCGATCCGCTCCGGCACCGTCCACGGTTCACGCCGCAACGTGATGCGCCGCTCGTTGACCGGGAGCCGGTAGAAGGCCGGGCCGTTCAGCGAGGCGAAGGCCTCGAACCGGTCGAGCGCGCCTTCCTCCTCGAACACCTCGGCATAGAGTTCGAGCGCTGACGCCGCGGTGAAGATGCCGGCGCAGCCGCAGCCGGTTTCCTTGGTCGGGATCGCATGCGGCGCGCTGTCGGTGCCGAGAAAGAAGGCAGGATTGCCCGAGGCTGCGGCTCGCCGTAGCGCGCGGCGATGCGTCTCGCGCTTGGCGATCGGCAGGCAATAGAGATGCGGCCGGATGCCGCCCTGAAAGATCGCGTTGCGGTTGATGATCAGGTGATGCGCGGTGATCGTCGCCGCCAAATTCGGCCCGCCGCTTTCGACATAGGCGACCGCTTCCTCGGTCGTGACGTGTTCGAGCACGATGCGCAACTCCGGCAGCCGGCGGCGCAGCGGGTCGAGCACTCGCTCGATGAACACCGCCTCGCGGTCGAAGATGTCGATCTCGGGATCGGTCACTTCGCCATGGATCAGCAATGGCATGCCGATCATGGCCATGCGCTGCAACACCGGCATGACCTTGTCCATGTCGGTGATGCCGTGCGCCGAATGGGTCGTGGCATGCGCGGGATAGAGCTTGACCGCCGCGAACACCCCCTCGGCATGGCCGCACGCGACTTCTGCCGGGTCGGTCGCATCGGTCAGATAGCAGGTCATCAGCGGCGTGAAATCCGTGCCCGGTGGGACCGCGGCGACGATGCGCTCGCGATAGGCCCGCGCCGCCGCGATATCGGTTACCGGCGGCACCAGATTAGGCATGACGATCGCCCGCGCGAACTGGAGCGCCGTCAGCGGCAACACCGCCCGCAGCATCGCACCGTCGCGGAAATGAACATGCCAGTCATCCGGCCGGCGGATCATTATTTTCTCGGGAGTGGCGGCCATTCAGCCCCCTTCTCGAATGCCCATATGAACATAGAGCGCGGCGCGGCGGCTTGCTATCGTCTGCGCCGCAACGGCTGGAGGACAGGACATGACCGGGTGCATCGTCGGCTGGGCGCACAGCAAATTCGGCAGGCATGACGACCGCGACGTCGAATCGCTGATCGTCGAGGTGGCGCAGGGCGCGCTCGCCGATGCCGGCGTGTCGGCGGCCGATGTCGATTCGATCTATCTCGGCACGATGAATGGCGGCTTTGTGAAGCAGGAATTTCCCGCCTCGCTGGTGTTCCAGGCCGACCCGGCCTTCCGCTTCAAGCCGGCGACCCGGGTCGAGAATGCCTGCGCCACCGGCTCGGCCGCGATCCATATGGGCCTCAACTCGATCGCCGCCGGCAAGGCGCGGATCGTCCTCGTCGTCGGCGTCGAGAAGATGACCGAGGCGTCCGGCCCCGAAATCAACGACCTGCTGCTGCGCGCCTCCTACCGCAAGGAAGAAGACCAGATCGAGGGCGGGTTTGCTGGCATCTTCGGTCAGATCGCCCAGAAATATTTCCAGCGCTACGGCGACCAGTCCGACGCGCTGGCGCGGATCGCCGCGAAGAACCACAAGAACGGCGTCGCCAATCCGATGGCCCAGATGCGCCGCGATCTCGGCTACGAGTTCTGCCGCACAATCTCCGACAAGAACCCGCTGGTCGCCGGCCCGTTGAAGCGCACCGATTGCTCGCTGGTGTCGGACGGCGCGGCGGCCGTCGTGCTGGCGGACATGCAGACCGCGCTGTCGATGAAAAAGGCGGTGGCGTTCCGCGCCGCCGAGCAGGTCAACGATTTCCTGCCGATGAGCCGGCGCGACATCCTGGCCTTCGAGGGGCCGGCGCTCGCCTGGCAGCGCGCCCTGGCGTCGGCGCGGCTCGGCCTCGACGATCTCGACCTGGTCGAGACGCATGACTGCTTCACGATCGCCGAGTTGATCGAGTACGAAGCGATGGGCCTGACGCCGAAAGGCGAGGGGGCGCGCGCCATCCTCGAAGGCTGGACCGAGAAGGACGGCAGGCTCCCGATCAACCCGTCGGGCGGGCTCAAATCGAAGGGCCACCCGGTCGGCGCGACCGGCGTGTCGATGCATGTGCTGGGCTCGATGCAGGTGACCGGCCAGGCCGGCGACATGCAGATCCCGAACGCCGCGCTCGCCGGCATCATGAACATGGGCGGCGCGGCAGTCGCGAACTTCGTCAGCATCCTCGAACCGCTCCGCACCTGAGCCCCGGTGAAGCCATCTCCCCAACCCCGTGCCCGGATTTGTTCCGGGCACCCACGTCTTTGCCCTGAGAATGGAAAGAAGACGTGGCCGGGACAAGCCCCCAAGCGGGATCGGGAGGGGTCGCTGACGATGCCCCTCACCCCGGCCCTCTCCCCGCAGGCGGGGAGAGGGAGAGCGCGGCGCCGCATGGATCCCTCGCCTCGTTCCGCGCCTGACCTCTAGTGTCATTGCGAGGAGCGGAGCGACGAAGCAATCTCCCTCCGGTGAGGCTCGATCGGCGGGAGATTGCTTCGCGTCGCCCGCAATGACGGCCAAAGGGAATGTGCATGAGTTCATTTCGCGCGCTCGTTCTCCATGAGGAGGGCGGCAAGGTTGTGCCGCGCTTCGAAACCGTCGACGAGGCGCGGTTGCCGCCCGGCGAGGTTACCGTCGCGGTCGAATATTCGACGCTGAACTACAAGGACGGCATGATCCTCGAAGGGCAGGGGCGTCTGGTGCGCACCTACCCGCATGTGCCCGGCGTCGATTTCGCCGGCACTGTCATCAGTTCCGATTCGCCCGAAATCCGGCCCGGCGATCCGGTCGTCCTGACCGGTTGGCGGGTCGGCGAGCTGAAATGGGGCGGCTACGCCGAGCGGGCGCGGGTCAAGGCCGAGTATCTGGTGCGCCGGCCCGAAGGTCTCAGCGCGCGCCAGGCGATGGCGATCGGCACCGCCGGCTTCACGTCGATGCTGGCGGTCACCGCCCTCGAAAAGCACGGTCTCACACCTGACGCAGGTGATGTGCTGGTGACGGGCGCCGCCGGCGGGGTCGGCAGCATCGCGGTCAGCCTGCTGGCGGCACTGGGCTACCGGGTCGCCGCATCGACCGGCCGGCCGGAATTGCGCGACTATCTGGAGGGGCTCGGCGCGGCGGAGCTGATCGACCGCGCCGCGCTCGCCGCCAAGCCGTCCCGCCCGCTCGACCGCGAGCGCTGGGCGGGCGCCGTCGACGCGGTCGGTGGCGCGACGCTCGCGACCGTGCTGACCCAGCTCAAATATCGCGGCAGCGTCGCGGCCTGCGGCCTCGCCGGCGGCAGCGACCTGCCGGCGACCGTGCTCCCGTTCCTGCTCCGCGGCGTCAATTTGCTCGGTATCGACTCGGTGATGTGCCCGCGCGAGGAGCGGATCGAGGCCTGGCACCGCCTCGCCCGCGACCTGCCGTTCGACAAGCTCGAGGCCACGACACAAACGGTGCCGCTCACCGAGGTGCCGGCATTGGCGCCGCGTATCCTGAAGGGCGAGGTGCGCGGCCGCGTCGTCATCGACGTTGCGGCATAACGTTCCGCTCACCGCGCGCGGATTGTTCGCCCGCCGCCGGCGTTATCGAAAGCAGTCGGCGGTGAGAGAGGCATGGACGCGCGTTTATCGAAGAACTGTGGGATCGCGGCGGCACGGCGGGGGCAGATCATCCAGCGCGTTCTGGTCGATGGCTGGAGCACGGCGCAGGCAGCGGCGGCGTTCGGCATGCAGGAGCGGCGCGTCGCTCGCTGGGTCGCCGATTACCGCCGGCATGGCATGGCGAGCCTGCGCCAGGATGATTCCGCCGAGCGCGCCTATCTGCGCTGGCTGCGCCGCATCTATACCGCGGTGGCGCGGTGCATTGGCGGTCTGCGGCGCGGTTTCGGCCTGGTCGAGCCGGCCTCCTGCGTCGTGCTGCGGCGCACCGGCGACGAGCGCGGCGGCGGCAACTGACCCGCCACGCTAACCGACAGGCTGTCTAGCCCAACTACTCCCGCGGCCTCATAATTCCGAACCGATCGGCTGCCCCCTGTCCCGAGGGCGTGTCGCGGGGGGAATGGGGGGATGCGGGGCACCATTGTCCAACGGCGGGCGTTCTGCGTACGCGCCGCGGGGTTCGCCCTGGCGGGCTGGCTCGCCGGGCCGGCCGTGGCGGAGCCGTCCGGCAAAAGCAAACGACGGCGGCAGCCTCCGGCAAAACCCGCGCGAATTGTCGCAATCGATCCCGGGCACGGCGGTGTGGACCCCGGCGCCATCAGCCCGCATGGGCTGTACGAGAAGGACATCACCCTCAGCACCGCTCGCGAGCTGGCGTATCAGCTAGATGCGACCGGCCGTTTTCGAAGCGTGCTGACGCGGCATGCCGATGTCTTGGTGCCGCTGCGCGAGCGAGTGGCCCACGCTCGGACGGAACATGCGGAACTGTTCCTGTCGATCCATGCCGATGCATTGCCCGACAGCGAGCTGCGCGGGCTGTCGGTCTACACCTTGTCGGACCAGGCTTCCGACCGCGAGACCGCCGCGCTGGCGGCCCGCGAGAACAAGGATGATTTCGTCGCCGGCATCAACCTGTGGCGGCAGAGGCGCGACATCGCTCCGATCCTGCTCGACATGGCGCGCCGGCAGACCAACAACCGCTCGCTGGCGCTGGCCCACGCGATCGTCACCGAGCTCGGCCGTGCCGTGCCGTTGCTCGAAAAGCCGCATCGCGCTGCCGGTTTTGTCGTGCTGACGGCGCCTGACGTGCCGTCGGTGCTGGTCGAGCTCGGCTGCCTCTCCAATCCGGCCGAAGAGCGCCTGTTGCCGCAGCATGGCTACCAGCAGCGTCTGGCCCGCGCCTTACTGCGCGCGATCGAGGATTTTTTCGCCGCCCACCCAGCTGCCTGAGAGTGGCTTGCGCGATCCGCGAGGGGCGGCATAGTGTCGCCGCTTCAACAAAGGGAGCCGAAATGAGACTGGTGGAAACGAGCCGCGGCAGCGCGATCGACGCAGCGGAATGGCAGGCGCGGGTCGATCTGGCGGCGGCGCACCGGATGGCCGTGTCGCACGGCTTCAGCGAAGGGATCTTCAACCATTTCACGCTCGCCGTGCCGGGCAAGGACGACCGCTATTACCAGATCCCGTTCGGGCTGCATTGGTCGGAGGTGACGGCAAGCTGCCTGATGGAAATCGGCTATGACGGCGAGGTGCTGAGCGGCGAGGGCGAGGTCGAGCGCTCGGCCTTCTGCATCCATGCGCCGATCCACCGCCTGGCGCCGCAGCATGCCTGCGTGCTGCACACCCACATGCCGTTCGCCAGCGCGCTGGCCCGCCTCGAAGAGCCGCGGCTTGCCGCGCTCGGCCAGACCGAGATCGGTTTTCTCGACACGATCGCCTATGACGACGAGTACACCGGGCTGGCGATGGACCCGGCCGAAGGCGAGCGGCTGGCCCGAATCATGGGGCCGGAGCGGGCGGTGCTGGTGATGGCCAATCACGGCATCCTCGCCTGCGGCACGACCGTCGCCGAGGCCTATGACCGGCTCTATTATTTCGAGCGCGCCTGCCAGGTGCAGCTCTATGCGATGTGGACCGGGCGGCCGCTGAAGGAAGTGCCGGCGCATATCGTGGCGCGCACTTTGCGGCAATACGCCGACTCGCCGAGCTATGGCGGCAAGCCGGCCTGCGACCACCATTTCGCGGCCCTGAAGCGCCTCCTCGACCGCAGCGAGCCGGATTACAAGGACTAAAGATGGAAAACAGAGCGCTCGCCCCAACGGATGAGGACCGAAGACTCGTCCAAGGTATTATCGATCGGCACGTCGCAGAGCTTCCGCCCGGTGTACGTCGAATCGACATAGAGTTTGGTGAGGACTGGACGGGATATCCCGCAGCTTATATTAAGATTTTCGTGGACAAGGACCTCAAGCCAACCAATGATAAAATTGAAGAGCTGAATAAATTTCTTCAGATATTACACGACGAGATTATTGATGCGGGAGCTGGATTTTGGCCTTACTCAAGAACCCTCGTCGACCAAGAGTGAGCCTTAAATGGCTCTACACCATGACTTGCTGGACCAGGCAAGTCACCTCGCGATGCGTGAACCGCGACGGCCAAGGCAAGCGAGCCTGCGTCGAGCCGTGTCGTCGGCGTACTATGCGCTATTTCACCTGCTCGCCGATGAGGGAGCGCGACGGTTGGCGCCAACCCGACCAGCGCTTCTGCGACGGCAGGTTCAGCGCGACTTCGCTCATCGCGACATGCAAGATGTCTGTCGGCAGTTCGCAACCGGCTCTGCTGGTAAAGGAACCGCGCTACTTCTCCAGTTCCCGCTCGAACCCGAGCTAAGGCAAGTTGCGAGAGCCTTCGTAGAACTACAAGACGCGCGGCATGACGCAGACTATAACCTCTCGGCATCATTTGATCGCGTCGATGTGTTGCAGAAGGTCAGGTTGGTACGTGAAGCCTTCGCCGCCTGGAGACAGGTTCGCAGTAGTCCGAACGCGGCAGTTTTCCTTGCCGCGATGCTGTTGCAGGCGCGATGGAGATAACGGATTGGACCATCCGCGGAAACAGTGATCGAGGTCCACGCCTATATCGAGGTTGCCGATCTCGAACGCGGGATCGCGTTCTATTGCGACGGGTTGGGCCTCTCGCTGAAGCGGCGACTCAGCCCGAGCTGGGTCGAGCTCGGCGGCGCCAACCTGCCGATATTTCTGCTCGGCAATCGCCCGCCGACCGCGACGCTGGCCGGCACCCAAGTGCAGCGCAGCTTCGCGCGCCATTGGACGCCGGTGCATCTCGATTTTATCGTTTCGGATCTCGACTCTGTCGTGGCGCGGCTTACTGCATTGGGCGCCACGCTCGACCGCCCGGTTCAGCCGGCTGAGTACGGGCGCATGGCGAACCTGGCCGATCCGTTCGGCAATGGTTTCGATCTGATCGAATTTTCCGGCTCGGGTTACGACGGCGTCTCGCGATAGCGCTCCTGGCGGTGTAGGCTGATCTCCAGCTTCTGTGCGCCAAGGAGATCCCCGCGATGAACGATGTTGCCCCGATCCGCCGGCTCGCCCCGGCGACGCAGCCGATCCACCCGGCCAAATTCGCCCATTTCGTGCTGCGCACCGGCCAGTTCGACACGATGGCCAAATGGTACGAGACCGTGCTTGCCGCGCGCATCGTGTTCCGCGACGAACGGCTGTGCTTTCTGTCCTATGACGACGAGCACCACCGCCTCGCGCTGATCCATATCCCGGGGCTGGCGCCGCGCGATCCCGAGAGCGCCGGGACCGACCACGTCGCCTATTCCTACCGCGACCTCGGCGAGCTGCTGGCGACCTACCGCCGGCTGAAGGAGCACGGCATCGTGCCGCATTGGCCGATCAATCACGGCGTGACGACCTCGATGTACTACCGCGACCCGGACAACAACCGGGTCGAATTGCAGATCGACAATTTCGCGACCGCCGAGGAATTGCAGGGCTATTTCCAGAGCCGCGCCTTCGCCGACAACCCGGTCGGCGTGACCTACGATCCGGAGCAGCTATGCCGCGAATACGAGGCCGGCGTGCCGATCGCCGAATTGCTGCGCATCCCGCCCTTGCCGGCAGGCAAGACCCCGTGGGACATGCTGAGCAGCGCGCGGCACTGAAATTCCCTCTCCCGCATTGCGGGAGAGGGTGCCGAGCGTAGCGAGGCGGGTGAGGGTGAGTGCCAGCTAAAAGGCCCTCACCCGGCCGCGGCTGACGCCGCAGCCACCCTCTCCCGCGGTGCGGGAGAGGGGCTATTCTGGCATCGCTTGCGATTTGTGATGGCTTGGTTGGGGTACTGACATGATCACCGCCGATCTCTCCGGCAAGACCGCGCTCGTCACCGGCGGCGCCTCCGGCATCGGGCTCGCCACGGTCGAGGCGTTTGCCCGCTGCGGCGCGACCGTCGCGCTGAACCATCTGTCCGACGATTCGCGCGGCATGCAGCAGGTCGAGCGGCTGAAAGGGCTCGGTCACCGGGTCATCTCCGCGCCCGGCAATGTCTCGAAGCCGGGCGAGGCCGAAGCGATGGCGAGCCGCGCGATCGACGCGCTGGGCCGGCTCGATTTCCTGGTCAACAACGCCGGGACGCCGGCCACCCCGGCGCCGATCCCGTTTGCCGAGCTCGACCGGCTGACCGAGGAGTTCTGGCAGACGATCCTCAATACCAATTTGATCGGCCCGTTCCGCTGCGCCCATGCCGCGGTCGGAGCCCTCAAGGCGGCGCATGGCGCGATCTGCAGCACCGCTTCGATCGCCGGCGTCCAAGGCAGCGGCAGCAGCATCCCCTACGCGACCAGCAAGGCCGGGGTCATCAACCTGACGCGCAGCCTGGCGCGCACCTTGGCGCCCGAGATCCGGGTCAACGCGGTTGCGCCGGGCTTTGTCGACAGCCCGTGGAACAAGGATTGGCCGGCCGACCGGAAGCAACAGTCGGTCGAACGGACGCCGCTGAAGCGTGCCTGCAAGCCGGAGGACATCGCCGAGGTGATCTTCTTCCTGTGCGCCGGCGCGGCGATGGTCACGGGCCAGACGGTCATCGTCGATGGCGGCCTGACGTTATGAGTACGTTAGCGCCGATCGAAGGCCCTAGGGTCTGGCATGGCTCGCGCATCGATCTGCGGGAGGAGGGGGTTCGCACTCTTTCGGCCGCGGAGGTGGATGAGATCGATGTCGCGCTCAGGCACCTCCGCTCGCGTGGCAATATCGATTTTCCCGACATCACACCGGACACATTTCCGCTGCCCACGCTGGGCGGATACCTCGCCGGGCTCGGCGACGAACTGCGCTACGGCAGAGGCTTCCTGCTATTGCGCGGCTTGCCGCGCGAGCGCTATTCGGTCGACGACACCGCGCGCCTCTATGTCGGGCTCGGCGCCCATATCGGCCGGCTGGTCCCGCAATCCTACCAGGGCGAACTGCTCGGCCATGTCATCGATGTCAGCGACATCGAGTCCGAGGCCCGCGGCTATCACGCCGGCGGCGCGCAAGGCATGCACACCGACAATTGCGACATCGTCTCGCTGTTATGCGTGCGCGGTGCGAAATCTGGCGGCGTCAGCCGCTTCGTCAGCGCGGCGGCGGTACACAACCGATTGCTCGAGGAGCGGCTCGACCTGCTCGAAGCCCTCTACGGTGAATATGTGTTCCGCCGCATGGAGCGCGACGCGGAATATGGCGACGGCCAGTTGGTCCGGAACGTCGTGATCTTCTCGCGGGCGAGCGGCGAGTTCAGCTGCAACATCTCGGGCAGCTATCCGCGCCGCGCGGTCGCCGCCGGCGATGCCGTCATGACGCAGCGGCAGAGCGAGGCGCTGGACGCGCTGAAACAGATCGCCGCCTCGCCCGATCTCTATCTCGACATGACGATCGGCGAAGGCGACATCCAGTTTCTGAACAATCGAACCATCCTGCATGGCCGCACCGGCTACGAGGACTGGCCGGAGGTCGCTCGGCGCCGCCACCTGATGCGGCTGTGGCTGGAAGTGCCGTCATGGCCCGATCTGCCAAAAAATCAGGGCATGCATTCGCCGACCGATCACCCGCTGTGGCTGCGCCAGCGCCGGCCCTTCATGGAGGTGCCGTCGCGCTACCTCGCGGAAACGAGCCGCCGCCAAGCCGAGTTGGCGAATTAGATAATCGTCGTCCCGGTTCATGCGGCCTCACGCTGTAGCCGGGCACAATCGCGATCACTCCGGGGGCGCCGCGGCAATGTCGCGGCCCAAGGCCCGTGAATGCCGACGCGACCTATTCACCAAGGCGTTCGCGGAGCCTCTGGAATCAGCGTGGCATTTCAAGTCGTGTGAAACGCCACCCTGATTCTTGCTCACGTGTTCCGCCAGGATCTTGGTTTCGTGCGGAACTCGCGAACCTGAGTCGTGGCCGCACGCTAAAAGCTCCGGAAATCTTCTCGCAGGATCAGGCGAGGTCAAAGCGATCGGCGTTCATCACCTTGGTCCAGGCCGCCACGAAATCCTTCACGAACTTCTCCTTCGAGTCCGCGCACCCATAGACTTCCGCGAAGGCGCGAAGCTGCGAGTGCGAGCCGAAGATCAGGTCGACACGCGTGCCGGTCCACTTCCGCTCATGGGTCTTGCGGTCGCGGCCCTCGTAGACGTTGTCACCGGTCGGCACCCATTCCGTGCCCATGTCGAGCAGGTTGACGAAGAAGTCGTTCGTCAGTTTCTCGGGGTGCATGGTCAAGACGCCATGCTTGGAGCCGCCGGCGTTCGCGCCGAGCACGCGCAGGCCGCCCAGAAGGACCGTCATCTCCGGTCCGGTCAGCGTCAGCAGTTGCGCGCGGTCCACCAGGGCTTCCTCGGGCTGCATGATTTGCGTCTTGCTGGCATCGATGTAGTTGCGGAAGCCGTCCGCGCGGGGCTCAAGCGGTGCAAAGGAGGGGGCATCGGTCTGCCCCTGCGAGGCATCCATGCGTCCCGGCGCAAATGGCACCCTCACGACAGTGCCGCCGTCGTTCGCGGCCTTCTCGACCGCCGCGCAGCCGCCGAGAACGATCAGGTCCGCGAGCGAGACCTTTTTCCCACCGGACTGCGAAGCATTGAAGTCCCTTTGGACTGATTCGAGCGTCTGCACCACCTTCGCCAGCTGAGCCGGCTGGTTGACGTCCCACTCCCTTTGCGGCGCCAAGCGAATGCGCGCGCCGTTTGCGCCGCCGCGCTTGTCGGAGCCGCGGAACGTCGAGGCCGATGCCCAAGCCGTCGAAACCAGCTCGGAAACGGAGAGGTCAGACGCAAGGATCGTCGCCTTCAAAGCCGCAATGTCCTGCTCATCGATCAGCGGATGATTCACCGCCGGAATGGGGTCCTGCCACGCCAGCTGCTCCTTCGGGACGAGGGAGCCCAGATAACGTGCGATCGGCCCCATGTCGCGGTGTGTCAGCTTGAACCACGCCCGCGCGAACGCATCCGCGAACTGATCGGGATGCTCGTAGAACCGCCGCGAGATTTTCTCGTAGATCGGGTCGAGTCTCAGCGACAGGTCCGTGACCAGCATGGTCGGCACACGCTTCTTCGACTTGTCAAAGGCGTCGGGAATCGTAGGCTCGGCGCCTTTCGCCTGCCACTGCCACGCACCGGCCGGGCTCTTGGTCAGCTCCCATTCGTATTTGAAAAGATTGTCGAAGAAGTGATTGCTCCATTGCGTCGGCGTTTGCGACCAGATGACCTCCGGGCCTCCGGTAATGGCGTCGGCGCCGATGCCGGTACCATACTTGCTCTTCCAGCCGAGGCCCTGATCCTCGAGGGCGCCGCTTTCCGGCTCCGCTCCGATCAGCGACGGATCGCCGGCGCCATGGGTCTTGCCGAAGGTGTGGCCGCCGGCAATCAGCGCGACGGTCTCCTCGTCGTTCATCGCCATGCGGAAGAACGTCTCGCGGATGTCCTTGGCCGCGGCGACTGGGTCCGGCTTGCCGTTCGGCCCTTCCGGATTGACATAGATGAGGCCCATCTGCACGGCGCCGAGCGGCTCGGAAAGCTGGCGCTCGCCGCTGTAACGTTCGTCGCCCAGCCACGTCCCCTCGGGACCCCAGTAGAGCTCTTCGGGCTCCCAGACATCCGCGCGCCCGCCGCCGAAGCCAAACGTCTTGAAGCCCATCGACTCCAGGGCGACGTTGCCGGCGAGGATCATCAGGTCGGCCCAGGAGAGTTTCCGGCCGTATTTCTGCTTGATCGGCCACAAGAGCCGGCGAGCCTTGTCGAGGTTGGCGTTGTCCGGCCAACTGTTCAGCGGCGCGAAGCGCTGCTGGCCGGCGCCGGCGCCGCCGCGGCCGTCCGCGATGCGATAGGTGCCCGCGCTGTGCCACGCCATACGGATCATCAGCCCGCCGTAATGACCGAAATCGGCCGGCCACCAATCCTGCGAGTCCGTCATCAACGCATGCAGATCTTTGATCACCGCGTTGAGATCGAGAGTCTTGAACTCTTCGGCGTAGTCGAACGCCTCGTCCATCGGATTGGACAAATTGGAGTTGCGGTGGAGAACAGAAACGTCCAGCCCGTTCGGCCACCAATCGCGGTTCCTGTGTCCGCCCGTGAACGGACATTTGCTTTCACTGGCCATGATGTCGTCACTCCATCATGAGGATGATCCCGTCATATGAGGTGCGTCGTTTCGCAGTCAATGCGCCTTAGAACCAATCCAAAAAACCCTGATCGAGAAAATCGCGGAAGTCATGTTCTTCCGATGCGCCGGGCGCGCGCATCTATGGAGCGCCCGTCGCGCTAGCTCGCGGAGATGCGCGCCGCCAGGCCGAACTGGTGAATTGATTCAGCTTCGCCGTCCCGGCGGGAGGCCGGAACCTACCGATCCGCTCCCGAGACGCCTGCAGCATGGATCCCGGCCTTCGCCGGGATGACGGTTAAAAATGAGACTGGCTCTTGGGGGGTTGGTTCGCTCATACCCCCGGCGGCTTGGTTACCTGGAAGCTTTGCCGCTCCTCCATCCGGCGCATCCACGGCCGGATGTTCGGGTGCTCGGCGAGCGGCGCCTCGCCCTCCGGCAATCGCCCGAAATAGTAGAACAGCGGGATTACCATCAGATCGGCGAGGCTGACCCGCTCGCCGGCGAGATAGGGGTCATCGCCCATCAGTCTGGTGATCTCGGAGACGCAGAGCCGGGCCCGCGGCAGCGCGGCCGCCACCGCGGCCTCGTCGACCGGCAGCCCGAGGCGCGGCGCCAGCATGCGGTTGAACACGATACCGCCGATAATTGAGGGGTAGGCATAGGCATCGACGATGCCGATCACCTGGTTCATCCGGCTGAACTGGTGCAGATCGGTCGGCTGCAATGGCGCGACCGGGAAGCCCTCGTCGATGTAGCGCAGGATCGCCTGCGTTTCGTACAGCGCGTACCCGTCATGCTCGAAGGCCGGCATCTTGGCGAAGGGATGCCGCGACAGATGCGGCTCCTCGCGATGCTGGCCGAACCCGACCTCGACCAGTTCATGCGCGACGCCCTTTTCGGCGAGCGCCAGGCGGGTGCTCCACACATACGTGCTGCCCGCCAGGCCATAGACGATCGGCCGCGCCATGTCTGAGCCCCTGATCCATCGCCGGAGATATCGGTCCGTCGAGATTGCCTCGCCGGGCGGCTCCCCGCAATGACCACCTCTTGCCGGGGGGCCAGAGCGGTTGCAGGCCGCGCTCCGGACCGCTAAGACCTTGCAGCGACCAGCCGAGGAGGTTCCCCCGTGCCGCGTGGAGACGAGCAGCATCGCAATCCCAAATCCGACATCGAGATCGCGCAGGCCGCGTCGATGCGCCCGATCGGCGAGATCGCCGACAAGCTCGGCGTCCCCGAGGACGCGGTGTCGCCCTATGGCCGCTACAAGGCGAAGATTTCGCTCGACTACATCCGCACGCTCGCCGACCGGCCGAACGGCAAGCTGATCCTCGTTACCGCGATCACCCCGACCCCGGCCGGCGAGGGCAAGACCACGACCACCGTCGGGCTTGGCGACGCGCTGAACCATATCGGCAAGAAGGCGATCCTATGCCTGCGCGAGCCGAGCCTCGGCCCGAGCTTCGGCATGAAAGGCGGGGCGGCCGGCGGCGGCTACGCCCAGGTCGTCCCGATGGAAGACATCAATCTTCACTTCACCGGCGATTTTCACGCGATCGGCGCCGCCAACAATTTGCTCGCGGCGATGGTCGACAACCACGTCTATTGGGGCAACGAGCTCGGCATCGACTCGCGGCGCGTCACTTGGCGCCGCGGCCTCGACATGAACGACCGGGCATTGCGCTCGATCGTCTCCTCGCTTGGTGGGGTCGCCAATGGCTTCCCGCGCGAGGACGGATTCGACATCACGGTCGCCTCGGAGGTGATGGCGATCTTCTGCCTCGCGACCGATCTCCACGATCTGAAGCGCCGCCTCGCCAACATCATCGTCGCGCAGACACGCGCGCGCGAACTGGTCCGTGCCAGCGACCTGAAGGCGGCAGGCTCGATGGCCGTGCTATTGAAGGACGCGCTGGCGCCGAACCTGGTGCAGACGCTGGAGAACAGCCCAGCCTTCATCCATGGCGGCCCGTTCGCCAATATCGCGCATGGCTGCAACTCGGTGGTCGCCACGACGACGGCGCTGAAATTGGCCGATTACGTCGTGACAGAGGCTGGTTTCGGGGCCGATCTGGGGGCCGAGAAATTCTTCGACATCAAGTGCCGCAAGGCCGGGCTGAAGCCTGCCGCGGCGGTCGTCGTCGCTACCGTGCGGGCGCTCAAGATGCATGGCGGCGTGCCGCGCGACGGGCTGAAGGAGGAGAATGTCGCCGCGGTCGAGAAGGGCTTCGCCAATCTGCAGCGTCATCTCGAGAATTTGCGGGGCTTCGGGGTGCCGGCGGTCGTATCGGTCAATCGCTTCAGCGCCGATACCGAGGCCGAGCTCGGCCGGCTCAAGGAGTTGTGCGCCAAGGAAGGCGTCGAGGCGGTGATCGCCGATCACTGGGCGCGCGGCGGCGAGGGGGCGGCGGATCTCGCCCGTGCGGTCGTTAAGCTCGCCGACAGCGGCAAGGCCGAGTTCAAGCTGCTCTACCCGGATGACATGCCGCTGCGCGACAAGATCAAGACGATCGCGCAGAAGATCTATCGCGCCCGCGACATCGCCTGCGAGGCCGCCGTCGAGAGCCGCCTCGCCGAACTGCAGAAGGGGGGGTTCGGGCAATTCCCGGTGTGCATCGCCAAGACGCAATTCAGCTTCACGACCGACCCCAACGCCAAGGGCGCGCCGAGCGATCACGTGCTGAGCGTGCGCGAGGTCAGGCTGTCGGCTGGCGCCGAATTCGTCGTCGCGATCTGCGGCGAGATCATGACGATGCCGGGTCTGCCGCGCGTGCCCGCCGCGAACAATATCGATCTGGCCGAGGATGGCCGCATCACCGGGCTGTTCTGAACGCAGTATGGAGGCGGCCGAGGTCAAAGCTTGGCGGCGGGGCGAGCGCGAGCGTCTGATCGCATTGCGCCAGGCGGTGCCGACCGCCGATCGGCGGCAATGGGGCGATTGCATCGAGGCCGCGCTGCACAATTTGCTTGCCGAACGCCCGGGCATCCTGGGTGTCTACTGGCCGTTCCGCGCCGAGTTCGACCCGCGCCCGCTGATTGAAGCGGCGGTCGCGATGGGTCGAACCGTGGCACTGCCGGTGGTCGTCGACAAGAAGGGGCCGCTCGAATACCGCGCCTGGCGGCCCGGCGAGCCGCTCGTCGATGGCGTCTGGAATATTCCGGTGCCGGAGAAGCGCGAGCTCGTGACACCCGCTGTCGCGCTGGCGCCGCTCGTCGGTTTCGATGATGCCTGCTACAGGCTCGGCTATGGCGGCGGTTATTTCGACCGGACTTTGGCGGTACTGTCGCCGCGCGCCTTGGCGATCGGCATTGGCTTCGAGCTGCAGCGGCTCGAGACGATCTATCCGCAATCCTTCGATGTGCCGATGGATCTGATCGTCACCGAGGCCGGAATCCGCAAGCGGAGCACTGGCTCTTAAGGCAGCTAACCCGTGCGGGCTGCCGAGCGCGGCCGTCCGCGGCGGGCGCGCGGCGCTGCGGTTGCCGCCGGGGCGCGCCGTTGCCGGCCGCCCCGCCCGAGACCCAATTCCTTGGCCAGGGTGGAGCGCTGCTCGGAGTAGCTCGGCGCCGTCAGCGGATGTTCGCTCCCCAAATTCCATCGCCGCAAATACTGCTCGGCGCTCAGCCCGTGCCGGGTGTTCAGGTGCCGGCGCAGCATCTTGCCCTTCCAGCCGCAGTCGAGGCAGATCACGGCATCGCGCTGCACCGAGCGGCGCACCGGCACCGCCGGGATCAGCGGCAGCTGGGGCTCGACGGGCTTGCCGAGATTGTCGATCGTCCGGTGCACCGAGACGATCAGCTCGGGGATCTGCTCGGGCGACAGGTTGTGGTGCGAGACATAGCTGGTGATGATCTTGGTAACCAGCTGGGGATATACGCCCTGATATTTGGAATCGGCGGCCATTCATCGCCCCTGTTCAAACAGCTAACTATAAATGGTGAGAGGCCAGCAAAAGCAAGATCACTTGCTGGTGAAAATGCAGATTCAAGTACTTAATGAAAGAAACGGCGGGATATGGCCGCCCGACAACTCACGCCGCGAGGCGCTCTTGGCGGATCAACGACCGGATCTTAGCGGTAGCGAGCGGGAATTTTCGGGGGCTGGCTGCTTGAAAGCTCTACTGGTATCCCGTACCTAGTATGAATGACGACGCGTTTGAATGGGATGATGTCAAGGGGGCGGAGAATTGGCAGCGCCACGGCGTCACCTTCCCGCAAGGCGCCGAAGCGTTGCGCGATCCCTTTGCGGTCGAAGAAATCGACGACCGCGAGGACTACGGCGAAGAACGTATCAACGTCCTGGGAATGCGCCAGGGCGTGATCCTGCATGTTACCTACACGGAACGCGGCGGCCGGATTCGGATCATCTCGGCGCGAAGAGCAACGAAACATGAGCAAGACCACTACTATCGCCAGAATGCGCCCTGACGGCACAGTCTTCGAAGTGCTGGCCGACGGCAGCGAGCGGCCGTTCCCCGACACGCCGATGCGGCCGATGACGGAGGAGGAGATCGAGGCAGCCGCGTGGGCGGACCCGGACGCGCGGCCGTTTACCTCCGAAGAATTGGCGAAAGCCAAGCGGGTGCCGCGCATCAAGACATTGCGCCGCGCGCTTCGCCTGACCCAGGAGGAATTCGCAGCGCGGTACCGGATCCCGCTCGGCACGCTGCGCGATTGGGAACAGGGCCGCTCCGAACCCGATCAACCGGCCCGCGCCTACCTGACGGTCATTGCTCGCGATCCCGAAGGCGTCAGGCGAGCATTGCAGAGCAGCCCGAGATGATCCACGCCTCGTCCATGGAGTGGAGTTCTCACGCCGCGAGGCGCGGCTGGCGGATCAATGACAGGATCTCGGTGGCGGCGCGCGGGATGTTGGTGCCGGGTCCGTAGATCGCGCTGACCCCGGCCTTCTTCAGGAAATCGTAGTCCCGCGGCGGGATCACGCCATCAGGTCTAGCCACGAGTCAGGCGGAGCCCGGCATGGAGGAGGGGTCGCGGGCGGCATGTCTGACGCCGTGGATGATGATCTCGGTCTCGGTGGTCTCGTAGAAGACGACATAGGGGTAAGGCACCGTTGGGATTCGCCGGATGGCCGGGTCGTTGGTGCGGCGGCCGACATACGGGTGCTGTAACAAAAGATCGATGACGGCTTTGATGCGGGCCTGAACACGCCTGGCACCTTGCGGCGAATGGGTGGCAATGTAATCCAGAATTGCGCTGAGGTCGGCAAGCGCAGGCCGGGTGTAGCGAAGCTTCACAGGCCGTGTTTGTCCCACACCGCCCGTACCTCTTGATCACTCGCAAACTCGCCGGATGCAGCGGCGGCTTTCGAGCGTTCGATAGCGGCCTTTTCGTCCAGGGTAAGCTCCAGAGGTGGCTCGTCATCTGCACCGGTCAAACGGAGAACGATGCGGGCGATGTTGTCTTGCTCCGCGGGAGAGAGGTTGCGCGCAGCTTCCAGCGCTCGGTCGAGAAGTTTTGTCATCGGGTGATATGCCCCTATGCCGCGAGGCGCTGCTGGCGGATCAATGACAGGATCTCGGCGGCGGCGCGCGGGATGTTGGTGCCGGGCCCGTAGATCGCGCTGACCCCGGCCTTTTTCAGGAAATCGTAGTCCCGCGGCGGGATCACGCCGCCGGCCACCACCAGGATGTCGCCGGCGCCCTCGCGCTTCAGCGCCTCGACCAAGCCCGGGACCAGCGTCTTGTGCGCCGCCGCCTGGCTCGACACGCCGACGATGTGGACATCGTTCTCGACCGCCTGCCGGGCGGCCTCTTCCGGCGTCTGGAACAGAGGCCCGATATCGACATCGAAGCCGATATCGGCAAACGCGGTGGCGATGACCTTGGCGCCGCGGTCGTGCCCGTCCTGGCCGAGCTTAACGACCAGCATGCGCGGCCGCCGGCCTTCCTCGCGCGCGAACGTTTCGATCTCGCGCTGAATCCGGCGGAAGCCTTCATCGTCCTGATACTGCCCGCCATAGATCCCGATCACCGACCGCGTGGCGGCCTGATGACGGCCGAACACGGCTTCGAGGGCGTCGGAGATCTCGCCGACCGTGGCGCGCGCCCGGCTTGCCGCGATCGACAACGCCAGCAGATTGCCTCCTGAGCCTGTCGAAGGACCGCTCTTGGCCGCCGCGGTCAACGCCGCGAGCGCGGCGGCGCATTTCCCCGGATCGCGGATCTTCTTCACCCGATTGAGCCGGGCGATCTGCGACTTGCGCACCGCTTCGTTGTCGACGTCGAGGATGTCGACATGGTCCGGCTCGCCGGACTGGTATTTGTTGACGCCGACGATGACCTCCTCGCCGCGGTCGATCGCCGCCTGCCGCCGTGCCGCGGATTCTTCGATGCGCAATTTCGGCATGCCGCTCTCGACCGCCCGGGTCATGCCGCCCAATGCCTCGACCTCGTCGATCAGCCGCATCGCCGCCTCGGCGACCGAATGGGTCAAGGCCTCGACATAGTAGCTGCCGCCGAGCGGATCGATGACCGACGGAATGCCGGTCTCCTCGGCGAGGATCAGCTGGGTGTTGCGGGCGATCTTGGCCGAGGCCGGGGTCGGCAAGGCGAGCGCCTCGTCAAAGGAATTGGTGTGCAGCGATTGGGTGCCGCCGAGCACCGCGGCCAACGCCTCGATCGTCGTGCGGATGATGTTGTTGTGCGGGTCCTGCTCGGTCAGGCTGACCCCGGAGGTCTGGCAATGGGTGCGCAATGCCAGGCTTGCCGGGTTCTGCGCCGCGAATTGCTGCATCAGCCGCGCCCATAAGAGGCGCGCAGCCCGCAATTTGGCGATCTCCATGAAGAAATTCATGCCGATGCCGAAGAAGAACGACAGGCGCGTCGCGAAATCGTCGACCTTCAGGCCGCGCGACAACGCCGCGCGCACGTATTCGAGCCCATCGGCCAGGGTGAACGCCAACTCTTGTACTGACGTCGCCCCGGCTTCCTCCATGTGATAGCCGGAGATCGAGATCGAGTTGAATTTCGGCATGTGCCGGGCGGTGTATTCGATGATATCGGCGACGATGCGCATCGAGGGTCCGGGCGGGTAGATGTAGGTGTTCCGGACCATGAACTCCTTCAGGATGTCGTTCTGGATCGTGCCTTGGAGCTTGTCCTGCGGCACGCCCTGCTCCTCGGCGGCGACGATGAACCCGGCGAGCACCGGCAACACCGCGCCGTTCATCGTCATCGACACGCTCATCTTGTCGAGCGGGATGCCGTCGAACAGGATCTTCATGTCCTCGACCGAGTCGATCGCAACGCCGGCCTTGCCGACATCGCCGACGACCCGCGGGTGGTCGCTGTCGTAGCCGCGGTGGGTCGCGAGATCGAAGGCGATCGACAGACCCATCTGCCCGGCCTTCAGATTGTCGCGGTAGAAGCGGTTGGACTCCTCGGCTGTCGAAAACCCCGAATACTGCCGGATCGTCCACGGCCGGTTGGCGTACATCGTCGCGCGCGGGCCGCGCAGATAGGGCGGCACCCCGGGCAATGCCTCGCGCCATGGGAACCCGGCGGCCTCGATCGCCTCGAGATCGGCCTCGGTATAGAGCGGCTTCAGGGTGATGCCTTCCGGGGTCTCCCGATCGAGGCTCGCCAACGGCTTGCCCTTCAGCTCGGCCGCGGCAAGCGCCTGCCACCGAGCGATATCGGGCAATTTAGTCTCGCGGCTTGCTGGCTTGGCTTTCTTGGCCATCGGGATCTCCGGCGGGCTTCGGCCGCCGCGGCAATTATATGGCTGCGCTTGCGGCCGCGTCCAATTGCGGCCGGCGCAGCCTGTGCCGCAGCACGATGGCCGCGGTCAGCAGAAGCACGGCGCCGCCCTGGTGCGCCGCGGCGAGCGGGATCGGAACGACCAGCAATAGGGTCGCCACCCCGAGCGCGAATTGCAGCACCGCGACGGCGAGGAGCCCGTGCATTGCCAGCCGTGCCGGGCGCGGCAACCCGGCACGCGATCCCGCCAACCAGAGCGCCACGACGGCGGCGGCCGTCGTCATCGCCAGCAGACGATGATCGAATTGCGCCGCCGCGGCGTTCTCGAACCAGTTGCGGACGAACGGCTGCAGCTGGGCATAGCCCGGCGGCACGAGCCCGCCATCCATCAGCGGAAAGGTGTTGTAGACAAGGCCGGCATGCAGCCCGGCGACAAACCCGCCAGCGATGATCGTCAGCGCGACGAGCGCGATGATTGCTTCCACCGCGCGGCGCCAGACCGAGCCATAGGTTTCTCCCTCTCCGCCACGGGGGGCGGAGAGGGCCGGGGTGAGGTGGGGGATTCCAGAGCGCTCACGATGACCCACCTCACCCTCCCACGCCTTCGGCGCGGGCCCCTCCCTCTCCGCCCTGAAGCGCGGCGAGGGATCATCAGCAGCGGTCGGCACTAGCAAATCGAGCGCGATCCACAGCGTCACCGCGTAGATCGCCAATGCCAGCGCGAGATGCGCTACCAGCCGGTACTGGCTGACCTCGACCCGGTCGGCGAGGCCGCTTTCGACCATGTACCAGCCGAGCGCCCCCTGCGCGAAGCCGAGCAGCAGAATCCCGCCGAGCGGCATCAGCCGCCGGCGCGGCAGCTGCCCGCGCAGCCAGAAATAAACAAAAGGCACGGCATAGGCGAAGCCGATCAGCCGGCCCCACAAGCGGTGGACGTACTCCCACCAATAGATCGTCTGAAACTCGGCGAGGCTCATGCCGGCGTTGATCAGGCGGTATTGCGGGATGTGCCGATATTTCTCGAACTCGGCCGCCCAGGACGCAGCGGACAGCGGCGGCAGGATCCCGGTGACCGGCTGCCATTCGGTGATCGACAGACCCGACAGGGTCAGCCGCGTGATGCCGCCGATCACCACCATCGCGAAGATCATGCCGCAGCAGCAGAGCAGCCAAATGGCGATGGGCCGGAAGCTCGGTGCTGCCGCCGTTTCGGCGTGCGGCCTAGGTTTGGTTATGGTCGTGGGAAGCGACAAGCGTTTCTGCCGGATCAGGTTTAAGCCCCAGCAGATGCCAGCAGACCAATACCATGACAATAGGGTACGGCGACGCTGCGCTGATCCCGAACGAGAAAGAGTTCGTCATTCCGGCGCAAGCCGGGATCCACTTTTCAACCGACTCGGGCGCTGCTTGGTGGGTCCCGGCTTTCGCCGCGACGACGGCGAGGCGTTAATGCAGCGTCAGCGCGTGCTTGTAGTGGCGGAAGCGGGCCGGGCCGGTGCGGCTGCTTTGCCGCACATTCACCGAATGCAATTTGCCTTCGATGTTGGTGCTCCAGAATTCAAGAAAGCGCCGCAGTACGGGATAATCGGGCGCCAGATCGAATTTCTGCCAGATGAAGCTCTGGAGCAGGGCGGGGTGGTCCGGCAACCGATAGATGATCTCTGCGGTAGTGAGCCGGTACCCCTGAAGTTGCAGCTCAAAGGCGGTCACGTCAGCCTCTTCCGGTCGTTATCACGCACCGAGGAAACAGGATCGTAGCATTAATCACTCCGAACCAATAAGAAAACCTAAAGAAAACAACCCGTTAGCAGCCTCTACCCGACTCTGCTGCCAAATCGGGCGGCGCCCGTCGCCGTCGCCTTGAAGCGATTGCGCCATGGTTTAAATATTGAGGCCGTGAAACTGTTTTTCTGGCGCCATGTTTTGCCGATGGCGCATGTCGGTAGGGTCCTCGCGACGATGAATCGGGTTCTGTCCGCCCTCGTCCTGGTGAGCGGCGTCGCGGCATGCATGCCTGCGGCGGATTCCGCGCTGGCAGCCGCGCCGATCCCCGAGCTCGGCGGCGCCGCGGTGCCGAGCCTTGCACCGATGCTGGCGCGGGTCACGCCGGGAGTCGTCAATATCGCCGTGCGCGGCAAGGTGCGCGCCGAGAACCCGCTGCTGCAGGATCCGTTCTTCCGCCGGTTTTTCAATCTGCCGCAGCGGCAGCAAACCGAGGAGCGCGAAACCCAGGCAACCGGCTCCGGCGTTATCGTCGATGCCGCGCAAGGCTATGTCCTGACCAATGGTCACGTCGTCGACAACGCGACCCGAATCGAGGTGACGACCAAGGACAATCGCCGCTTTACGGCAAAGCTCGTCGGCCGGGATACCGAAACCGATGTCGCCCTGCTGCAGATCCCGTCGCAAAATCTCGTCGCCGTGCCGATCGGCGATTCCGATCGCCTGCAGGTCGGCGATTTCGTGCTGGCGGTCGGCAATCCGTTCGGCCTCGGGCAGACCGTGACTTCCGGTATCGTCAGCGCGCTCGGCCGCAGCGGCCTCGGCATCGAGGGGTACGAGGATTTCATCCAGACCGACGCGTCGATCAACCCAGGCAATTCGGGTGGCCCCTTGGTCAACCTCCTCGGTCAGGTGGTCGGCATCAACACCGCGATCCTGGCGCCCGGCGGCGGCAATATCGGCATCGGGTTCGCGGTGCCGGTCAACATGGCGCGGCGGGTCATGGACGAGATCGTGCGCTATGGCGAGGTCAAGCGCGGCCGCATCGGCGTGGCGATCCAGGATCTGACGCCCGAGCTGGCGCAGGCGATGAATACCAAGCAGACCAATGGCGCGGTCATCGCCCGGGTCGAATCCGGTTCGGCCGCCGAGCAAGCCGGGTTGCACAGCGGCGATCTTGTAGTGGCGGTCAACGGCACTGCGGTGCGCAGCGGAACCCAGCTGCGCAACATGATCGGCCTCTCGCGGATCGGCGACCAGGTCACGCTGACCGTCGACCGGCGCGGTTCCGAATACAGTATTCCCGTGCGCATCGAACCCGCGGCAGC
>Ga0210400_10000564_pt1 | contig 41091 bp, 45 predicted proteins | sample IncBWH26MmetaG_FD_155456 | JGI IMG/M metagenome (GOLD analysis project Ga0210400, IMG submission 155456) | Forest soil microbial communities from Barre Woods Harvard Forest LTER site, Petersham, Massachusetts, United States - Inc-BW-H-26-M | ecosystem: Environmental > Terrestrial > Soil >... | reverse complement strand
AGGGATCCTTCCATCCGATATCATTCCAATAATCTACGTGTTCACTGAGAACGATTAGCTCCGCGCCGTTTACCGGCTGGGACCGGTCCAGTCTTTCTAACAGGGCATCGGCGGGAGGACAGCTGGAACAGCCCTCAGACGTAAACAATTCGACGAGCACGGGAGTGCGTGGAGCGCCATCGCTGCTCGACCCCGCCGGGGTGCTCGCAGCATGAACGTATCGAAGCGCTAGTATGGTCAGAATAGAAATTGTGATCCCAGCAGCAATTGGGAGCCTGAAGCGCATCTTGTTTTTCTCCTAAGCATTTGCTGTTTGGGTGAAAGTGAAAGTCTCTTCCTCGGCTACGAAAAAAATCGGTGTCCCCCCAGAAGAGACCTTGACGGCGTGTGCTAGGGCTTCTTTGCCGCCGTCCGACGCAGCGCACTCCTCTAGTGCTTGCATTGACGGAAAGTAAACTTCTGCGACGCGGTAGAAAGGAGGCGTCCCCTGGGGCGAACCCAGTATCTTGGTTGCGACAATCTTGCTCTTGCCACCGAGTTTCGCGACCGCGAGTGGTACATGCTCGTTCTGATAAACCTTTTCGAAGGCATCAGTGTCTTTCGGCTGCGGGTATATGACCACTAGCTTTACGTTTCCCATTCGATGCTCCTATCAGTCCGAGGTTTGAAGTGCCGAGCACTGCAATAAGGGGTAGAGCCCCGAAGAGGGTCGCAGTGCCCGTTCGGCTCTTGCCGCCGAGGATTCGCCAGTTAGTGAGATTGTCGAGCAGGCCAAAGGTTTCACACTGGTTTCGAAATCGCGGAGCTGACTCCATCTCGATTCCGGCGCGGCATTACCGCGACTTCTCAGTGGCCTGGCGCCGGCCGATAAGCTCCTTATGCTAAATGCTGGAAACTTTGCGGCGACGAGCCCATCTCACTGTCTGCAATCAAGAAGCTATTCTAAGGGAGAGATCTCAAGTGAATTCTATGCGTATTGGACGATCTATTGTGCAAGCCCTGAACCGTTTCGTTACTGCGCCAGGTGTTGCCATTTCAGCGGAGAAAGCACAGAAGAACAATGTGAAGTCGTTGATCGCATTGTTTCTGGCAGTTGGTTTTTGGTCCGTCCCAGCCCTGGCACAGGCAAATAATGAAGTCGGCCTCGTCATTGGGGGGATCGTAGGACCTGGCCAAACTCTGTCCCCTGGGACGAGCTCTACCGGACCTGGTGGCACGGTTCTCCCCAACCGGGATATAACATTCAATCCAAGTTTGACGTTAGGGGCTGAGTATGATCGCGTTGTTGTCCAGAAGCAGAGAGTCGCAATTGGCGGCGGCGTTGATTTTCTGGCATCTCCGTTTGATGTGAAGCTCAGTCCGCAGTCCCAGAACTCGATCGATCAATATGCTGTTATTTTTCTCACCCCCCACGTTCGAGTGAAATTTCATCCGAACGGTGTTTTTTCTCCCTGGTTGTCATTTGGTGGCGGATATGCGCGCTTCCTTGAGAAGGCACCTGCTACCGCGCCATCGTTTAAGCCGGGTACAAATACCGGAACTTTTGTGTTTGGTGGCGGGGTTGACACTCGCACGGTTATCCACGTCCTCAAAATACCCATCGGCTTCCGGATCGAAGTGCGTGACTTCTATTCGGGGCTGCCCAACTACAATCAAAAAGTCACCGGCAATCTTCAGAATAATCTGGCGTTCACTGGCGGATTATTGATCAAGTTCTGAGGCCCTAATTCGAGCCCTCAGCATGCGTTGACTTCCAATCCAGTCAGGGCTGCTCCCTAAGCGCCGATGAATTCGATCTCTCCTCGGAAACTCTTTCGCTAGACGGGAATCTCATTTCAGGGCGCCTATTCAGTGGAGACCTGAAGCAAGGGGCGCGTCTCAAACCGCGATCCGTTTGCTGCGTTATAGAGCTCTGCTCGCGCGCAGACCGACCAGGACGTCTGTGCGGACACAGAGTTTTGGGAAAGTGTGTAAACGGGTAGTGCAAGAAAGCAAAGGCTTTGCTTGGCAAGAGAGATTGCGTCTGACTTGAGCGGAAAACCACCAGGCCCCACTTCGTTGGCTGATTGCAACCTCGGCGGAAGTGTCTTCGCGGAAAGGCGCATGCCTGTAAGCGCAACGACAAATTGCGCAGAAAATGAAACGCGAAACGACCGGATCCGAGCGAATGAAGAGGTCTTGATCGGCAGAATTCAGGAGGGCGAGAAGGATTTATTCCTTGAGCTCATCCGGCCATATCAACGGACGGTCTACGCGACAGTGATCTCGATGCTGAGAAGCAAAGAGGATGCCGAGGATGTGACGCAGGATGTACTGCTGAAAGCTCTGGCACGTCTTCGCCAGTTTCGGCGGGAGTCGGCGTTTGGGACGTGGCTGATTCAGATTGCTATCAATGAAGCAAGGATGCGCAAACGGAAGCTGAGGCACGGAATTATGTTTTCGTTGACAAAAGGGGCTGATGACGAAGGAGCATATGTCCCAAAGGATTTTGTCGATTGGCGTGAGATTCCTTCAGAGGCATTGGAGCGTTCAGAGATTCGTAACGCACTGGCCAAGGCTTTGGCCCTACTCGAAGAGCACTACCGGTTGGCTTTTATTCTCCGCGATGTGAACGAACTGAGCATCACGGAAACTGCCAACATCTTGGGAATTACGCGCGGAGCCGTAAAAACGCGCCTTCGACGCGCTCGTTTGATGTTGAGGGATATTCTGTCCCCGGGGCTGCAACAGGGTGGCGAGGTGGGGTTAGCATTCAAAGAGGTAAGGAAACCATGGGAATGACTTGTGAAGAAGTTTGGCGGGACATCTCCGACTACGTCGATGATGAACTAGACCCCAAACAGAGGACCGCCCTCGAAGAGCATTTCGCAATATGCCGGCAATGCGCCGCAGTTCTTGAAGGAACCTGCAACGTTATTCGTCTATATCGCGATGAGCGAGTTTTGGCGCCGCCCAAGGGGTTTCACGATCGTCTGCACGCTAGACTGAACCAGAGACTGAAGCGCGGACCGGAAGAGCAAATTCGACCCTCGCGTCGTGCAGTTCTTGCTTGGGCCTTGACAGCAGCCGCGGCAGTGCCGTTGGGCTTCGCGTTATTCTCTGCGAAACGAATTATCTTGCCCCGGCCCGAACACCAGAATCCGTCGGGCTCCCCCGATTCGCCTGCAGTTACGGGACTTGTAGCAGTGTCGCAGGATGCAGATGATAAGGTATATCACGTTGCGGGCTGCTCGCATCTGCAGGGAAAGCCGAAGTTCCTGCCTGTGGAGGAAGCGATTCGTGAGGGCTATACCTCTTGCGTCTACTGCATCGGAAAGGCACGGCCGAAACAAAAGAGCTAGCACTCCGCGGAAGGGCCCGAAGCGGACTTCTGTCTCGCTACACCCACAATCCGTGTCGTCGAAGTGTCGAATGATTTATTGGCCCCACATCTGAGAGAGATTGATAGAGCATGAGCGGGCCCAAAATACCTAACCGCATCCCAACGGATCTACCAGAACATTAGCTCAAAAAGTTAGCTGCGCGTGAAACTTTCCATACCTGCCTGAATCCCATTGCTGCAGTAAATCCGTAAAACGAAAAAGGAGAATCTACATGCTGAAAACAGTTCGGCGAAGTCCGTTTGCGAGGCGGATACAAGTGGCTTTCGCCATTGCATCTTTCGGGTTGTTAGCTTTCCTTCAGCTACCGTCCAAGGCCCAGGAAAAGAAGGGCGAGCGGTCGCTCCAAGAACAGAGCGCGCGACGTGACCAAGCCTACGTGCGCCAGCTCCTCGAGAAAGGGGCTTCAGACGCGAAGGTGGAAAGTCTTCTCAAACTGAGTAGCAGATTCGCAAGCTTTAATCCGTCTGGTGAGTTCCATGCCTATACCGTCAAGCTCATAGCCAAAGAAAAGGCTGCTCTGAAGCAGACGAGGCAAACTCAGCAATCTGGCGTCCGGTCCGAGTCAGCGCCTGCCATTGCTGTTGCCGAGATTACCCCGGCTGTTGTGACCGGGAGTGTAACTGCGCCTTCCAACCCCGTAGGCATTGGCAACATCAAGGCGTCCCAGGAGAGCAACCGGGACAGCAATCAGGACAACAGCACAACAAGCAATCTCGAAAGTAATCAAGCTGCAGTTTACAGTCCTTCTCCGGCAGCTCCAGTCTTCGGAGGCGGCGTACTTCTGCCCCCTGTTTCAGTTGCTTCGAATGGAGGCGCGCTCGTTTCTCCCACTTCTTCGGGAACCAGTTCGAACTCTCCTGTGACGGCAACTTCTGGAGGTTCCTCCCCAACTGGGTCGTCAAGTTCAGGTACGTTCAACTTTGACCAAGGCCCAGGACCGGGGCCGATCGGCCCGGGACCTGGGTGCAACTTGTTCCCGGCGCCGCCCTCTGTAGGTGCTACCGTTCCGCTGACTTACTTTGGACCGCCGCCATCGGAGGTCAATCCGAGCTTGGTGGGGCCCGTTCAACTACTGAAGTCCGGCACCGTTGACGCGGCGCACGGAACCATTACCTTGCCGCTTTATTTGGGCCGCATGAAGGGCAGTAAGAAGAACGTCTGGTACATCTTGACGGATGTGGACGATCCGAACGTCGCAGCAGAGTTGGGCTTGAACTTCTCCGCGAAGCTTACTTTTGCGTCTAACGCGGCGAGAACGGCAAACCTCGCGGCCGATGGAACTCTCGTGTTCGATAAAGGCACAGTCGATTTCTCGCCTGTTCGCAATATCGTTCCAGGGCCTCCCGGAGCGGAATTTCCGCCGGTTTCGGCACAACCTGGTGCTGTCGGCGATGCAGATTACAGTCCCTTTGTCAAAGTCACGAATGCCGCGGGCGTGATTTACAACGCTCCCATCGTGGCTTTTGGTGTGGACGCCAATCAAATCAATTTCCCCAATGGAAATGTTGACTATAGCAAGGTTCACGACGAAGTAGTGGCCATCGACCCGTTCGCCCAGACGGTGACTATCAACCTGATCAATGGGTTTAGCTTTGGCCGGCCGGTTTGGTACATCTCAATGGACACCAGCATTCCGCTGGGCGCGGCCATCGAACACAACACGTTCGCACCATTGATGCAGCAGCTTCATCTTGGCACAGATGACACATTCTCCAGCCCCATCGAGAGAATCTTCATCTCTACAAACGGCGCGGAGTCTGGAGGGTGCAACAATCCTCAACGGCAAGGTTTGTCGGCAGATTTAGCGGATGGAGCCCGCCCCAACAACGTGCTTGGGGGAATCCCAACCATCGCGCTGGATTACAGCCCGGCTTGGGACGCTCAATTATTTGAGTGGACCCAGGATGCCATCGACAAGGGTTTCCGTGGTCAGGTGCGCGAGGAATTCCAGATTCTTACCTTCGTGCAAGACGGCCTGATCACTGGACCGGGTGGAAAACCATTTGGGAGTTCTGGGTTCTCCATCAACTGCCCGATTGCTCAGCGCCTCGACTGACCAGTTGATCTCGATCCTTTCAAAGTTCCCGCCGTGTCTCCTAGGAGGCACGGCGGGGCTTCATTCGTTGGGTTCTCGGAAGCTGTCGAGGGTTTTTTTCATTGAAATACGCACACGACTCCACAGAGACTGGGCGGAGGTTTCTCAGGAAATTGTTTGATACGGGCGGTCCCGGGAAAGCGAGATAGTGGATACAACTAATCAATGCTCAATTACTTAAAAAATGTTTGTGGAGGCACCTCATCGCTTCGAGACCAAGACGTTACTGGAAAAAGTTGGCATTCACGTCTCCCGCTACGGCTTGGTAGTCACTCTTCTTCTAATTGGGGTTCTTAAGTTCACAGCTGGTGAGGCGCAGGGTATCCAGCCCTTGGTAGCAAGCAGCCCGCTGATGTTCTGGCTCTACCGTTTTTTCGGCTTTCAGTTCGTTTCCAATCTTATCGGAGCGATCGAAATCGCTGTCGCTGCACTCATAGCACTGCGTCCCTTCTCCGCAAAGCTCTCTTTCATCGGCAGCATTGGCGCCGTCATCACCTTCGTGCTTACGGTGAGTTTTCTATTCTCGACACCGGGAGCGTTGCAGTTGTCACACGGAGTTCCCTTGTTGGGAGATGCCGGTCAATTCCTCATCAAGGATCTGGTTCTCCTTGGCGCATCGATCTGGACTGCCGCAGAAGCACGGAGAGAAAATTAGCCGTTCAAAATCTCGGTTATTGAATTGATCGGTCAAATGAGGTCGGCCCCGCATTGTTGCGAGGCAGAAGGAGGACTATGTGCGCGTTCACTGTCGGTGAAGCACGGAAAATAAACGTTCTCGTGGTGGGCGAATCTCCCTATTTGTTTTCGTCTTTTCGGCGTCTAGAAAAGCTTGGGTGCAAATGTCACTTCGCGGAGTCGCACCGAGAAGTGAGCAAACTTCTCAGTCAGGCTATTACGCGCCCAGCCGTTAGGAGTGGCAAACCTGTGATCGCTCTCCTCTTCAGGCAGACCTGCCGTTCGAGAGTCTAGAACCAATTCATGCTGAACACCTCGGAAACCTTTATAAGGTCCGCGAGTCTCATTCAATGGACGGAACAGTTTGTAAGAGCGTTCCAGGCCGCATCGAAATCTAAATCGACGGGAGAATTTGAGAATGACGAAATCGACAAAAGCCATGCTGGCAGGAGCCGCGTTTGCCGGTTTAATCGCCGGCAGCGGAGCCGCAGTCAAGGCTTCGACTCTGCTTCCTTCGCTGAAGACATCCTTCAGCGCCCAGGAGCAGAGCCAGGATCAAGGGAAAGACAAGAAGGACGACAAGCAGGTCAAAGAAAAGCACGCTTGCAAGGGCCAGAACTCCTGCAAGGGCAAGGGCGGGTGCGCAACCGATGGTTCCAAAAAGCCCCAGTAATAGCTCCAAATCTGTTGCTCTTTGGGGGGCTAGGTAATTATTCCTGGTCCTCTTTCCTTCGGCCGCAGAAGTAGAAAATTCCAAGACCTCACCGCCAATCCTTGTTGAAAATCTCGGAAACCTTTATGCGACTCGCGACTCTCATTCAATGGACGGAACACCTTGTCGGGGCGTTCGAGGCCACTTCGAAGTCGCAACAAGAGCTGGTTTGTGAGACCGAGCGAGATTCGCGATCCACGATGCGGAAAGAGTGTCTGGACGGTGTTTCGTATCTCAACTCAAATCGACGGGAGAGCTTGAATATGACGAAAACGACAAAGGCTATACTCGCAGGTGCGGCGTTTGCGGGGTTGTTCGCCGGGACCGGAGCTGCAGTTAAGGCTTCAACTCTGCTTCCTTCGCTGAAGACTTCTTTCGGCGCGCAGGATCAGGACCAGAGCAAGGATCAGATGTCGGAGAAAGCCAAGGACAAAAAGGACAGACACGCCTGTAAGGGCCAGAACTCTTGCAAGGGCAAGGGCGCTTGCAAGTCCGGGGACAACGGATGCAAGGGCAAAAACTCCTGCAAGGGCAAAGGCGGTTGCAGAACTGACGGCGGACCTAAGCCGGCCGAAAAGGCTCCTTCGGCCTAGGCGTGAAATAACACTATTCTCCCAGGGGCGGGGGTCGCGCCAACCAGCGCAACCTTTGCCCCTAGGGAGCGAACTGGAGCATTACATGCCTGCGAATCGATTCAACAACTTTACCGAATACGGGATTGGAATCGGGTTGCGCGCCCCGCATTACGATCATATCCTGACTCGAAAGCCGGTCGTGGACTGGTTTGAAATTATCTCCGAAAACTTCATGATTGACGGCGGACGGCCGCTGCACATTTTGGATCAGATCCTCGAGCAGTACAAAGTGGTACAGCATGGCGTCTCGATGTATTTCGGCTCGGCGGAGAAGCCAAACCGCGAGCACCTGCGGCGTCTGAAGGAGCTGGTGAAGCGCACGAAAACGCCTTGGCTTACGGACCATTTGTGTTGGGGAAGTGTAGACGGGCGTTACACACACGATCTTCTTCCCATGCCCTACACCTTCGAAGCGGCAAGCCTTACGGCTCAGAAGGTCCGCGAAGTGCGCGACTTTCTTGAAGTGCCCATCGCCGTCGAGAATGTCAGCAGTTACGCGGAATTTCACGTCTCGAAAATGACGGAATGGGAGTTTCTGAACGAAGTGGCGGAGCGGGCTGACTGCGGGATTCTCTTGGATGTCAACAATATTTATGTTTCCTCGCGAAATCATAATTTCGATCCCTTCGCGTACGTGAATAGTGTTCCTGCGGAGCGCATAGCCCAGATCCACATCGCCGGCCACTCGAAATTCCAAAAATACATCCTCGACACTCACGACCATCCGGTGATCGATCCGGTCTGGAAACTCTATGAACGCGCCATTCAGCGCGCCGGCCATACGGCTACCTTGCTGGAGTGGGACGATAGTATCCCTTCCTTTCAGGAAGTTCACCGGGAAGCCATGAAGGCCAACCGCTTCCTCGCAGATACTTCCCTAGCGGTGGCGGTATGAAGCTTGCCGCGCTCCAGCGGGCCGTCGCTCGCGCCGTGATGCAGCCGCTGACGCGCTCGGAACGTATGCAACGCAGTGCGCCCGGCGGAGGGCGCATGAGCTCTTACGCGGCCCGTTATATCAAGCCAAACGACCGCCTAACTTCCTTCGAACGCCTGGAGATCTACAATCGCCAATATTGGTTGCGCGTTCTCGCCGCACTGGCCGAAGATTTTCCTGGTTTGCGCGCTGTTCTTGGCGGCCAGTGGTTCGAATCCATGTGCAAGGCCTATCTTACGGAATGTCCCTCGCGCTCTTTCACCCTGAGAAATTTGGGCGCACGCCTGGAAACCTGGTTGCGCGAAAATCCGAGCTGGATGCGCGATCGGCAGGCGCTGGCCCTCGATATGGTTCGGCTCGAATGGGCGGACATCGAAGCGTTCGACGGTCAGGCCAGGCCCTCCCTGCGCTCCGAGGATCTCCGGGAGATGCAGTCGCCGCAGCTCAGGCTCGCCTTTCAGCCTTATGTGCAGCTGCTTGAGTTGCGCTATCCAGTCGACGACCTGCTCCTGGCCGTGAAACACGGCGACGACACGGTTGGTTTTGCCAGCAACGCCATCAAGGAACGGAGAAGACGCAGCAAAGTGCGGGCTGTTGAGAAACTTGAACCTGAGCAAATTTTTTTGGCGGTGCACCGTTTGGATTTCTCCGTCTATTTTCGCCGCATCGAGCCGGAGGAGTTTGCGCTCCTTGGCGCACTGCGAAGCGGAAAGACGATTGAGCGTGCTATCGAGTTGGCGTTCCGAAAGAGTGCAGTCCCTGCGGCTGACCGCGCGGCATTTGTTCAGCACTCATTCCGGACTTGGGCAACTTTGGGATGGTTTTGTCGACCAGAGGAAAAACACGCGCGGCGAGAAAGTCCGCGAGAAAAGGGAATCGCTAGAAATCATGAGTAAAGTGATCACGAAAGTTCGGCAATGGCATGACCAGTCTTTCGGTTTGGTTTCTTACCTGCAGTCGCCCTTCCTGTTGCTGGTGCGGCTCTATTTTGGATGGCAGCTTGCCCAGAGCGGCTGGGGTAAGCTCCATCATCTGTCCGGTGTGGCGGAGTATTTCGGCACCCTTGGCTTGCCGATGCCCGCTCAGATGGCCGTGTTCATTGCCTGCGTGGAGTTTTTTGGCGGTATTTTCCTGGCCTTGGGCTTGCTGTCCAGAATCACTGGCCTGGTGCTCACCGTGAACATGATCATGGCCTACGTCTTCGGAGACCACGATGCGCTGTTCTCTTTCATTTCCGATCCGGACAAGTTTGTCGCCGCTGCTCCTTTTGCGTTTCTGGTGGTCGCTTTGATCGTGTTAATTTTTGGCGCGGGCAAGATTTCGGTGGACGTGGCGATAACGCTTTTCTTTGGCTCCGCGCGGGTGAAGCAAGCGAATTCAGTTCCAGCCTGATCGCCCGCTTCTCACGCCGACAGTTCTCATGGTTATTGAATGCTCCGAAGTCATACGGCGGGCTTCTTCGCACGAGCAGCCATTGGTGCGCTGGTTTTTCTGCTTTGTTTCTCGTTTGTATCTGCAAAGGACGAGATGACTTCGAGTCTGCTGATCGGGAACGCTCGGGTCGACATCAGGATCGAAGGGAGCACTCTGCGATTGCCTGCGAAGGACCTCTTTCGCTGGGTCAGGTCGGCCGCTGAGTCAGTGACTGCCTATTATGGCCGCTTTCCTGTGCCTCAAGTTTTGATTCGGATCACTCCTTTCGAAGGAAGAGGCATCCGCAACGGCATGGCATTTGGCGATCGGGGTGGACGAATCACCATACGGGTAGGCAACGAGACTTCTCCTGCCGAGTTTGCCTCAGACTGGATGCTGACCCACGAAATGGTTCACCTGGCTTTTCCTTCCGTGGACCAAAGGCACCATTGGATCGAAGAGGGGATCGCCACCTACGTCGAACCAATCGCTAGGATTCATGCGGGACATCTCAAGGCGGAGCAGATGTGGTTTGATCTTGTCCGGGACATGCCCCAGGGCCTCCCTCAGGTTGGAGACCGCGGACTTGATCGCACGCACACTTGGGGGAGAACCTACTGGGGAGGAGCGCTGTTTTGCCTCCTAGCTGACGTTGAGATTCGTCGCCAGACTAACAATGCGCAGGGTTTGGAGAATGCTCTTCGTGGCATTCTCGACGCCGGTGGTGACATCCGGAAGGACTGGAATCTTGAGGATGCTCTCAGAACGGGAGACCGCGCGGTTGGGGTGAACGTTCTTCATCCGCTGTACACAAGAATGAAAGACAAGCCGGTGAGAGTGGACCTGGATCGCTTGTGGACGCAGCTTGGCGTCCAATCGGATGGAGCCAGTGTCCGCTTCGACGATAGCGCCACACTGGCTGCGATCCGCCGGGCGATCACCACGGCGGAATCCGATGCGGTCGCAGAGCGGTCTTCGTCTCCTAAACCTGCCGCGGTCTTTGCTGGGCGTGCCGTGGGGCTCTCCTGATTCATTCGGGGAAGTCGGCGGTTCGTAGGTACGATATATCCAAGAGCCAGCCCGGGTGCTTTTGATAACCGAAAGGATGATGTTGAGAAGGATTCTTATTGGAACAAGTTGTTCCTGATCCAACTCTCTACTTCGTTGAGGTCCGAATATGGTGCCAGTCTGCAATTCGGGTGGGTGATTCCCGTGATTAAGAGAGATATTTTGGTTTCGACATCTCGCCGATAGAATAAGACTACTTTCTTGGTGGTTGCCCCAAGTAGGTACCCAGTCTCGAAGCCCAAGCCAAATGACGACCCGGAAACTTCCGCCATAAACAGGTCGCACTGCTCAAGCCATTTCATATCCCGCAAATAGACTTCTTTGGGCGTGATACGCCGGTCCGCTTCCCAAGCGTTGTCTTGGACCAAATGTCGTGTTAGCACTTCGTGCCTCATCTCCACGAGGATGTCCACAATTGTCCTCGCTACCGTCACTCCCGAGCGGTCCCCCACTACGGTGAATCCAAAATAGATTTTCATGCCAGTGGAGTTATCCTCCCTAAATTCTACTGCACCACATTCATACGGGACTAGCCGCTACCCTGCCGTGGCGTCCCAAATCGGCAAAGGTTTTCCCTCGGCATTGGCATTCGAGCGAGTAGGTGATTCGTGGCCGTCGAGACGTTACGCTGCGGCGCCGTCCAAATCGGTCGGGCATGCAGCGGTGGCGTTCGACGCGAGCGTGCGGCTCAGGAAATCGCGAATAGCACCAGCAATTTCTTGATGGTGCGTTTCGAGTGCGAAGTGACCGGTGTCGTAAAAATGCACCTCAGCGTCCGGGTTGTCGCGCTTGAACGCTTCAGCGCCAGGGGGCAGGAAGAACGGATCGTTCTTGCCCCATACGGCAAGCAGGAAAGGCTGCTTTGTGCGGAAATATTCCTGGAACTTGGGATAGAGAGCAACATTGCTGGCATAGTCCAGAAAGAGGTCAAGCTGGATTTCGTCATTGCCTGGCCGTGCCAATAGCGCGGAGTCGAGCTCATATGATTCCGGAGCTACTTGCGATTCATCCTGCACGCCATGGATGTATTGCCACTTGGTCGCTTCCGGCTTGAGGAAATCGCGCAATGCCGCGCGGTTCTCCGGCGTCGGCTCCTTCCAATATTTCTGGATCGGGTTCCAGCCTTGGCTCAGGCCTTCCACATAGGCATTGCCGTTCTGCGAGATGATGGCGGTGATTCGCTCGGGATGAGCCAACGCGAGCCGGAATCCCACCGGCGCGCCGTAATCAAACACGTAAATCGCGAAGCGCTCGAGACTGATTGACTGGGTGAAGCTGTTGATGGCCTTGGCCAGGTTCTCAAACGTGTAGCGAAACTGTTTATGGTCGGGTGCATCGGAAAAGCCAAACCCCGGCAGATCAGGTGCGACCACACGATAACGGTCCGCCAACGCCGGAATCAGGTTGCGGAACATGTGCGACGAAGTCGGGAACCCATGCAGTAAGAGAATAGCTGAGGCAGTCCTAGGGCCGGCTTCGCGATAAAAGATCTTATTGCCATCGACGACGACGTGTTTGTAGCTGATCATTTTTGAGTCTCCTTGGAGATTTTGAAGCTCGGTCTGACGAGGCGCTGTTCAGCGACGGTCACGCTTCCACGTCGTTTGACGCGCTAACTGATAAAAGATTACATTATCGGTGTTAGAATATCATTGGGCATTCGTATGAGCAAAGCAACAAGTAAGTCAAATTGGAAAGACGGCTTTCTATTTGTTGGAAATCAGCTGGCGCTTGATTTCCTGAACACACGTCCGGTCCAGAACGGCAAACCGTCGGAGCTGCTCCCTGACATCAGCGCGCTCTTACGCTGGTTTCAAGCAGCCGATCTGTTAAGTTCTCGCGAAGTTGGCAGTCTTCAGCGTCAGTGGGCGGGATCGGCCAGCGCCCGGAGCACTACGGAAGCCATGCGACAGTTACGCGAGAAACTGAGAGAGGAGGTCCTCGCCTGGGAGCGTAGTGGTTCGGTTCAGCATTCCACGCAGGACCAACTGAATGTGCTGATGGCCCAGCACCCTATGCGTACCCAGCTACGTAGGAACGGGAAATCGTACGCGACAGAGCTATGGTTCGAACCCCGCCAACCGGAAGATTTGTTTGCGCCGCTGGCGCACAGTGCGGCGACATTATTCGCGACCGTGGATCCGAAGCGCGTCCGCAAGTGTCCCCAGTGCGTGTTGCATTTCCATGACATCAGCAAGAAGGGGACGCGACGATGGTGCAGCATGCAGCTGTGTGGGAATCGGCTGAAGGTTGCAGCGTATGCAGCTCGCCGACGCCGGCGCGCCCACAAATGACAGAATGACGGCTACCGGTGTTTGGTATTTGGGGTAAACGCAGTGCTACAGAGTGCTGCTCGCGCTCCGATCTCCTCGAACGCCCTCTGTGGACCCGGATGTCGCATAATGCTGGCGTGACTATGTTCCAGGTTATAGTCAACTGGCTCGGGATTGTTTTCGCTCCGAGTTCGGTATGGTCCTTCAAACCAAGTCACCCAAGGGAATCATCGCGGTTGGTATCCTCTTGTTCTTCGCGGCCATGATGGCCTCTCTCGCCGGAACCACGCTGGTCTGGCGGGACAGCATTCTTGACGGCGTGTGGGCTATCAATGCGCCGGCATACGCGAGGCTCGCACCCTTAGGGAAAACGGTCGGGATCCCATTTCTCCTGCTCGGCGCAACTCTAGTCGTTGCTGGTGCAGGTTGGTTCAAGCGCCGCCTTTGGGGGTGGCGACTGGCAGTTGCCATCATCTCGACCCAAGTCTTGGGAGACCTGGTGAACGCCTTCATGGGTGATCTCGTTAGAGGCGGAATCGGCTTCGTAATTGCTGGAGGTCTGCTCGTCTACCTTCTGCGTCCAGAGGTCAGAGCGGCCTTTACCAGTGCCAACGCGCCAAGTCTTCGTTAACGAATTCGAACAGATGGAGAGTGATGCGTGTTTGAGATGACTCCAACCTCTGACATAGAATTTTTGGTTTGGCTGCTTATCGTTGCTGCGATCATCGCGATGCTGGCGAAACGCCTGAGGATTCCATACACGGTATCCCTGGTCTTGGGCGGCTTGCTCCTGGGAGTCATTCAGCTTCCTATCTTGTCTCCCCTTCAGCCCGGTCACCGTCCCGATTGGCTGACGCCCGATGTGATTTTAATATTGTTTCTTCCGGCATTAATCTTCGAAGGCAGCGTGAAGCTGGACGTGCGGGAACTGCTTCGCAATTCCGTACCTCTGTTGTTGCTCGCCAACGTAGGTGTGCTCCTGGCCGCCCTTGTGACCGGATACCTTGTGCATACCGAACAAGGGTGTTTTGCACCAAGGTAGGGCATTTCATCCGACCGTAACCTATTGATTCCGAACAACAACGTGTGGAATCGGTAATTTGCTACACCGTCGTCTCGATCAGGACGGAGCCACTTCCTGCTGAGCATTTGCTGAACCTTAGACCGCAATTGAGGGTATTTGGATGCGACTGCGAAGCGCCTAATGCAATCAAAACAAATGAAAATCGGTCTGTACGAACAGGTCATGGTGAATTGGAAAACCGTCCCACATATCAAAAAGCTACGCAAAATCAATAACCCATAAATCCAAGGGCCATCGCAGCCAAGCGTTTCAGATCGGGTTTTGTCGCTCCATTGGCCGCTTGAATACCAAGGCCGGTCATGATCGTCGAAAGGTACCGGGCAAAGTCGGCGGGAGTCACGTCATTTTTGAGATCACCTTCGCGTTGGCCCTTTTCCAAACGCTTTCGAATGGCCATTTCACCTTGCTTCCTCCATTCGATCATCGCGCGTTGAATCGGCTGGGCGTCGGAACCGCAGGCCAGGGCCCCTTGAATCGAAAGACATCCTCTCGGATTTCCTGCGATGGATAGAAAGTCGACCGTTCCCTCTAGGAGAGCTGTTGCAAGCTCGCGCACGGTCGGCAATTCGAGCGCTTCGCGGATGTAGGTCATCGGGCCATTTCTATAACGGTCGATCACCAAGCGAAAGAGAGCCTCCTTGTCGCCAAAGGCCGCGTACACGCTGGAACGGTTGATGCCCATGGCCTTGGTTAGGTCGGCCATCGTCGCGCCCTCATAGCTCTTCGTCCAGAAAACACGCATGGCCGCGTCGAGTGCCGCTTCTTCATCAAAGCCGCGGGGGCGTCCCATGACCTTCTTAGGCGTGGATTTTGCCTTCATACCCTGTTCGATGCGGTTTCCGCGTAAGAGTTAGAAATTCGTATAACCCCCAAGCCCCATTCTACATCTGAAACGATAGGTACAGAACTTAATCCTATGCGACAAAATGGAGGAATCAAGATGCCTGCTCTTAAGAACAAGGTGGCAGTGATTTCAGGTGGCAGCAGCGGTATTGGACTTGCGACCGCCAAGCGGTTCGTGGAGGAGGGCGCGTATGTGTTCATCACAGGCCGCCGCCAGTCGGAACTCGATAAAGCGGTAAAAGAAATCGGCAGAAATGCTATCGCAATCCAGGGTGATATCTCGAAGCTCGACGATCTCGAGCGGCTCTACAAAGAAATCGCGCAAAAGAAAGGAAAAATCGACATCGTCGTCGCGAACGCCGCGGTTGTGGAGATGGTCCCAACCCAAGCGGTGACTCCCGAACACTACGACAAGACCTTCGATACGAATGCGCGCGGCACATATTTTACCGTCCAGAAGGCGCTTCCCCTGCTAAACGACGGCGGCTCGATCATTCTTATCGGCTCCGGAGTCTGGCTGAAAGGATATCCGGCCTATGGCACCTACGCCGCCACCAAGGCGGCGCTGCGATCGTTTGTCAGAACCTGGACGACGGAACTGAAGGACCGCAAGATTCGCGCGAATCTCATCAGCCCGGGCGCGGTAGAAACTCCCATCATCGATGGTCAATTTCCGACGAAGGAAGCGGCGGACGGGGCGCGGCAATGGTTCCGGTCAATCATTCCTCTCGGCCGGCTTGGCAATCCTGAAGAAATCGCCTCGGCGGCGCTTTTTCTGGCTTCGGATGAAAGCAGCTACATCCTTGGCAACGACCTAGTGGTCGATGGCGGCGCGACGGCAGTTTAACGGGCAAACATTTTCCGGGGTCGACAGATTGTGCCCGTTTCTTCCCCGGCGGGCCGAACGCGAACGAGGGATGCTACATTTTTTGTGGCTCTGAATCGTGCGAACTCGTCCGACGCGGGAGATGTTTTTGCTGAAGACTTGCTGAATATTAGACTGTAAATGGGGTGTTTCGGCGCAACTGAGGAGCCCGCGGTCACGTTCCTGCATGGACCGATCTTTCCTGCATTCCGCCGGTCTGAGGATTCATCCACTCGGAGCGCCCAAAATGAATGTCGAGTTGTGTGCTACAATTAAGGCTAGTGTGTGCTACAGAATAGCCAAGCTAGGAGAACAGTATGAAACGTTCTGCTCAATCTGCAAGTTCGAGAATAGGAAAAAGCACCAGCATTAGCGGGCCTGGTAAGCTCCGTGAGGTGATGGTCATCGCCGAAGAGCAAGGCCTGTTGCGCGGGGAAAGGAACCAAGTGGTCCGGGGTAGAATGCCTAAGGCCCTGGTGGCGCAGGCAAAGAAGCGCACCGGAGTTGTTTCTGATACCGATCTCATCGAGCTGGCGTTGGCTAACATTGCGGTCGCTGACGACTACCCTGACTGGCTGCTTGCTCGCCGTGGCACCATCGACCGAGAGGCTGACCTTGAATTCTGAATTTCAGGGCACCCTTAGACGCCTTAAGCCCGAAAAGCACAGAACCCCGCTCAAACCGCGTCCCGAATCGGAACTCGACTTCATCGAGTCCACCGGCAGTCGGACCACCAAACTGCTGTACGACACCACGGTTTATATCGACATTCTCCAGAACCGTTTTCCGCGAAAGGGAGACGTCATGCTCCGGGCGGCCGAGGCGTGGCATTCGCCAGTAACAGAAGCGGAACTAGCCGCAACCTGCGGTCTACTTGACCCTGCACATGCCCAGACGCGCGGATTCATGGAACAGGTTGTTGCGGTGATCGAACGGCGGCCAAGCCATCGCACACTTGCAACTGATTCCGAAATATGGCGTGAAGCGGGAATTCTGTCCGGTACACTCGCCCGGCTACAGGGATACAAGAGCGACCAGCGACGCCGGGGGTTGAACGATGCCTTGCTATTCACCACGGCCAGAAAGCATGGCTGCTCCGTGCTGACCCGCAATGTTCTTGATTTTGATTTCTTGCAACAACTCGATCCTTCCGGGAAGGTTCTATTTTACAGATAAGCGCTTGTGTGTAAGCCGTCCAATGCGAACAACGGATGGGCTAGTCGCCCCAGAGTGCGCCAACAGAGCATGGAAGCCAGCATCCAAAGTCACAACGATCCAACCGCCCTGGCGCGCAAAGTCGATAATCTTCGCATCGCTCGCAGTGGCTAGCCCTTTTTCCCCTACGTGGGCGGAATTCTTGCTATAGCCTTCTTGTCCGCCACAGTCTCAATAGTGGCCGCACCGCCAGTCGCTCTAGCTGCCCCTGACCCAAAAGACTTGGTCATTACGCCCTCCCTCGTTTACGCTGACCAGCCTTTCACAGGAAGGGGAATTTAAACTGTTCAAAAAAGCAACAATGCGCCATCCGGCTGGTGGCGTTGAATTTGACTGCGCGAGGCTGCCTGAAAAAGTACAAGCCTGACGACTTTCGCCAAAAGGAGCCTCCTAGTCCGTTCGAGCGACCGCCGACGAGGGTATCTATTGTGAGCTATGCGGTGCCGAAGACCTTGAAAGCGGCTATCGGGGATGCGAGAATGAAATTCCCTTCCGAGGAACCGACGTCATCCATACCTGACTGCTGAACCTCACTACTCACGCCCATCTGTAAGAACGTGTGGGTGTCCATTTCTTTTTTTGATTGCAGACCACAGAAGCACAAGGCCGCAACGGATGGTCCGCAAGGTGAGGCTGGGATGCGCACGTTGAAATCTTCGATCAGCATCGCCCGCGTGTGCTGCACCCTGCACCTAATTTTTGCCGGAGGGCCAGTTGCGAGCGGGGGCCAAGCACATCCACACAACGTGCTCGAAGGTTACGGCCACCAAGTATGGCAAGCGCCAGAAGGTCTCCCGCAGGATTCCGTTCAAACGATTCTGCAGACGCGTGACGGCTTTCTCTGGGTGGGAACAGAGAGGGGCTTGGCACGATTCGATGGGCTCCACTTCGATGTCTTCAAGAGCATGAATGCCGGCGGAATCAAGATCAATTACATAGAAGTCCTGTATGAAAGCCGCGATGCGACTTTGTGGATTGGCACGCGCGACAGCGGCCTCATCAGCATGAAAAATGGCAAGTTCGCTGTATATCCGACCACGAGTGTTTCCGGCGGTGAAGATGTCACATCCATCCAAGAGGATCGGGATGGCAGCATGTGGATCGGGTTCAAAAGCGGCGGGCTTGGGCGCTTGACAGAGGGTAGGCTTACAGTGCTCACCACGAAGCAAGGTCTGTCGAGCAACGCAATTGGAGCCCTATTGTCAGCGGCCGACGGAACCTTGTGGGTGGCAACCGACGATGGCGGGCTCGACCACTGGGACGGTCGGCGTTTCGTAGTCTTCAACACCAAAAACGGATTACCCAGTGATTCGATATCTTCGCTCTTCGAAGACACTGACGGCGCTCTGTGGATCGGTACGAATCGAGGCCTGGCACGATTGAAATCAGGGGAATTCACCCTGTACACCACCAAAAATGGGCTTTCGAGCCAAGCGGTGCTTTCGCTCCATGGGGACCGGGACGGGAACTTGTGGATTGGCACGGACGGCGGCGGCCTGAACTGCCTGAAGAATGGCGCGATTAGAATTTTCAATTCAGAAATGGGTTTGACGAATAACGTCGTGTTGTCTATCGCCGAGGACGCCGAGGGCAGTATCTGGATTGGCACCGACGGCGGTGGCCTCGATCAACTCAGAAAGGTCAGCTTCAACACTTATGGTAGAGAGTCGGGGCTGAACGACGACTATGTACGAACTGTGATTGGTGACGGAGCCGGGGGCTTGTGGATAGGCACAAACGGAGGACTTAGCCATTGGAGAAACGGGAAGTTTTCAAATTTCATAAAAAGAAGCGGTCTGAAAAATAACGTCGTCCGATCACTCTATTTGGACCATGAAAAAGCCTTGTGGATTGGGACGGATGGCGGTGGCGCTAGCCGTCTTAAGGACGGAAAGATTACATTGTTTGGCACCAAGAACGGCTGGCCATCAAACGTAGTAATGGGCTTTGCGGAAGATGTTAGCAATCATCTGTGGATTGGCACGATCGACGGCCTCGTAGAAATTGACGGAAGCAGCGAACGGACCTATACGACGCGGGACGGTCTTTCCAGCAACGTAATCTTGGATGTTGTGGCGACGCCCGATGGGTCCCTGTGGATAGGCACATCTCACGGTTTGACAAGATGGAGCGCTTCCAAATTCCTTACCTACAACGCCCGCAATGGCTTTACCGATGAAGCGGTTTCGGCAGTCCATGAAGATTCGAAACGTACGTTGTGGATCGGAACCGAGGGTGACGGTTTGTTTCGGTTGAAGAACGGAAGGTTCAGCCATTATACGACAACGGATGGACTCACCGACGATGTCGTTCCCGAAATCATAGAAAGCGATGAAGGGGATCTATGGCTTCCAAGCAACCGGGGTATCTCTCGAATCAGCAAGGCGGAGCTGGAAGATTTTGCGGACGGGAAGATACACAGAGTGCATGCACATGAATATGGTGTCGCAAACGGGATGAAGACCAGTATCTGCACCAGCGGAGGGCGGCCTTCAGGCTGGAAGGGCCGAGACGGAAGCTTGTATTTTGCCACCATCAAGGGCCTTGCACAGGTTGACCCGGCGCATTTGCTCGTGAATCATTTTCCGCCGCCTGCGGTTATCGAAAGCTTGGTGGCTAACGGGCGCTCCATCGTTCCGCAGAATGGACTCAGCGTGCTGCCCGGAAAGGGCGACTTGGAAATTCATTTTGCAGGACTAAGTTTCGACGAGTCAAAGAAGGTGCAGTTCCGGTATCAACTGTCTGGTTTCGATGCAGACTGGGTGGATGCCAGCACGCGCGGCGTGGCTTTCTACACCAACATTCCGCCGGGCGGCTACACTTTCCGTGTTATTGCCTGCAACCGGGACGGAGTTTGCGATCCTCATGAAACGACTTTGGCTTTATCTCTGCAGCCGCATTTTTATCAAACCCATCTCTTCTACGTGCTCTGCGCCTTTGTCGCCGGGATTTGCGGGTGGGGCATATATCGCTCTCGCATTCAGCGCATCAACGAGCAGAAGTCGCAACTCTCTGTTTTGGTGGACACACGCACCGCCGAATTGCGAGGCGAGATCCTCCAGCGGGAACACACCGAAACGGAACTGAAAAGAGCAAAGGTAACGGCGGAAGCGGCCAACGAAGCAAAGAGCGCATTCCTGGCGACGATGAGCCACGAAATTCGGACGCCCATGAACGGGATTATCGGGATGACGGAATTGGTGCTGGACACGGAACTTACTCCTGAACAGCGCGAGCATCTCGGGCTGGTGCAGCTTTCCGCCGAGTCGCTGCTTTCCATCATCAACGATATTTTGGACTTCTCCAAAATTGAAGCGGGGAAACTGGAACTTGAAACAATCCCGTTCGATCTGCGCGAGAGTCTCGGCGAAACAATGAAGGCCATTAGTTATCGAGCGCACCAGAAAGGGCTAGAACTCATCTACGAGGTCCAGCCAGATGTGCCGGAAGCACTGCTGGGTGATCCCGGGCGAATTCGTCAGATTCTAATCAACCTGATCGGAAACGCGATCAAGTTCACGGATTTCGGAGAGATCGTTGTCGGTATTGAAGAGGAATCTCAAACGTCGAACAGCACATCACTGCACTTTAGCGTGAAGGATACAGGAGTGGGTATACCGGTTGAGAAGCAGAAGACGATTTTTGAAGCGTTCACTCAGGCGGATGGTTCGATGGCGCGCAAGTACGGTGGCACCGGATTGGGGCTGACGATCTGTACGCGGCTTGTGAACATGATGGGCGGGAGATGTTGGGTGGAAAGCCAGACCGGCCAAGGTAGCACGTTCCACTTCACGGTCCAGTTGTCGGCGCAGGACACCACTCGCGCTCGCCCTGCTTTTCTTCAACCGGAGCAACTGCGCGATCTTCATGCGCTGATCGTTGATGACAACACCACGAATCGACGAGTCTTGGTCAGGATGCTGACCCGCTGGGGAATGAAGCCGACCGGGGTCGAGAGCTGCCAGTCAGCGCTGACGGCCCTGGAGTTGGCGAAGAGTCTCGGGAGTCCGTTTCCCCTCATTGTGATCGATGGGCAAATGCCAGAGATGGATGGGTTTGCGCTGGCTGAGAGGATCCAGAAAAACCCAGAGTTGGTCGGAGCCACGATTATGTTACTGACGTCGGCGGGGCGCCTGGGCGACGCGGCAAGATGCCGGCGGCTGGGGATTTCCTCTTACCTTGTAAAACCGATTCCGCAGGGGGAGCTGTTGGACGCGATCTGCGGGGTATTGAATGGAGAAACAAAGAGGATGAGCGTTCCCTTGGTCGCCCACCATAAAACGCAAGAAATCAAAAAAGGATTGCGGGTGCTATTGGCGGAGGACAACGTGGTAAATCAAAGGCTCGCGGTCCGGCTGCTGGAGAAGCGCGGCTGCACGGTAACTATGGTGGTTAACGGCCGGGATGCAGTTGCTGCATTCGAAAAGGAGCCTTTCGATGCCATTTTGATGGACGTTCAGATGCCCGAAATGGACGGCTTCGAGGCCACTGCCGCGATTCGAGTAAGAGAAAAGTCTACAAGCGGCCACATCCCAATCATTGCCATGACTGCCCATTCACTCGTAGGAGACCAGGAACGCTGTCTCGCCGCAGGCATGGATGGTTATGTTTCGAAGCCCATCAGAACACAGCAATTGTTTGCGGTGATCGAAGGGTTTCTCGTGAAGGAGGCCGAAACTGATCCGAGCGAAGTGCCTGGAAAGGACGAGGAACTCACAGCGCAAGAACAGGAACTATTCCGAGTGGAACCCAAGACGGAGTCTTAATGAAATGCCCGAGTACAGAGTTTCGAGGGGCGGGCACAATTGCCGCTTGCAGAATAAACAGCACGGCTCCCTGCAGGCGGGGTATCGGCGCAGCGTTCCACCGGGTGGCGAGTTTTTTTGATCTTAATGCAGGTGAAGGGGGCCGGATGAGAGTGCTGCTAAGGATACAGTTCGCTCGGAATGCTGCACTTGCGATTTCGCTGGGCTTCTCGCTGATCGCGATGGCATGGATTGCGCAACCGGCTGCGGGGCAGTCCGGGTTAGGAAGCGGGCGGGTGGAAGGTGTGATTGTGGATGAGAGTGATGGGGTGGTGCCGAACGCGGCAGTTACGGCAAATAGCGACGCAACGGGCCTGTCTGAAATGCAAAATAGCGATTCGAGCGGACATTTTCTGTTTCCTTATCTATCTCCCGGAACGTACCACCTGAGCATCGAAAAGGTCGGCTTCAAAATTGCGCAACTGGACAACGTCGTGGTGATGGTAGGCACGACGGTAAGCTTACGGCCGCAAATGGCCATTGGAAGTGAGAACGCAACCGTGATGGTGAGCGCTGAGCAGCCGCTGATCGACCCGACGAGGTCGTCCATCAGCTCCGTCATAGGGCAGGGAGCGATTGAGAATCTCCCCCTGAATGGGCGGGACTTTACAGACTTCGTGCTGCTAACGCCGGGCGCGACTACCGATGGCCAGTTCGGCATGGTGAGCTTCAACGGCATCTCCGGGAACTACAATAACTACACGGTGGACGGGGGAAATAATAACAATGCCTTTTTCTCGCAACAGATCGGAAGAGGTACCATTCCGTTTCAATTCAGCGAAGACGTCGTGCAGGAATTTCAGGTAAACACGACAGGGTATGAGGCGGAATTCGGACAATCGGGAGGCGGACTAGTCAATACCGTGACTAAGAGCGGTGGCAATGAGCTCCATGGCGATGCGTATTACTATGTTCTGGACTCGGCGCTAAACGCAAACGACTCGATCAACAATGAACTCGGCCTCCCAAAACCCCCGAACCGGCGCCAGCAATTCGGCGCAACGGTGGGAGGGCCGCTGAGAAAAGACAAGCTGTTTTATCTTGCGAATTACGAAGGGCAAGTACGGAACGAGCCAGTCACCATAAACGATACCGCCGCCTTGCACACCCTGGGTGACGCAGCCGCACAAACTACTTTTCTGGCCGCGAATCCCGGGATTGCGAAGATACTTGCCGAAAACTCTGGGTCATTTGCGCGCAGTTTCAACCAGAATACGGCTTTCGCGAAACTGAGCGGTCAGCTGACGCCCATGAATACTTTCAGTGCGACTTACAACTACCAAAGATTCCAGAGCCCCCATGGCTATTTCAACACGCCGACGTCAACGGGCGACGGCCTAGTTCTGACGGACGGATCTACAAGCCACTTCGTCCAGTTCACGGTGGTGAGCACGCTCAGCGCGAAATCATTCAATGAAGCGCGATTCCACTTTGCCAACGATCTTCACTTCGACCTTCCGATCTCACCGGCGAGTTCACCTTCGACGGTGATCCAGAACCCGGATACGGGGTACGTGTTCGGGGGAAACCGCTTCCAGCTCTCGACGACGGACAGGCGGTTTGAATTCTCAAACAATTTCACACGTGTAGCAGGGCATCATACGCTTCGAGCAGGCGTGGACATTAACGTCAACCAGGATCGCGATTACTTTGGGTACGGTCCGGCCGGAGATTTTCACTTCGCAAGCCTGACGGACCTGGCGGCGGGAGCGTTTGAATTTGATTTGCAGTCGTTCGGACAGTCGACGGTGTTGTTTGCGGTTCCGACGTATTCCTTGTTCGCGCAAGACCAGTTCCGCGCAACTGTGCGGCTGACCCTGAATTTTGGGGTGCGCTGGGACTACCAGAAGCTGACACAACCAAAAGTCTGCAACCCGGCGTTTACTCTGACCTGCAGGATCCCGCTGACTAAGGATAATGTTTCGCCGCGAGCAGGATTTGCGTATTCGCTGGACAGCAAAAGCAGTACGGTGGTCCGCGGGTCCTTCGGATTGTTCTATATCCAAGAAGACTTGCTGGATGTATCCGACGCCTTGGTCTCGAACGGGATCTCCAGGCAATTCTTCTTTCTCACCGGGCCGGGCTTCGGAAACACAGATCCATTGGTAACCTATCCGAACGGCCTGACAGCGCCGCTGGCAGGAGGAGGGGGAAGTCAATCCATTCACGTCTTCGTTCCGAACTTCCGGAATCCGTATGTCGAGCAAGGCAATCTCGCGGTGGAGCACCGGTTCGGAGCAAACACGGCGATGAGCGTCGGATATGTGTATGCGCATGGACTGGCGCTGTTGGGCAATTCAAACGGAGTGACGCGGCAGGCCAACGGAAGCTTTGGGTTTGACCTGAATCTGGTTCCACCGGACCAGCAGGTGGCTTTCGGAGGAAACTTCACTCAAGCGACCGTGAATCTCCCCAATGGGAAGTCGTATGTGGTACCGGAATTTGAGGCCATCGACGGATTGATAAATTCAAATTTCAGCTCGATTAACGCGGTGGATAATTCGGGCAAATCCATTTATCACGGGATGCTGTTCTCGCTAAGGCACCAGTCGGCGCAATTCCAAGGTGTTGTGGCCTATACCTTCTCGAAGACCATTGACCAGGGAACGGGCTATATGAACCAATTCGACCAGCAGTCCCAACGCGGCCCCTCGCAACTAGACCAGACTCATCGGCTCGTATTGAGTGGAGCGTGGTCGCCGGAGCTGCGTGGTTTGAAGGGATTTACATTTTCATCGGTGGTGACGATTGCGAGTGGTCGACCTTATACCGGGGTCTTTGACACGGCGAACGTAAACTTTTCGATTGTGCCGGGACAGGGATTCAATTCCTTCCGGGGCCCGAGGGTGCGGGACGCGGATGTGAGTGTGGCAAGAAGTTTCAAGCTGAATGAAAGGCTCGGACTGAAGTTCAGGATTGAGGCGTTCGATGTGTTCAACCACGCGAACTTCCAGCAGGGCGCGGTGGACAATGTGCAGTTTACGACGAACGAACGATGCGTGGCCCAGCCCGACGGCAGCTGCTCCCCTTTGCCTATCTGGGATGCCAAACTGAACGACCATTTCGGAAAACCGCAGTTCGCGGCGCCAAAGTACGGGTCGCGCAACCTGCAGCTATCGGTGCGATTCAACTTCTAGGACACCGCCCGGGAACACGCGCTTCGCTCCGTGTCCCTTCAAGATATGGAAAAAAGGAGATTCACATAACATCCGTGCAGACTAATCATCCCAACTCCTGTGCTCACGCTTGCGATTCCGATAGGCCGCTCCAAATTCTAAAAGACTTACCTCGCTGCCAACGTTTTGCATATTTTCCAAGACGCGGTGAAATGGTGCCGTTTGGGCCTGATTTGGTGGCGTTCCTTTTCAATTCAGGACTGCGGGAAACAACGAAGTGCCACTGCTGGATCGACTTACGGTTCCTCTGAACATGGGTGCGCTTCGCTACTGAACCTCGCCGAGGTTCAGGTGTAGGTTCAAGTCGCATAGACAAGCCCAAGATTCTAAAGAGTTTCTGTCGCCGGTCCGTTTCCCGCATTTTCCAAATTACTTCTAGAAGGCTTGCTCGGGTCTCGGATTGTCCATGACGCGCTGGTCGGTCGAAGCCCACGGTGGGGAAATCACCCTACCCAGTGAAGAAGAACGCGGGACCATATTCTGTGTCTCGCTGCCTCGATCCCTTCGTTGACTCAAGAGTTGTTATGGATATAACATGTATAAGAAATGTCTGTATCTAAGTACTTGTCTGGGGTGGAAGTGCCCTGGCTGTTCTTGACCTTCACGCTGCCAAGTAAGCGAGCCAGCCAGAGGGTAGAAGTCTGGCGGAAGCTGCAACGCTATGGAGCCGTCCCGCTCGGCAATTCCGGTTACCTGCTTCCCAACAATCCATCCAACCGTGAACGGTTCGAGTGGCTGGCGCAGATGATGCGTAAACATGCGGGGGAAGCTTCCGTTGTCAGCGTTCAGTCCATTGACAACCTTTCTACTCCGCAACTGGTAGCGCGTTTTACAGAGGCGCGGACTCGCGACTACCAAGAACTTATCCGGGAAGTGCAAAGGCTTTCTTCTGTCGCTCGACACAAACGTCCGCCCGGACGAATTAGCCGTCTGAGGGAACAGTTTCGGGAAATCGTCAAGATTGATTTTTTTGGGACTCCCCTTCAAAAGCGTGCGGAGGAACTGTTAGCACAGGCCGACGCCATTCCCGCAGCTGCTGAAAAACCACACAAGACTAATCCAAATGACTACGTGGGAAGGCTCTGGGTCACGCGGCCACGGCCTGGAATTGATCGCTCCGCCTCGGCGTGGCTGATCCGGCGCTTCATTGACAAGAAGGCGCGATTCACATTTGCCCAAGAGGGAGATGTGCCGCGCGATGTTGTACCGTTCGACATGTTTCAGGGTGGTTTCGGGCACCGGGGAGAGGACTGCACGTTCGAGACTCTGCGTAAGGAGTTTCGCGTTCGCGAAGCGAGAGTCGCTGCGATTGGCGAGATGGTTCACGACGCAGATTTGCACGACGGAAAGTTTGGTCGCAAGGAAGCTTTCGGCGTGGACGAAGTTTTGAAAGGCTGGGCCAGGAAAGGCACGCCGGACAAGGAGCTTCTGGAGCGCGGTATGGAAATGATCGAGGGGCTGTATCACTCAGCGTCGTGAGTGCACGACCATAAAACGCGGAAGGAAGAATTCAAATAGATCTCAGCTGACAAGAAAGAGGAAGGACTGGTCTTATGAAATTCATTTGCAGGATCGCACTTGTTGTCACCTTTATGTTCGTTGTCATCGGTGCATTCGCCGGAAGCATCCGCGCGCAAGATATGCCTAGCGACTATCAAGATGTGTTGAAGTCGCTCGACCGGAAGGGCGATTTCAAGGCGGGAGTCTTGAAGGTGAATATCCCGCGCAACGATTTGAAAATGACGGTCGAAGGATTCGCGACGCCGACGCCGTTTGGCTTCGGCGGGTGGATCGCTCTGACCAAAGGAGATGGCGGCGCTGATGTGATGATGGGGGATCTCGTTCTGTTGCAGGAGGAAGTGAATCCTGTTCTTTCGGCTCTGCTCGACAACGGCATCGACGTCACGGCTCTGCACAATCATTTCTTTTGGGACGACCCGAAGATTTTCTACATGCATGTTCATGGCATGGGAAAAGCGGCGGACCTTACTCGGCGGGTGAAGCCGGGCTTGGATTTAATCGGTCACGTGAAAGCGCAAAGCCCTGCTCCGGTAAGTGCTGGGGGCCTGGCCCTCGACACCGCGAAGCTCGCGAAAATCGCTGGTTACGAGGGGGAACAATCGGGCGTGGTGTACAAAATCACAGTTGGGCGTGATGACCTCCGAATGAAGGAGCACGGCGCGGTCATCGATGCCCGGATGGGTCTTAACACCTGGGCGGCATTTGTCGGCACGCAGGAAGACGCCGCGATTGCGGGAGACGTCGCGATGCTGGAAAACGAGGTGACACCGGTCCTGAAAGCCCTTCGCAAGAACGGTCTGGACGTGGTTGCCATTCATCATCACATGACCGGAGACCGGCCCGTCGTGATCTTCCTTCACTACTGGGGCAGGGGCCCGGCCGAAAAACTAGCTGCCGGATTCAAAGCGGCTCTCGATGTGCTCGGCAAGGGTGGTGGCAACGCTTCCCACTCGATGGGACAGTAGGGAGAAGAAATGCGAATGAAACTATTTTCTTTGCAATTTGGGATTTGCGCCTGTCTTGGATTCGCTTGCTTGTTCTCGCCGAACACATCTGGCCAAACGCTCAAGCAGGTCACGAAGTTCGACCTGCCTGGACCAGGTGGCAAGCGCTTCGACTACCTCACGATCGATGAGGACGATCATTACCTGTTGTCCGCCCATCTCGCCGCGGACCAGACCTACATCATCGATCTCAATACCAACAAGGTCGTCGCGACGATCGCAGACACGCCAGGTGCCGAAGGAGTGGAATACGTTCTGGGACTCAAGAAGTTCTATACGTCGAACGCGCACGACAACACGATCGGTGTCGTGGACCTCAAGCAGATGAAAGTTGTGAAGAAGTTGAAAACGGAAGCGAAGCCGGACGGTAGCACGTACGCTGCCCCGTTTCACAAGCTCTATGTCTCGGATGAACGAGGAAAGGCCGAAGCCGTCGTGGACGTGCAGAAGGACGAAATCATCAAGACACTACATTATGACAGCGAAACCGGAATGCCACAGTACGATCCTGTGGCGCGCAAGGTGTATCTGAATCTGCAAGACCAAAACATCTTTGCGGTCATCGATCCTGCGACCGACACGGTGGTGGGACGGTATCCGGTCGGAAAATGCGAAGGCAACCACGGCATGGCACTCGATCCGGAACACCACAGAGCATTTCTCTCCTGCGAAGGAAACGAATTGATGACGGTGTTCGACCTGGACAAGCACGCGCCAATTGCGTTTCTCAAAATGCCGGGCGGTCCCGACGTGATCAAGTTTGACCCAGGATTGAGCCGCATCTACGTCGCGTGCTACAGCGGCGCGATTGCGGTGTTTCACCAGGACGACCCGGACCACTATCGCAAGCTGGAAGATTTTCACGTGCAGCACGCAGTGCACACACTGGCGGTCGATCTCAAGACGCATCGCGTGTACACGCCCGAACAGGAAGAAGACGGCAAAGCCGTTGCGCGCATGGTGGTGTACGAAGCCGTGACGAATCCATAGGAGCCTGCTGCACTCGTTTACCCAATGGCGACGACGAATTTCATCCCCAGTGTGCTCGGAACACTGTCGCGCGACGGGTGGTTGCTCTTCGCCACCCGATTCGCACGTCTGTTCGCATATGGCTCACTCTCCGTCATTCTGGTTTTCTACCTTGTTGGTCTAGGGCTCACCGAGGCCCAAGTGGGCGTCGTTCTTACTCTGACGCTAGTCGGTGATGTAGTTGTCTCGCTTTATCTGACAACGAGAGCGGACCGTATCGGACGGCGGCGCATGTTGATCATCGGCTCGATTCTTATGGCCGCTGCTGGTCTGGCTTTTGCCTGTACCAGTAACCTGCTTTTCCTTGTCATCGCTGGAACTATTGGTGTCATCAGTCCCAGCGGCAATGAGGTGGGGCCGTTCCTCTCGATCGAACAGGCCGCCCTCTCCCACATTGTTCCGGCTGGTGCGCGCACAGAAGTCTTTGCTTGGTACGCGCTAGCCGGTTCGGTGGCGACTGCATTGGGCGCTCTTTGTGGCGGCGGGTTGACTCAAGCTTTACAACGCACGGCGATGACACATGTGCAGAGCTACCGCGCTGTAGTGTTTTTGTACGCCGCCTTGGGAGTCGCGCTGGCGTTTCTGTTCGTGCGCCTCTCGAAATCAGTTGGTGAATCCCGTTGCAAACGGTGCGGTCCGCCCCTCCAGCGTTGCGCATATGTTCGGAATTTCCCGGTCACGAAACGTTGTTCTGAAACTTTCGGGGCTCTTTGCCCTGGATTCCTTTGCGGGCGGATTCGTCGTGCAGAGTTTCGCCGCGTATTGGTTTTATCTCCGCTTTGCCGTTCAACCCGCAGCACTCGGTGCGATTTTCTTTTGGGCGAACGTCTTTGCGGGAATCTCCGCTCTTTTTGCATCTCGCCTTGCCTCGCGCATCGGACTCATACGCACCATGGTGGTCACGCATCTTCCGTCGAACATCCTTCTCATCCTAGTGCCGCTAATGCCCAATCTCTCCCTCGCCGTGTTGGTGCTTCTTCTCCGCTTCAGCATCAGCCAAATGGATGTTCCCACCAGACAGTCCTATACGATGGCCGTCGTTCCGGCCGAAGAACGATCGGCCGCGGGTGGTTTTACTGGAGTGGCGCGCACCACGGGCGCAGCCATCAGCCCGCTGTTCGTCGGGTTCATGTTTGCACGATCTTCCTGGATCAATGTGCCCTTCTTCCTCGCAGGGGCGCTGAAGATTCTGTACGATCTCTTGCTCTACAAGGAGTTTGTAAGTATTCCGCCCGCGGAGGAACGACCGTAAAACAGATGCGGCATACTATCTCCCGCCTAGGCTGGCCCCGGGCTTACGCCGGTACGATTTATCCCTTGTTTATCTTTGTTTACAGATGATACGGGTGGGAAAAACGGCTAGACTCTCGACCGTTCTCGGCAGCACTCGCTCATATTACGCCCGTCCATCGAGTACCATGGTGAAGTTGTGAATTACGCAGGGCTCTTACAATCCGCTCTCGTTGCGCTCCTCCGAAACAAGATGCGCAGCATTTTGACTGTGCTGGGAATCACGATAGGGATTGCCGCTGTCATTTGCGTCGTGGCTATCGGCAAAGCTGGACAGGTCCGTGTCGAGCAGCAGCTGAACAATCTCGGGGACAATTTTGTTTGGATCGAGGCGGGAGGCCGCGCGGTGAATGGCGTGCGCACGGGCACGCACGATACAAAAACACTGGTGATGGCCGATGCCATCGCTATCAAGAACCAGATTTCGCTCATCAAGAGCGTTTCGCCGAACGTGGACGATCCGGTACAGGTCGTGTACGGCAACCAGAACTGGCATACCTCGTATCGCGGCGTTTCGCCGGAATATTTCGACATCAAGCGTTGGTACGTGGATCAGGGCGCCATCTTCTCGCAAGACGATGTGGACCGCGCCGCAGATGTGTGCGTGATCGGCCACACGGTTCGCGATCAACTGTTCGGAGTGGAGGACCCGGTCGGAAGAGTGATTCGAGTGAACGGCCTTCCGTGCAAGGTCGTGGCCACGCTTCATCCCAAAGGATTGTCCCTGTCAGGGCAGGACCAGGACGATACGATCATCATTCCCTACACCACGGCACAAAAAAAGATCAAAGGAATCACCTGGCTTGACGACATCCTGTGCTCGGCTGTGTCCGCGGATGCTGTAAAGATCGCGGGGCAGGAAGCCACGGCGGTGCTGCGCGACCGCCACCATCTGCGTCCCGAGGAAGAGGATGATTTCAACATCCGGAATCCGGAGGACATCATTCAGGCGCAGCTCGATGCCAGTAAGACGCTCACAATTCTCTTGATCGCCATCGCATCAGTGTCTCTGCTCGTGGGAGGCATCGGAATCATGAATGTGATGCTGGTGTCGGTAACCGAACGCACGCGCGAGATTGGAGTGCGAGTGGCAGTAGGAGCGACCGAGGGGGCCATCCAACTTCAGTTTCTCGGAGAGTCCATCATGCTCAGCCTGGTCGGGGGCGCGGCGGGGGTGCTCTTCGGTGTGGTCGGCTCCTATTTAGTGGGACAAACGCTGCATTGGCCCATCGAGATGTCGCTGCAGGCGGTCGTTGTTGCGGCGGTGTTCTCGATCGCGGTCGGCACCTTTTTTGGGTACTATCCGGCGCGAAAAGCGTCTCGACTCGACCCCATCGAAGCGTTGCGGTACGAGTGACACACCGCGTTTTATTCTAGGAAGAGGGAATGAAGATCAGCGGCCGGTGGCTCATCTTGGTGTGCGTGGTGGTCGTGGCGGGATTGTTGGTTGCGTGGGCTCTGAACCGGAGCACGCCAGCGCAGCATTTTACCGCGAAGGTGGAGCGCGGCGCGATCAATGACGTGGTCGAAGCTACCGGCACGATCAATGCGGTCATTACCGTCCAAGTGGGGTCGCAAGTCTCGGGCACCATCGCGAAACTCAATGTCGACTTCAATTCCCGCGTGCACAAGGGCGATATCGTAGCGCTTATTGATCCCGCGCTGTTCAAGGGTGCCCTGCTGCAAGCAGTTGCTGATTTGGAGAATTCCAAGGCCAATCTCGTCGCCGCGAAAGCCAATCTCGAAAAGGCCAACGCGGGGTTGGTGCAGACCAAGGCTGACTACGACCGCGCTGTGGCGCTGACCAAGAACGGAGTCCAGAGTCAGCAGCAGCTGGATCTGGCGAAGGCCAACTACGACTCCGCCAATGCGGGGGTGAACGGCGCCAAGGCAAACGTCACACAAGCGGAAGCACAGGTGAGCCAGAAGGACGCAGCGGTCACGGTGGCGCAAACGAACTTGGACTACACGGTGATTCGCTCTCCTATCGATGGAACGGTTGTGGCTCGCAACGTAGATGTAGGTCAGACCGTGGCGGCTTCCCTGCAGGCGCCCACGATTTTCACCATCGCGCAGGATTTGAGAAAGATGTGGGTGTACGCCAAAACGGACGAATCCGACGTGGGTAATATCAAAGTCGGGAAGCCGGTGAGCTTCAAGGTAGACGCTTTTCCGAAGGACACCTTTCACGGCGTGGTCAGTCAGGTGCGAATGAACGCGACGACGGTGCAGAGCGTGGTGACGTACGACACCATCATCGAATTTGCCAACCCCGAATTGAAATTATTTCCGGGCATGACGGCCTACGTGACGATTCCCGTGGCCACGGTTGATAGCGTGCTCAAGGTGCCGAACACGGCCCTGCGGTACAAGCCTCCGATGTCGAGCGAGGAGATTCTCGTGGTTTACAAACAGTATGGGATCGATGTTGGTGAAGCCGCTGTCGCGCAGAACTCCGACTCATCACCGGGACAGGCGGTACAAACACCAGCACGTGCACCGAAGGCCGACACGGCGGTCGTGTGGAAGCTTCACGCTGATAACACGATGGAGCCGATCAAGGTTTCGCTCGGCATCACGGACCACGCTTTCACGGAAATCACGGCCGTCCTCAAAGGCGAACTGAAGGAAGGGGACGATCTGATCATTCGATCGGTGGTAGCGAAGGGCCAGACGCTGGGCGGAATTCGCCGGTAAGGTTTGACAGCTTGCCAGAGATTCCATGGACACTATGTCGGCACCTATCCAAATCGAAGTCGCAACCGGTTCCTCGGCAAGAGGCGCTGTCATCGCGGTCGAAGACGTGCACAAGTACTACGACCTTGGCGAAACGCGGGTGCACGCTTTGCGGGGAGTGAGTGTCGAGGTACAGCGCGGCGAGTTTGTCGCGATCATGGGGGCGAGCGGAAGCGGCAAGTCGACGTTCATGAACATGCTCGGATGCCTGGACCGTCCGAGTTCTGGCCGCTATCTGCTCGAAGGAATCGACGTCTCGGAGCACGACAAAAGAGCGCTGGCCCTGATCCGCAATCAGAAGATTGGATTTGTGTTTCAGGGATTCAATCTTCTGGCTCGGACGACGGCCCTCGAAAACACGGAACTCCCTACCCTGTATACCAAGATCGACAAGGCGGAGCGCGGCAAGCGCGCCGCGGAAGCACTGGCGATGGTCGGCTTGGCCGACCGGGCGCAGCATTTTCCGTCGCAAATGTCAGGCGGACAGCAGCAACGCGTCGCGGTCGCGCGGGCTTTAGTGAACCATCCGTCGATTCTCCTGGCGGATGAGCCCACGGGCAATCTCGACAGCCGTACGTCGGTCGAAATCATGGAGATTTTTCAGAACCTGAATGACAAGGGATTGACGATTGTTCTGGTCACGCACGAACAGGACATCGCACAGTTCGCCAAGCGTGTGTTGGTGTTCCGCGACGGGAAAATCCGGAAAGACGATCCGGTTCTCAATCGACCAAAGGCCGCAGAGGTCCTAAAGACACTTCCGACTCTCGAAGACTAAGAATCATGCGGATTTATGAAGCAGACTTCTTTTTCCACTATTTTCCATTTAAGAGCTGCGGTAAATATACTAAGTGCCGCCGTTCCAGCGCGTTAGATTTAACTTCTCGAACCTTGCCAAGGTTCAGGTGTCGGTTCGATTCCGATAGGCCGCTCCATTAAATCAAGCACTTACAGATTCTGCTTCCTCAGCGTGGGAACACAAAGGAACAGAACCCCCTTCGGCCACGGGCCGGATCATCTCAACCACCTTTAAGTGTGCAGCACGCTTCACCGGCGTCAGAGCCTGTGCGTACAGGTTCATCGTGATTCCGGCGTTCGCGTGCCGCATCAGTTCCTGCGTAGTTTTAGCAGTCTCATCGCCGGCAGTGAGAAGCGTTGCCAAAGTTCTGCGGAACGTATGCCACCCTATCTTCTTCGGGATGCTCAGGCGTTTGGCGATGGGCTGCACATAGCACTTGAGCATCGATTCCGGCCAGTAGGGTTGCGTGCCACTCATTTTCGGGCTAGCGAACACCCAGTCCTCCGGTTGGCGGTAAGCCGTCTGATTGCTCCATTCAAGGAGTGCAGTAGCCAAGGCACCATCCATTGGAACTGGTTTCTGTGATGCTTCCGTCTTCATCTCGCCTACGTGTTGATGAACTACGGCGCGGTTCAAGTTGATGGCTCTAGTACCGAAATCCACGTCAGACCACTTCAGGCCCAGAGCCTCAGACACCCTCAATCCGGTAGCGGCGGTCAGGAAGACCATCGCGCGAGCGGGGTTCTGAAGTTCAGCAAGAAGTTTTCTGAGTTCTTCCGTATCCAGGACGGCAGGCACTTTCTCCCGCTTCGCGCTCTGTCGTACAAGGCTGATGGGATTATTTGATAGCCAGTCGTGACGACAGGCGTGGGCAAAGACCCCGTGCATGACGTTTCTGACCTTGGCCTTTGTTGCGTTCGCCAGCGAAAGGCCATGCAGCCAACTTTCGACTGCAACCGTTCGTACATCCGAGAGTCTGTGTTCTCCCCATTTCGGAATCACCCAGACATCTAAAGATGTCTCTACGGTTCGTTTTGTGGAATGCGCTTTGCTTAGCAGTTCATTCGTTGTGTAGTGCTTGACCAACTGCTTGACGGTCATCGGCACTGCGGGGTTGTCCGCGATGGCGTTGGTGCGAAGCGGTTCAGCGGCCTTGCGAGCTGCTGTTTTGGTTGGTAACTGTTCTACGGTGCCCACAACCACCTTCCGATTGACCCTGCCGTCTGGCGTATTCTCACGCCATCTGAAAATCCAGACTGCCGGGCCAGCCTTCCGCTTCTCTTTGGTCAAACTTCCCGATTGATACCGTTGCCTTGTGAATTTCACTATGGTTTCTCCTGTGTGAAATCCACGCGGTCAGCGGGTTGGCGATTTGAATGTATCTGAGATCGCAACCAGGAGTCCAGTTCCGATGCACGAAAATACCAGTGACCTCCAATTTGATACCCAGGAATGCGTCGGTGACGAGCATAGCGTTGCAGAGTCTTGACGTGGATGTTGCCGAGCAATTTGGCCGCCTCGGGACTCCCGATCAATGGCTCGAAGCCGAGGGGAGGTTTTTGTGAACGCATGAGTGTGACGGCAACAGCGTGACCCTCATTTCTAGTTTTCCTTTCTTCGCCTGTGGCCGCGCGGTGTGACGCAGCATTGAGGTTGGTGTCAGAACCGGCAAACGAATGATTCTGGCTGGGCGTAGCTGGCGACGACGTTACGTTCTCCTCGTCGACGCAATTTCCACCCGAGAGACTGCGTGCTACTTGGCGCGAGCCATGTCGTCGGTCGGACGCTGGGCTCTCACGCATTCCGGATTGGAGGCGGTGTTGCATGGCGTTTTACTTCAATTCCAGTTGGAACGACTCTCCTTTCGAGCTTGGTGCGTGATTACTCGTGTGTTCGCCTGAAAGCCATGCTTGAAACTCTTTGTCTTTGTTATAGACAAGTTTCAGGGCCTCCATCACGACGTACGACGGTGAGCAATCGAGAAACTCTGCGTATTTCGCGAGTTTGGCCTTTGCTTCGTCGTCGAGTCTTAGTTGGACAACAGTGGTTTTGGGCTGTTTGGGTGGTGCTTTCAATACTGCCATGCGCATTTTCTCCTTTCGTTGTTCGGGATCGTTTCTTCTCTGCATTCAGGTTTGATTACATCCGTGTATGCACGCGGACAAAACACGGTCACGCTTCCTGCGTGACGGGCGGGAGCGACCCCATAGACCTTTTGGGCGGCTGAAAGCCGTCAAAAGTGGGGTCGCTCCCGCCCATCCTAGTGTTTTGCCCGCGTGCATATGTCACCTCCTTCCCTCACGCATCTGCCGTTCTTTGAAGAGTTTGGGTTGGTCTTGAAAGTGACCTGCGAGGTGACGCTGCCCCTGAACAACCTCGTATCTGCCAGCCGTCACCCCAGTTCTTCGTGCTGTTTCCGAAAATTGCTTCGTGACCCGGTACCGTGATGGCTCGGAAGAGGATCTTCTGCGGGGGCAGTGATACGGAGGCCGCTTCAATTTGAAAGTCCTTCGGCAACTGATTTCGCTTCCAAAGATGGTATAGAGTTGCGATGCTGTCCCCGGTGTAACGTCTTCTGGCTTCGCTTAAAAAGATCGCGTCCCGCTCTGTGATCAGCCCATATTGTTCTCTGTCCCACTTGGTCTGCAGGTCGAAATAACGTGTCAAATCCAATAGGCTCTTCGCTTCCACGAGGAAGGAAAAGAGCTCGGCAGCCTCTTTCTGTAGGCCCGCTGCGGATGAAATGTAGAGAAATTGGAAGCCTGGGAGCCGTCGAAATAGGGGCCGGTAGGTGCGCAAATGTGCGATGTACGCATCGAGGTTTCTGTGTTCGGGGTCAACATAAGTGAAGGTGACCACGGGCATGAAATCGGGAGACGGGTAGGCGACACACAGAGGAAAGCGATCGGAAAAAGAGATCCCGTTGCCCTGCCCCTCAGTCTGCGAGAACAGACTCTCTTCGACCTTGAAGCGCTCGACAAAGTACCGCCGCTTCTCCTCCGCCGTCTCGAAATACCTTTCTTCCGGATGGGTCAGAATGAAATCGAGCACCAGGAGCCGAGCCTTGATGTGCGCGAGTTCGTGCTCCCGACGATTCCGGAGATGACCTTTGGCGATTGCGGTGTAGATGTGCCGTGAGCGGAGCTGATACACAAGACTCCTCCGTGTGTACCTCCGAGCGCTGGCATGACCCAGGCTAAACAGCTTCTCGACCAAACGGGCATTGCGTTTGCCGCTCTTGGCATGAGCAAACTCGAGGAACTGCCGGACCGTGAAGTAGCCCGAATGCGTCGCCACAAGGTAGAGAAACCGGGCTTCTACTTCGGTGTAGCCGAAGGCGCAAAGATTGGCGAGTTGGTCTTCTCGGAGGTCCATGGTCTAAAAGCCTAGGATGACTGCACTCAACTCCCGGTCGTCACGGCTACGGCGCAGCCGGTCCGTTTCGCCATGTCGGGCATAAATCTGAAAGCCGGCGCGAGCTTTCTGCGAAAGTCCGCTCGGACGATAATGGTCCGTTGCGAGCTCAAGGTCGCGCCGCTGGATTTCGTTGTCGTTCTCCTTCACGTACTCGATCCGCAGATCGGGAATCGGAGTCTTCCCGGATACAACTTTGAGGTGATAACGCTCGGCGACTTCTTCCCTTAAGGATTCGGCATCCCGACTCTTGACTCGGGACGCGCGGGCGAGACGGGCATAGAGCTCCTGTTTCATTTCATAATCGAGTTGGACCCGCAAGACTCTGCCGCCGCGGCCTTCGATCTCATCGCTGACCTTGTGATACAGCCGATACAGGTCCGCGTCGTGGAAAGCTTCTTTGGGCTTCTTGAGTCCGTGGTAGGTGGCTTGGTTTGGGGAGACAACTTTGCCGCGAGAAAGAAGCTTGTGGCCTTCCTTAGTTAGCGTCACGACTTGGATCGGGTTGTGCTCAGCATCGGCAATCCCCGTCCGCCGCAGGAGCCCCTGGCGCATGAGGTTTTCAACGTCATTCTCCATGCGAGAGCGGTCGCCGTTGTAAGCAAACTCGGCTAGGTCGCCAGTAGCCAGGACCCGGAACTTGCCAACCTCGGAAAGGGTATGAATCTCGGAATCTCGCAGCGAATAATCCTTGTCCCGGTCCGTGTACTTGGTACGAATTCGCTGAGAAAGAATCGCTTGGACGCGTTCCTCGCGTACGAGTGAGGGACGTTCGCGGCCGGAGCGTCCGCGGCTCTCGCGGTCCAATCTGTCAGACCGGTCTTCTTCCCGCCAGATGTTGTGAAGCATATTCCGCGTGTTCCAATCAGAAGACGCGCCTCTGCTCAGGTCACGCCCTGAATTCAAATCAGAACCACGGGAATCATCGATTTCGAATCCGTCAAAACCTCGCGACATGGAAACGACTCCTATTGGTCAAGGGACGCATCCTCCCTCAATGGAAATACCGATGAACGGAGAAAAACGTTGTCGGGCTGGGTGCAAGCTCGAACAGAGAAACTCGATGGAGTGAGCTGCTGTATATCGTACTGCCCCTATTCAAATTAGCCTTCAGGACTCAGCGACTTCTCTGGTTCTCCGCTTTGGTAGAGGAACACTTCCTCGACGTTCTTGCCGAAGATGCGAGCAATCTTGAAAGCCAGCGCAAGGCTCGGGTCGTACCTGCCCGTCTCGATAGCGTTGATGCAAGCACGCGATACCTCCGCATGCATGGCTAGCTCCGCTTGCGTCCATTCCCGTTCTGCTCGTAACACCCGCAGTCGAGTCTTCATTGGTGCCGCCAGTGCCGCTGCCATGAGGAGATCGCCAGCCCCAAGCTCCAGAAAATGACGGCGAATGCCGCGTTCCCGTATCCCGGGACGCGGGGAAAGCCAAAACTCTCGAGAGCGACTTCCAACACCAAGAGGGAGAGCATTCCTACGAAAGCGAATCTCAGGGCCTCATGGGTGTATTGCCGTTCGAATTCGTCGATGACGCGCAGGAACCGAAGGAGAGTCCAAATCGCGAGAACCGATCCTAGAAGGGCGAGCGCCAAAAGCGCATCGCGCTGGAGGTTGTGCGAATACTGGGCAAGAGCGAAGGCAGCAGCACAGCCCACGGCTATTGCATAAAAGAGGCGGAGTAGGTTTTGCTTCTTTACGACAAGAGGGTCAACGGGATTGGGTCGAGACTCCATGAGAACCTCCCCGATTGAGATTCGTACAGACTACACATCCCCCAAGGGAATGTCAACTATAAATAGCATTATAGTGCTATGTGGTATCTTATAGTTGTCAACCGCGATCTTTGGGTGGTCGTTGGTCTTGGGGAGGGCAAAGGCAAGCTGCGGGGTACTCTAACCTGGCCGAGTCGCTACATGCCCCCCCCCTAACAGACGGAAAAGGGCATGTGCAGTGACTCAATGAAATTCGCGAACGGAAGTATTATCTCAAGTGTTACGTGCGGGCCAAGCCTGTGGATCAGGTCAGGTTCTCTAAAATATATTTTTAGGAAATATTCTTATTCACAGCTTCTTCACAGGATTATAAGACTATTGGTATTGACTCTTACGGAAATCTAGCGTACGAGCTATCTACGGCGTGGGTTTTCATCGGCCTCTCATCTGTTTCTTTTCGACCGCCACCCGCGGGTTGACGTGCTCACAGGCTTTTCATGCTTGTGGGGTTGATTCTTGCCTATTTTGACCGCGCCATAGATTTTCGATTTTCGCAGTAGAGAATCTCTCGTGCTCAATTAGTCTTGCCCGAAATAATGGAGGTGCTTGTGTTCTGGAAACGCTGTGGTTTGGTGTTGGTTTTGGCTGTATTGAGTTTTGTTTTTAGTCCGGGGGCGGCTCAGTCAAATAATAGTTGCATAGCCATTACGACGTGGTGGTTCCCCCTTGCCATTCCTACTGGATGGTCATACTACGGATCTTATCCAGGAACTTACACATATACGATTTGGGCCCCGACCACCGCATGTTCACCCGCCCCATGCCCTTGCCCTGGTTGCTGTAGTCCCGGGCCCGGTGGAGCACCACCCCCTCCTGGAGCACCACCCCCTCCTATTGCCGGAAATCCGATCTTCTTAACTTCGGGCGACACCTACATCGAGCAAAAAGACATTCGAATCCCGGGGCTAGGCGGTGGATTGAGCCTAGTCAGAAGGTGGAACAGTATTTGGCCGGCAAATCTAAGCGCTGTTCAAGTTGGGCTATTTGGCCCTAATTGGCGCTCAACCTACGAAGAACAAGTGTTCGTCGGGAGCGACCATTACATAAAATACTTGCGTGCTGGCGGTAGTTTTTGGTCTTTTGGAACAGCGACCAGTGGACCAGGGTCATGGGCTCCCGCTGCGCCTCAGAACGTCACGGCCTCGCTTACAACTCCTAATACTTCCACGCCCTACTGGACGATTATCTTTCAAAATGGGGAGCAGAGACGCTTTGACGGTACGAGCGGAATGCTGACGACCATAATCGACCGGAACGGAAATACCACAACATTGGCCTACGATAGTGCTAATCGACTTGCGACGGTTACAGATGCGGCTTCACGGCAGCTCACCTTTACGTACGGGAGTCCGTCGAGTCATCTCGTAACAGGCGTTTCATCCAGTGTCGGGATCAGCCTGACTTACACATACGACGGGCAGAACAGACTAAGCCAAATTACCAATAATTCTGATTCAACGACAATGTCGTTTGCTTATGACTCGCAGTCCCGAATTATTTCAGTTACGGACATGAACGGGAAGATTCTTGAGTCGCACACTTACGACAGCAATGGCCGCGGATTGACTTCGTCGCGAGCCTTGGGTGTTGACGCAGTCACGGTTTCTTATCCCAATCAATGATCGCTGCGAAGGGCCCCATGACGCGTTAGAGCCAGACTCGTTCGATCGGCTTTAACCTCAGAGCCCTGGAGGCTAGTTCTTATGAACGTGCGCACATGCAAGTCGATGCTACTCTTGACTGTCTTCCCGCTGTTCTTCTGTGCGACAGGCGCGCAGGCTGCCGGGCCGAGCATTACATCGTTGACGCCGAATACTGGGGCTGTTGGGTCGTCCATAGTGATTGCCGGATCGAATTTTGGTTCAACTCAGGGAAGTAGCACGGTCAAATTCAACGGGACGACCGCGACCACAACTAGCTGGAGTGCATCCAGCATCACCGCCACAGTCCCTACGGGTGCAACGACAGGTAACGTGATAGTGACGGTTTCCAATAGGGCCAGCAACGGAGTGACCTTCACGGTGACAGCGGCGCCGAGCATCACATCGTTGACGCCGAATACTGGGGCGGTGGGATCGTCCATAGTGATTGCCGGATCGAATTTTGGGCCGACACAAGGGAACGGCAGCGTAAAGTTCAACGGGACGAGCGCAGCGGTTACGACTTGGGGAGCAAGCAGCATAACGGCGACGGTGCCCAGCGGGGCGAGTACCGGCAACGTGGTGGTGACGGCAGCGGGCGCGGTAGCGAGTTCTGGCGTTACGTTCACGGTGACAGCGGCGCCGAGCATCACATCGTTGACGCCAAATACTGGGGCGGTGGGATCGTCCATAGTGATTGCCGGATCG
>Ga0210400_10000561_pt1 | contig 41308 bp, 30 predicted proteins | sample IncBWH26MmetaG_FD_155456 | JGI IMG/M metagenome (GOLD analysis project Ga0210400, IMG submission 155456) | Forest soil microbial communities from Barre Woods Harvard Forest LTER site, Petersham, Massachusetts, United States - Inc-BW-H-26-M | ecosystem: Environmental > Terrestrial > Soil >... | reverse complement strand
GCCCGGCTGTCGCGATCGAAATACTGGAATTGTCCTGCTGGGCGCCGTAGAGGCGGAACGGAAATTCATTGTCGGCGGCGATGTGATAAAACTGGGCGGTCGGCTGGTTCATCTCCGAGGTCCAAGTTTCGCCGCCATCGACAGAGACATTGGCGCCGCCGTCATTGGCTTCGATCATGCGCTTAGGATTGGTCGGATCGATCCACAATTCGTGATTGTCACCATGCTGGGTCTTCAGCGTCTTGAAGCTCTTGCCGCCATCGATCGAACGGTAAAGCGAGGTGTTGAGTACATAGACGATATTCGCATCCTTGGGATCGGCGAAGACCGTGTTGAAATACCAGGCCCGCTGTTTGATGCTGTTCTTGTCGCTGACGAGCGTCCAGGTCTCGCCGCCGTCATTCGTGCGGAAGAGGCCGCCTTTCTTGGCTTCGATCATCGCATAGACCACTTTGGAGTCAGCAGTCGGAGCGACATTGATGCGGCCCAGGATGCCGTCCGGCAATCCGCCGCCGCTCAAACGCCGCCAATGCTCGCCGCCGTCGAAGGACTTGTAGAGGCCGCTGCCGGGTCCGCCGCTCTCCATGATCCAAGGCTTGCGATAGGCCTGCCACATGCCGGCATAGAGGATCTTGGGATTATTGGGATCGAAGGCGACGTCCGAAGCGCCGGTCTTGGCGTCGACATACAGCACCTTCTTCCAATTGGCGCCGCCGTCGGTTGAGCGGAACACGCCGCGCTCCTGATTGTCGCCGAAAGTATGCCCGAGCGCCGCCACGAGAACGATGTTGGAGTCGGAGGGATCGACGATGATGCGGCCGATCACCTGGCTGTCGCGCAGCCCGGAGAAACGCCAGGTTTTTCCGGCATCGGTCGATTTATAAAGGCCGTTGCCGGTGGCGACGTTGCCGCGAATGTTGATCTCGCCAGTGCCTGCATAGACGATTTTGGGATCAGAGGGCGCCACAGCGACGGCACCGACGGCGGCCGCGGCCTCGGGGAAATCGTCCCATAACGGCTTCCAGCTGGTGCCGCCATCGATGCTCTTCCACAATCCGCCGGTGGCGGCGCCGAAGTAATAAGTGTTGGGCTCGCTGATAACGCCTGTTACGCCCGTGGCACGGCCGCCGCGGAAGGGACCGACTAGCCGATATTTGAGTCCGTCGAGCGGCGATTTCGAAGCCGAATCGGTGGACTTGACGGGAGTTGACGATGGATCCGCCGCAACCGAAACAGTAGCCGAGAGCAAGGCAAGGATGATGACCCCGAGGCGTGATGCAGACATTCGATCTCCCGTTTATCAGCGGTCAGGCTAGCGACTGCTTTCCATACTGTCCAGCAGGGCATCCCGTTATCGATTGCGCAGGGTAATCGGGCTACAACTCGATGGGCATTATTTGCGGCCGTAGAGTTCGTCAACTCTATCGAAGCGCGCATCGCGGCTGTACACGCGATGTGTTACTTCTGCTGTACCGCCGCCTCGGCGCTGGCCCTGGCATCTGCGCGCGCCGTCTTGTAGTCGGCTTCCGCCTGGTCCCTGCACGCCCTCTGAGCAGAGCCGCTCTGCGATTCGCAAGTCGCGAGGGCTACCTTGCGGTTGCCGTCGGCTTTTGCGATGGCCACATTGTAGGTTTGGTGTGCGGCGTCGTTGTTGAATTTGATTTCCTGGTCGTTGATCTTCTCGTACGATTTATCCAGCGCGCTCTGCGCGCGTTCTTCGCTCTTCGTCACCTCGTTGCTCGCCTTCTGCTCGGCTTTGGCTACGTCCTTCGACACATCTTCGGGCGACTTCGACTTGTTGCAGCCGCCTAGCACTAAGGAAGCGGCCACGAAAATCGGCATCAGGTATTCACGCATGCAATTTCCTCTTGTTATAGGCACGCGATCTGTCTGCGCGTTGGGGTGCCTCATCAGTAGGATCGCTCGCAGCTACGCGGCAGTCAACCACGTTCTCGACAGTCATTCCCACTCAATTGTCTTCTGGCGTCGAGTTTACCGTCAAAAAATATTGCTTGGGGCCGACAGAAGGCGAGAGTCCCGTCGTCGAGCGTTCTTTGACCTTTTGGTGTACTTGCGTTCCCGCCAAGGCAGCTTCGAATGCCGTGTTGAAGTGCGCTACGAGCGCTGGGAGCGCCTGCGGATCGATGAAGGCATCCCTCTCTCCGGCCTCATGGCGCGCCTCGCGCTCGATCACATCCGCTATATCAGGGTGGCTGGGCAGCACGATGTCGGCTTTCATTGTCGCGAGCTTGCGGAAGGTCGCGCGGTAATCCGACGCAATCTCCGGATAGGCATGGTTGCCCACCAGGATGTTGCCGGCTACCGTGATACTGCAGAGGAAGAAGACATTCAGGTGTCGCCCTTGGTCCCGGACCTTCGTGCTCCAGCTGGTGCAGCCCGGCGTATGCCCCGGCGTCAAGTGCGCGGTGAGTGTCACGTCGCCGAGCTGGATCGTTTCCCCATCGTGGACCATGCGATCGATCTTGATCGGTGCGAAGGGCTTGGACTCATAGTCGGTATCGCCGCGCGCGCGGCCATGCTCCAGGGCCCACGTGTCTCCCGCGCTGGCGAAGAACTCCGCGCCGGTGTCCTGCTTAATCCGCGCCAGCGCGCCGACGTGATCGTGGTGGGCGTGGTCGCTGATCAGTCGCTTCACGGCATGCAACGGGACGCCTACCGCCTCGATGTTGCGCTCGATTAGCGGGGCATTCTCCGCGGTGGTCCCATCCAGCAGGATGGCGCCTCGATTGGAAACGATGAGATAGGCCGCCAGCCCTTTCGTCCCGACGTAGTAGACGTTTCCCGCGATCCGGAAAGGCTTCACCGGCGTCGACCATTCCGGCGGATCATCTGCGAACGCCGGCGCAGCCATTCCTAGCCCAGCGGCCACGGTCAACGCCGCCAGCCATGCACAAATCCGGTGGTGAGCGCTCACTGAAGCATCCCGATTGTCCTCGGCGGTTGTTTGAGGAGGATCTCGCAAGCGGCCAATTGGTGCAACGCTTCAATCTTTGCGTCGATGCTGGCCGGTTTTGGCTCGCGCGGCTGATGACGCGAGGTCCGATCACTCCCCCTCAATCGTTCCGGCACCTGCAAGTATTTGATTCACATGACAATCTCTCATCGACGTTTGAGATTTGCCGTCAGGACTATTGTCAAAGAGTTTTGCTTGGTGCCGATAGAGGCAGTAGATGCAGACACTGCTCTGGCAATGGGTGATGCTGGATCAAGCCAGCGAGCCATGGGATAGTGCCTCCACAACAACAGCATCGGCACGGAGCGCGATTACACAAGCATGAACGATGTGGATGTTTCGATCGTCATCCCGACGTTTCACCGCGAGGCAGAACTGCTCGAAGCGATCGGCAGTGTGCTGTGCCAGTCAGGAGTCACCTTACAGATCATCGTAGTTGATGACAGCGCCGGGCAAACGGCTCGCGCTGCGGTCGAGTCTGTTCAGGATCCCCGGATACACTACATCGCTCGGCGCGAGCCATCCGGCGGACGGCCGGCGCTGGTGCGCAACGAGGGCGGCAACGTTGCACAAGGGCGCTACATTTATTTTCTCGACGACGATGACCTGATGCGCGCGGACACGCTGCGCACGATGGTCGCCGCCCTCGACGCGGCGCCGACCGCGGGCATGGCCTTCGGCCTGATCGAGCCATTCGGTAAGGACGAAAAGGTGCTGCGCGGCGAGCGAAGGTATTTCCACAATGCCGGACGCATTGCCCGTCGATTGTGGGGTGCCTGGGAATTGGGTGCGAGACTGGTGTTTTTGCCCGCCCTCCTCGTCAATTCCGCCTGCATGCTGCGCCGGACGGCCTTTCTCGCCAGCGGCGGCTACGATGCAGAAATTCCAATCTGCGAGGACGCGGAATTCTGGGGTCGTATTGCACACGCGACGGGTTATGTATTCATTGACCAGCCGGTGGTGCGATACCGCACGGGTGCGCCTTCCTTGATGCACAATCTCGCCCCCAACGACGAGAAACTTCATACTTCGTACCGGCGCATCCAGGATAAGTACCGTCGAGCACACGGTCTTCTCAACTTCATCGCCATGAAGCTTTGGACGCGTGTCATCTTGCAGCGACTCGACCCGTCGGATTCGGCATCGGTGGCATTTTCAGCCACCGTGCAGCCTGAAATCGCCTTCCGGGCGCACCAAGGTTTACCAGGCCTGCAGCAGCTCACGCGTGAATGGACCAGCCTCGTGGCGACGATACCCGGGGCTAGCTTCAATCATCTCCCGTGCTGGTATCACGCCTACCTTGCATCCCGTGACTGCGATCCGGCGAGCGTGTGGTTCATCACAGCCCATCGGGGTGAGCGGCTCGTGGCGGTGTGCCCATTGCAGTTCCAACGTCACCGCGTACCGCTCCTGCGGCCGCGCTACCTCGGCACGCTGGATGGCAACGAGCTGCAGCTATCGGATTTCGTCTTTGCACCTTCCACGGACAACTCCTCGCTGGTGTTTGAATTGACGCGCTGGCTGCGTGTCCAACGCAGGCTGCGGTGGGACGTGTTACGCCTGTTGAAGGTCGCCGAAAACTCCTCGCTTGGCTATGCCGCGAGGACACGGCGACCGAGGCTGACACTGGCGGCGAACTACGATGCCAGCGCCTACTTCGACACCCGCGGCAGCTACGATCAAGCCACGCATGCCATGGCGAGCAAGATGCGCAGCAACCTGCGCCGCCGCACGCGGCTCGCCGAGAGCGCGGCACCGCTGCGCTTTGAATCATGTCGTGGACCGGCGGACGTGGCCCGGGGCTTCGACATCTTTCTCGAGCTCGAGTCCTCGGGATGGAAGGGTGCCGCGGGCAACCGGTCTGCGATACGCTGCGTGCCCAGCGTGCTTGCTTTTTATACGGCGATTGTGCGCGAGTTCACGGCGCGCAACGAGTGTGTCGTCAATCTGCTGTGGCATGGCGAGGAACCGATCGCGGCCCAGCTGGGACTGCATTTGGGCAGAACGCTCTACATCCTGAAGGTCGGATACCGCGACACCCATCCGGTTCTCGCCCCCGGGATACTGCTGCAGGATCGAACCATTCGCTATGCATGCGAGGATCCAGACGTCGACGTGCTCAGCATGGTCAACAATCCGCCCTGGCTGCACAGCTTCAAAACCAACACCGTGAACGTGTCGATGTACTGCGTATTCAACTGGACCGCGGCGGGGCTGCTTGCGCAGCTAGGTATGTGGATGAAGCGCTCGTGGTTCGCGCCGGCCCCGGAATCGGCCACTCTCAGCGCTCACGATATCTAGAGGCACTCCGCTGCGGTCCTTGACCCGTTTGGAGCTACGCGCTCGAGGAGCTCTCGGAAGCGGTATGCCTTGTGTTCCGCCTCTTCCGCCGGCAGCGCAGTGCGCACCTTCTGCCTCTCCTTGGTGTGCTCCCTCGCCCCAATCAGAGCGGCAAGCCGTGTTTTCTCATATTGGACACCGAGTTGCTCCATCAGGCTGCAGACACGCCCCAGGTCATTGAGCCATCGGGTCTCGAAGTCGATGACCGTGACGGCGGGCACGCTCGCGCGCCACAGGGCGATTCGAGCCTCGATCTCATGCCAGTACCAGAGCGCCTTGTAGAAGGGGTGTGAGAATTCCGGATCGGACGATAAAATATCCGCGAGCGCAAGCGCATTGGTCGGTGCCTTGAAATCGAGCCACCAATAGTTGCCCCGCTCCGTGCCCGGATAATCGCGGAGACTGTAGATCGAGTTTGCGACCTCCACCGCCGGCCGCACGAGGTGCACGACGGCGATCCGTCGGCCGAACTCCGCAACCGCATTTCGAGCAAAGGTCTTGATGAAAAGATGGTTTGCTTCGAAATAGTAGCGCTGTCGCATCGCGGCTCGGTAGATGTTCACCGATTTGACGCGGCAATATACGCGATCCACGATTTCGCGGTCACCGTAGCTCGCGGCGCGCAGCAGCGAGCCATTCATCACCGGGTGCGCCTCGTGCACGGCACGGCATCCCGGCACCGCCGCGAACAACTTGGTGAGCGTTAACGTACCGCTACGACCCGTGGTAGCCGTGAAGATGAACCGCTCTAAGCCCCGTGCTCGCAGTCTGTAGAGTCGCCGTGCCAGCCCGGCGACCAGGCGGTTGTGAATGAGCGGCTTGAATCGATACGGCAACATGGGCCACCGATCGGGCAAAGGCGCCATGTCCGTGTCGACGTCTGCGGCGGACTCCCAATTTTTTTGGACGTTTCTGCTCCCGAGCGCATCGAGTCCTACCATCTTTGTGATAGTACGGAATCCTAAGGCAAGATACCAAGCGAATCGCGCTCCCAACAACCACACTTCACTGGACGCAACTACGGGCACCATCAGCAGACCAGGGGGCCATCGAATAGACCGTATTATGTCTAGCGGTGCCGGTTGCGAAGTACTGAATCATCCGCCGCCGTGAGCCTTCGGCGCCGACGTGGCTGTAGCGTCGATTAGGGGGAGGCAATCCGAGCGAGGCCTACGGGCTCACGTCGTACCTCGAGCCACGATAGCGTGATCAGGCCGAGAACGTTGGTGATCTCGCCGACGAGCACGCCCATCGCCGCCCCTACCGGCCCGACACGGCCGATCGTGCCGCCGGTCACGGCGAGCGCGACCAGCGCGCTGATAACCGTCAGAATGGTAAGCGAGCGATATCGCGCCCGTGCCAGCAGGAAATTCACGAACTGATCACGGGCGAGCATTGCGAACGAGGCCAGCCACCAGACCAGCAGCAGCAAGTCCCGCTGCGCGAAGTCCTTGCGTAGGATAGTGGCAAAGATGAAGCCTCGCACCGGCCAGAACAGCGCCGCGTAGATGATTGCCAAGGCCGCCATGCCTAGCGCACTGAGTGCGACGCGCCGCAAAGTGCCCCGTACCCCGCGGTCGCGCAGCCAGTCGGCTACGGTCGCGAGCATCAACGAGCTCACGCCGGTCGAAAGCAGGTTCACCGGCATCATGAGCATTCGAGTCGCACCGAGTGCAGCGACCGCGTTCAGATTCACGACACCGGCGATCAGGTAGTTGTAGCCCTGGTTGTAGGCTGAAGTTGCCAGACTGCCGGTGGCGGTCCAGATACCCACGGCAGCGATGCCGCGCCACACCCGCGTGCTGGCATGGACATTCCAGGTTTCGTGCCGCCGCATCAGGCGCGAGTTCTCGCGGCCTGCAGCGAGGGACGCGACGCTCATGAACGTCACGATCACGATTGCGGGTATCTGGGTTGCTATCGAGACCCCCGCGCCGCAGAGCAGCAGGGCTACATAAACGATATCTCCGCGCAGCGACGCCGTAGCGTTGCGGTAGCCATTGGAAACCATGCGGAAGAACTGCCGATACAGCGCGGTCGATCCGGCTGCCAGAGCGGCGAGCAGCAGCCAGGTCGTCGTGGTATCGAACTCGCGAAAGGCCCGCATGATCACAATGCCGACCCCGGCGATCGCAACGAGGCGCACTACCGCCCGGCGTTGCCCGGCGTACAGCCCGCCGATCAGGTCAGAGCGCTGCTCGGGCCCGAGCCGCGTCAGCTGATTGACCATGGCCGGCCCGACGAACGCGCCCTGCAGCGATGTGAGCATGAGGATGCCGCTGAACACGAGCACGTAGTAGCCGTACTGATCGTTGGAGCTATATCGGAGCAGTAGCAGGCCGACCGTGAAGTTGGCGGCTGATAGAATGACCTGCGAAATCATACCCTTGGCGAGCGTGCCAGCGAGCCCGAAACGCTTCGCAGCGGGGTTCAATGTTGTTCCTGAATGCGGACCCGCCGCCTGTACGTGAGCATCCTACGCCGCTGCCAACCGGTGGCACGTGGATTCCAAGCGCTATACTGCCGGAAAACACCGTGCGGCGTCCGCCGGGCGCGCATTCGCACCCGGCGGGCACCGACTCCATAGGCGCTACCGTATGCGGATCCGATCATTCCGCCAGCAATTCACGCCGTCGGCGGCCGCGCTGCGGACTATCGACGCATGTGCCCGTGACCTTGCGCCCCAGAATGCGCAGCTCTCGGACTGGCACGAGAATTATCTGATCAACCACAAGCGCCGCATCAGCCATGATCTCGACATAATCAATCGGGAGATTTCGAAAGGCCAGAGCATCGTGGAATTCGGCTCGATCCCTTTGGTTCTTACCGCGGCACTCAAGAGCTGCGGCTACCGGGTGACGGGCTGCGACATCGCGCCCGAAAGGTATGCGTCGACCATTGAGGCGCTGGGATTGACCGTAGTCAAATGCAATATCGAGATGCAGCAGCTGCCGTTCGCGGATGAATCCTTCGACGCGGTCGTCTTCAACGAGCTCTTCGAGCATCTGCGGATCAACCCCGTGTTCACGCTGGGTGAGGTACTGCGGATCATGAGGCCAAACGGCGTGCTCACCCTGTCCACACCGAATCTGAGATCATTGGAGGGAATCCGGAATTTCCTACTCCGGGACCGGTCGTACTCCTGCGCATCGAATATCTACCACGAATACAAGAAACTGGAGACGATCGGTCACATGGGTCACGTGCGTGAATACACCCGAACCGAAGTGGTGGAGTTCCTCGAGACGGTTGGCTTCGAAGTCACGGCAATCATATACCGGGGCGAGTATCAAAACCGGCTCAAGCGGTCTGCGATCCGGCTGCTGCCGAGCCTCAGCCCGTTCGTCTCCTATGTTGCGCGCAAGCCGGCTTCAGCGCGCTCACTCCCACTTGGGGGCGATACAGGGCGATAGATGCCGAAGGCGTCGATTGAATACCGATGTCGGTACCACCTATACGTCAATCCTCGAGCTCCTGATTTCGCAGCCACTCGGCCAAAGCGTCGTCTTGCACCCGATAGTCCCCGTAATCCATTCGCAACACCAAGTCTGCGTCCTGCAGCCGGCGGAGCGATTGCTGCGGCACGTTCTTCGCCACAGCCTCATTGAGTCCGAGTGCCGCTCCGAGCCGCTCGCGCGACGACTCGGAGAAGAGATCGGTGACGCCGGAAACAATCAGCCGTAGCAATTCGCGGTCAGCCGGAAGCAGCCGGTGCCAGGTACTCACGAAGTTCGCATCATTGAAGACATGCGCCTCAGTGTCGAGAAGCGCTGCCTTCGAGCCTAGATCCGCGTAGGCGAGATACCGACTGAGGTATCGCCGAAAGAACTCGGGTGTGCGCTTCAAGGACCCGAACGCGGCTAAGGCATCTTTCTGCGTAAGTCGATACCTCGACAGCCGGTTGACCTTCACTACCATCGCCCGGACAAATTCCTCTCCGAGCAGCTCGAATGGCTCAAGTGGAGCCCAATTGTAGAATGGCTCCGTGGAACGGCCGAACATACGGCGAAGCGTCGCTTCTGAGCTGCCGGCAAAAATCACCTTGATGTTGTGCTTGCGCCCGTCGAGACTCGCGCGTAATGAGTGTGCGAGCTCTGCGTGCGCAGACTCAGCGAGAACTTGAGCCTCATCCAGTACCAAAAGCATCCGGCGATTTGGCTTGTCGAAACCGCGAATGAGCTCGGTGAGCCGCGGAGTTACCGCTGCCTCGGTGCCGCCGAGCTCCGCCTCCAGGCTGCCCTCCGCCATCCCCGCCACTTTCGCCGATGCCTTGATGCTCTTGAGCGGTCGCTTGAGAGTCTTCGCGAGCTTGCGCAACCCGGTGGGCTTAAGTACGCGAGTGAGCGCTGCCAAGAATGCGGGCGCAGGCTGGCTCCTGGCATCCCAGAGATTTAGGTATACCGTGAGGTACCCGGCGTCGCGCGCAGCCGGGATGAGGTCTTGTTCGAGGAACTCTGATTTTCCCATCCTCCGCTTGGCGAATAGTGCGCGGGCGGACGAGAGCCCTACGTCGAAAATCTGAAGATACTTCGTGGCAAGCTCAGGCCGTGGGTAGTGCCAAGGATCTGCCGGGGTCGTCGCTCGGGTCATCGGTATCCAGAAGTATCTCCACGTCCGGAAGTATTATACTCGATGATACCTTTTTGTACTACACGTCCGCGATCTGTCGGCAGGAGAGCCAGGTGTTCGCTCAGTCCTTGCCTCGTCAGCGCGTGCGGCGGAGAACTCTATCGTCCCAACAATGCGCCGCGTCGTCCTGCGGTTTGGCCCTTTGGTTTATTGCTCATGGCTTTGGAACTGCTCGCCCGCAGCGATCCGATAGTCAACCCGGTTTTCCGGCGGAGGGATGGGACAGTAGACATATCGATTCAGAGAACAGTACGGATTGAATGCCTTATTGAAATCGAGGGTTGTCGTTCGATCCTTCGGGAGAGGAGCGTAGATGAATCGCCCGCCGCCATAGGTGTCCTGACCGTTGGTCAGATCCGAAAACATGATAAATAATTTGTCTTCATCGATAAATGACTTTAAGCGTATGTTTTGACCGCCAATTGTGAAAACGACGTCTCCGGTGGACGTCATTGGCTTTTTCCATTCGATATGAGTTAACGGGACGCGCGTTTCCGCAGGCCTTTCATACGGAATAAACGTTGCCGGAACGCGATAAGAGTCGTCGATGGGAAACCACTTGTTTCCCGCAAATTCCGCAATTGATGGATTTTCTAAGTCATCAACGAACAAATAAAGACCATCCGCGTAGGGACGGACTCGAAATTCGATGCTCCCTACCCGAACTCGACCAACGCCACTCTTGATGGAAAGGATCGTTGGTTTAGTGGTCACATGACCATCGATCTGTGCGTGAATGCCGCGAGATGGGGCGAATTTGACAACGTCTCCGCGTCTGATCAGCTCGCCAATCGAATTGGCTGCGTGCAATGGAGGCAGTCGCATGCTGGACTTTTGACTGCTCCCAAGTGATGAAGTACCGAGCGGAATCTCGAAGTTCCCAATGCCACTCAACCAATTGCCACTACGCACATCAGCATCGAAGTCCTGACGCCATTTCTGAATCTCGGCGGCGTACGCCACGTCGCAAGCACTCGATAATTGGGCAACTAGCACCATGGTCACCCATCCGAATCTGACGACATTCAGCATATCGGCTCCCAGCGGCGCTTGCGGGGTGCATATTCATTCTTGATGCTCGCACGGACGCGTTTGTTAGCCAAGGTAGCTGTGGCATTTCCTTGCCCGGTCGCGCAGTGTCTAAACGAGGGTGCATGGCCGTAATCCTCCGTTGTTTCTCTCAGTTCTTCGTGAAGGACCACGTCGAGGTTACCCCGCCTATGCTCGAGCTGCCCGACAAGGTCGTGCCATCGGCGCTGACGGGCTGCGGCGTCGAAGCCAGGAACCAGATAGCGCCCTTCTTTCCCGGCAGAGACGGTGGCGGACAGGTTTCAATCCAGCCGACGGGGTTGGTGCCGTTTCCGGTATACGTCGGGGGGCTCGTGTGATAGTTGATGATGAGTCCGGACGGTGGCACCGTAGCCGCCAGATCGATCGGCTGGGCGTTGCCCGACAGCGTGCAACCCGGGGTCAGGTCGGTCATCGTCACCGATCCCGATTCCGGCACATACAGCACGATGTTCAGATCGGGGTCTTGGTTCGCGCTCAATTGCCAGGTCACCTGCGCCGTGGCGCTGAGGCCCGGATTGGCGGCCGTCGACGTTCCCGTCCACGTGCAGGGCCGAGTCGTCGAGCAATCGTCGATCGTAATGTTGGCGACGTAGAATTCATTTCCCGCCACCGGAGGCAGGCTGATTGTCGACTCGACGCTCACGGCCACCGGGTTCGCGGCGGGCACGGCGCTTGGCGCCGTGTAGGTGGCGCTGGCGCTGGCGCCACTTTGCACGACCGTACCCGTGGCGCTTGTTCCGCCGACGACGCTGTTCACGGTCCAGTCGAGAATGAGTTGGGCACTCTGCGCTTCGCACTTGGCGAGCAACGTAATGACGAGATCGCCGATGTCGACGGGTTGGCAGTCCAGCAGCGTCAACACCAGCGGCTGGCCGACCCCGAGTCGGGCCGCGGCCGGCGAAAGCTGCGTGCCCGCGAGCAACGACCAGTCGCTGAAGTGAGTCGTCGAGACAGTAACCGTGTGAGCGGTCGTGTCGAGAGTCACCGACTTGTACGCGTTCCAGTAATTTTGCGAATCCTGGTACGCCACCTTGAGCGCCGGTGCGACGGTCCCGTTGAGATCTTGCGCTGCATAGTGAAAATCGAGCTGAATCGGCGCGTTGAAAGTCTGTGCGTCGGGGCCCAGTCGGTACGCCGAACCGATTCCGCCGGGCGTTGCGTTCGTGACTGGCTGAATGGTGAACGTCGTCGCGGCCGACACGGACCCTGCCGGGATGGTCACCGTCAAGCGCCCATCCGGCGACACGATTGAACCGCCGCTTGCATCGATGCTCTGCGAGGAGGGTGCACCGACCGCCACGCCGACGGCCGTGGCGACCGCGGTGAGGCTGCAGTCAACCGTCACGTTCGTGATGTTGCTGCTGCCGATGGTTCCACTGCCATTGGCGATCGCGCAGGATTGCGGCGGATTCGTCGGTTGGGTCTTGACCGTGACGGCGTAGGCGCCGCTCGCGAGCGGTGTCGCGAATGTGAACGGCCCGTTGGCGCCGATGGTCAGATCGTCGCCGCCATTATTTTGCAGCACGAGACCGGAGCCGCTCAACCCCGTCACAGTGCCGCCGACCGTATGGGGCGTTGGGATCGCGTCGAGAATTTTGTTCAGCGCGCCGGCGCCGCAACCGACCGTCAAGCCCGCGATCAGCGCCACTGCGGCGAAGCGCAGCTTGTTTGACACGCGTTGCGCAAAACGTCCCGCCGACATAACACCTGAAAAATGGCTCATAACGCACTCCGTTCGTTGCAAGACCTAGCCCGATCGCTCGTGTGTTCGATGGAGCTAGCGCAAAGAGCGCGAAAGTGGGATCAACGATAATTGCCGCAGACGGCGGCGAGGCGCGCCCGGCGGCCGATTCAGCCGCGCAAGGGCTTAGAAAATCGGCTCAGCCTTCACTCAACTCGCGACTCAGCCATGCTCTGGCCATTGCCCATTCGCGTTTGACGGTTGCTGTCGATATTCCCATGGCAGCCGCGGTCTCCTCGACGGATAGACCACCAAAGAAGCGCATTTCGACGATTCGACATTGGCACGGATCGAGGTGTGCCAACCCCTCGAGAGCCTCGTCCAACGCCAGCACATCGACATCGGCGGCGGGCTGCAGCGGATGCACCGACTCGTCGAGTTCGACTCGGTAGCCTCCATCGCGTTTCGCGGCCCGCTCAACCCGTGCGTGATCGACGAGAATTTGGCGCATGACATGCGCGGCGACGCCCAAAAAGTGGGCGCGATTGTCGATTTGTCCGGGCACCTGCCCCACGAGCCGCAGATAGGCCTCGTTGACGAGGGCGGTACTTTGCAAGGTGTGTCCGGGGTGCTCTCCGCGCAAGTAGTGGTGCGCCAGCCGATGCAACTCCGCGTACAAAAGCGGGATAAGCGCCTCGAGTGCGGTCGAATTGCCGGCCCGCCACTGGGCGATTAGCACCGTGGCCTGCCGCGAGTCTTGTCCAGACACGCCGACCTCCCCAGGGATTGTGAGCGATTGATAGGTCGACACGCTAGTCACAGCGTCCATCGAAGTCAACACCGTACTTGGCGCGCTTCCGGATGGGTGCACGCGACGGCGCGAGCTAATTCAAGGGAAGTTTAGACGCTGCAACAGCCCTTTGAACTCCGGCTCTTTGCGCAAAGGGTCATACATGGGATCGGTCTTCAGGTCTTGGAGTTTCGGGTCGCGCAATCGCTCCGCTGTGGCGAGCCAATCCAAGGCCTCGCGCGTTTGCCCCCACTGAGCGTGAACGAGTGCGTAAGTGCACGCCAGTGCATCCCCCTCTTTTGCCTGCAACTGGCGCAGTTCAGTCTCGGCGGCGGCCCCCCTTCCAATGACACGATAGGCCAGAGCCAAGCAGAAATGCCGGTCATCGATGCTGAGCGGGGTCGATGCGGATTCGCACATCTGAACCATCAGGTCGGGGCGCTTGAGCATGAAATAATCCGCGAAGAGGGTGGGATCGCCACTCTGCGCCGGGTCGAGTGCCAGCGCCTCCCGAAAGATCGCGACGCTCTCTGCATAGCGCCTGGCGGTGTAGAGATTCTCCCCCAGGTGATCCAACGACAGTGGATTTTGGGGGTCCAGTTTCAGAGCTGTGCGCGCCGCGGCGAGCGCCACTTCATGGCGGCCCACGCTGGCCGAGTATATCGCGAAGTTGCGCAGAACCCGCACGTCGCCCGGCGCGAGCGCGATCGCCCGGTTGAATTCCGGTTCCGCGCAACGAAAGTCGAGCCTCCACGAGCAAACGTGTGCGATCGACAGATGCGCTTCGCCCGAATCCGGTGCCAGAGTGACCGCGCGATCAGCCGCCGCGCTCGCTTCCTGCATCGTGGCGTCCCGGTCCGGCGTGAAAAGGGCAATCCAAACGAGGGCAAATGCGCGGTTCGCATAGGCGCTGGCGAATTTTGGATCGAACGAGATTGCTCGGTCAAAATGGGTGAGTGCCGCGCGGTAGTCAGCCACACCAGTCGAGTTCCAATACAGATGCATGCCCAGAAGAAACGCATCGTACGCCTCAGGACTGTGCGTGCCGCCGGTTTGGATCTTCTGTGCTTCATCACCCACAAGCTGCAATTGAAGCTGTTGGGCGACCGCGGTGGCCACATCCGTCTGCAGGGACAGCACATCTTTGAGATCTCGGTCATAGGTGCGGGACCACATCTGAAACCCGTCGAAGGCGTTGACCAGCTGCGCTGTAATCCGTACGGTGTTGCCCACGCGCAGTATGCTGCCCTCCAGAATCGCAGCGACGTTGAGCTTGTGCGCGATCGTGCTCAGCTGGAGGTTGCGGCCCTTGAACGAGAATGATGAGGTACGCGCGGCCACTTGCAGCGATTGGATGCGCGAGAGCGCGTTGATCAGCTCTACCGACATGCCGTCCGAGAAATACTCCTGCCCGGGATCGCCGCTCATATTGGCGAAGGGCAGCACCGCGACGGAGTGCGCCGGGGGATTGAAGGCCAGCTCATGCGGGGCGAAGCCCGCTGCGAAGCGCCATAGCACCCCGCCCCCGGCCAGCAGCATGCCCGCGAGGATCACCCAGGCGGTCTTACCGCTACCTTCGCGGCTGCGACGATCGGACTGCCAGCTCAACAACGCGGCCGACATCAGCGCGACGAGCAGCAAGCAGGTGATCACGCGCGCCAGGGTATTCGGAGGCTCCAAGGCAGAGTTGGAGATCTCCAAGCCATAGAGGAACGCGCAGGCCAGTCCGGCCAGCGCCGCGGTCCACACGCCTGCCACGTGCCGACCCATGAACTTCATGGCCCGGTAGTACAGCGTGCCGCGGCGCGCCTGCACCGGCTGGCCGCTCAAGTAGCGGCCGATGTCGGCGGAGAGTTCGTGCGCCGACGCGTAACGGCTCTCCGGTTCCTTGCGAAGCGCCTTGAGCACGATGTGATCGAGGTCGCCTGCGAGCGTGCGTCGTAGTACCTGTGCGACAGCAGCGCCGGATTGGGCGGCGACCGACTTGATGTTGGGCTGCGGTCGAGAGACGGCGACGCTGGGCCGCTCGGGCTGCGTCTCGCAGATCGCCTTGACGATATCGTGCGGCAGGGCGCCGGCAGCTCGATAAGGGCGGCGTCCAGTGAGTAGCCAATACAAGATCACTCCCAGCGAGTACACGTCGCTGGCCGCGTTACTGGCCTGGCCTCGCACCTGCTCAGGGCTTGCAAAGTCCGGCGTCATGATCTGCAGCAGCGCGACGCTTTGCTCGGCCGGCAGCACCTGCCCGCTGGGCGCGAGAATCTTAGCGATGCCGAAGTCCAGCAACTTGGGCACTCCCTCGCACGTCACCAGGATGTTTCCCGGCTTGAGGTCGCGATGGATGACGTGACGCTCGTGGGCGTAGTGCACGGCGGCACAGACGCTGCGGAAGAGCTCCAAGCGCTGTGCGGTGGAGAGTTGCCGGCCCTCACAGAACTCATCGATTGGGATTCCATCGACAAACTCCATCGCCACGTAGGGCAGTCCCCCCTCGGTAGTGCCGCCATCGATCAGCCGTGCAATGTTGGGGTGCTCGAGGCTTGCAAGGATCTGCCGCTCGTTCTTGAAGCGGCTCAGGAAGTACTCGGTGCCGAAGGCGGCGTGGATCAGCTTGATGGCGACCTGTTTCTCGTATTGCCCGTCGGCGCGTAGCGCGCGGAACACGATGCCCATGCCACCGGCGCCGATTCGCTCGACCAACTGATACGCACCCAGGCGGCTGCCGATCCATTTGTCTCCGGCGACATCATCCGCCGCGCCGCCCGACCCACTCAGGTAGGGCTTCTCGAGGAACGCGCGATCCTTCTCGTGCGCCTCAATCAGCGACTGCACCTCGCCTTTGAGCGCGGGCCGGCGCTGGTAGAACTTCTCCAGGCGAGCGGCACGCTCGGCCGGCGCCAGCTCCAGTGCCTCGTGCAATACCGCCTTGATCTCTTGCCATTGCTCGGGAGTCAAATGCTGCTCCGATTGTTTTTCACCGGCCGCCTCGGGGGGGGCGGCAAACCGGCTTGAGCGATAATTCTAGGGTCGCGCGGCCTGCGCCGGCGGCTCCGCCGCCGCCGCCGCGGGCTTGTCTGCGACGGAGCTCAAGACGGCGCCGCCAGCACCTGAAGCCAACAGTCCGCCCTCAAGAGCGGAGAAGAAGTCGGTGTAGAAGCTCCGGTCAGTAATACTCCCTTCTCCAGTCACGAATGATTGATACTCCTTGCGCGTGGGGATCGCCAGGGGTCCGATGATTCCGGTCCAGTGATGGGTTTCTCGATAGAGGACGGTTTGCTGGCTGGCCGACAGCACGACCGTGGATCCCGAACTGTCCGGAGCCGCGATGATGTAGGCCGTGGCGCTGATGTGGTACGCGATTTTTGGATTCTTTGGGTCCGCGAGGTTCCGTGAAGCCTTTATGAGGCCCATGTTGCCGTCGGTCTGCTCGAGGGTGAAGCCGCGCTGAACGAGAGTTCCCGCCACGGCCCGAAACGTCTGCGCAGTGTCTGCGGCGAATCGGTGCATATTGCCCGAAAGGGCCGCCTTGTCCGCGAAGGCCCCGTTATAACCATGGGTCTCCGCGCAACCCGCCAAGCAGGCCGCCCCGATCATCAAAAGTACGCTGCGTGCGGTCATCCTCGCTCTCCCTACTGAAGCCGTTCTGTAGAAGTTCCCGACTGGTTAAGCGCAATAATCGCTCAGGTGGGATCACGAAAATATTTGCTTTCACGTTGGGACGCTCAGTTTTATGTCAGGTCGACCGGCAAAAAAATAAGGTTCCAATCCCCCACACCCAGTATTTCGTGAGCCGATCCGCTCAATTTTTTCGCTAGCCCCCAGGAGAGACGATGACGGGTGTCTCCGGCGTTCAAACAGAAATAAGGGGTTGGTATGAATCACTCTTCGATAATCTCTGCCTCGAAGCTGCTCATGCGGAGTTTCTGCGCGCTCGCGTTTGGGCTCATCAGCGCCTGCAGCGGCGGTGCAATGAACTCGAGCAACGCATCTAGTAGCCCAGCGAATTTAGCCGCGAGCGCCGGCACAAGCGGTGCGTTGCCCGGTGCCGCGTCGGCCAACGTGCAAGGGGTGCTGCACGGCGGCCAATCGCCGATCACAGGCTCAACTTTGACGTTGTATGCTGCAGGACAGCCCGCAAGCGCGGCACCCACCCAGCTGCAGACGGCCACGACCGATGCACAGGGAAACTTTCAGTTTGCCGGCTTCAGCTGCTCCTCCCCCAAGGCGCTGATTTATGTGGTGGCGGCGGGCGGCAATGCCGGCGGCGGTAACAACTCCGCCATCAAGCTGATGGCTGCATTGGGCCCTTGCAGCAGCATGCCGAATCCGATCGTGATCAATGAATTGACCACGGTGGCCGCCGTTTATGCACTGAACGCTTTCAGCTATGTAAACGCAAGCCAGTCGTCCTCCGCCAGCGGCGGATTGAGCGGCTGTGTCGACTGCATCCCGACCACGAGCAGCGACATGACTCAGTTACATGGCAATGTTCCCGCGATCACCAACGGTTTCGCGACAGCCGCTTTGCTGGCGGACGTCGCCAGCGGCGAACCTGCCGCCTCTCTTCCCCCCGTCGCAAGTTGCATTGCGGGACCCGGCGGGCCGGCGGTCGGCGAACCAGTCAATTGCGGCGCGCTGCAAAAGCTGACCGGAATCGCCAACTCGCTATCGGGCTGTGTCAATTCCGGCAGCAGCGCCTCAGCGCAATGCACAGAACTCTTTGCCTGCGCGACGCCGGGCGCCACGTTTCAAACTACGCCGACCGTCGGGTGTACGCTTCCTGGCACGGTGGCCGGAGCCGGCGGTGGCAGCGCCGTGGGCCTGACCAGCGCAATCACGGATACGCTGGTCGCGACACTCTCCATCGCGCGCAATCCTGGCCAAGTGTCGGTTGCGGGTATAGAGGCCTCGACTCCCCACGATATCGTTTTCAATCCAGGACAATCAGTCGCGCCGACCGACTGGACTATCGCTCTGAACTTCACCGGCGGCGGTCTGAACTCACCAAAATTAATCGCGATTGACGCGGAGGGCAACGTCTGGGTCACGAACTTCCAACCTGTGGGCGGGATTGGGAGCGTGACCGAGCTCAGTCCGACGGGCGCACCGCTGTCGCCCTCCACGGGCTTTACCGGCGGCGGCCTCGACGTTCCGAATGGCATAGCCATCGATATCACTGGCAAAGTGTGGGTGGCCAACGCGCTCGGAAGCGTCACTGAGCTGAGCGCAGCCGGTGCGGCACTGTCGCCGGCGTCGGGCTTTACTGGCGGCGGACTGAACTCACCCTTCGGGGTCGCCGTGGACCCGAGCGGCAATGTGTGGGTGACAAACACTGCCAATAACAGCGTCACCGAGTTGAGCGCAGCGGGCTCCGCGTTGTCTTCCGCCACCGGTTTCACCGGCGGTGGATTGAACGGTCCATTGATGATCGCGTTGGATTCCAACGGAAGTGTGTGGGTTGGCAATGATGGCAACAACACCGTCACCGAGTTGAGCGCAACTGGCGTTGCAATTTCTCCCGCCGCCGGCTTTACCGGCGGCGGATTGTTCGACCCCGTTGGGATCGCCGCCGACGCCAATGGGAATGTTTGGTTGGCGAATTTCGGCCACAACAGCCTCGCCGAGTTCGGCACGGACGGTGTCGCGCGATCGATTGCCGCGGGCTTTACCGGCGGCGGGGTGAATCGGCCGCAAGGACTAGCCCTCGATGGCGCCGGCAATGTCTGGACCGCGAACTATTTGTCGGGCAGCCTCACTGAATTCCTCAACGACGGCGTCGCGCTGTCGCCCACCTCGGGATTCACCGGCGGCGGCCTGGACCATCCACTCGGCATCGCCGTCGATGGTTCAGGGAACGTGTGGGTTACCGATAGTCACGCCAATAGCGTGACGGAATTCATTGGCGCCGCTGCGCCCACCGTCACGCCGCTGGTCGCGCAATTCGGCACGCCCAGCGCCGTGTTGTCGTCGATCGCCGTGACGCCCGCCACCATTTTGCTGGGAGTCGGAGCAACGAAACAGCTCACGGTGACCGGCACGTATTCCGACGGCACAACCAAGGTGCTCACGGCCGCCGCGACCTGGACGACATCGAATGCCGCGGTGGCAACCATCAGCAGCCCCGGTGGCCTGGCGATGGGCGTTGCCGGAGGCGGTCCGGTAACGATCACAGCGAGCGTCACGCAGAATGGGCAGACCGTGACCGGCGCGGCGCAGCTGACGGTGCTGCTGCTGCCGACGGCAGGACTGACCTGCTATCCGGCGCCGGCGAATAAGGGCACCGGCACGCAGGTGTGGGATACCCAATCCTATTGCGCAAGCCTCATTGGGGCAACAACCGCGGGATACGTGTTCACCGCCGGCACGCTCGCTTTTACCACGGACTCCAACGGCAACATCGTCAGTTGTCAGTACGCGACCTCGGGTACCTTTGACACGGATGTTGCCAGCGCGCCTCCGGTGAGCTGCGTGGGCACCATCGGATTCGGCGGCACCCTAACGCTCCATGACACCGGAACCGTCACGGCCGGGCAATTCACCGGGGTATTCTCCGGGACTCAGGTCAGCGGCAGCTTTTTCTCGCCAAGTTACGGTCCCGGCCCGGGCTCCGCGAACGGCGCGTTCAGCGGGCAGCAGCAATAATCCATGCGCGGCCGGTGCTTCAACACAGCGCTGTGGGGCGTGCTCTCGCTGATGAGCGCCTGCGGATTCTCCAGCGTCAGCAGGGTTGAGGTAACGCAACCGACCGCCGGCACCGGCAGTGCGGCGGCGAACGGGGCAGTGGCGGCTCACGCGTCTCACATACACGGCCGCGCCATCAGCGGATCGATTCCGATCGTGGGAGCCAGGGTCGACCTCTATGCCGCAGGCGGCCCTTCGGGTCGCGGCTCCCTGCTTCTGGCGCAGGGCATCACTGATACGCAGGGCGCGTTCGAAGCAGAAGTGATCTGTCCGCAGCAATGGCAGTCTCCGGGCGCCCTGGTTTATGTGACCGCAACGGGCGGCAGTGCGGGCGGCGCAGGGGTGTCGAACACAGCCTTGGAACTGATCGCCGCTTTGGGAGACTGTGACGAGTTGCCGAACGCTTTCGTCGTCAATGAATTGACGACGGTTGCGGCCGCATATGCATTGAACGCATTCATAGGCCCTGACGGCATCACCGCTTCCTCTCCCGGGATCGCCAATGCAATGGCGACAGCGGCGCTGCTCGCCGATCCGACCACGGGGCTGGGCTCATCGATGCTGCCCAGTGCCGCGGCGTGTTCGGGTGCGCCGCTGCCGAATTGCGAAGCGCGGCAAAAACTCGGCGCGTTGGCCGATGCCTTGGCCGCCTGCACCCGGTTGGGATCTGAGGCGGAATCTTGCGCGGCCCTCTTGCACAGCGCGACGGCGGCTGGAACAGTGGTTTCGCCCCGCGATACCACCCAGGCCGCACTTGCCATTGCGCGAAGCCCGGGTCTCGTGTCCGTCGGCGGCATTTACGCCGTGTCCACGTTGACCGCGGCCTATGGCGATGAATTGGCTGCCGCACCCAACGATTGGACATTGGCTCTCACATTCAGCGGCGGTGGCTTGAGCGAGCCGACGGGAATTGCGCTCGATGCCAAAGGGAACGTGTGGATCGCCAATTTCAACAGTGCGGTCACTGAGCTCGGCCCGAGCGGCGCGGCAATATCGCCGGCAAGCGGTTTCACGGGCGGCGGGATCGAGGAGTCTTTCGGTATTGCGGTCGATGCCGCCGGCGACATCTGGGTATGCAACGAGCAAAGTAGCGGCGCGGTCAATAGAGGCCTCGGCAGCCTAACCAAACTGGCGCCGGATGGCACCCTGCTGTCGGGCCCCCTCTCAGCCGGTGGAATCAATTTTCCGAACGCAGTACTAACGGACGACGCCGGCAACATCTGGGTCTCCAATTATGGAAACTCGACTGTCACCGAACTGAGCAGCGCGGGTGTGGCGGTGAGTTCCACGGGATACGCCGGCGGCGGCCTCTCGTTTCCGGTGGGACTGGCCACGGACACGCTGGGCGATGTATGGATTGCCAACGACGGCGCAAATAAGGTCAGCGAACTTTCCAGCGGCGGCGCGGCACTCTCGCCCATTGCCGGATTCGGCGGCGGCGGCCTCGCGGTGCCGCAGGGTATCGCGATCGATCAGCGCAACCATGTCTGGATCACGAACTATTACGCGAACAGCGTGACGGAACTGACCGACCAGGGCACGCCCGTATCGAGCGATATCGGAGATCTGGGCGGAGGATTGAGCGCGCCCGGCGGGATCGCAATTGACGGGGTCGGCACGGTCTGGGTCGCCAACTATCAAGGCGCGAGCATCACCGCGCTGCAGGGCGCCTCGGGCGAGCCGCTGTCGCCGGCCACCGGGTTCAGCAATGCGGGGCTGCAACAGCCGTTCGCGCTCGCGATCGATGCGTCAGGGGATGTGTGGGTGACCAATTTCGGCAATGACAGCGTCACGGAATTCATCGGTGTCGCTGCGCCGGTCAAGACGCCCTCGATAGGCGTGCCTCGGTCTCCATAGGAGTCCCAATTTATTTCCCAGCCGGCACATCCGCCGGCGCCCGTGAATATGCTTGGAGGCGATGGATGCCGTTAGATGGCGAAGGATAAGTTTTTATTCCCACTCGATCGTCGCCGGCGGCTTTCCCGAAATATCGTAGACCACGCGGGAAATTCCCGGCACCTCGTTGATGATCCGGTGCGCGACGCGATCGAGGAAATCATAGGGCAGGCGCGCCCAGCGCGCGGTCATGAAATCAACGGTTTCCACCGCGCGCAGCGCGATGACGTAGTCATAGCGCCGGCCGTCGCCCATGACGCCGACCGATCGCACCGGCAGAAACACCGCAAAGGCCTGGCTGACCTTGTCGTAAAGATCATGCGTGCGCAGCTCTTCGATGAAAATCGCGTCCGCCCGGCGCAATAGATCCGCGTGCGACTTGTGAATCTCGCCCAAAATTCGCACGCCAAGGCCGGGGCCGGGGAACGGATGCCGGTGCACCATCTCCTTCGGCAGCCCCAATTCGACGCCGAGTTTTCTGACTTCGTCCTTGAACAGCTCGCGCAAGGGCTCGAGCAATTTCAGCTTCATGTGCTGCGGCAGGCCCCCGACGTTGTGGTGCGACTTGATCACATGCGCCTTGCCGGTCTTCGCACCCGCCGATTCGATCACGTCCGGATAAATCGTTCCCTGCGCCAGCCATTTCACGTCCTTGAGCTTGCCCGCCTCTTCATCGAACACTTCGACGAAGACTCGCCCGATGATCTTGCGCTTCTTCTCAGGATCCGCTTCGCCGGCCAATGCCGCCAGGAATCGTTGCTCGGCATCGACGCGGATGACATGCACGCCCATGTGCTCGGCGAACGTCGCCATGACTTGATCGCCCTCGCCCAGGCGCAGCAAGCCATGATCGACGAACACGCAGCTCAACTGGTCGCCGATTGCCCGATGCAGCAGCGCGGCCAGCACCGAGGAGTCGACACCGCCCGACAATCCCAACAGCACGCGGTCGCCGCCGACCTGCGCGCGAATTCGCGCGACGCTGTCCTCGATGATATTGCGAGTCGCCCAGCTCGCGCCGCAACCGGCAATCTCGCGCACGAAGCGCCTGAGGATCTCGCCGCCCTGCAAGCTATGCGTGACTTCGGGGTGAAATTGCAGTCCGTACAGGCGGCGCGATTCGTCGGCCATGGCGGCGAGCGGCGCATTGTCGCTCTCGGCGATGACGTTGAATCCCGGCGGCACCGCAACCACGCGATCGCCATGACTCATCCAGACGTCCAACAATCGCCGCCCCCGAGCGTCGCGATTGTCCTCGAGGCCGTCGAGCAGCGGCGAGCCATTCGTCGGCCTGACCTGCGCGGCGCCGAATTCCCGGTGCGATGAGCCCTCGACTTTGCCGCCCAGTTGCGCGGCCATGGTCTGCATGCCGTAGCAGATTCCGAGCACCGGCACGCCCAGCGAGTAGATCTCGCGAGGCGCTTCGAGGCCCTTCGAGTCATAGACGGATTCAGGACCGCCCGACAGAACGATGGCCCTGGGCGAAAATTTCTTGATGTCGCTGATCGGCGCATCGCAGGCGTAAATCTCGGAATAGACGCCGAGCTCGCGGATGCGGCGGGCGATCAACTGCGTGTACTGAGCACCAAAATCGAGAATCAGAACCCTGTCCGCATGAATGTCGGGCATCAACTAATCCGGTAGTTGGGCGCTTCTTTGGTGATGGTCACATCGTGAACATGACTCTCGCGAACGCCCGCGTTGGTGATGCGCACAAACTGTGGCCGGGTCCGCATCTCCTCGATGCTGCTGCTGCCGGTGTATCCCATGGCGGCGCGCAAGCCGCCCGAGAGCTGGTGCAGAATCGACACCAAACTGCCCTTGTAAGGAACTCGGCCTTCGATGCCCTCGGGAACGAGTTTTTCCAGCTCCGAGGTGAAGTCCTGGAAATAGCGATCGCTTGAGCCGTGCGCCTGCGCCATGGCACCCAACGACCCCATGCCGCGATACGCCTTGTATGAACCGCCCTGATACAGTTCCACCTCGCCCGGGGACTCTTCGGTCCCGGCGAACATGCCGCCGATCATTACGCAGTGCGCACCGGCCGCCAAAGCCTTGGCGATGTCGCCCGAGTAGCGAATGCCGCCGTCGCCGATGACGGGCACACCCGTCCCCTCGAGCGCCTTGGCAACGCGGGAAATTGCGCTGATTTGCGGAACACCGACGCCGGCGATGACTCGCGTGGTGCAAATGGAGCCGGGTCCGATACCCACCTTGACCGCATCGGCGCCGTGCTTGACCAGATCGAGCGCCCCCTCGGCGGTGACGATATTGCCGCCGATCAGCTGTATATCCGGATACTTCGCCTTGATTTTCGAAATCATTTCCAGCACGCCGCGATGGTGACCATGCGAAGTGTCGACCACGACGACGTCCACCCCCGCCTCACGCAGCGCACCGACTCGATCCAGCGTATCCGGCCTCGTGCCCACCGCTGCGCCGACGCGCAGGCTCCCGACGCTGTCCTTGCAGGCATTGGGGAATTCCGTGGCCTTCTGAAAATCCTTGACGGTAATCATTCCCTTCAATTCATGATCCCCGCCGATCACCAGGACCTTTTCGATGCGGTGCTTGTGCAGCAGCGCCAACACTTGCTCTTTGGGAGCATTTTCGCGCACCGTGATCAATCGATCCTTCGGCGTCATCACCGAGGAGACCGGCGCATCCAGCTTGGTCTCGAAACGCAGATCGCGATGCGTGACGATTCCGACCACCTTGGTGCCGAGTACCACGGGTACGCCCGAGATGTTTTTCGCACGCGTGAGTTCTATGACCTGCCGGATGGTCATATCCGGATTCACGGTAATGGGATCGCTGATCACGCCGCTTTCGAACTTCTTCACCCGATCGACTTGCCGCGCCTGCTCGTCAATCGACATGTTCTTGTGAATGATGCCGATGCCGCCTTCTTGGGCAATCGTGATGGCAAGGCGTGCCTCGGTAACCGTGTCCATGGCGGCCGAGACCACCGGAAGGTTGACCCGGATTTCACGGGTGAGCTTGCTTCCGAGGGATACGTCGCGGGGCAGGACTTCGGAATATGCCGGCACCAGCAAGACGTCATCGAATGTGAGTGCCTCTTCAAGAATGCGCATCGCGTTCCAGGTTCGTCTAAGAGGCGGCGCATTGTACCTTGCAGGTGCGGCGCGGTAAACCGCGTTATCATGAGTTCCATGGAAACGGCCGCAAATCGCGACATTTATAGCGTTTCACGCCTCAATCGGGAGGTGCGAGTGCTGCTGGAGCGCGGCTTTGGCAGCCTTTGGCTGGAGGCTGAGATCTCCAATCTTGCCAAGCCCAGCTCCGGACATTGGTATTTCTCGCTGAAGGACGCGACCGCGCAGGTACGCTGCTGCATGTTCCGGCAGCGAAATATGCTGTGTACCTTCGCCGCACGGGATGGCCAAAAAGTGCTGGTGCGGGCGCGTATCGGACTCTATGAGCCGCGCGGCGAGTACCAACTCGTCATCGACCACATGGAAGACTCAGGGCTCGGCGCGCTGAAGCGACAGTTCGAGGAATTGTCCGCAAAACTCGCGTCGGAAGGTTTGTTTGCAGCGGAGCGCAAGCGCGCCCTGCCCATGATTCCAAAGCGAATCGGCATCATCACCTCGCCGAGCGGAGCCGCAATTCGCGACATCCTGCATGTACTCGCGCGGCGATTTGCCGCAGTACCCGTGCTGATTTATCCGGTGGCGGTGCAAGGGGCCGCAGCGGCCGCCGAAATCACCGCGGCCGTTCGCCTCGCAGGCCGGCGCGCCGAGTGCGACGTACTCATTTTGGCGCGCGGCGGCGGCTCGCTCGAGGACCTGTGGGCGTTCAATGACGAGGCGCTGGCCCGCGCCATCGTGGCCTCGCCCATCCCCATCGTCAGCGGCATAGGCCATGAGATCGACTTCACCATTGCCGATTTCGCCGCCGATGTGCGCGCACCGACGCCTTCCGCAGCGGCCGAAATTGCCGTGCCCGACGGCGCGGAATATCTCGCCTCGCTCGGGCGCCTCGCACGACGCTTGCAGCGCGGCCTGCTGCGCCGGGTCGAGGCGCAGCGCGAACGCCTGCGCTGGCTCATGGGCCGCGCGGCCAGGGTGAGTCCCACCGCGAAGCTGTCGCAGCAAACGCAGCGCCTGGATGACTTGGAGCAGCGTATGTGCCGGGCCCTGCGCCAGATTCTGGCCGATCGCCGCTCGCTGCTCGGCGATCGACGCAGCCGCCTATGGCAATCGAGTCCCGCCGCTCGGGTGCGCAGTACCGCGGCCCGGCATGCCGCCCTGTACGCAAGGCTGCGCACCGCTGCCCTTGCGAGCTTGCATCTCGCGCGCGCGCGCCTTTCGCCGTTGGTGCGCACCTTGAACGCCGTGAGCCCGCTCGCCACCTTGGACCGCGGTTACGCCATTGTCAGCCGCGAGAACGGCGGCATTTTGCGCAATGCCGCCGATGCACCGCCCGGAATGATCGTCGAGGCGCGCTTGGCCGTGGGTAAGATTCGCGCCAAAGTGGAGGAACGTTGATTCGCTGCGTCGCGCTTCTTTGCTGCGCGACTCCGGCATTGGCCTTTGCCTACGCGCTGCCGCACGAGAGCGCGGTGCCCGGCGGCGTCAAAATCCTGCGGCTCGACACGCATGACAATTCCATGCCCTACGTGGAAGTTGAGGGTCACCGGGCATTGGTCGTGCAAGACGGTACCGGTTGGATCGCCATCATCGGCATCCCGTTGTCGGCGCCGGTCGCGCCAAGGGTGGTCATCGTCCGCAGCGGCGATGCCAGACAAGAGCTCGAATTCTCAATCGGCGACAAGCACTACGCGAGCCAGTCCCTCAAAGTGGCGCCGGGACAGGTCAATCTGTCGCGTGCCGATCTTGAGCGTGTAAACCGCGAGAAATTGACCATCGATCACGACTTGAGCCGCTGGAGCGAGGATCAGCCGGCGATGCTGCGCATGGAACAACCGGTCCCCGGTGTGCGCAGCAGTTCATTCGGCATGCGCCGCATATTCAACGGCGAATCGCGTAATCCGCACAGCGGGATGGACATCGCCGCACCCGTCGGCACGCCTGTCAAGGCGCCGCTCGCGGGCACCGTGATCGATACAGGCAATTATTTCTTCAACGGCAACACCGTCTTCGTCGATCACGGGCGCGGACTGATCAGCATGTATTGCCACTTGAGCGCGATCGAGGTGAAACCCGGACAGCGCGTGGCCGTGGGAACCACGCTGGGTGCGGTGGGCATGACGGGCCGGGTCACCGGACCGCATTTGCACTGGGGCTTGATTCTCAATCGCGCCTGGGTCGACCCGGAATTGTTCGTCTCTGACTAGCTCCTAGCTCTCCATCGCGCCGCGCGAGCCGTCAATCCCGCGTCCCGCTCAACATTTGATCGACCGCGGCCGCCTCGATCGGCGGTGTCATCGCGGCCTGACGCAATCGCGCGCTATGCTCCTGGACCGCCGCGCCCGAAGGCTGCATGTCGATCTGACCTTGGAAGAAAGCACCTTCGCTGATGCCGACGCGGGGCGCGAACACATTGCCCTTGACCTTGGCGGTCGCACGAATGTTGACGGACTCGGTGGCATAGAGATCGCCTTCCACTTTGCCGTCGATGACGATGACGCGGGCGCGAACGTCGCCCTTCATCGAACCGTCGGTTCCGATCGTGAGGCTCTGTGTGTGCGTGATCGAACCTTCAACACTGCCTTGAACGATCAGGTCCTCTTGCGCCGACAACTCGCCGCGGAATCGCAGAGTTGGACCCAAAACGGAGGCGCGAGGCGCGGCTTCCGCCGCCCTGGCATCGGGTGTTCGGGCCGCTTCAGGCGCGCGCGGCGCCGGCGTTCGTGGTTCCGCTCCCGGTACTCTTGGCTCGGGTCGCGTCAGAGAAGGCTCGGCGCCGGAGCGGCCGCTTGGGGAATTCATCATAGGGTCATCTCCATCGAGAGGTTTTTTGAACCACGACATTGCTACGCAGCGCCGCCGGCAGATTTCGGTGTGCGGACAGGGTCGAACTTACCGGGTTGCTGGCCGGCTTTTTTGCCGTCCATGTCGATGCTGCCGCTGAAATTGGCGCCCTCGGTAATGCTCACCGTGGGCGAGTAGATATTCCCGTGAACCTTCGCGGTCTCTTTGACGAAAACGGACTTCTCGGCCTGCAGGTCGCCGTCCACCGTTCCCTCGACAATGATGAGTTGCGCTTTGATATTGGCTTTGACGGTGCCTTGTGGGCCAACGGTCAAGCGCTGTGTGTGAGTGATCGAACCCTCTACGCGGCCCTGGATCAACAGATCCTCTTCGGCGGTCAAATCACCTTTGAAATACAGCGTCGGACCCAGGATTGAAGCTCGCTCGGTCGCGCTGTTGTAGGGGTTGCTCATGCGGTGTTCTCCGTGGGCGTGGTAGGTCTTACAAGGCACGGGAAGAGTACCTGGCATAATCGGTACGAAAATGAGACGGCGATCACGAAACGTTTGGCTGCAAACTGAGTGCAACTAAATTTGTCGCCAAACGCGGACACTCGCTCTGCGCGGTCCGGCCGGGCGCCTCGATGGCGAGACGCCCTACTGCGGCTTAGCTTTTTTCATGATCCGACCCGGATTTCGCCTGCCGCGCCAGATAATCGTTCAAACTATGCGCCAAGGAAACGAAATCCGATGGAATCATCAGCACCGTGGTGCTGTTGTTCTCCGCACCCACTTCCGCAATCATCTGCATGCGCCGCAGCTCCAGCGCCGCGGGATTCTTGGTAATCTGCGCGGCCGCGGCCGATAGCTTCACCGACGCCTCGAGCTCGGCTTCAGCCTTGATGATGCGCGCGCGCTTTTCGCGGATGGCCTCGGCCTGCATCGCCATCACTTGCTGCATGGCCTTGGGCAGTTCCACATCCTTCATTTCGAAGCGCTGAACCTCGAGGCCCCAGGCCGCGGTCGAGCCGGAAATATTGTCGCCCAACAACGTGTTGATCTTGTTGCGCTCCTGCAGGATTTCATCCAGGTCGTGCTGGCCGATGATATTTCGCAGCCCTGTCAATGCCAGTTGGTACACCGCGGCTGGCGCATCAGCCACCTCGATGACCGCTTTCGCCGCATCGACGACCCGGTACCAGAGCACGGCGTTGACCTTGATGGTCACGCTGTCGCGGGTGATGGTTTCTTGCTGTTCCGCCGACACCGTGCGCGTGCGGATATCCACACGCACCGAGCGCTCCACGCCCAGCGGAATGATCCAATACAGGCCAGGCCCGCGCAGCCCCATGTAGCGTCCCAACCTGAACACCACGCCGCGCTCGTATTGTTGAGCGACACGCAGGCCTGATAGAGCAATCACAACCAGCGCGATCAATAGAATATCGAGGATGGGCAAGGCGGCGCTCCTTGATTTACTCCTAAGTTTACGCCCATCCGCACTCTGCGGCGACTGTCCGAGGTTCTTGGATCGCTACTCGATGCTTTCTCCATGCAGCGTAATATCCAGGCCTTCGCGCTCCTGCTCTTCGGTCACGCGTAAGCCCACGGTCATATCGATGACTTTCAAGATGATATAGCTGGCAACAAAGCCGTAGATGACGGTCACCGCAACGCCCTTGAGCTGGATGAGGAACTGCGTCATGACGCTGTTCTCCACACCGCTGATCTCCTTGCTCACGAAAATACCGGTCAACAGCGCGCCGACCATCCCGCCGATGCCGTGTACGCCGAATGCGTCCAACGAATCGTCGTATCCCAGCAAATGCTTCAGCGACGTCGCGGCGGCGAAACAGATCACGCCCGCGGCCAAGCCGATCACCACGGCGGGCGTGGGACCGACGAAGCCCGATGCCGGCGTGATCGCCACCAACCCCGCCACCGCGCCGGAGGCGATGCCGAGGACGCTCGGCTTGCCCTTGGCAAACCATTCCGCAAACATCCAGCTCAAGGCGGCTGCCGCCGTCGCCATTTGCGTCACCAGCATCGCCATGCCCGCGCGCCCGTCGGCGGCACCCGCGGATCCCGCGTTGAAGCCGAACCAGCCCACCCACAGGAGCGATGCGCCGATCAGCGTCAACGTCAAATTGTGGGGCGGCATTCTTTCGCGGCCGTAGCCCAACCGCTTGCCGAGCACGATGCAGCTGGCGAGTCCGGCCATGCCGGCGTTGATGTGCACGACCGTGCCGCCGGCATAGTCCAAAACGCCGGCGGCGTTGAGCCACCCGCTCGGCTCCCAAACCATATGGGCGATCGGCGCGTACACCAACAGAGACCAGGCGGCCATGAACACCAGCATGGCGGAGAATTTCATGCGATCGGCAAAGGCGCCGGCAATCAGCGCGGGCGTGATGACCGCAAAGGTCAGCTGAAACATCGCATACACGGTTTCGGGAATGGTCAAAGCCAGATGCGATACCGAGAGCTTGTTGACCGGGTCATGCATGAATGTCATGCCGCCGAACAACGCGCGGCTGAAACCGCCGAGGAATTTGCTGCCGGGCGTGAATGCCCACGAGTAGCCGATGAGCCACCATAGAATCGTCACGACGCAGACGATCGCGAAGGTCTGCATCAACGTCGCCAGAACGTTTTTCTTGCGCACCATGCCGCCATAGAAAAGCGCCAAGCCCGGTATCGACATCATCAGCACCAAGGCGGTGGAGGTCAGCATCCAGGCGGTATCGCCGGCGCTGATCTTGTCGGCGCCGATCAGCAGCGGCGCGGTGGGTGCGCTGTCGCCCCATGCGGCGCGCGTCATCAGCGTCAACAACGAGAGAAAAGTCACCAGTTTTTTCAACATGTCCCCTGTACCTTAGATAGCGCTGGAATCGCGCTCGCCCGTTCGGATGCGCACGACCTGTTCAAGATCAAAGACAAATATTTTTCCGTCCCCAACCTTGCCGGTCTTCGCCGATTTCATGATCGCCTCGATCAATTGGTCGACGAGCTCATCATCCACGGCGATTTCGATTTTTGTCTTCGGGACGAACTCAACGACATACTCCGCGCCGCGATAAATCTCAGTGTGGCCGCGCTGCCTGCCGAAGCCTCGAACTTCCGTGACGGTGAGCCCCCGCACCCCGATGTCGCTGACCGCCGCACGAACCTCGTCGAGCTTGAACGGCTTGATGATCGCGGTAACGAGCTTCATCCGGCTTTAGGTTCCTCATCGCACGACTGCTGCGAGGCGGAAAGCACCGCCCGTGCCAGCATGGAAGTATTGAGTGCGATCAGCGGCTTAAGGCCGCGGCCGGCGGCTGGACGGCGCATTCATGCCCCTATCTGGGGCACAAATAGCCTGATCGCGTATCACGATGGTGCGCTTGGCACACCGCCCTTATCGCAGCGACAGTTCCAGCCGGACGCGCCCGTCTTGGTTCTTGGCCTTGTCGTTGGCCACCAAAAACACCCGCTCAGGATCGATCTGCGTGCCCGTCAAGAGGGCCTGCTGCAGGTTCATTGCCCGCTGCTGTCCCAATGCCGTGAGGTCGGAGTCGCTCACCGCGATGTGCTGATGCAGCTCTTGACTCAAGAAATCATTTCTTGCCGCCGTCTTTTCCGGTTTGGTCTTGATGGCTTCGACCGACTCGGGAAACTTGGGGTCGCCGCCGAAATTCTTGACGTACAGCTTCGTCAACACATCAAGCTGAGACGCGGCATCCAATTGATCGAATCCTGCCGCCGCGGGGGATGATTTCTTGCGGGCAGTCGTGGCGGCTTGCGCCTCTTGGAGCTGCGCCTGAAATTTGGCCTCGACGAGACTCGGGCGATCAAGTGTGCCGACGAAGGCTATCGGAATCTCCATCTTGAGCTGCGGCCGTGCATCGAGCGCCTTGACGATGCTTTGGGCTTTTTCGACCGCGACCGGATCCAATTCGGCGGCGCCGGGCTCAAAATCGACGAACTGCAGGTCCGGTCCGCCGCCGAACAATGAACCCAGCAGCGCGAACGGCGCCGTGACCGCCTTCTCCAGAATGTTGACGAAGACCTTCCAAATGATCGGGGCCAACTTGAATTGTGGATCGTCGAGCGAGCCGGTGATCGGAAGATTCAGATCGATCACGCCGTCGCGATCCTTGAGCAGCGCGACGGCCAGTTTCACGGGCAGCGAGACGGCATCCTTGCTTGCGGTTTTATCGCCGAATTCGAGCTGCTCGACGATAATGTGATGCTGGGCGTCGAGCTTGCGGCCGTCGACTTTGTAGTGCAGCTCCGTGGTCAGCTTGCCCTTGCTGATGTTGTAGCCCGCAAACTTGCCGGAATACGGATTGAACGTGCTGAGTTCGATATTGCGAAAGCTCATCGCCACGTCGGTGTACAGCGTCGCACCCAACACATTGACTTCGCCGGTGATGGACACGGGCGCGAAGGCATCCACGGACCCATGAATATCCACTTTTGCGCGCGAATTCTCTCTTGATGAGAGTCCGAGAACAGTTCCCTCGATCTTCTGGATGCCGGTGGCGAAGTTGGGGGTTACCGACAGGTCCGCGAAATTCGCTTGACTGGATTGCAACACGATTTTCTTGATCGACATCGGCATGCTCGGCCCGGCTGGGGGCGCCGGTGCGGGTGCGCTTGCCGCAGCGGCGGGCACGGATTTGCGGCCCTTGCGAGGCGGAGGCAGAGGCGGCGCCGGCGCGGGGGCCGCGGTGGCGGCGACCGGTGGGCCCGCGTTGCCGCTGGGGACCACCACCGTAGCCCCCGGCCCGGACAAGACGCGTTTCACGTTGATCGATTCATCCGGCTCGATGATGACGCGCGCGTACAGCTTGTGCGCCGCGATTTGATCGATGTCGAGCCGATCCGGATCATGCTGGAAATTCAGACCCTGAATGTCCAAGCGATCCCAATTGATGAAATCCTGATGCAACGCATTGTCGACCGTGTGCAAATTGGCGACGCTCAAATTTCCGCTGAACTGCAGCGCGGGTTTCTGGGCGCCATAACGCAGCTTGGCATCGCCGCCCAAGCTGCCCGCGAGCAAAGTCATCGAGGTGTACTGCGCGATGTAGGGCTGAATCGCGGCAAGCTCGATCCCGTCCAGTTTCAGATTCAAATTGGCCGCCACGGGTTGCGGCGTGAGGTCTCCCGTCACATTCAAGGTGCCCGTGTCGTTGATTTTCGTATCGAGCGCCACACTCAGCGGTTTGGCTACGTCCAGGCTCGCCCCGGTTACCTTCACGGACAACGGTGCCAGCAGCACCTTGGCCGCCGGCCGGGTGCGCCGATCCTCGGCGGAGATACTGGCATCGCGAAGCGCAAACTCGCCAAGCTCAAAATGCCAGGCGGACGCCGGCGCGGCGGTCGGCATGGCGGGCGGCGCAGCGGCAGGCGTTGCGGGTGGCGCGGCGGCGGGCGTGGCGGGCGGCGCAGCGGCGGGCGTGGCGGGTGGCGCGGCGGCAGGCGTGGCGGCCGGTGGGACGGCAGGCGTGGCGGGCGGCGCATCGGCCGGCGGGGCCGGCTGCCCCGCCGCAGTGGTGCTCGAGGCCGGCGTCGCGGGCGCCGGTGGCGCGGCGAGTTTCAGCAAATTGACCGATCCGTCCGGTTCCAACCATGTCACGAGCTTGACGCCCGCGAGCCTCAGAGAGTCGCTGTGCACATGCCGCTGCTTGAGGTCCACGGTGGTGCCGCTCAAGGTCAACTGCGGCACGGTGATCCAATCGAGATCCGAGTTCTTCGGCCTGATAGTCAGATCGGTCAATGCGACTTTCGACACATCGACCTTCAGATCGACATCGTCCTTCAGCGAAAACTGATACGTCGCGTTCACGTCGATTTTGCCGGAATTGACCAGAAAGCTGAGCTGATCTTCCAAGTACTCCCAAATCGTGTGCGCGTGCAGTCCATCGATCTGGAATTCGCCGTCGGACTCGATCGGCTGGACGGCGAGGTGCCCGTGCCACTCGATCCGCTCACCCAGCTTGGACATGCCGGTGAAGGTGAAGCGGCCGCCGTTCACCCCGGTGGTGAAATTCTGCAACTCAAAGTTGATCGGCTCCAAACGCGTCGCAAAATCGGACGGTCGCCGCCGATCGTCGAATGCGAGAAACCCTTGGCTCACCTTGAACGAGGCGATCCGCAGCGCCGGAATAGGTTCGCTGCTCTTGGGCGCAGGCTTCCCGCTCGCCTTGGGACTCGCCTTCGGACTCAGCTGCGCGAGATTCAAGCGCCCATCCTTGAAGATGACGGCGTTGGCGAAAGGCGAATCGATGTCGATATTCTTGAAGGTATAGGCGCGGTGCCAGAGTGAGGAAACTTGAAAATCGACGAACAGCCGCGCGAATCCCACCAGCTTGGTGCCCTGGGATCCTGTCAGGCTGAAATCCTTGACTTGCACCTGAAGCAGGAATGGATTGATGCGAATATCGCCGACGCTCGGCGTCACGCCCGCCAACATCTTTGGAATCTCTGTCATGAGGGCGTTGCGAACGAGCTTAGGTGCCAGCACGAAACCGGCGAGCGCGTACACGCCGATCAGCAGCGCTACTATCGCTGCGATTCGGAAGGTCTTTGTTTTAATGAACTGCAGCAAGAACCAACCCCCCGCGGTACCGCAGTCCGATATTACCGCTTATTGCGTTGGATCAAGCGTTTGCGTTTGCGAACTTGACGGGGCGTCAAGGGGTTACGTTTTCCGGCGAACGGGTTGTCATCACCGCGAAACGCCACTCTGACCGGGGTGCCCATCAAGTCAAACGCCTTGCGATAGACATTGACCAGGTATCGCCGATAAGCATCCGGCACATGGTCGGTCTGGTTGCCGTGAATGATCACGACCGGCGGGTTTCGGCCTCCTTGATGGGCGTAGCGCAGCTTGATGCGGCGCCCGCTGACCAGCGGCGGCTGGTGGCTTTCAATGGCCGCCTCCAACACGCGCGTCAACTCCGGCGTGCTCATATCGCGCATCGCGGCGGCGTAGACCTTTCGCACCGAGGCGAACAGCTCGCCGACGCCGCTGCCGTGGCGCGCCGAGATGAAGTGCAGCGGTGCGAAATCAGCGAATTGCAGACGCTGTTCGATCTGCTGGCGAATCAAGTCGCGCTGTTCCGTCGGGATGTTATCCCACTTGTTGACCGCGAGAACCAGCGCCCTGCCCTGTTCAATCACCGTGCCCAGCAGGCTCGCGTCTTGCTCGGCAACCGTGTCCTGCGCGTCCATCACCACGATGACCACGTGGGCGGTCTCGATGGCTTGCAGTGTTTTGATGACACTGAATTTTTCAACCGCTTCTTCAACCCGTGAGCGGCGCCTCAGGCCGGCAGTATCAATCAAGGTATAGCGCTCGCCATCGCGCTCGAAGGGGACGAGCACGGCATCGCGCGTGGTTCCTGGCTGATCGAAAGCCACCATCCGGTTCTCGCCCAACAACCGATTGATCAAGGTGCTCTTGCCCACATTCGGCCGGCCGATCACCGCGACTTTGATGCCCTGATTTTCCGGCCCATCCTGCGGATCCGGCGTCAGCCCCGCGAGTGCCGTCTCCAACAGCGAAATCACGCCCTGGTCATGCGCCGCGGATATGGGCAGCGGCTCGCCCAAGCCCAATTGAAAAAAATCGGCCACCGCCATGTCGCTGTCGAACCCTTCAGTCTTGTTCACCGCCAGGAACACCGGCTTGCCGCTGCGGCGCGCGAGCTGCGCGACGAATTGATCCCGCGGCGTGACGCCGGCACGGCCGTCCACCAGCACGATCAGACGATCCGCTTCACTGATGGCGCGTTCGGTCTGCGCAATCATCAAGCTCTCGATCACGTCCGCATTCTCGACGAGTCCGCCGGTATCGACCACGATGCACGGGACTTCCGTGCGTCGCGCGAATCCGTACTGGCGATCGCGGGTGAGACCCGGCAAATCGGCAACCAGGGCATCTCGAGTACCGGTCATGGCATTGAACAGGGTCGACTTGCCCACATTCGGGCGGCCTATCAATGCGACTACAGGCAGCATTTGCCTTCTGTGCTTTAAGGCGGTGGCGTGGCGGGAGGCGGAGTCACGGGTGGCGGAGCCGCGGGTTGCGGCGCGGGATTTTCGGCGGGCGGCACCGACTCGGTCGCCGCAGGCGGAGGCGCCGTCGGCGTTGCCTCGCGCGCAGGCGCAGTCGGCTCGCGCGCAGGCGCGATTGGCTCGCTCGCAGGCGCGGGCCGTGGGCTCGAAAATTTGGGAGTGGCTCGGTACGCCGCCAGGGTTCCGCCGTCGGTCAATACGACGACCGTGTCGCCTGCGCCAACGGGCGGATTGGAAACACGCTGCTTCTTGGCGACGCGCTCGCGGGCCACCAGCTCGCCGGTATTCTTGTCCAACCAATGCAGATAGCCCTGAAAATCCGCAACTGCGATCGCCGTGCTGGTCACGACGGGCGTGCTTAAGCCGCGGCGCTTCAGTTTCTCGTTGCGCCACAGCTCGGCACCGTCGCGCTGACGCATCGCCACCACGGTCCCGTCAGATTGTGTAACGTACAAATTGTCCGCATCGACCGCCAAGCCGCGATAGCTCGACATATCGTGCGACCACCACAGCTGCCCGGAATCGAGCGCGAGCATGGCCGTGCGCCCCTGAAATCCGGTGGCGAATACGTTGTCGCCCACCACCCGAACCGCAGAATCGATATCAACCAGCCGATCCAGTTCCGTGCGGCCGTGAGGCGAGGCTAGCGCGGTGTCCCAGAGGGTGTCGCCTGTGTTCAGCGAGACCGCCATGACTTTGCCGTTGTCGAATCCGCTGATCGCCACTTCCTTGGCGACAATGGGTATTGCCGTGCCGCGCAAGCTCAGGCGCGGAACCTGTTGCTCAACGGACCACAGCACTTTGCCGGTGTGCGTGTCGAGGCCGTTCAATCGGCCATCGACCGAGCGCATCACGATGACCTTCTCGCTGATCGCCGGCGAGGAGAGCAGCTCAGAATTGATTTGCGCGCGCCACAATTGACGCCCGGTGGCGCCGTCCAGCGCAATCACCGCACCCTTGCTGGTGCCGGCGACCACGATGCCAAAACCGGCGGCAGGGCCCGCGGAAATCGGCACCTTGAGCTTCTTGACCCAAACATCGCGGCCCGTCTCGAGCGATACCGCCAGTACCTCGCCCTTGTGATTGGCGGCGAACACCACCCCATTGTCGATCGCAGGTCCCAGGCCCAGTCGCAGCTTGGTTTGCTTCTTGCCGCCGCCCACGCCGTCGTCCCACAGCCGCTTGACCGGCAACGTGGCCGGAAAATTCACCAGCTTCGCCGGCGGTTCGACGTCCTTATCCTTGCTGCAGCCGGCCGCGATCAGCAGCGCCGCGAAACTCAATGGAAGCAATAAGCGCATCAGGGTTTGGCCTTTTCGTTTGAGGCAAGATCGGCAAGCTTCAGTTGCAGCAGGGCGGCATCCGCGCCGCCATCGCTGGTCCCCAACGCCATGTTGTATTCGGCAACGGCGCCGGGAATGTCCTTCTTGGCATACAGGGCATCGCCGTGCACCTCGTGGTAGCGGCCGGCGAAGCTCCCAGGCGTGCCTTCTCGCAAAGTCTTGATGGCATCATCCGGCTTGCCTTGATCGATCAATACTCGCGCGAGCCTGAGGCGTGCGACCTGCTTGAGCTCCGCGTCCTTGGAGTTGTTCATGACCTGGGTCAGGGGTGCAACGGCATCGGCGGGTTTGCCGCTATCGACATCGATGCGTGCCATCGTCAGCTGCGCCTGATCAGCATAGGGAGAACTTGGGAAGTTCTTGATGAGTCCGTCCGCGATCTTCAGGGACTTTTGCGGATCGTTCATTTGCAGCGCGGCCGTCATTTGGGTGAACTGCTCCGCGGCCTGCATTGCCAGGGCATTTTGATGCGAACGGTAGTATTGAATGCCGAACCAGCCGCCCACGCCGAGCACGACCCCGCCCAATATCCAGGGGGCGTATTCGGTAAAGGCGCGCTTTACGGCCTCTACTTGTTCGTCGTCGGTTAGATATTCTTCAGCCATGGCTACGTCGACTCCCGCCTTTAAGACCCAATAAGATGCCGATACGTTCACTGATTTGTTCCATGGGGCACTCTTCCTGCGCCAACTCGCGGCGCAGCGCCTTCACGGCGATGACGCCCCGGGCAGCCTCGTCGTCCCCCAACACCAACGCGATCTCCGCGCCGCTCTTGTCCGCGCGCTTGAACTGCGTCTTGAAGCTTCCCCCGCCTAAATTGATCTGCACGGCCAGATCCGGCCACGCATCGCGCAAGCGCTCGGCCAGTTTGAAGCCGGGGATCTGGACATCTTCCCCTACCAGCACCAGATAAACCTGCGGCCGATCTTTGAGGAGTTCCAAATTCTGCTTCTGCAGGAGCATGACGATGCGCTCCTGCCCCATCGCCCAACCCACCCCCGGCGTGTCGATGCCGCCCAGCTGGGCCACCAAGCCGTCATAGCGGCCGCCGGCACACACCGTGCTCTGCGAGCCGAGCGCATCGGTGGTCCACTCGAACACCGTGCGGGTATAGTAATCGAGTCCGCGCACCAGGTGAGGCTCGACATGATACTCGATGCCGGCGCTGCGTAACTGAGCACATAGGCCTTCGAAGTGCTGCCGGGACTCGGCATCGAGCGAATCGAGCAGCAGCGGCGCGCCGGCAATCAACCGCTGCATCTCCGGATTTTTGCTGTCGAGGATTCGCAACGGGTTGCCGGTCAGGCGGCGCTTGCTGTCCTCATCCAACGAGGCGGCATGCCCGCTGAAATACGCGGTGAGCGTTTCGCGGTAGAGGGCGCGCGATGCCGGCGTGCCCAACGAGTTGACTACCAACCTCACGCCGCGCAGTCCCAAAAGCTTGAGGAGCCTCGCCGAGAGTAAGATCATCTCCGCATCGACGTCCGGCCCCGCGAATCCGAAGGCTTCCGCATCGATTTGATGAAATTGCCGATAGCGCCCCGCCTGCGGCCGCTCGCGCCGAAACATCGGTCCCATGCACCACACGCGCAGGCGGCCCTCGCGCAGCAGCCCGTTGGAAATGACCGCGCGCACGATGCCGGCGGTCGCCTCCGGGCGCAGCGTGATGTGGTCTTCTCCCTGATCGACGAAGCTGAACATTTCCTTTTCGACGATATCGGTGAAATCGCCGATCGAACGCTTGAACAACTGCGTCTGTTCGATCACGGGGACGCGAAATTCCTCGTAGCCGTAGCTCGCGAAGACCTGCCGCGTGATGCGTTCCAAATGCTGCCAGGCTGCGATTTGCGCGGGCAATACGTCATGCACACCACGCAAGGGCTCGATGATCTTGCTCAAGAGGCTCTCCGATCAGCCGGGCGGACGCGTGCTGCGCGGCGGCGCACCGTGCGTTTGATCGGGGCGCGAATCGCGCCGCAGGACGCCGTCGGCGCCGGCCTCGAAGCGCGCCACGTCTCCCGCAAAAAATTGCGGTCCAATCGCGACGGCGCGATCGTTGATTTCGAGCTGCACGCCGCTGCCTGCACCTAAGTAGACGCGCAGCGGCGCTTGTCCCGAGATGGTCTTCACGCTGTTGGCAAGTCCGTTGCCTGCGAACGTGCGTTTTCCGGAAGCGTCATGAATATCCACCCACGAATCCGCGGAGAAACTCAAACGCAATCGCGCGCGGCCGGCGCCGGGCAGGGGTGGTGCGGGAGCATACGCGGCATTCGTTATCGCGGGATCCGCTGCGACGCCCCCGGGTGCTGCCCCCACAGGCGCGGAGTTGTCGCGCGCCATGGCGGGCGAAGCGGTGGCAGAGGAGACGATGCCGGGATCGATCGGTTTGTCGGCCGGCACCGCACTCGGCGCCGCGGCCACCGCCGGAGCGCTCTGCACCTTGGCGCGCGTGTGCCAGGGCCGCCACCACAAGACACCGAGTGCCAGGGCCACGGCCACGCATGCTGCGATCTGCAGCGGCGATAGTCCGCTCGATGACGGCGAATCGTCGCGAGAACTGAGCAGCATGCTGGGACCTGCGGCGGCCGGAGCGGCCCGCGACGGCGCGCGGGATTCGAACCCCGCGAGAATCTCAGCCGCCGGCAGGCCCAGCAGAGCCGCGTATTTCTTCAGGTGGCCTTTGGCGTAAACCGTCGGGCCGATGCGCTGATAGTCGTCCGCCTCGAGCGCATCGATCACCCATCGATCCAAACGCATTTCATCGGCAGCCTTTTGCGCGCTCAATCCACGGCGCTCGCGTTCCGCCTTGAGCTTGAGTCCCGGCAGTGCCGCAGGTTCGGTCATCGATCGATGCCGCTGCGCATATTCTGCGCTTGCTCCGAGTTTGGAAATTCCGTTTGCACGCGCCGCGCATAGACCGCCGCGGCCACCGCATCGCCCAGCTTGCGCTGCGCGCGAAAGCCCAACCACAGTACTTCCGGCGTCGGCGGATTCACGGCCAGATAGCGTTGCACGATATCGCGCGCCTCAGCCGCATCGCCGCGGTCGAATGCGACATTGCCGAGCTGCAGCAGACCCTCCGGCATGTTCGGGTGAATCGCCAGCGCGCGGTTGAAATAACGGTCGGCATCCACCAGGTTGCCGGCGCTGCGCACGCACACGCCGGCGTTGACCAGCGCCACTTCCGGAGTCTGATACAAGGGGCTGCGCGCGACCTCGTTGAACATCTTCTCGCCGGCCGCGGTCTTCCCGGTGCGGCACAGGAATCCGGCGAAGGCGTTGGAAATATTCGGATCGTCCTTGCCGAGGCGCACCGCGGTCGCGTAAGAATGTTCCGCCTTGCCCATTTCGTTGACGCGCTCGTACACCAAGCCGGCGGTTTCCTGAACGGACGGATTCGAGGAATCCTCTCGCAACGCCTTTTCGATGCATTCGCGTGCCGTGGCCAGCTTGCCGAGCTTCATGTACTCGAGCGCCAGCTGCATGTTCGCCACCGCTGCCTGTGCGGGCTCCTTCTTGTACGTGTGCGTCGGACGCTCGTAAGGCGCCGGAGTGTGACTGCATGCGCTCAAGGCCGCCGCCAGCGCTGCTACGGGAAATGCGCGAAGGAGTTTTCGATTCGGCATCATTGGATTTCCGCCGCAGTGCGCGGCGCTGCTGAAAGTTTCGCCCCGAGCCGCACCAGCGTGCGGTCGGTGACCCTGCCCGCCAATTGTCCGCACGCAGCCTCAATGTCATCGCCGCGCGTTTTGCGAGTCGTCGCAATGACGCCACGATCATTCAGGATGTCGCGGAATTTCAAAATCGTCGCAGCCGGGGAGCGGCGGTAGCGCGTGCCCGGAAACACATTGAAGGGGATTAGATTCAGCTTCGCGGGACGCCCGCGCATCAAGCGGGCGAGCTGTCGCGCGTGCTCAGGCTGGTCGTTCACGCCGTC
>Ga0210400_10000560_pt1 | contig 41332 bp, 50 predicted proteins | sample IncBWH26MmetaG_FD_155456 | JGI IMG/M metagenome (GOLD analysis project Ga0210400, IMG submission 155456) | Forest soil microbial communities from Barre Woods Harvard Forest LTER site, Petersham, Massachusetts, United States - Inc-BW-H-26-M | ecosystem: Environmental > Terrestrial > Soil >... | reverse complement strand
ACTTGGGGGTCATCCCCGCCAAAGACAGCGGACGTTCCACCATGACGGCCAAAGGCAGCGTGGGCCATTCCACGTTTCAGGGTATCCCAATCGTGGTGGCGGAGAAATAGCATGTCCTTTTTGTTCGGCTCACCCAAAGCACCACCGCCTGCACCGCCGCCCCCCGCTGCACCGCAGATCGCGCAACCCTCCATTGCCGAAGCAGGCGCGGCAGAACGTCAGAAGCTTGCCAGTGCGGAAGGGGCCGGGTTTTCGGGGACCGACGTAACGGGGGGCAAAGGCGCGGCAGCGCCGCAGACCACGGCGACCAAATCGTTACTCGGTGGATAGAAATGGCCGCCACCGCTCGTCGCTACAAGCCACAACAGGAAGATACGCCCTACTACGCTAAGGGCTCGCCCACCCTGCTGGCAACTGTCCCTGCCGATGCCGAAGAAACCAAACCGTCCGACCAGACCGTCAAGGAATGGGCGACGATGTACCAGCATTGCGAGTCACGATTTCAGGCGCTGTACACATGGCGTTTGCCTCACTGGACGACGTGGATGAGTATCGCACGCTACCAGGCCCCTTGGCGTGCGTATGCATTTGTGACGGCCAACCTCTACAACCAGGGCCTGCGCAACGACTTCTCCATCGTGGATCGCACGGCGACACTAGCAGGTGAAGTCTGCGCCGCCGGTCTAATGGCTGGCCTCACTGATCCAGACCGCGAATGGATGCGGCTTGGTCCAGCGATTCCAAATTTCGAGTTGGACCGCCAAGGCCAACGCTACTACGAGGAAATGACCGAAAACCTGGGCTATGTCTACGACCACTCCAATTTCTATGACGCTCAGGACCAGCACTATAGCGACCTGACGTTCTTCGGCACCGCGCCGATCATTGACTATCCCGACGCCGACGAAATCCTGCATTGCTTCACGCCCTGCGCTGGCGAATACATGCTTGGCGCGGGGTTTGATTTCAGCGATGAAGTTCTCTACCGCGAGTTCCGCATGACGGTCAGCCAGATCGTGGAGATGTTCAGCCCCGAGAATTGCTCCGATGATATCTTGCAGATGTGGAACCAGAAAGGCGGCGCGCTGGAATATGAAAGCGTGATCGGCCATTGCATCGAGCCGAACTTTGCCATCGGGTCGGACAATGGCTTAGGCCCTCCGGTTGGTGTCGTGCCCGGCGGCTTCACCTGGCGCGAAATCTATTGGGTGCGCGGCAAGAAGGACAACAAGCCGCTGTCGGTTGCTGGCTTTCACGATCAGCCGTTCGCCGTCTCGCGCTGGGATACCCAAGCCAATGATCCGTATGGGCGCGGGGTGGGCGAAAAGATGCTGGCCGACACCATTCAGCTTCAACTCGAAACCCGCCAGAAGGCCGAGAGCATCGAGAAGGTCAACCGCCCGCCGATGGGCGCGGACGTGAGCCTGATGAACCTGCCATCCTCGACCAACCCAGGCAAGATCACATATTTCAACACGGCGAACGGAGAGAAGAAGTTCTTCCCGCTCTACGAGGTCAAACCTGATATTCCCGCGATCACCAAGGACATCGAGATGGTGCAGGCCCGGTTGCGGGAGACAGCGTACAACAACATCTTCAAGATGATGGAAAACTTGCGGCAAGAAGTGCGCGGACAGGTCACGGCCACTGAGATTGACGCACTCAAGGAAGAAGGCTTGATGCAGATGGGACCAGTGATCGGGCGCATCCACGGCACGCTGAGAAAGCGCGTCAAGCGCCATCTGGCGATTATGAATCGCTTCGGCTTGCTCCCGCGCAAGCCTCAGAGCCTTCGCGGCGTGCCGCTCAAGGTCGAATTGATTTCCATGCTCACCCAAGCACGCAAGGCCACACAGACCGCCGCGATTGCGCGCACCATGCAGTTTGCGGGCTCGCTATCCGGCGCATGGCCGGAATCCCGCTTTGTGGTGGATGCCGATGAATCAGTCCGCGAGTTCGCGCAGGGCATCGGCGCAAGTTCCAAGATTGTGCGCACCACCCGCGAGGTCAAACAGTTGCAGCAGCAAGAAGCCAAGAGCCAGCAGATGCAGCAGCTCCTCGCGCAAACAAAACCTGGCGCGGAAGCGGCCCGCGCGTTATCCCAAACCTCGCTGGCACCGGGGACCGCGCTAAGTGCGCTTGCGGGGGCTCCGCATTGAGGATTAACGTGTGGAATGAAAGAGACTTTATGACCCTGCATAAGCGGCTAGCTGTCCTAGGCAACAGCGATGCGGAAATGAAAAGGTCCGCAGGGGTCGCCAAATGACCGAACAAATCGCCCGCGCCCCTGATCCACCGCTTGAGGACAACGGCCTTGCGCCGGAAATCTTCGTGGATGGCTATGCCAGTGTCTCGCTTCTCAATGGCGTGGCGAAGTTTGTTTTCTTCTCCATCAGCTATGATCCGGTAACGCAGATGACCAAGCGGCGTGTTAACATGCGTATGACAGCATCGGTCGCGGCGGTCGCGGGCATCAGCGAGGCGTTGGTGGGCATGATCCAGGAATTGAAGGACCAAGGCGCGCTCATGCCGATGCAGGAGCAGCGGAACTGATGAATGAAATATTGGAGCGTGCCGCGCGGGCCATTTGCATTGCCTATGGGCATGATCCCGATGAGGTTCCTATCCCTGTGCTGAACCAGACGCATTATGCAAAGGTAACACGCGCAATCCTAACCGCAATACGCGAACCATCTCTCGAAATGCTTGAAGCAGGTTGCAACGCCCACCCCGAAGGTGATTATCATAGCGGCACGATGCTTACCGATATTATCGAGGCTGAATGGAAAGCAATGATCGACAAGGTGTTGGAATGAGCGAGATGATAGAACGTGGTGCCATGGCCGCTTTCTGGAACTGGCGCAACATCCCGCTTCTGCCAGAAGCAGAGATGCGCAAGGCGTGGGATGCTATGGCTGATCCCATGAAGGAGCCGTGGCGCAGGACCGCGCGCATGGTTATGAAAGCTATACGTGAGCCCACTCAAGCGATGGAGGATGCTGCCTTTGATATTGAAGCCTCTGGCCGCGAGGAGCCCTACGTTGGTTCTGGGGCGCGGCCGGCTTGGCAGGCGATGCTTGATGAGGCGCTAAAGTGAGCGGCCTTACCGAACAGGAAATCCTCAGCAAGCACAAGCAATCGTTAGGCGAGGGCCGTGACGCTTGCCAATGGCTGGGCCGCAACGCTGATCCCGAATATCTGGCGCCGCGCGGTCGCCATTATGGCAATCTGAAACGCGCGCTCAACGCGCTGGAAGGCACATGTCGCCAGCTCGCCGCATTTCGAGCTGATACGAGATGGACCAAGCTTGGCTTCCTCTACGCCCGCGCCATGCGTGTCGCTCAAGCAAAATTCGTGCGGCAAGATTGGATGGCCTTCAACCAGATGCAGCAGCTATTCGAGAACGGCTTGCGCCGCATGGACGAATTGCAGAACGCCAAGACCGGAAAACTGGGGCCGATATTGCCTAAGCGGACAGACTGGATGGTTTTGCCTGACTTACAGCCGCCGCAAAGCCCGTGGACACCGCAAGGAAGGTTAAGGAATTGATGCTAACACCTTGGACTTCTCAATTCATTTTCTGCGGCTGCATCGGCTTTCTGCTGTGCGGCCTGTCTAGCCTCGCTGCGTATTTCTGTGGCTGGCGCCTTTTCTGATAATGCGCGAGCGCGGCGAACTCCCCGAACCCGAAGAACAGTTACTCGGCATCGAGCGCCCGACGCCCGAACAGGAAGCCGAAGCCGAGAAGATTGCGCAGGAAAAGCTTGTTGTCCGCGCCCTGTTCCTCAAACAATTGATGGAGCAGGAACTATTCCGCGAATGGCTGATGGATACGCTTAACGGCTTTGGCACGTTTGAGAATGCGTTTGGCACCAGTATCACGGGCTTTCCAGACCCAATGGCGACGCAGTTCAAGCTGGGCATGAAGGCGGCTGGTTGGCATCTGTGGACGCTCGTGGACGATGCCGCGCCGGAGTTGGCGAGCTTGATGCGCCGCACCGCTGGCAAGCCGGTCAACGGTCGCTAGTGCGTTACCATGACGCCCGCAGGGAACTGGAACTCAATCGGCACGTTCCCCGCTAACCCGATGAGCGCGACGCCATGAGCGACGACCGCGAACTGCATATCCATATTCACAGTGATCCATCCGTAGAGCGCAAGCTGGATCAGATTTTAGACGCGCTTCAATCTCTAGGAGACACCCTCATGTCCGCAATTTCCGACTTTGCCGCCAAGCAATCCGCCTTCAACGCCGATGTCAGCGCTGATCTTGACGCGATCCAGACCGCGATTGCCGCGTTAAACGCCACGATTACACAACTTCAAAACTCGCCCGGCACCGTGACGCCCGCCGATCAAGCATTGATCGACAAGCTTGTAACGGACGGCGCTGCTTTGGCGACCAAGGCAGATACATTGGCTGGCAAGACGCCGCCAACACCGCCTGCGGGTCCGTAATAGTAGGAGCTTTGGCCGCTGGAATTTCTCTGGCGGCCCTCTCTATTTGGAGGTGAGCCATGGGCTGTTTCTCATTAGATTGGGTTGAGCAACTTCTGATTTGGTTCGTTATCGTTTGTCTCATTGTCGCTATCATCCGCTTGCTGCTGCCCAAGCTGCTCGGCCTGTTCGGCGGCCCGCCCGGTGCCAGTGTGGTTTTCACCATCATCGGCTATATTCTGTGGGCTCTGGTGGCGATCTTCTGCATCTATATCGCGTTCGACCTGATCAGTTGTCTCGTTAGTTCTGGTTCAGGACCACATCTATTTCCACGACGCGGTGGCTGACCTATGAACCTCATCGTCCTGCTAATCATCCTTCTCCTGATCTTTGGTGGCGGAGGATTTTATTACGGCGGCGCGCAACTCGGCGGTGCGCTCGGGCTGATCATAGTCATCTTGTTGGTCTTGGCCTTGATGGGGCGGCTTTAGCGCTTACCAAAGGTCCTCGGAATAAAGTTTTGGCGGCCATTTCAGGGCGATTATCTGCTTGGCCTGCTTTGCGATCCGCGCCGCTGGCTCGCGTCGCACGAAACGTCCGGCGCTAGTGACGAAGCCCTGCGTTTCAAATCCGATCACGATGAGTTTGTCATCATCCGTTTTATAGTGAAGTTCTTTCCATATGTGCTGCATCACATCAATATGCCGCGCTGGGCGCGGGAGCGTCCAGACTTTGCCATCGTGGAAAATGGCTGCCGTCTCGATTGTCTCGCCTGCAATTCGCATCGTCAATCCTTAAAGCGTCGTGTCTTTCTCCAACGCTTCATCGATTAGCCTGCGCGCCACATCGGAGCGCGGCAACCCCCAGATCACCGATAGCTGATCGAGCAGCGCGATATGCTTTGGCGCGAGAAAGAAATGCTTGCGCGCTTTCTTGGTCGGGTTCACCGGATGCGACCACGGTACTTCAGCGCAGCGGTCGATGATGCGGGCTAGTGCGCGGGAGAGCGGAAGCTCATCGCGCTCCGCCAGATATTCGAGATATTGAAGTTGCTGGGTGCGCAGCGTCAGGTCTATCGGGCCGACGCGCCGCTTTGTCTTTGGTTCCGAAGCCGTCATCCCCGACATTCGCCAGCTAGTGGAAGCGATGCGTTCATACACCGCACAAACGGTTGAACCCCAATATCCTGTGGTAATTCATTTGCATGGCCGATGCAAATACGCCTGCCCAGCCTGTTGAAGTGTCTGCAGCCGCACCTTCCCCGGTCGCGGGAGCGTCCGCATCGCCCAGCACCGTCGCGCCCGTTGCTGAATCCCCTCCGGCGGACGCGGCGGCAGCTATTCCTGTCACGACCGAGCAACCGGTTGCCGCGGCTCCGGCCAAGGAACCCAGTGCGGTTGAGGCCGCGCCCGCCGCTGAAACACCCGCCCCAGCGGAAGGCGCGGCACCAGCCACCGAAGCCGCCGCAGAGCCAGCAAAACCAGCGGCGCCCACCTACACCGAGTTCAAGATGCCGGAAGGCATCGCGGCCGCTCCCGATCAGATCAGCGCGTATACAAATGTGCTGGGCAAGTACGGCATCAGCCAGGAAGCGGGCCAGGAATTACTGGATTTCCACGCCACGGCGGTCAAGAAAACCGCCGAGGCGATGCAGCAAAACCAGCAGGACACCTTCGCCCAGATGCGCCGCGACTGGGTATCGGACTTCGACAAGTCTGCCGGCAACCGCCGCGACACCGTTCTCAACGACGCGAAATGGGCCGTCACCGAACTGGTGAAGGACACCAAAGAGCGCACAGAGCTGTGGAACGTTTTGGCCCTGACCGGCGCGGGCGACAACAAGCACCTGATCAACCTGTTGGCCAAGGCCGCCAAGCGCATGCGCGAGCCGGGCTCCAAGGGTTCGGGCCTTCCCACCAACGGCGCACGCAACGAGAACCCCGCCGACAAACGCTACGGCACCAAACCCAGAACGACAAATAGCCCGCTTTAATCCGAGGAGTTAACCAATGGCGACTGGCGCCCCCTTCACCCTGATGGATCTGGCCCGCAGAACGGACCCGACCGGCGATGCGGCTGACGTTGCCGAAATTCTCAGCCAGGCCAACGAAATCTATGATGATCTGGTCTGGAAAGAGGGCAACACCAACACCGGCCATGTCTACACGGTGCGGACCTCCATTCCTCCCGGCTGGTGGCGCTATCTCAATCAGGGCGTGCCCACCTCCAAGTCCACGGTCTCGCAGGGCCGCATCAACTGCGGCATGCTGGAAGACCAGATCACGCTGGACCGCAAGCTCCTGGAAATGGCGGAGAACGAGAACAAATTCCGCTATGAGGAAGACAACGCCCACCTTGAGGGCATGTCCCAGACCATCGCCTCCACGTTCATCTATGGCAACGCGCTGGCCAACCCTTCCCAGTTCACCGGCTTCGATGCGTTCTACAACACGGTCAACCCCGCGACCGCCGATAATGCCGCCAATGTGTTCGACGGGGGCGGCACGGGATCAAACAACACCTCGCTGCTTTTGATCGGCTGGTCGCCGCGCTCCATCTACGGCGTGTTCCCCAAGGGCTCAACGGCGGGCCTGAAACTGGAACCGCTGGATTATACCCAGGTCGCCTATGACAGCCTGGGCAATCCCTATCGTGCAGCCGTGACGTGGTTCCGGCAGGAAGCAGGCTTCTGCGTCGAAGATTGGCGCTGGGGTGTGCGGCTGTGCAATCTGGATGTGACCGGTGCCGGCCTCGGCGGTGCAAGCCCGTTCGATATCTTCGCCACGCTGTCCAAGATGGTGCTGCGTCTGCCCAAGATGGCGCGCTCGGTATCCGGCGTCACGCAGACCGACGCGAAGTCCGAGATGGGCATGGTCGTGCGGCCCGCGATTTACGCGAACAGAACTTTAAGGGGCTGGATGGACATTCAAGCAATTAGGGACAAAAATGTACTTTTATCTCCAAAGGATTACGCCGGATTCCCCACGGAAAACTACCGTGGTGTCCCCATACGAATCCTCGATATCCTGAAGAACTCTGAATCTCGCATCACATAGAATAACATGCTAATGTCGCTTCCGCCAACCAGCGGGAGTGACAGATGGCAAAGAAGTATTCGGACCTAACGGAAGAAGAAAAGGCAAAGAGACGTGAAGCGGTTAAACGGCACAGCAAGCGAAAACACGCAGCGCTCGCGCTCGCTGCTGGCCGTGAGCCGTTCGTTCCTGGCCGTCCTCGTCAGTTCTCTGATGAAGAACGCCTTGAGCGTCGAAAGATTGCTGTTCAAAAATACAAGGACGCAAATGCTGATCGGCTCCGCGCTGACGCAGCTCGCCGCGCCAGAGAGAAGCGGCACGCTAAGGCACTTGCCGAAGGCCGTACTCCTGGGAAGATTGGCCGCGAATTTTCTCCCAACCCGCTTACCCCGGAACAGAAAAAGCAGAGGCGCCGTGAACTTTATCAGGAGCGGCACGGTGACCACGCTAGAAAGCATGGTCGCGAGTATTACGCGGAGAATCGGGAAAAAATACTTGAGTACCATGAGCAGCGCAGGCGCTCAGATTCCGGTTATCGTGAAACGCACAATGTCCATAACCGCAATCGTCGCGCAAAACTCAAAGGCGCTCCTGAGAAGCATAGCCGCAAAGACATTCAATGGCTTTGGGATAAACAGAATGGCTGCTGCGTCTTTTGCCTCAAGCCTCTCATTCGCGGAAAGTTTCATGTCGATCATCACATTCCACTTGCGCGCGGCGGGTCGAATGATCGGAAAAATCTTCGGTTGCTGCACAAGAAATGCAACCTCGAAAAATCTTGGCGCGATCCGCTCGAACATGCAAAAGAACACGGCATGCTATTTTGGTGATCCGTCACTGCAAGGAGTAGTCAGATGATCTTGGACGTAGACAGCCTGCTTTCAAACGCCCAGGCGGTGACAGCCACGGCACCTTCGACCGGAGTTTATGACACTGCGGGGCTTGGTGTCGGTGTTCCGGCGACCAATATTACCGGCATCGTGAACAATGCCGCTGCTGTGTTCGGCAGCGATCTTGGCACGGGCGGTCCCAACAATGCCTCCGCTCCGCAGTTGGGCGTCATTGTCGGGACAGCGTTTACCGCTGGCGGTTCGGCCACCATGCAGGTCCAGTTACAGGCGGCCATCGACAATGGTTCCGGTGGCGCTGGCACTTGGGACACCATCATGGAAACCGACACCATCGCGGTGGCGCTCCTGACGGCGGGCCAGTTGGTTGCCAGCTTCACGGTTCCGCGCCGCTATCCCGGCCAGGGTTTCCCGCGTTTCTACCGCGTGAATTATGTGGTGGCGACCGGCCCGATGACGGCTGGCACGGTCAATGCCTTCCTGCTGACCGGCATTGATGACAACCCAATTTATCCCGCGAACTTCTGAAACTCTTGAGGGATTTCATGGCATTAACGGACAAAGACGTAAATTCGATTGCCTCTCGTTTCAAGGACGGCGAAGGCATCGGCGCGCTGGCGCTGGCTTTCGAGGTATCGCCCGCAGCCGTTCGCTACCACCTGAAGAAAAAGGGCTTGATTGGCGAGAGCGAGCCGGAGGAAACCCGCGAGACGGACAGTGACCTCGGCATCGGGGAAGAAGATGCAGCCAATTCTTCGGCGGCCCTGGCGGCGCTTATGGCCAACCCCGCGCTTCAGAAACTTATCGACGCGGCAGTTGCAGCGCGCGTGGCGCAGTTGGTGCCGAGCTCAGCTCCGGCGGGCAATAGCGATGCGTTCAATGCCTTTACCCAGACCTTGACGCATCTGATCGAAGTCCAATCGATGCAGCAGGCGGGCTATATCAAGCCGCTGTCCGCCGAGGAAGTGGACCGCCGCGCCGCCGGTTATGTGGAGATGAAGGCGCTGCTGGCCAAATACGAGGCCGAGAATACGCCGCCCCTCTATCTGTTGGGCGATGGCGGGTTCTTTGAATGCGCCAATGCGGTCACTTACGAGGCCGGCCAGCAGATCAGGACGTACATCCCGCCCGCCGAGAACTTCCTTCCGAAGAACGCGCAGGCCGAAAAGGTTCACGCCGCGATGCTGCAATGGATCGGCGGCACGACACCGGACATTGGCGAGCAGGTGGAATCCGCCATGATCGCCTCCAAGCAGGCTCCGCTGGTGACAGGTGCCCTCAACGGCATGCCCAAGCGCGGGCCGGTCGAAGTGGTCGATGCCCCGGTTCAGGACGTTCGCCGCAAGCGCGTGGCCGGAACCCTGGTCCAAGAACGCCACGGGATCGACGCAGCAGGCCGGGCCATGGGGCCGTCATTTGTCAGCGCAGGGTAGGGGTTAGCCGATGGGCGTTTACGGCGCAGGCGCAGTAGCAATCACCAACCCGACCGGCTCGGAAATAATTCGTGCCGATAATGGCGGGGCCGTTCTTGCGACCCTGACCGCCGGGCAAATCCGTAGTCTTGGCGTCTCAACGCCCAACACACCGGTTGCCGCGACAGGCACAAATCTGGCGACAGCCGCGCAGTTGAGCCCAGGCTTCACCTTGGTTACGGCTTCGGACGGCACCAAGGCGGTAAAGCTCCCAGCCGTCCCGACACCCGGTACGATTTGCACGCTGTTCAATTCGGTCGCCGGCCAACCGCTCATCATCTTTCCCGACGCCGCAGCGACGATCAACGCGATTGCCGCTCATGGCGCGCTCACCTGCGCCAACGGCGTGCCCGTCATGCTTTACGCAACTTCCGCAACCCAGTGGTACTCGCTGCCGCTGCTTCCCTCATAAGGAGATTCCGTCATGGTACAAACAGCAGCGATCGGCAGCGGCAGCGTTCTCCCGATTGTCCCCGGCGGCCTCGGAACTTCGACGCAGAGCTTTCTGAATTGTGCCCAAGGCTCGTTCACGCTGAACGGGGCAACGCCCGTGACGGTGGCGAATGCCAATGTGACCGCCAATTCCAACATCCTGATTACGCTTCAGACCGTGGGCGGCACGGTTGGCGTGTTCCCGCATATCGCGACGATCACGCCGGGCACCGGGTTTACGGTTCTGGGCACGGCGTCGGATACGTCGGTTTATAACTATTTAATTATCGGCTGAGAGGTGCTTTCCTCATGCCGTCGAAGTCAGCCGCCCAGCACAAGCTGATGGAAATAGCCGCTCACACAAAGGGCGGCTATGGCGGCGTCCCGCAATCGGTCGGCAAGGATTTTGCGAACGCGGACAAGGCAGAGCGCCGCTACGGCAAGAAAAAGACTGGGGGCAAGGCATGATCCCCGCCGACGCAGCCACCTACTCACGCATCGTCCAAAAACTCGGCTACGTGGCAGTTGCCGCATCGCAAACCGGCGCACCGCTGGGCACGGCGGGCGCGCTCGGCAACATCTTAGCCGGCATCTTGGTCATCCCTGCCACAACGTCACCCGGCGCGATTGCCATTCTGGACAAGACAACCTCGATCACGGTCTTTGCCGGCGGCGCGACTTCGGTTGCGGACCTCAAGCCGTTTCTGATCGACCTCAAAGGCATCGTGTCCGCATCCGGGGCTTGGACCATCACCACAGGCGCCAATGTCTCGGTCATTGTGATCGGGGTGTTCACATGAGCGAGAAAAAGGGATGGGTGCCGAAGTCCAAATTCAAGCCGGGCGGAGAAAAGGGGAAACTGCACCGCGAGCTCCATGTTCCAGAAGGCCAGAAAATCCCGGCTTCGAAACTGGCCGCCGCGCTTCATTCCTCCAATACCGAAGTTCGCAATGACGCAATCCGTGCCAAGACCATGATGGGTTGGCACCACGGCAGCAAATCTGCCGATCACCGTTACCGTAGGAGAGCATAAGATGGCCGAAGAAAAGACGAAGGACCGCGCCGAAGGCCGCTACGGCAAGAAGGAAGAAAAGAAGGAAACCAAGCGCGAAGAAAAGCGCGAGGAAAAAGAGGAAAAACACGAGCCGGAAGGCGGCAAGGAAGATGGCCGCCACGCCAAGCACCATGCCGAACGCGAGGCGCTCCACAAAAAGCATGAGAAGGAACGCCGCGAGATGCACGGCGACCACAAAGAAGCGCACCGCAAGATGCACGAACGCCACGAAGGCGAGTTCAAGGACATGCACGCCCGGCACGCCGAGGAAATGCAAAGCCCCGCAGGCAACCCGGACGGCGACATGGATCAACTGCCCGCCGAAGGCGCACCGCAGACGGAATAACGATGGCTCTGAGACAACTCAAATCGACAGCGTACAACGACGAAGAAATGTACGATATGTCGAGAGGCATGGGGCCGAATTACGAGCCTCCTGAGTACCCATGTGGACTGTGTTTTTGCATCAGCAAGGATGATCTGGAAAAGGCAGGCGGCGAGGGCGCGGAGCCCAATGCCACCATGCGGTTTTCCGCGATGGGCGAAGTCACCAGCACATTCCTGGGCCGCGAAGATTGCCGCATCGAGGTTCAACTGAGCGAGTTCGCGGGCGACGATGGCAAGTTCTTCGACCTAGAAACTCCCGCCTGCATCTGTTTCACCGGCCCGGAATTGGAAAAGGTCGAACTCAGCAACAACGCCGAAATGGGCGATCTTATCCACCTTATTGGTGAGGCGCGGGTTGAGAGCATTTCGGAGAACGAGTTCAGCGGCGGCATGGTTCAACTTCAAGTGACCGCACTCGACTACGAAGATGAAACCGCAGAGGCGCGGGCAGGGGGCTAGGCATGGCCACTGTCCAATCTGTAGTTAATTCTGCCCTTGAACTTATAGCCAGCCAATACCGCATCACGGCGTTGAATGACGGCTCCCCGGCAGCAAACGCGGCCAATGTGGTCTACGCTCCGGTCGTTCAACTCATGCTGCGCGAACTCGATCCCGACTTCGCGCGCTATACCGCCACCTTGACACTTTCGGCTGCGCCAACGCCTATTCCGCCGTGGGCATACGAATATCTTTATCCCGATTCATGTGTGCGGCTACGTCAGGTGCGCCCTCCAAGATCAGGAACGGGGTCACTTGCCGACCAGAACAATCCTTACCCCGTGCGTAGCAACGTAGCTTTCGACATCATCGGAAGCCCGCCAGTAAACACCAAAGTCATCCTGACCAACCAAGTCAATGCGCTGGCGGTCTACACGACTTCATTGATAATCGAAGCGCAGTGGGATTCTGTTTTTGCCGACGCAGTGAGCCGCCGTCTGGCCAATCCTTTGGCGATGGCGCTGTCCGGGCGGCCCGATTTTGCGCGTGAGATACTTGAGGAAGCAGCCCGCGTGGCGTCTACCGCCGAGACGGTAGACGAAAGCTCTGTGAGACGTTGAAATGGCAAACGACATTGTTGACATTCTGAACCAAGGGCTGCGTTCCGGCGGCGTGCCGCTCAGAATTGCGGATTATTATGAAGGCTCCGAAGCGGCCAAAACCGCACTGGAAATCTATGGTCAATCCCGTGATGAACTTATCCGCACAACGGATTGGTCGTTTTCGCGCGGCGTGCTGGCACTGACTTTGCTTAAAGGACCGCCGCCGGATGGCGGGTTTAATCCTATACAGCCTTGGTCAACGATTTATCCCCCTCCCGGCTTTCTCTACGAATATGCCTATCCGGGAGACTGTCTTGACCTGCGCGCGATCATCGCACCGCCTGGCGGGATGCCTGACCTTGACCCGCTTCCAGCGCTGTTCCGCGTGGATAATGATGCCGTGCCGGTTGTGAGCGGTTCGCCGCCGGTTGCCTCTGGTCCGCCTGCCAAAGTCATCTTGTGCAACATGACGAATGCGATTGGCGTGTACCGTAGGCAAGTAACAGACGTGACCCAGTGGGAGCCGGGATTTACCGCGAGCCTCATTGAAATCCTCGGCAAGAAGTTCGCCATTGCTTTCGGAGCCGATGCCAACACCAACAAGATGCAGGCGGAAGAAGCAAATGCCGTCACTCAGACAGCCAGCGGGATCAGGGGGTAGGCCATGAGCGCTGTTGGCATTCCGTATCTCTCCAGTCCCGCAACCATAATCAATGAAGCGGTTGATCTTCTCGGCCAGCCGGGAAAACTCATTGGCGATCTGAACGACGGCACGGCTATAGCGGAAACAGCGCGCCGAAACTACGGCCAAGGGCTTCGTCAGTTGTTGCGCACGGCGCACTGGGATTTTGCGAGAAAACGGGCAAAGCTTACTCTGCTTGGTGACGCGACCGGCAACTCACCGCTGCCTGTTAGTCCTGTCGTGGAATGTCCATGGACCTATGCGTGGGCTTGGCCGATTGACGGAATCCAAGGGCGTTGGCTACCGTGGAATCCGACAAACGCCCAGCCTCTAAGTTCTACGGGCGTGCCGCTCACGACGGGCGTATCAGTCGGTGTGAATTACGGATTGCAGCCGGGTCGCTTCTTAGTGTCATCGAGCGACCTCTACCCCGTTGAAGTCGGCAATCCTCCGTGGACGCAGCGGCCCGATCTGTCGCGCACGGAAGGGTTGGGGCCAACGAGCCGGAAGATTATTCTCACCGATTGCTGTAACGCCGAGTTTGTCTATACGAGATTCGAACCTGTGATAGAGGTTTGGGATTCTCTCTTTCGCCAAGCCTTCGTGATGATGATGGCGCTGGCGATTGCCCCAAGCGCGATTGAAGACCCCAAACTGCGTCTAGCGGAAACTGGTCGCCTTATTCCCATGCTGAAAAACGCCATCGCTGATGCGCGCGTGGCAAATGGAAATGAGGCAGGAATGCCGCAGAGTACCGATTTTGAGGCCAGTTTCATTCGCGCGCGCAATCAATGGGCATGGGGCGGCAACGGCGGATTTGGCGGCCCATTAGATGGCGGCGGTGCGCTTGGTTATTTTGGTTATGGCTGGGATTCTATGTCCTGGTGCGGGAGCGTGTATTGAGGCTCCAAAGGAAAGTTTTTGGATCTGCGCCATGGTTGTTTTGCTTCTGGGCGGATCCCTGCACGCAGCATGTCTCTTGCTTTGATAGCATCAGAAAGCTCCTTGCAACGTGGCGCGCGCATTTTCTTTCCACCAACAACAATTTCCACGGCCCATGTTTGGTGACTAAAGCACCAATAGATACACGGCTCATCGGTCTGTTTCATAACTTTTGGGCGGGGATTTTTCTCGCGCCAGCGGTCCCAATATGCGCGCCGCGATTTAGCCATCTTTTCCTTGGTGGCGTCAGGACGCTTGGACCCGATACGGGCTGCGCCCATTTTGGCGCGCACCTCAGCGCTACGTTTTCTCCCCTTATTCGCAGCCGATATAAGGAGACGCGCTTCAGTAGATTGTATGCGACCTTTGTTCGCTGCTCCGATCTTCGCTCTTGTCTCAGGGCTATGCGGTTTGTGGAAATCGACCGTGCCCCCACCGCCAGAAGTCATGTTCATTCCATTAGGGACAAGCGTGCCGTAGGCGGCTATAAGCCCGCGCTCTACCGCTTCCGCTTCGCGCCATGTCACAGCCTCGTACACGGTCGCGATAGAGAAGGCATTTCGCCCGTGCTTCTGGATAGATTTTCTAAGCATTATATTCGGGTGATCACCACGCGTAGCAGCGGACACGTGGTCGTTCCATCTGCGCCGCAGATTTTTCGTAATGCCAATATATTTCCGGTTGCTCGGAAGGCACGTAATCAAATAGACGATGACCATGGGCGGAATTATGACGCTCATTGCTATAAAAGGCAATAAAAATGGCCGTTACATCGATACAAACAGCCTTCAGCGCAGGTGAAATTTCGCCAGAGTTATATGGTGAAGTCAACTTAGCGAAATTCAATTCTTCGGCGACAACCTTACGCAATATGATTGTCGCGTATAAGGGCGGCCTTATGTCTCGCGGAGGCTTTGCGTTCGTCGGACGTTGCAAGGAACCACTTACCGGAACGGGACCGCCAAGGCCCATCCCATTTATTTTCAATATAACTCAAGCCTACGTCCTCGAATTTGGAGACAACTATATCCGCTTTGTTTTTCAGGGCGGCTATGTCCTGGAAAATCCAATTCCGATCACTGGTGCGAGCCAAGCCAATCCGTGCGTGATCTCGGTCACGGGCACTCCGTTCAACAACGGAGATTGGGTATTTGTCGCTGGCGTCGTCGGCATGACGCAGTTGAACCGCAATACCTATATCGTCAGCGGCGTTTCCAGCGGCTCGCTGTCGCTCTATGACCTGAACGGAAACCCCGTCGATTCCACGGCGTTCAACGCCTATATCAGCGGCGGCACGCTGTCACGGATTTACACGATTACATCGCCTTATGCAGCGATCGATCTGCCCTATCTGAAATACGCACAATCTGCCGATGTGATGTCGCTGACCTGTTCCAACCCGGTCACGGGCACCGAATATCCGCCCTACGATTTGACGCGCTTGGCTGCTGCGGATTGGACACTGACGCTGACGGATTTCGACGCGGCGATTGCACCGCCTACCACGGTCTCTGCGGCATGCCAATCGCAGGCTCCGAGCAATGGCGTGAACGCGACCTTCGCTTACCAAGTCACGGCGGTGGATGGAAAGGGCAATGAAAGTGTGGCGTCCGCGACGGCCAGTTGCCACGGTGCCGATCTGGAAGTTGAGGCGGGCACCAACACCATCACATGGTCGTTTGTCACAGGGGCCAAGTTCTATAACGTCTATCGCGCGCCGCCGTCCGTCGATACCGGGACCGGAAGTTCGGCCACGCCAAATCCGGTTCCTGCCGGCAGTATCTTCGGGTTTGTCGGTTCATCCTACGGCACGCAATTCCTCGATACCCGCTCGGTCGTGGATCTGACGCAGACCCCGCCCACGCATCAAAATCCGTTCGCGCCCGGCCAGATATTGGCGGTGAACATCACGGGCGGCGGTTCCGGCCAGACGGTGGTGACCTATGCGATCACCACGATAGCGGGCACGAATTTCGTGGGCTATCCGATTGTGATCGGCGGCAGCCTTGGCGGGTTTCTCATCACCAACAATGGCGAGCTGTACAGGCCCGGAGACACTATCGCGTTCAACGGGGCGGGTTTTGCCTCCGGCTCCATTCAGTTCGGCTCGACCAACCCGAGCGCGAACGACACGGTTACCCTCAATGGGGTTGTCTGGACCTTCGTAAACTCGATCACCGGCCCGCAGCAGACCGTCATTGCCGGAGCGCTGTCGGGGACACTGGCATCGCTCGCGTCCAATCTGTCGGCCTCATCCGATCCCGCGCTTATCCTGGCGTCCTATACCGTGGACATCACCAACTCCAATCTGCTGATCAATTACAAGACGGCTGGCTCAGCGGGCAATTCCTATACCCTCGCGGCCAGCCGGGCGACACCGAGCGGGGCCACGCTGGCGGGCGGCTCCGGATCAGGCGCGGCAGGCGCGGCAGCCACCGGCAATCTCTTGTTCTCCGTCAATCCGACAAACACCCAGACTATCATCCTGGATGGCGTGACTTGGACCTTTGTTACGGCCGGAGCGACGGGCAACCAAACCAATATCGGCGGCAATCTCGCGGCGACCTTGACCCAACTCCAGCTCGACCTCACGGCCTCGCTCAACGCCAATATCGCGCTCTCCAATTATGCCGTGACAACCACGCGCCTGAACATCACGTACAAAGTTGTGGGCACCATCGGCAATTCCTATACCCTGGCAGGTGGGACAAGCGGCGCGACCCCAAGTGCTGCAACCCTGACGGGCGGGACCAATGCCTCCAGCACTCCGACCGGGACTCTCGATATCGGCCCGACCAGCGGCACGTTCCCAGGCGTCAATGCTTATTTCCAGCAGCGGCATTTCTTCGCCAATTCGTTGAACGACCCGGATACCTTCTGGGCCAGCCAGACCGGGCTTTACCGGAATTTCGACACCAGCATTCCCACCAAGGCGACCGATGCCATCACCGCCTCTCCCTGGTCCGAACAAGTCAACGGCATCGAATGGCTGATCCCCATGCCCGGCGGCCTGATTGCATTCACTGGCTCACGTGCATGGCAGATCATCGGGGAAGGCTCGTACAATCTCAATGCCCAACCGATCACGCCTTCTTCCACGCAAGCGCAACCGCAAGCCTTCAACGGCTGTTCCGCCACAGTCCCGCCCATCGTGGTTGACTACGATGTGCTTTATGTCGAAGCCATCAGCTCGGTTGTGCGCGACTTGGCGTGGAATTTCTGGACCAACATCTATACCGGCACCGACCTGACAATCCTCTCCAGTCATTTGTTCTTCTATCGCCAGATTGTGCAATGGACCTGGGCACGAAACCCCTACAAAGTGCTGTGGGCATGCTGCGACGATGGCACGCTGCTTTCCATGACCTACCTCAAGGAACAGGAGGTCTACGGCTGGGCGAGACATGACACGCAAGGTCTTGTCGTCGGAATCGCATCGGTCAGCGAACCGCCGGTCAATGCGGTGTATGTGATTGTCAAACGGTTTTTGATGCCCGGGTCGCGATCCTCGTCCAGCACTTACATCATGGAGACGGAAGAGAATTACGATCCAACTTGGGTGAACGGGATTGATGTCTTGGGGACACTCCCCAACAATTTCGGGCTTCAAAACAAGATCAGTACCGGGGGGCGGTTTGACGCCGTTGGCCGAAAATTCATCTACACCATGGGTATCCGCAACACCAACACCCAGGTCAATACAACTGGGTTCGTGCTTTGGGATGGCGGCGGGACGGCTGTTTTTGGCGTGATAGCTATCGGCGGTAATTACGATGCCAGGACGCAGTTCAACCACTGGATTGCTGAGAAGAATATCGACACCAACGCGGTGACGTTTCACCAGTGTTATGACAGCACAAAACTAGTGCCAACCGGTATTGGCCCCACCGCGATCGGCAACTATGAGTTCACTGCCAACCCGTCCAATGGCGACACCATCATACTCAACGGTGTGACCTGGACGTTTGTTACCAGTGGGGCAACGGGAAACCAGACAAACATCAAGGCAACGGCCCTTGCATCCTTCAAACAACTCTCTTGGGATTTAAACAATTCGGCCAACGGCTCGCTCACGGGCGCCTATTATACCGCATACGATGGAAGCCCCGCAGGAACGACCGTTCTGGGGATTACATACCGCACGGGTGGCACTGCGGGAAATGCCTACACGTTGGGCGCTGCCTCTGGCGGAACGCCCAGCGGTGCGACCTTGGCTGGCGGGGCAACACCCAGCGATGGGACGTGGCGGCGCTTCGTTGAGGATGATTCTGACTGCAGCAATGACGATCCCTTGATGGTGGACCCCCGAACGGGCGATGCGTGGCATCATGGGGGTGTCGGCTGCATAATTTATCTGTTTCGCCGCAGTGACAATTTCGCGCAAGTGATTTCGCCGTTCCATGGTCCCCGAGGCCAGGGCGCACATCTGGAATTGGTCGGAATCTCCGATAATTGGACTTATGTTCGTTTGGAGCAGGTGTCAAAGACCTATTTCTACACATTGGCATTAATACCGAGAACCATCACGTCGCCAGAAATTACCCTCGATGTTCTCGTTTCCTATGCGGAATTTGTCCAAGACCCGCTTTGGAATGGGTACTATTTTCGCAGCGTGCTCAACCATGCTACCAGCATGTTTATCTACGGCGGCTCGCAGACCGGCACGCGCGCATTCAAGTTGCATCGCTTTGACGAGCCATCTGCGGCTCCGTTTGGAGGTCCAACTGTAGGTGGCGGCTTCACCGATATTACACCATGGGGACCGGCGACAGGCCCAAATTCCAATGTCGCCGCCTATACCGTGGACGGAATATTCGCCACGCCATCGACTTACGGGGTCAATAAATACTCGCTCTATTATCTGCCTGTGACCAATGAACTTGTGTGCATCAACAAACTTTGGGCAGGAGATACGTCCACAGGCTGGTCCAATCCGAACCTGACCCGATTTGATTGCACTTATGTCCAGCTAACTGGAAATACCTTCGATTATCACCAAGGCTTTGTCACGGGCTACATGACCGCTTCGTGGGCACCGACAAGCAATCCTGCACTTGCTGCCTGGGTGGTCCTGAATGTGCGCGAACTCGATCTTTACCTTGGGCAAAATACCTTTGCCTTCTCCGGCGTGGATTACACCAAGCGCTGGTTCTATTTTGAGGTGCAACCCGTTGTGGCCGGGTCGTGGTCCTATGATGTAACAAAATCCCACACAATCATGGTGCAATATAAATTTGCCTCCGGATCAGCGCCTACGGTGGTTCAAATTTATGACGAAAACGGTTGGGACACTGCTTATTCCGCTTACGGCGCGAGTATCGGCAACACAAACGTGGTTTATAATTCTCTCGGCTCCTTCCAGATTTCAGACGCCATTGGCGATGCTGGAATTTATGACAGCCAGCAGAATGCTTTTTACTGGGCGGGCAACGATGCCGGCGCCAATCTCTGTTTCCTCACGCCCGCCTATCTGGCGTTCCGCCAAGGGTTCATCAATAGCAACAAAATCAGTGGGCCGTTCCTGAAATTGTCGTTTGGCGCTCCGTCCGTCGTTTCGGGCAGCGGCTATTACATGGAGCGCATGGACAACCGGCTATGGCAGACGGTTGAGGATGCCTATGCCGTGGATTGCGCGGTTTCCAACCCGATGAGTTTTCCCTCCACCACGTTGTTAGCCAGCGCGGCGTCGGGCACGGGCGTGACTTTCACGGCAGGGGCAAGTGCGTTCAGCAGTTTGAGTGTAAACCGGATCATCCGCATGAGCGGAGGAATTGCCAGGGTGACCGCGTATACCTCGCCGTTTCAGGTTACGGGCACCTGGCTATTGGGGGCTTCCAATGGCGTCGTGGGCACGCCTTTCGCGGCGGCCGGCAACTGGTCGATCGCCGAACAGGTCACCACTTTGAATGCTCCCCATCTGGCAGGGACCACGGTGGTCGGTCTTGGAGATGGCGTGCCGTTCTCTGGTCTGGCGGTGGGCACCAATGGAATTGCCACGCTACCGTTCCCGGCCAGCAATGTGAAAATCGGGCTGTCCTTTACCGCCCAGATGCAGACACCATATCTCAACGGCCAGCAGGTGACGCAAGGAGCCAGGAAGGTCATTCCAGCCTGTACGGTCAGGGTCGCCGCCAGCGGGCCATTCGAGTTCGGGACCAACCAACCGGACGGCGGAGCGCAGAACCCGCAGCAGTTGGCCCCCAACTGGGCACCCATGACGCCCTCGATCTATGCTCAGATGACAGGCGGGCAGGCCCCGCCCATAACGTATACAAGCCCCGGTGGCCAGACTGTGACCCAGGTATGGACCGGAGACTTCCGGGTCATCGGGGACGGCGCAGATTGGAATAGCAAGGGCCAGGTGGCCGTGCAGCAGCGGTTGCCACTCGCTTTGGAGGTGACCATGGTTTCGCCGGAGGTGCTGCCAGGCGACGCCCAGGAAGTCACCTATCAGCCCAAGCCGCAATCGGCAGGCCAGGAGCATCAACAGCAGCGCGGGCCTGGACGCTGGATGATTGGCGGCGGAGGGGGCAGACTATGAGCATGACCCGCTCCGTATACAGCGTTGTTGCCGCAAGCCCACGCCATATCAAACCGATGGCGGCGCAACTGCGGGCTGCAGCCTGTATCACTTTGCAGGACTTCGGCTACGAGCCACGGGCGGCGCTGCATCGGGCTTTCATCGCCTCACGCTATTGCAGGACCGCTCTGATGGACGGCAAGCCTGTCGCCATGTGGGGGGCCAAGGGCACGCTGTTGGGAGAAGAAGCCCTAGTCTGGCTTGTACTGTCCGATGAAGTGACCAAGATGCCCGTGTCGGTGGTGAAGGAAGCCCGCGCCGAATTGGCGGTTATTATGGACGATCACAAAGAGGTGGCGATTACTGTGCTACCAAATGATGAAGCGGCTATCCGGTTCGCGGTCGCGATGGGGTTTCACGATAGAGAGAATGATGATGGCCATCTATCGCGAAAGGAAATGGTCGCGGCTATCGTGGCGGACCCTCGCATGAAAATCCCTATTGGGGATAGTTTTGTTATAGCTCTTGGGTGTCATCCGTCGTTCGGGCACGGAGGTCAGGATGCCTAAGCCTAATAACGATCTAACGGCGGCATTTGTCCGGAAAATTCTATTCTATGACCCGGCGACTGGGGTATTTACTTGGCGCGTCCGTGTTAGCCATAACACTAGAGCTGGTGATGTGGCGGGATACACGAAGCCGGGGAACCATGGGTATTTCGTAATAACCGTAAAGAACAAGGTGCGGTTGGCCCATCGCTTAGCGTGGCTGTATATGACGGGGAAGCATCCCAAACACATGATAGATCATGTGGACTCAGATAAAACAAACAATAAGTGGGAGAACCTTAGAGAGGCTACGCACGCTCAAAATAATTGCAACTCAAAGGTCCGCGCCAAAAGCGGCGCTAAGGGAGTCCAGCAGCATTACAATAAATGGACTGCCAAGATAACGGTAGATAGCCGACCTAGATATCTTGGTCTGTTCGAAACCAAGGAATTGGCCGCAGCAGCCTATGCCGCCGCTGCCAAAAAATATCACGGTGAGTTCGCGAGGATTGAATGACCCAGCAGGAGATTTCCTAAAATGTGCCCGGGGACTCTGGCTCTAGTTGGCGCAGGAATTTCCGCAGGAAGTTCTGTTCTCGGCGGCTTTGCTCAGCAAAGCTCATTGAACTATCAAGCCCAGGTCGCGCGCAACAATGCGATTACCGCGCGGCAGAACGCGGCTTATAGCGCAAGTGCCACCGCCGCATCGGTCGAGCAAGCAGGGCTTAAGGCGCGGGCAAAATCCGCAAATCTTCGCGCTGGGCTGGCCGCAGGCAATATAGACGTGAACAGCGGATCAGCCGGCGATGTGCAGACAAGCGAGCGGCTGCTCGGGAAATTGGACACCGCCAATGTCGGCAATCGGGGCGCGCAACAGGTCTACGGCTACGAGACACAGGCGACGAGCTACCAAGCGCAGGCAGGGCTGTTAAGCCATGAAGCGGCGATGGCCCCATGGGAAGGCGCTTTGAAAGGCGCGGGCACGCTCTTGAGCAACCCAACCTTTGACAACTGGGTTGGTGGCGGGGGCGGCGGAGGCGGAGGTGGGGGGCAAGATTTTGCGCCAGGGGCAACAGGCAATCCCACTTCTCTGATGAGCGGGATGCCTTCCGTTCCTGAGCAATACCAGTTTATGCAGGATTTGTATTAGGACAAAACGTGGCGCGGACTGACTACACGGGTGTGCCTGAAGTTGCTCCGGAAATATCAGCGCCGGAAGATTTCCAACACATCCAAGCCTCTCCTGATGCGTTCGGCGCTGGGTTAGCTCGTGGTGGCGAAGCGCTAGGCCAAGGCATATCCCAAGCCGCGAAATTCTACGGCACGGTGGCGGCGGACAACGCGACCAACAATTTCCTGGAACAGCGGGCCAAGCTTCTCTACGGCGACCCCAACAAACAAGTCATGGGACCGGACGGACAGTTGGTCCCGGACACCGGGTATTTCGGAATGCGCGGGGCGGACGCGATGCAACACCGCCAAGCCGTGGCACAACAGATAGACGATTACATTGCCGAGCAGCGCGAGCATCTGTCAACACCGGAATCGCAGCTTCAATTTGATACCGAATCCCGCCGCTACCGGGCGCAGACGCTTTCCGAGATTGGCCAGCATGCCGACCAGCAACAGAAGGTATGGGCGCAGAATACCAATGAAACGACGGCGACGATCAATCTGAATGCCGTGTCGCGTGTAGCAGCCGATGATGACGCCAGCGCGGCTTTAAGAGAAAATGTCCGTCATGCCTACGCCAAGAATGCCCAACTCGCTGGATTTCCACAAGAAGGCGCAATCCTGAAGGCTGATCAAGATGTGGCCTTGACGCGCATCCGCACGCTCAGTGTAAGCGACCCAGAAGCGGCACAACGGGTATTGGACAAAAGCGCCGATATTCTGGGCTCGCTCAAGGATTATGACGCGATTTCGCATGAGGTCAAAGCCGCCGTCATCAATGCCAAGATGGCTCCAGCGACCGAGGATTTTATTAACGGTGTGAAAGCGGAGGCCCAGCAATCCACGGCGGGCATGGTATCGGCTTTGCGCGCCAACCCAAATAATCTTGGCAATGTCAAAAGGAAGGATTTGGGCGGTTTCGAGCAACCAGCAAGTCCGTTGGATGGTGTGATTCTGACGGCCAACAATCTGCGTTCGCCCGACTATAAGGGCCTAACACTCGCGCAGATCGGCGCGAAATGGGAAGGCACTAGCCCTCAGAACATCGCCAACTGGGTAAGCAATGTCAGCAAAGCATCTGGCATCGCGCCGGGCACAGTACCGAACCTGAATGATCCGGCGACGTTGAACAAGTTGATGACCGGGATCGGCGCGGCGGAGAAAAAACCGGGCGAGCGCGCCGCGTTTACACCGGACCTGATCAATCAAGGCGTCACCGCATCACTGGCCGGCAAGCACCCCACGTTGGGCGCGAACGAAAACACCGCTGGCAATTATACTTCTGTCGCGGACTACTACGCTCTGAACGAAGGCAATATTCTGGACCGGGCGCGTGACAAGGCGGCAGACCTTTTCCCGAATTATCCCGATGCACAAGAGCGATATGTGACGAACGTCAGCCGTCACCTGAGCCAAACGATGGCCCAGCAGCGTGCGCAATATGAGGTTGACGTTCATACCGTGACGCAGGCATTCGCATCTGGCCATCCGCCGATTACGGAGGATCAACTCAACGCCACCAGCCCGGAGGTCGCCGCCGCGTGGAACCGGATGCAGATTGATAGCCCCATCCAAGCCGCAGCGGTTGAGAACCGCTTTGCCGCCGCCGCCAAAGGACAGGCCAAAACCTACGGCACGCAGTTCAATTCCATGTTGCAGCGCGTTCTTGCCCCCGAAGGCGACCCCAGCCGTATCCATAGCGCGGCGGAGTTATCGGCTTATATCCAACCGGGAGAGAGCGGCCCGCTGACCAATACGGGTGCGGCGGCGCTGGAATCAGTCCTTGCGCGGCGCGGCGGCCCAGGCGGCGAAGCCGATACCGCCATGCTGCGCAATTTCCTCACGACCGCGCATCATCTGATTAACCCGATCCAGAACGAAAATCTTGGTATCTTTTATCCGGACGGGGAGAAGGAATACCAACGCTTTGTCGGACAAGCCTTTCGCCAGATCGACGCCGAAGAAAAGGCAGGCAAGCCGCTATCTGAAATCCTCTCCAACAAGGGCGGCGTCTACAATTCCATGTTCAGCGGCGGGTTCGTGCGGAGCGATCAGAAAATCTTGGATATCCAAAGCGACCCGGATCAGAAGCACGTTACTTATAATCCGCTACTGAAACATGCTCAGACCGTAGCGGCGACATTCAAAAACGTCAAGACGGCGGCGGATTTGCAGGCTGCATATCAAGCCAAAAAGATCACACAGCAAGAGCGTGATGCCGAAGCGGTGCGTCGTGGATGGGCGCGAGCGCCTGTTGCCGCCCAAGCTGGCATTCCTCCAACTGTTCCGTTCAACCCATGAGTAACCCCGGTCAACTTCCAACAACGGCGGACCTGTTTGGCGATAAGCCGAATATGCCGGACAAGAGCGATGGGTTGCTTCCCACAACGGATGAACTGTTTGCACCCAAGAAAACCCTTCTCAATAAAGTCGATGATGCAGTACACAGCGCGGCTATGGGTGTCGGGCGTTTCATTATGGCACCAGCCGACATCACGGCTGCCGCCTACGCCGATTGGCACCGCGCGACACCCGCAAATCAGCCGCCGTCCTCGCCTGCGATGGATGCGTATTTTTCAAAGACGCCAGCCGGGCGCATTCTTAGAGCGTTCGGGCAAGACGCCGCGATGCCATTTGAAGGCGAAGCGCCTCCCGATCCGGATACGGATACCTTCCTGAAAAAAGCCGGGGTCTATGATCAACTGGAAAAAGGCAAGAGTGCATTAGCGCGTGCATTTATCCATAGCAGTTTGCGCGGGCTCGCGGTTGCTGCCGATGCCGCTACGCGAGTGGTATCACTTGGCGCATTGAGTGCGCCGCAAATGGTAAGCGGCCTAAGAGCGGGCCTTGTCGAGACGCCGCAAGCCGTCTTGGCTGGCATCCATGGGTTTGGGGAGCAGGCTGCGGAGGAAATCAGAGGCACACAACCGACGACGCTTTCCAAGATTGAGGCGTGGCCTTTCGGAGCGGCGGGCGAAGCGGCGGGCGAAGTTTTGAGCGGCGCTATTCCTGAACTGCCGATGATCCCGCACGCACCATTAGAGCTTGATGCTGACTTGTCGGAGCGACTTGCAGCCGCCCGCGAAGCTGGCGTGATCGGCGCGCCAACCACTGAAGCCGAAGTTGCGGAAGGCATCAAAGGACAGCAACAGCGTGTTGCAGAGGATCACAAAGTAACCGGCGCACCAGAGCAGCCGGAAGCACAGCGCCCTGTGGTTGGCGAAGCGCCTACTACAACTGAACCGGCACCCGCCTCCGCCGTCGCTGCGGCAGAGAAAGCACCGGAGGCACCTGTCTCGCCCACAGAAACGCGCGCCCGCGAAATCGAGCCAGCAGCTTTCCAGCAATACGATTCCTTGAACACTCGGCAGGAAACCTATCGCCGTTGGCTGGACGACTTGGGCGCCAAGCGGGCCGAGATGCCCGAGGTCAAAGACCTGCAAGACACAATCGATACTATTTTGGGCAAGGTTGGCGGCGTTGAGGAAAGACTGACCGTCACTCAGCGGGAGAGATTGGCCGAGGCGCGGGCACAACAGCATGATTTGCTCCACACAGACACACCAGATATGGCCTTTGTGCGCCGTAACCTATTGACCGCACAGCATAAATTGTGGGATATTGGACCCGATATTGCCGCTGCGATGCGTCAGGCCCATGAGGAAGCCGCCGAAGTCACCCCGCCGCAGCATGCAGCGACCACGGCTGACACCATAGATACCGAAATTGAACATGGGCTGAAAAACCTAGCGCCGGAGATTCACAATGAGTTCCCCCACAAATCCGCAGGAGAAGCTGGAGCAGTCGCAGGAGAGAACGCGGTTCCTCCAGGTGGCCCAAATGCGCCCGGACCTGGCACCGGGCCTCGCGCAATCCCTGAAGCAGTTGGAGCAGTCTCAGAGAGCGGTCACCAAACTGCGCCAGAAGGCGCTAAGCTGGGAGCAGAGCAAGCCGCAGGAGAGCCCGCCGCCGCCGGAGGACGAGCCGAAGCTGTAGCGGAGAAGCCTGCCCCTGGTGTCACGGGACGGCCTATGCGGGCGGTTAAAGGCACCGGCGAGACTGTCACGCGCGGGCTTTCCGAGCATATCGAAGCGTTGGCAATCGAAAACAAGCTGACCGATACCTTTGGCGATTTGCCGGAATATCAGCGCGTCAGCATGGCCGATCAAGCTGCCAAAGCTCTTGAACTCATCAACAAGGATTATGAAGAAGCCAAGGCTGTGGCAATGGGCACAAAAGCCCCGCCGCGCGGCGTGTTGCCTGAGAGCGTTCTAGTTGCTGTCGAAAAACGCGCGACCGCAGAAGGCGATGTTGAAACCTTGCGACAGTTGGCGACGGGCTCACGCCTGACGACAGAAGCCACCACCATGGGCCAGCGTATTCGCACGCTGGGAGAGCGCGACCGGGCTTCCCCGGTTGCCGCGATCCAGGAAGTGCAGAATGCGCGGGCGGCGGCGCGCGGTGCTAAGGTCGAAACAGAAAAAGCCGCCGAAGTTGGCACCATAAAAGCCAAAATCCGCAGCGAACGGGAGCCAAAACAGACCTTGAAGGAAACTTTACAGACTTTCGCTCAATCTATTGCGTGTGATTACTAATGGTCGCTTTTTGCCTTCCAAAGAGATACGTCTCGGCCTTTGTCGATGCGCTGAAATCCGGCGAAGTCGATCCGGACAAGCTGATGGATATGTCGAGCGCTGATCGGCGCACGTTCTTTGAGCCGATTGTCGGCAAGGGAAACGCCCAAGATGTGAACGCACTATTTGAAAGCAAGATGGTGCTGAAGGATCAGAAGCGCGGGCTTCTGAGTTGGGCAAAGACGCTGACCAATGTTTCGGAACCGGCCAAACGGGATATCGTATCTAAGATTGAAAAGCTGGACAGCGTTCTCAATCCGGAAGATGAAAAAGGCTTTCTCGCGGACTTGGCGGCCCAAAAACTGGGCGTCACCGTCACCGCCGAGGAAGCGGGGAAGATCACCGCACTGGCCAAGACAGCCATTGAGGAACGCGAGAAGCCGACGGACGAAATGTCCGGCGTCAGCAGCGACTACATCAATGCCGAACAGGATTTGCGGCACTATGTCAATTCGCTGATGCCGGTCACGGCGGCCAAGGCCATCGGCAAAGATATTCTGACCACGGGCCGAAACTTCCTTCTGATGAACCCTTCCACGCCGATCAAGACCGCGATTGGGCAGATGGAAAATTATCTCACAGACCTGATGACGCGGCGGTTTGGTTTTGGCGGCGGGGCTGCGGCTGATCTCGCCAAAGCCGCTAACAAGCAGGCCTGGCAGCAATTCTTGGAGACGGGCGTAAATGTTGCTTCGGACGAAAATGGCGCACTCGGGGAGAAATCCAGCTTCGCCAAACGCGAGGGCATGTTATCCACCAATCCAGCCTTGCACGCGGTCGAAAGCGCCACGCGCGCCGCAGCCAATATTTCAACCAAAATCGCCATCGACTGGGAACACAATTATTCGTTCGTGAAGTTCTATCAAAAGACGTTTTTCGACATGCTGAATGTCATGTCCACCAAGATTGCCAAGAGCGAGGGTCTGGCTGGCCCCGCGCTGGAGCAACGGGCGCAGGAAATCCTCGCCGATGGCGCGAAGCTGAAACCGGGGTCGGAGGCCGGAAAGCTAGCCCGCAGTCAAAGCCAAAACCAAGCAGCGCGCGTGACCTCGACCAACAAGAATCTTGTCGCGGATTTATCGCTTACCCTAAAGCGGTGGCTCAACGGTGCTTACGATGGGCTTGGCGATGCAATTATCCCAATTGCAAAAATCCCCGCCACGCTGCTTTACAATAGCATCGAAAACGCTGGCGTCGGTGTGCCGCTGGGCATCAAGGATATGTTGCAAGGCGCGAAAAAAATGCGTTCAGAGGTGCAAGACGAAAAGCTAGAAGGTCTTGCACAATATGGCGGTGGCATTCAAAAGCTGATCCGCGTGGCTGGAACTATGGGCGTTGCGGCCTATCTCACCAGCCAAATGACGAAGGATGATTTTCGGACGGACAAGTATGGCGGCCATTTTGTCAAAGTCGCGGGAATGTGGATCAACACGGAATATATTGCTGCGGTTTCCGCATCTCTCGCCGGGATGATGGAAATAAAGAAGTCTGGCTATGCCGGTCAGGGCGTTGGAGAGTACGTCAATCAATATACGCACGGTGCCGCGCAGGCATTGCGGCACCTCCCAGGTTTGGATGAGATTGGAGAACTCGTAAACAACATCGCCAGCACCAACGTCATCAAGGGAACAGAGAAGTACGTCACCAATCTGATTTCTGACCGCTATGTTCCTGCCATGGTGCAAAATCTGTTCAAGGACCGGCCTATAGATCGGATATTGTTCGGCGCGCACGGTGTCGAATCCGAGGAACAAGTTGCTAAGGATACGGCGGACGCCAAGAGCAATAAATTGCTGGGGCGCTTGGGATCTGAAAAATACGGCATGGATGTATGGGGCCGGGCACCAAGCGAACGCGCCGAAGTTGCCGATGATCCGGTAGCGAAAGAGTTAAATCAACTCGGCTATGCGCCTGGCTTTCCGGAGGACAGAATTAAGAAAGTTGAACTCACGCCCGAGCAATATCAGGATTTTATCCAAACCTCCGGACGGCTCGCCCGTACCAATATCGAAAATGACATGTCGCTTCCCGGATGGTCAGACTTTCCAGCCCGCGCCCGCCTAAAGTTGATCAAGCGCTCGGTGGAACGCGCCCGCAAAAGCGCGGAGAACCAAATTATGATCGGGGATTTGGCGATTTCGCCTCCGGGCGAAAGCATCATGGATCGCGCGACGGCGCTGAAACGCGCGGAGCCGCAGCCTGCACAGCAATAACCTATGCGTCCGTCCGCCGCACTGACAGCCTAGCGCCGATTTCCAAACCGTCCTTGTGGTATGGCTTTTAACTGGCACTAAATCCGGTTGGGAGCCATGCGAGCATGCGCCTAAACCTTAGATATCTCGGCGCGATATGCGTCTTGCTCTGCGCTCTGGCCTGTGCCCCGCCGGTCTTTGGCCAGGGCGCGGTGCTGCAATCCGGTCCCGTCACCCAGTACCATCCCGGAAGCTGGCAGCAGAACGGCATCCTGCAGGACGGCGGCACGACCGGCGCACCCTTCCTGAACAGCCTCGGCCTGTTTGGCGGGCCGAGTTGTCCCTTCGGCATCAGCAGCCAGACCACGGCGGGAACGCCTGGAAGTTCGCCCGGCCTTCTCACCTTCTGCCAGACCAGCAGCCTGACAACGCTCTCCACCAATACCCCGCTGACTTTCATCGTCCAGGGCGTGTCGTACCCATTTCCGTTTGGGGGCGGGGGAGGTGGCGTTACCGGACCCGGAACCAGCGTCGTTAATGATCTGGCTTGCTGGAACAATGTTAGCGGCACGCTGCTTAAGGATTGCACGGCGCTCCCGAATGGCGCGGCACTCGGCACGCCCGCTTCGGGCGTTCTGACCAACGCCACAGGGTATCAGCTAGCGAACCTGACAGGGCTTGGGGCAGGGCTGACAACTTCGCTTGCGCTATCCCCTTCCGGTACTGGTGCCGTCTGCCTGATCAATGGCTGCGTTCTGACCAATGCCACGGGGTATCAAGTCGCCAATTTGGCGGGCCTTGGAACCGGGGTAGCGGCTGCGCTGGCCCTCCCACCCTCCGGCACGGGCTCAATCTGTCTGACCAGCGGTTCTTCCTGCACGGGCGGCGGCGGAGGATCGGGCACCGTCAACTCCGGCACACTCGGCCAAGTCGCGTATTACGCATCGGCTGGAACGGCGGTATCCGGCATCGGGCCTGGAACGACCTCAACCGTTCTGCATGGCAATGCCTCGGGCGCTCCGTCCTATAGTCAGGTTAGCCTTGCGACCGATATCTCGGGCAATTTGCCGGTCGCCAACCTGAACAGCGGCAGCAACGCGGATAGCTCCCATGTCTGGCGCGGCGATGCGTCATGGGCGACTTTCGTGGCGTCCGTCACCAGCGGCTCTGCGAACCTCACCTGTTCCCCCACGACGGGCAGCGTGATCTGCAGCGCCAGTTATATCATCCGGGCCGTGACGGGCACGACGGACGCCCTGGTGGCAGCAGATGGCGGAAAGCTCGTCACCTATTCCAATGCCTCGGCCATTGCGGTCACGATTGCCCAGGCGACCGGAAGTTTCGGTGCCGGTTATTCCACGGATGTGCAAAATCTTGGGGCCGGGCTAATCACGATCACGCCAGCGACTTCGACCATCAACGGCGCGGCCACCCTGACCATTCCCTCCAACACGGGATGCTCGATCACTTCGGACGGGGCCAATTATCAAGTCAATGCCTGCACGGCGCTTGCGTCGTCCAACGGGGGCACTTTCACGGCCAATGGCGCGACCGCAGTAGTCGTTTCAAACACCCATGTCTCCGCCAATTCGGTGATCACCATGTCGCTCAAGACGGTGGGCGGCACGCCTGCCGGTGCCCCGTTCCTCTCCGCCGTCACGCCAGGAACAGGGTTCAGTGTCAAAGCCGTGGCGGGCGATACCAGCGTTTATAACTATCAGATCAACGGTTAACAGCGACATGAAGGATAAGCTCAAAACCTGGACGCGGCGCGCGTTCAATTTCTTGATTGTTGCGGCATTGGCGGTTGTGCCGATGCAGACGGGCGCCCGTGGTATTCATGGCGGTATCCCCAACGGGTCTGGGCCGCCCCCAGGTGGTCTGGTCACCACCCTGGCGATTGTCAACACCTCGGGGTCCACGCAGACCACCAACTTCGTCACGCAGATATTCGGGCATCCCTTCAAGAAAGGGGATGTGCCGAACGGCTGTTCGGGCGGCGCTCCGGTCTTCCAGCTTGTCGGCGGCACCAATGTGCCGTTCAGCGAAGGGCTGCATCCGGTTTGCTGGGGTGATGGGTCGCTGGAATGGGCACCCTTCATGCTCAAGGTACCAACCACCGTGGGAGGGAGTTACGCGATTTCCTCCGGCACGTACAACAACGGCACCGGCGTCATCGTCATCACCACGGCCAGCACGCCAACCGGCGTTTCCGGCGGCTCGATTGTCAATATCGATGGACTGACCGGCTCCGGCAATTGGGGCGCACTGACCGGAACTTACACCGTCGCCAGTGTCGTTGGCTCCAATGTGACGATCAACGGCCCAACCGGAATGGGCACGAGCGCGATTACGGGCGGCACACTTTACCAGGCGCTCACGATCAATATTCTCTCCGGTGGGACAAAACCCACGGCATCCGGGTTCTCGGCCTCCAATCTGACGGCTGGCGGCCACGATCCAAATGTCAAAGTCACCGGGCTGTCGAATCTATCCGGAACCTACGTGTCCGATCTGGCCAAGGCCATTTCGGAGGCCAACGCCGATAACGTCAATTACATGGACGGTCAGGCTGGGGCGGTGCAACGCCTGAGAGATTGTTTTCATCTGACCAATACATCGGGAGCCTGCCACGGTCAGCTCGAAGGATATTTCTACGTCCAGGAGATTGCCGATAGCGGCGGGGCGTTTGGATACGCGCGCTGGATGCATCGCCTGTCACAGCCCTGGTATGATGTAGCCAGCCCGCATCAAAGCTACCGCACATTCTCTGCTTGGGCGACCTATGACGGCGCATCCCTGGCCAAGAATATGTTCAGCACCCAGTTCGGGGTGTCAAACACGTTCACCTGGGATTCGGTCAACGGCTTCTTTGTTTCCTCCGGCTACGTTAGCGGCGCCGCTTTTGTTATTCAGGTCAGCAATACCGGCGGAGGGTTCCCGACCGGACTGGCGGCTAACACCGATTATTTCCAGAACCCTGGAAGCGCCACACACGCGACATGGTTCAATCTGGCTAACGGAAACTCGACCGGCGCGAGCCAGATATTCCCGTCGTCCAACTGCACGGGAACCTGCTCGTTCATAGCCTATCCTTACGTTCCTCCGTTCGGTTCGCTTTTTACGGCGAACATCACAGGACTTTACGACTTCTTCCAGGGCAATGGTTCCGTCTCCGCCGACAGCCATGTGCGTATCACCTTCAACAATACCTACTGGCGTTCGACCCGGATGATCCCGCCTTATGCTATTGGGTCGGTGCCCGTCACTCCGTATGCAAATATATCCAGTGGAGCGACCGGGGGCGGCCAGAATGTCAATCACATCGTCAACTATATTCCCAATAGCCTTGGTTCCACCGACAATGGCGTGAACGGCACAGGCGAAAGCGATTGGATCGGCCCGGAACCGATGTGGGTTTCGTCCCACGTTTTCCTTCAGGACGCAGCCGACGAAAACCTGATCCGGGCATCCTCGCTGGATGCGCAGGCCATGCCGGTGATGCTGTTAAACAGTAGCACCCACACGATTCCCGTGGTCAATATCACGACCTATAGCGGAATGCCCACAGGCAACACGTCGCTCTATTGGAGCGGCAGTTCATCGGTCGGGGCTTCCGGCATCCAGCCCGTTGACAATTCCAATATGTGGCTGGGCGTCTATAGCACAATAGACTTCTCGCATATGCCGGAGTGGGACTACTACGCGCTGCTCGCCTTTGGGCAGGAAGAATATGAAGACAACCTGCTCAACTGGGCCAATGCCGCGCTCATCCATTGGCCGGGCGGCAATAATCCGGGCACCGCGATAGTCAGTTCGCAAGTCAACGCCATGGGCGGCATCGGCAGCAACGGTCCCGCGATCAGAAACTTCACCGTAAACGGCACGACCTATTACGGGGTCAGCAGCGAGTTCGATGATCTTGCACGCCAGGAAGCATGGACGACCCGCACGGAAGGACTTGCCTTGGCCTTGGCCACGGGTGACGGGCAGGCGGCGGCTTCAATTCATACTTATTTGACCGACATTATGAAGGCGCAATTCGGCGCAGAGGCGGCGTACATCGGCATGCTTCCGGCCTACGCCCAGTTCATCGGGACGTTCAACGAGGCCGAAAGCGGAGCGACAGGACAATCCCAAAGTTGGGCGCAGGGTTATCACATGATGGCCTTGTCCTATATCACCGCTGTCAATGACAGCCCGACATGGGGAAATTATACCCTCGGCAATCACATGGCCAAGTTCTGGAAATTCCTGGACAGCACATTTGGCGTTTGGGTTATTCCGACTTACGAATATCTCCAACGAGAGTTTGTGCTGTACAACACGCCAGGCGCGGGCTCGCAGGATTTCGGCGTCTACCTGACCAGCGCCGCAGATTTCGCAATCTGCGGAACGGCCAACAATGCCTCGGGCGGCAACTGGACAATCGGCTGGTCCGCCGGTTCGCCGGCCTTCACGATGACGACGTTCCCGACCGGCTATATCCTGACCAATGGCGATGTGATCCGCTTTTGGGGCAATGGCTTTGGAACGCCTCCGACTGAGCTGACTTCCTTTGGCCCCTACGGCGGGTATTTCCATAGCTTTTACGTGGTCAACGCCAACAACAGCACCAAGAAATTTGATCTCTCCAATTCGCTCGGCGGCAGCGCTATTTCGATCAGTAGCACCGGCAGCGGCGATGTTGTCTGCGCTGCACCCTACGGCATGAAAAGCGCCACAACCACTTCGATCAATGACGGCGCGCTTGGCTCCGGCTACATGCAGAACGAGACGGGCGCCTTGAATTGGTGGCAGGCGGTTGGTGGTGCGGTGGACTCGACCACGATCACCGATATGCGAAGCAACTTGTCCGCGATTGGCGGGTACGTCCCGAACGACGCAAAATACGCCTTCCAACAGACCTTCTAAGCATGAGCGATTGGAACACGATGACCGCCGCGCGGACGCTCTACCAGGAAGCAAGGGGCGAGTCAGTTGAGGGCCAGCGCGCAGTTGCCCATGTGATTATCAACCGCCGCAATCTTGGGCGATGGGGAAATTCACTCGGGGCTGTGTGTCTTGCGCGATCACAGTTTTCTGCCTGGGGTCCAGTCACGCCATCCAACTCGGAAATGCTCTCAGACTTCCGTACATCTTGTGCGCTACCTGATGACGATCCTGCACTCGTTGCGTTCGCGGGGCTTATTGTGGCAGCGGATGGAGCGCCCGATCCGACTGGCGGGGCAATCTATTATTACAATCCGAAGGCTGTTACGCACACGCCAACCTTCGTCACGGGGGACGCGGCGGCTGGTGTCAAACCAGGAACATTCTGCGGCCAATTTGGCAGTCAACTATTCTATAAAGAGGCATAGTAATGGCCAGTAATAATCCTGCGACGCCGAACCCATTTGCCTCCCTGGTCATCACCGGCAACGCGACCGTTGACGCCGCAATCCGTTACGGCCTTTTTGGGGTTCTTACTGCGCTCACTGGCATTATAGGCGGCTGGCTCAATGCGCATGGTTTCCAAGACCCAAACATCAATCTCCTTGTCACTGGGGCGCTGGTTTCAATCTTGAGCGCGGGTGCCGTTGCGCTTTGGGGCATCTTACGCACCAAAGACATCGACAAGATCAAGGAGGCCGAGAAGCTGGTGGCAATGAATGCGACGCTCAATCTCGCCGCCTCCAATAAGGCAGTCGATACCACCGGAAAAGTTATCCCGATGGGGGCGGGAGACGGCAACTCAACTCCGCCAAAACCGATCACGGCAGAAACGGCACCGGAAATTGTGAAGAATTTTGCACCGTCAACAAAAACATAGGAGGTCACATGAAATACCACCTCGCAGTCCCCTTCGTAATTCTTCTGGCGCTACCAGCCTGCTCCGGACTGAATACCATCAGCGCCGCGACCACCGGCTCCATCTCCGGTGTCGCGCCCGATGCGGTGAACGCCGCAAAAAAGGCTCTCACCGCAGCCCACGAACTGCACCGTGCCACCGCCGATTTCTTGACTATCGCGGCCACCACCAACTTGTGCCATTCGGCGTGTGCAAGTCAGGCCAAGGTTTATCTGGATCAATCCGAGGCGGCGTTAGTGGCCGGAGATACAGCGATCAAACTGGGTGATGCCGTAGGCGCGGAAGCCAAGATCACCACGGCGACCACGCTGATTTCCCAAGTTCAAGCGCTAGTCGGCCATAAATAATAATTCAACAGGAGCCCGCCATGCCACAAATCGTTCTTAGTCTCTTAACTCTTATCCAATTCGTCCCTGGTGCCATTTCCGAGGTTACCGCGCTTTATAACGCGATCAAAGGCGATCTGTCGGCCACCGATCAGGCGACCATAGACGCCGCCTTGGCCGCGGCGCAGACCGATGATTCCGCTTCGACCGCCAAAGCCGACGTGGCGTTGGATGATGCCGCAAAGCGCTAGATTGAGGCACGATGACCAAGGCGGCAGAAGGTGCCGGATTGAGTAGAGAACAAGAGCAACTTACCCGCTCTACAACAAGAGTATTAGGTGGAGCGGAGGAGATGCCAGACCAGGATGCGCGCGACTTGGCCCATAAGGCTTTAGGCAGAATGGACGCACATGATGTTCTTTGCACGGAACGCTGGAACCAACAGCGAAAAGCGATGGAGATGCTACAAAGATCGCTCGACCAAATGAGTCGAAACATGCTTGGGCGTATTCCGGCTGGCATCATCGCAGTCTTAAGTGGGCTTGTAGGATGGCTGTCGCAGCGCGCATTTCCAATTCATTGAGGCGATGAGATGGGCACAAAAACAACACTAATCAGAGCCGGTGCCGTGGCCGGCGCTCTTACCGCTATTGGGGGTGCCGTCATCGGCGCTATGGGGTTTGCTAGACCGTACATGCAATCGGACCCGCCGCCGTTGGCGTCGCAGGCCCGCGTGGACAAGGAACATAAGGAAATTGTTTTGCTCGCTCAGAATTTTGTAACCATGCAGCAAAATCAACTTTTCCTCGCGAGCGGCTTCTGGACGCAACAACTTGCCCAAGCCCAAGACGCACTTAGGCGCAATCCCAGCAACCCCTATGCCAGGCAGCAAGCCATCACGGCACAGCAACAATTATACGGTATTCAAAGACAGCTTTATCACGGGGCACCCTAGGAGATGCACCGTGGCGGAGCCTAAATCGGAATGGACACTTTCAACGCTCAAGGAGTTGTTTGAGAACAAGATTGCTGCCTTGGAAGCCAAGCACGATGCTGCGGTTGAACTTCAGAACGTGACGGCGGCCCAAATCGCCAAGGCGTTAGAAAAACAGGCCATAGAGAATGAGCGGAGGCTATCGGACTTGAACCATGAGGCGGCCAGGATTAACGCCGCCAATGCCGCCAATGTCAGCCGAGAGGTTTACGACGGCTATAGAGATACGAATGACGAATGGAAGCGCCGGATAGAGGCCATGGTGAGCGCGAGCGTACCTCAGTCAGAATTTCGGTCCTATAAGGATTCGACCAGCACGGCGCTGACGCTACAGGCTGGGAAGCGCGAAGGCGTCGGAATGTCGGCGTCAACCATTTTGTCGGTTGTGCTTGGGATTGGCGCGCTCGTAGGGATCGTTATTGGGGTGCCCGTCATGCTCCGAAGCAGCGGCACACCTCCGCAACCACAGATCATTGTGGTGCCGTCTAGCCCGCCGGGTTCCCCGACAACCACCACTACGACAAAACCGTGAGGAGACAGTCATGGCCTACGCCACCCAGGACCAGTTGAATGCGGCGGTCGCCAAGCTCAACGCCTCGATCACAAAATTGTCGGCGGTCAAGCCAGTACCCGGTCCAACCGGTCCTGCAGGCCCCCAAGGGCCGACAGGGGCGCAGGGCATTCCCGGCCCTACAGGGCCACAAGGTGCGACCGGCCCGGCTGGGCCACAAGGCCCCACGGGGCCTGCTGGTGGCCCAGCAAGCGCGCCGCCGCCGGGAGCCACCGGGGGCGCAACAGGGGCCACAGGCGCTACTGGCGGGGCCACAGGCACGACCGGGACGACTGGTATTACTGGTGCCACTGGCTCGCCGTCGCCGACCTCCAAGATCGAAACCCCGACGCCGCTGGATGTCATTACCAGCGCCGCCACGGCCACGCTGGACCTGACCGCTTCAACCGGCACGCTTCATATCGTTGGCAATGTCCAGGGCAATGGCCAAACGGTTGTCACTGTCATCTGGCCCATAAGTCTGCAACTGGTCGCCCAGCCAGACACGCCGAACGGCGGCAAGGTGTGGCAGGATGTGCATTCCACCGGCAACAGCTTCGTACTGTACGGATGCGCGGCCACGTTCCTGTTGAACCCGCCAGCCAGCGGACCCGTCAATCCGCCCGCGCCTGGCCCGACGCCAGTTCCGCCGCCTCCCGCGCCGGAACCGGCCCCGCCGCCGGTTGGGCCGTTCCCGCCTCCGCCTGCCGATCCGACGCTTGTGACGCTGACCAGGGAAGATGGGCGCGTTGTGACTCAACTGGGCGAACTTCTGCCACCGCCGCCCGCCAACACCGACATGGCGCTGGCGCACAACCTGGCACCCTACACGGTCGGTAAATTCAACATTCCCGGCCATGCCTGGAACCAGCGCTGGACTGACCGAACCAACTGCCCGATCAAGATCATTCGCTCGCCTGCCGATATCGTGAACCGGCATCGCGCTTTCCCGTACGGCGACACTGGCATTCCAATCGCGCCACAGCCGGCGCGTATAAAATACACCCTGATGGGCTCGGCTGATAATATCACCGTGTATATGCCGACCACTGGCGAGGGGCCTGACCGGGGACTTATCAGGGACAGCAGCGCCTATGCCATGCTGGGCCAAGACCCCGGTGGCATGATAGATGCGGGCCTGGCTGCCGACAGCATTCCGATTTTCTTCCGCGACCAGACTACCGATCGCCCGATCAGCTTGCTGACCTACCCGAGCGCCAATGCTGCCGATCTTCCGGGCCTGCAGGGATCGCCCTGGCTTTGTAAGGGCATACCCGATGCGAAAGCTCCGGTCTATTCTCAGTGGGGCGGTGGCTGGACGCCGCAGCAGGCTCACTATCCCGAACTGAGCTATATGGCTCATCAATTCACAGACGATCTCGGCTTCTTGGAGAACCTGCAATACCAGGCCAACTTTATGGTGTTGTGCGATGCCTATTTAAGCAGTTCGTTTCGTAAAGCGATCATAACAGGTGAATACCGCGGCTGGGGTTGGGGAATGCGCGACCTGTTCGCCGCTCACGTCGCTACTGCCGACATGGAAGCGAAGTTCGCGGCTGCCGGAAAGCCATGGCCGAAGTGGCTGCATCCTTCGAGCTATTTTCAAACGCTGCTCGACAACTCGCGGGCCTATTATAGTTCGGTGCTGACCGATCCGGCCTGCCAAGTGTTCCGGCTGATCGTGCCCGGTGGCATGTCGTTCTTTGCCCCATGGATGGCCGACTATGTGTTGTCGGCGCTCGCCTTCGGCATCCTGACCGGCCACAAGGAATGGGGACCGATCTATCTGTGGGCGCTCGGCAATGTCATGGCCCGCGCCGACTATTCCTACCAGAAATACCCGCCAGGCTATGGCTGCCAATATTATCAGGATGGCTCGGCTCCAAGTTGGTATCAGTCGTTCCTCAACGGGGTGACGGGCCAGCAAGTGCCGCCAACCCAGGCCCAGATCGACGCTCTAGACCCAGCCAAGGGCGGGGACCCCTACAACGGCGGCAAGGCCATGATTGGCTGGGAATATCTGGAAACCACGCGCGCCGTGCTGGTCCAGGCGCAATATCTCCACCAAGAGGGGTTGCTCGACATTAAGACAACATGGCCGAACTTGGACGCTGCCTCCGCCAATATCGACCATCTGGTACATGGCGACGGCATCCTGAACCCGCGCCAGTCTGTGATTCTGGACAAGACCAAGGTGGCTTCGGTCATCGTGCCTTACACACCGTAGCTGGTAACTGGCGGCCCTTATTGTTCGAGAGCGGCTTTCACCGCGTCTAGCCTTGCGGCTTGGTTGTGGATGATGGTCTGGGCGCAAGTCAACGCGCGCCAGATAAGGCGTTCCGGCACGGGTTCACGGAGGCCAAGCGCAGTCGCAATTTCCCCCAGCGCATTGGCGTCGATCAGCATATCCGCGTCCAGTTCCATACCCAACCATATATTCCACTTGCGCAAAATCGTCAATAGGCGTATGGGAGGGGTCATGAATAATCGTCCGAACCCGCCTGCCGCCCTACCCTCAAAAGGGGAATTGATAGGGTATGCGCGCGTTTCCACCGCCGATCAGGTGATGACCCTACAGATTGACGCCCTGAAAGCGGCGGGCTGTCTCAACATCCATGAGGAACCAGCCACCAGTGGGGCCAAGAAAAACCGCCCCGTATTGGATATGGCGATCAAAGACCTTCGCCCCGGCGATACGCTGGTCGTGTGGCGGCTGGACCGCCTTAGCCGGTCCATCAAAGACCTATACGAGCGGCTGGCCCAGGTAGAAGCGGCCGGCGCTGGGTTCAAGTCCCTGACCGAAGCCTTTGACTTCACCACAGCCACAGGGAGGCTTATCCTGGGCATGTTGGCAATCATGGCAGAGTTTGAGCGCCAGCTTACAATTGAGCGCACAAAGGCCGGTATGGCCTCCCTGCGGGCGCGTGGCTTGCAACTGGGCGCACCGAAGAAGTTGGACAAGAAGCTAAAGGCTAAGGCCAAGAAGATGCTGGCTGAGAAAACCCGCAAGATCGTAGGCGGTAAATCTGTGTGGCGTCCGCGCTATAGCAAGCTGCAAGTGGCCGAGGCGCTGAAGGTCAGCAACGGCACGGTATATAATCTTCTCAAAGAATTAAACCAAAACTAGGAGCACTGTCATGGCGCGCGTTATGATTGCACTTTCCGACATTCACAAAGAGTGCGCCGTGCTGGTTAAGAAGGCGCGCGCTTCTCAGAAAGTGGAAACTGCTAAAGACGACAGGGCATATCAGCAGGGCATCAGGCACGGTGCCGAAATGCTTCTAGCGGCCATCAAGAACATTTGAGAGGCGACCTTGGTGCGGCAAATGCGACTTTACTTTGCTGCGCGGCTTCTTCTGTGGTCGCTTCGTATGACACCGTATGACGCAAAGCCCCAGGTTGCTCAACTATTCGGAAAGCTGGCAGACGCACTCATGGAAGAAACATGAAACCCAAGGCTCTTGATCTTTTTTGCTGTGCCGGCGGTGCCGGTATGGGGCTGCATCGCGCGGGCTTTGACGTGACCGGCGTGGACATTGTTGCGCGGCCTCGTTACCCCTTCGCGTTTCACCAGGCTGAGGCGCTGACGTTCCCGCTGACTGGCTATGACTTCATCTGGGCCAGCCCGCCGTGCCAGAAGTTTAGCGACCTTGCCAAGCGGAACCGGAACGCCCATGCGTGGCCCGATCTTGTCGCGCCGATCCGTGAGCGCCTGATCGCATCCGGTGCTCTCTACTGCATCGAGAATGTCGAAGGCGCTCCACTTCGCAACGCCGTCGTGCTTTGCGGAACAATGTTCCCGGGCCTCCGCGTCCTTCGCCATCGTGGTTTCGAGTGCAATTTCCCGTTGGTCGTCCCGCCCCACGGCAAGCACCCGCTCTGCCATACGAAGGACAAGCGCAAGGCGCACTACGGCAAGACCGATGACATGATGGACTTCGTGCAAGTGACGGGCGGTGGCAATAGCTCTGTGGCGGCAGCCCGTGACGCGATGGGGATTGACTGGATGACCAAGGACGAAATCAACGAAGCGATCCCGCCGGCCTACGCGGAATATATCGGGCGCGCGGCAATCCGGTATATGTCTATGAAACAAGCTGCGGAATAGAGGAGCGCCCATGTTTTGGCTTGAGATTTTTACCGCCTGGTACATCGGGCTCTGCATGGGCAGTTGGGCCTACTGGCGGAAAAATGTCTATCCGCGACCATACCGAG